>OQWM01003041.1_pt1 | contig 11274 bp, 7 predicted proteins | sample 1691531 | NCBI WGS metagenome assembly OQWM01 (sample SAMN03418257, study PRJEB22391) | human gut metagenome | biome: human-gut; feature: organic feature; material: feces | host: Homo sapiens | place: Tanzania | collected 2013-01 | reverse complement strand
TGCGCCCATCGGGTCTTTATCTGCTGATAATATTTCTGTATTCATTCTTCTTTTTCTTTTTTCTATCTTATCTTCTTTCTTTTCAGAAAAAACTAATTTGAAAAAACTAACTTATTCTTCCTTGATAATCCAGTCACCGATGGTTCGCTGGGTGCTGTCATAGTTGACTCCCACTTTTATCAGTCGCTTGCCTTCAGCTGAATAAGGAATCAGATAGCCTTTGTCGTCTATCTGTTTGATGGCATCCTCTGCCGAACCATCGTATTTCAGTTCGAATACATATACGGCGGTAGGCATTTGCAATACTGCGTCTGCACGACCTATGGCACTGTCTTCTTCTACCTTGATAAGAGCACCCATTAGATTGAAAATCAGATAGAAAACCGTCTGGAAATCTCTTTCGTTCTTGTTCGACAGTCGGTTGGAGATGCTGGAAAGGTAGGCCTTCAGCCGAACCATGGCGCCCTCTAGATCATCTTCGTAAAGCATTTCTATAAATTCATTCACCAGTCCGTTGTTGTCGATGGATAAGGGAGACAGATAGTTGGGAGCCAGACTCTTGAGCATTCCGATCTTGACTTCCTGGTTTGGGTAGCCCAACCTGTAACTCTTGGTGATGGGACTGTATTTCTTGATGGTAAGATAACCGCTCTGATAGAGCAATGGCAGGGCTGAGGTTACCTGCTCTGGCGAAACATCGAAGTCGTCAACGCTTGCCCCTTTTCTCTCAATGTCCATCACGTTGACGTGATGTTTCTGCAGGGTTTTGATCAGATAGGTTGGTGTTCCCGATCCAAACCAGTAAGAATCTATTTTCTGGCTATTCATGGCTCTGATCAGGCTGAACGGATTGAAAACATCTTCTGCATGTTCACTGAAATGATAGCCGTCGTAATACTGTCGCAATTCTTCCAGGCATTGATCGTATGTCAGACCGAGCGCCCTTCCCAAACCTTCCACATCCGGTTTCATTGCGGTAGTGAGTTCAGTCTTGCTGATGCCGCAGATGGCAGAATATTGGTCGAGCATGCTGATGTTGTCGAGGTTGTTGAGTTCGCTGAAGATGCTGAGCTGTGAGAATTTGGTAATGCCTGTGATGAACGTAAATTCCAGATAGGGGTCGAGTTTCTTCAGCGGACTGTAGAAATTCTGCATGATGAGCCTTAGCTGCTTCAGATTATCTTTTTCGTGAACTACATCAAGCAAAGGGGCGTCGTATTCATCGATGGTGACAACCGCTTTTTTGCCAGTCTGCTGATAAGCCCGCTTAATAATACCTTCCAGTCTTTCATTAGGGTGAATCTCGCCTTCCCCCTTACCATAAAGTTCTTCGTAAGGTAAAAGTTCTAGATTAAGATAATTCTTCAAGGCATCAGCATCAAAATGCTTGGCGCCGCTCATATCGAAATGGAGCACAGGATGCTTCACCCATTCTTTCTCATAGTCGGCGATGGCTAATCCTTCGAAAAGTTCCTTCTTGCCTTCGAAATAAGCCTGGAGCGTAGAGGCAAAAAGCGACTTGCCGAATCGCCTTGGGCGACTCAGAAAAATATATTTCATACCTTTTTCTCTAAAATCCACAATGTATTTAGTCTTATCTATATAGAGATAATTTTTCGTGCGGATTTCTTCAAAAGTCTGTATTCCTACAGGATATTTATTTACGATTTCTGCCATATTCTCACTTGATTTTACGTTTCACGCTGCTAAGTTACAAATATTTTTTGGAATATAGGCAGCGATTAAGTTTTTTTTTGCGTGGTATTTCGTATAAGCGGAATTGTTTTTGAATGTTTTTCCCAAAAAGGTTTGTGGTTTCAGGAATAATGGCTAATTTTGCGGGCGGGAAAGCGTCATTCCTCATAGGTGATGCTTTAGGGAATGATAAAATAAATAGGATATGAATAAGATATTTGATAGTATCAGACAGATGGATGAGGCTGGACAAGAATATTGGTCGGCTAGGGAATTGGCGTCTGTTATTGGTTATGCAGATTATCGTAATTTTAGCAAAATCATAGATAAGGCTAAGGTCTTATGTGTACAAAACAATAAGAGTGTAGAAGACCATTTCGTTGAAGTCAACGAAATGGTTACTATTGGTAGTGAGGCAAAGAGAAAGCTGAAGTCCTACCATCTTTCCCGTTATGCTTGCCTTCTTATTTCTATGTCGCTCAGTTCCAAGAAAGAGAATGCATTGCCTGCATTAGAGTATTTTTCTGGTAAGCAGAATTTATCTTCTTCTTCATTACAAAATGCTGATACTTATACCAATACGGATATTGTGTTCTTCTCAGATTCGGAAGGAAAACTGAGAGTGGAATTAGTCTTTGATGGAGATACGGTTTGGACGACACAGAAGAGAATTGCAGAAATCTTTCAAGTAGATGTGCGAACAGTGAGCTATCACATCAATGAAATCTTGAACAGCGGAGAACTCAATAAATATTCAGTTATCCAAAAATCTTGGATAACTGCGGATGATGGGAAGAAATACGAAATGAATGTATATAATCTGGATATGATTATTGCGGTGGGCTATCGTGTGAACAGTTACAAGGCAACTCGTTTTCGTCAATGGGCAACCAATACCTTGAGCGAATTTATCCGAAACGGTTACGTGTTAGATGATGAGCGTTTTAAGCAAGGTGGAAAGCAGGTTCAGGTGAAGTTTGATCAGTTGCTGGAACGTATTCAGGAGATTCGAGCATCCGAGCGTATGGCTTATCAAAAAATAACAGATATTTATGCCACAGCTTGCGATTATCAGAAGAATGCTACTACAACGCAGGAGTTTTATGCCAAGGTACAGAATAAGTTGCATTGGGCAATTACGGGTAAGACGGCAGCAGAAATCGTTTATTCTTCTGCCGATGCAACCAAGAAACACATGGGATTAACTTCTTGGGCTCAAGCTCCCGATGGTAAGGTGTTGAAATCGGATGTGACAATAGCAAAGAATTATTTGCATATAGAACAGATGAAGGAATTGAATGGTATTGTTTCTGCTTATATCGACTTAGCTGCCAATCGTGCCAAACGCCATATTCCAACGACTATGGAACAATGGGTCAAGTTCTTGGATGGTTTTCTTGAATTATCATCTTATCCAATTTTGATAGATAAGGGAAAGGTTTCGGCTCTTGAAGCTCGGTTGAAAGCTTATGAGGAATATGATAAGTTCAGGGTGATTCAAGACCGTGAGTTCTTGTCGGATTTTGACAAGGAAGTGATGAGGTTAAAAGGAGAATTGGGGTTGTTTGATAATTGATGATTAAGCATGAAAAAAATAATAATTGCTTGCGACTCTTATAAGGGTTGCCTTTCGAGCAGAGAGGTGAATGAGGCGATTGCTTCGGGATTAAAGGTATGGAATGCGGAAGATACTTCTTCTGGAATAGAGAATGTGGATTCTGATGCTGCTTCTCCCGAAATCATTTGTCTCGAAATGAGTGATGGAGGAGAGGGAATGCTCGATGCCTTTCTCTCGGCGATGAAAGGAGAGCGAGTGAGCATTCATGCCCATGATGCGCTGATGAGATGGATTGAGGCGGAGTATGGAATCGTGGATGATACGGCAATTATTGAGATTGCGCAGACTGCCGGACTGGCTTTGATAGAACCTGAACAGCGCAATCCTCTGAAGGCTACTTCCTGGGGCGTGGGCGAGATGATGATGAATGCTTACCGCCGGGGCGTGCGCCACTTTATCGTAGGATTGGGCGGAAGTGCCACGTCTGATTGTGGTATCGGAATGCTCAAGGCGATGGGCGACGACTGGAAGAAAATCCGCCAGGAATGTACTTTCATGCTGGCTTCGGATGTTACCAATCCGCTTTGTGGTGAAAACGGGGCGGCTCATGTTTTTGCGCCTCAGAAGGGGGCTGATCTGAAGATGGTGGAAATGCTGGATGCTCGGGCAGGGAAGTTTGCTGAGGTGAGTGCCAAGCATTTCGGTTATGATAGGAGTGAGGTGCCTGGTGCTGGTGCAGCCGGTGGTTTGGGCTATGCTTTCCTGCAATATTTTGGTGCAGAGGTTTCTGCTGGAGCCGAACTTCTGTTGCGAGAAATCGGCTTTGATGAGATGATTCGGGATGCTGATCTCGTGATAACGGGTGAAGGACATAGCGACAGACAGACCTTGATGGGAAAGTTGCCACAGCGGATTTTGGAACATGTCTTGAAAAATAAAGCCACGACAGACCAGCAAATCTGGTTAGTATCTGGAGGAATCAGCGAAAAGCAGGCGCTTCTTGACGCAGGCTTTGATCAGGTTCTTGCCGTATCTCCTCAGAATATGGATTTAGAGGAAGCGATGAATCCTGAAATTGCCAAAAGAAATATTGCGAATGCAATCAAAGTTTCCTTTGGAAATACTTAGACCTCTTTAAAGAATAATCCATGTATTTGGGTCAATGATCAGGACTTTTTTTGCTATTCTTCGGTTTTTTCTTTTGAGGTTCATAAATTTTTCTTTGGATATATTCCTGATTGAGAAAAAGTAAAATCGTATATTTTTAGGTACAACAAGCTTAAAAATATACGATTTTACATATTTATTTTCTGTTTTTACATGTTATTTGAACGATTAATGGTTGTTTTTGAACGTTTTGAAGGAAAAAACGACCATCCGTATGGTTGGTGATTCAGTATTTTTCAGTGTAGTATCATCAGTTGTAAATTTCCATAAACACACACATTTTTTATTATTTTACAATTTCGTGAATGGGGATTTTCATACTTTTGCCACCAGTTATGATTTAACAAAACAGTAACTTGATGTCCTATCACATTTTGTTGCCTATATGATAATTACTTATTATTGAACTTTAAATTTTGAAAGATGATGAAAATGTTTTTACTATCATTTAATGCTCTTAAGCATCGCTCCATCTTTGCCGTTTTCTTGGCAATATTCTTGCTTTTCGGAGCAGTCAAGGGAACCAAGGCACAAGAAAGTAATGGTTCTGCTTTTGATGGTTTGGAAAAACTTGATGGTATTTCGGCAGAGCAAATGATGACTTATGCAAGTAATGGTACGCATGGTACTTTTCCAACGGATAAGAGCCAAATCTTTTTCTTGTATAATGTAAAGACTGGTCTGCTGCTCAATGTAGGAGGCTATTGGGGAACCCATGTTTCTCTTCAGGAATATGGAATGCCTCTTTCTGTTTATAAAGATAAAGACAATTGGATTCATTTCCAGCAGGATATAGATAAGCAAGGTGCAGCATCTGGAAATCAGGAAGGCTGTTCGTTGGAATACTTCTATGGAGAAGGTTATGCCTCTACAAGTATTGGCGTCTTTGTAGATCGCGATATCTATCCATCTAAAGATGATAAAACTTTGATTATTCAGCGTGGTTGGACGATTGAACCTATTTCTGGAGATGCACAAAATACCTTCAGAATATTCACTTATCGTCGTAGTACATCGGGATATACAGGTAATAACTATGATAGATACTATCTCTCTGCAGCCGCTTCTCAGGGTGATGTGGATAAAAATTGTGGTGCTTTCTTGGAGAAAGATAAACCTAACTATAGTGATGACGGCTCTCAGTGGCGTATTTTCTCTTATGAGCAGCTTTATAATTTGCAAAAGAGTTCTATCGGCTTTAAGAGTTCATTAGATTTGTCATTCAAATTAGAGTGTCCTGGATTCAACCGTGATAATGGTAAGCTTGATAATTGGAAGACTGCTGTTTATAAGGATGGAGCTATCGGATCATTCCGATTTGGTTTGGAGAAACATTACAAAACAGACCCGAGTCATGGATTAAACGACTATAAAGGTAGTGTTACATCATATACTTTCAATAGAATCGAATATAAGAGTATGAATGATTACCAGACTCATCTCGGTAAATATTATTGCGCAGATATCAAGAATACCCGTGGCGCAGTCTATCAGGTGGTACACGTAGATCATGGCGGTTCTTATGTTATCGAATGCAAGGCTTATTCTAATACAAATAAGGCTAAGCTATTTGCTGTTCTTCTGGAGGATAAAAGTGAAAAACCTACAGATTATACAAAAATAGTTGAAGGTTCCCTCCGTGAAACCGTTGTTATGCAGACTGCAAACATGTCTCAGACAGAACAGACCAATTTGCATATCAGCGAACAGAACATGGATTATGCTGGTAAGGAATTCTATGGTAGCCATAAGTACTTCAATAGTGTCCTCGTGCAGGTTCCAGAAGGTGGTGGTAACATCTGCTTCGGTGTTCGTGTAGGTTCTGTTGCTGAAAATGAAAATGTTGCTGAAGATGGTGAATGGACTGTATTTGATGATTTCCGTCTTCTCTATGCAGGTTCTACCACCTCTCGCGACTTGATATTGGATGAAGACAAGGATAATCTGAACTATCTTCTTCACTGTACAGAGACTTATGACGATGTGGTTCTCCATCTCAACAAGAAATCTTTCAATAAGAATATCAATAAATGGAATACCATCGTGCTGCCAGTTGACTTGAATAAAGACCAGTTCACTCAGGCATTCGGAGCAAATGCCCGATTGGCAGAACTGACCACGCTCACTCGAAATCAGATCCAGTTTACAACGGTGAAGATTGCGGAAAAGGGAAATAATGAAGTAGTTCTTGCGGCTTACGTACCTTATATCATCTATCCTACAAAGGACTTGGCAAATGAGAAAACACCTGAATATACGGCAACCCTTCATAAGACAGGTACTGGTTCTGGAATCGAGGAGCATAAGGTAACTATCGCAGCCAACCATATTGATATTCCGAATGTCAGCCTCAAGAGAAATGACCAAAACAAGAATGATCTCTTTGGACTCATTAAGGATACTTGGTCGCTGGATTTGAATCATGTGAAACTTGCTAACAAGACTGAGGCGAGCGAAATCGTGACAGATGGAACTTTAGCTGCATTCGGTACTTTTGCAAGAACATACGGAAGTGAAATAGCTGATACTGAGACAACCTTTACCGTAGATAAGAAAAATCTGATTATTAAGGGTAGAGATAATCTGCAAAATAGCTATTTCTTCCATGAAGGAAAAATGGTCTATGCTGGCAAAAATGTTCGTGGCTTGCGTGGTTTCAGCGTATGGTTCAAACAATATAATCCGACTCCAGGTACAGCCTCTTCCAAGTTTATCCTGGATGGAATTGACTATACTACAGATGTAGAGCGAATCATGGCTACAGAAGACAGCAGCATCGATTCCAAGTTTGCGAAACTCGGTGTGTTCAATCTCAATGGACAGCTTGTTCGCAGCGGCAGTACCGATGTTTCAGGCTTACCTTCCGGTATCTATATCGTGAATGGCAAGAAAGTGTTTGTTAAGTAAAGACTAACTTATTGAAGATAAGAAAGGATGATTATGATGAAAACTCAATATATTAAACCGGAAATACAAATGGTTCTCTCTGAGAATATGCTGATGGCAAGCAACAGTTGGACAGTCGATAAAGCAAATAACGTTAATGACCCAGATGGTAATGATCACGGTCATATCTTTGGTCCTGACACTGATTGGGGTAAGGATCCTAGTTGGGGTGGTTCCTCTGATCCATTTGACAGCAGATACTGGTAATCAGAAGTATATGTAGCGTACTATTAAACAGTGAAATATATTAAAAATGTGTTATCTTGGCAGAAATTCTGCTGGGATAACACATTTTTTTGCTTAAATAATTTGGAGATAACTTATTTTTTTGTACTTTTGCAAGCAGGGTAGTTGAAAAACTATGCCTATAAACATCATATAGATTCAACAAAAAGTGATAAAAACCTAATGACGATCTTCAATATACTCAAGATCTAAGGACTTTTAGTAGATTATGTACGTGTAATATATACTCTCTGTTCGTATGGCAATCAGATTGCTATGTGAATCAAAGTGTGCTAAAAGTAAGTGATGATAATTTATTGATTTAATAAAAGCTGTTTATTATGGAGTTACTGGAAAAATATTTCGCAGAACTGATTCAGTGTGTCGATGCCAGTTATCTGGTGATAGGCATTATCCTGGTGTTCCTGAGTGTACCGGATACTGCAGACTATGCCCCTTATCGTAAGGCAAAATATTTCTTGGCATCAGCATTTTTTGTTATGTTCATCAACCTGTATCTTTGGTTGGAAATCTTTTCCTCGCAAGATTGGAAGGCGCTCAATTCCATCATTGCCTGTATGGACATCAGCCTGTTTTTCCTGACATGTATATGCTTTGCTTATTCGTTTGCCTCGTTGCTGGATTCGCAATATATCTATAAAAAGAGGATGCTGAAGGATTTTGGGTGTTGGATATTGACGGTTTCCTTTTCCTGGATTACCCTTTTGGAGCCTTTTGCACCTTATGCCTATTGTCTGTATATCGTTTCCACCCTGATTTTCTGTAGCATCGTGGTAAGATACATGTTCCATTTCCAGTTTATCTATAGGAAGAAAAGGGAACAGTTGGATAATTACTTCTCCGATGATAATATGCAGCGTTTCATGTTCTGGACGAAGAAAAGCCTCTTCTTCCTGTGCCTCTTGGGCGTCTTTGCCTATCTCACTCTCTTCTTCGGAATCTATTTCAATTATGCCTACCAGGTGTATATCGTCAGTGTCAATCTTTATATCGTCATCTCTTTCATCAATTACCGCCCATATTATGGCACGCTCAATTTAGCTTCTGTGGTGAATGATGAAATAGAAAACTATTCCAGTCAGGAACAGGAAACTTCCAAGTTGGAGAATTATGAGAACCTCTTCGGAGCACGATTGCAGCAATGGGTGGATGACAAGAAGTATCTCTCTTCCCAGTTGACCATCGACAGCTTAGCTTCTGACATGGGCACCAATAAGGTTTATCTTTCCCGTTATATCAACGGAAAACATGCCGTCAACTTCAGTACCTGGATTACCACCTTGCGCATCAAGGAGGCACAGGTCTATATGATGGCTCATCCTGGTGCCACATTGGAAGAGGTAGCTTATCATGTCGGTTTCTCTTCTGCTTCCTATTTCTCCCGAGTCTTCTCCCGCATCGTCAAGACGAGTCCTACAATATGGCGAAGTAATATCTGAACAAAATGCAAAAAAAATGAACGTAAAAACTAATGTTTTTGAAAAAGATATTGTACTTTTGTAGCCAAATTTACAAATAACTAAAACATATAATGGAGAAACAAACGAAATGGATACTCGCTGGTATGATGATGCTGGCGATGTCCGCAAATGTGAAAGCCCAGACTTTCGACGTAGATCTGAGTAAGCAAAATCCTAAAAGTTACGCTGTGGAAGTGCCTGATGGCAACTACAAGGTGACGGTCGTCCTCGGCTCTAAGAAAAAGGCTGCCAAGACGGTGGTGCGTGCTGAAGCCAGAAGACTCATGGTGGATGAAATCTCTACCAAGAAGGGTAAATTCCAGACTGTCCAGTTTATCGTCAACAAGCGTTCACCTAAGATTTCAGATAAGATGAACGTACGTATCAAACCTCGTGAGAAGGGCACACCTGACTGGGATGATAAGTTGACTCTTGACTTCTATGGTGCTGCTCCTGCCGTAAAACAGGTGAAGATAGAGCGTGATACGACTGCCACAACCATCTTCCTCTGCGGCAACTCAACTGTAGTGGATCAGGCTCATGAACCATACGCCAGTTGGGGACAGATGATTCCACGCTGGTTTGGTCCGGAAGTCGCTATTTCCAATCATGCAGAGAGCGGATTGACAGCCGGTTCCTTCTTAGCTTCCAACCGTCTGGAGAAAGTATTGGCCATGATGAAGAAGGGCGACTATGTGATTTGTGAGTTCGGACACAACGACCAGAAAGAGAAGACTCCGGGCAGTGGAGCCTGGTATAATTTCTCCTACAATCTGAAGCAATATATAGATAAGGTACGCGCGAAGGGTGGAAACATCATCTTTGTGACTCCTACCCAGCGCCGTTTCTTTGACAAAGCTACCCGCAGCAAAATACAGGAAACGCATGGTGACTATCCTGATGCCATGAGAATGGTGGCAAAAAGAGAGGGTGTGCCTGTCATCGAACTGCATGATATGACCCGTACATTCTTCGAGACTTTGGGTTATGAGAACAGTAAGAAGTCGCTGGTTCACTATCCGGCAAATACTTATCCCAACCAGACTAAGGCTCTGGAGGATAACACCCACTTCAATCCATACGGAGCCTACGAGGTGGCAAAGATGGTGGTAATGGGCATGAAGCAGCTCAATCTGCCTATCGTGAAGTATCTACGCAGTGACTGGAAGGACTACAATCCTGCCCAGCCAGATGATTTCAATCAATTCGTGTGGTATCCATCCGTGAATCAGGATGTGACCAAGCCAGACGGAAATTAGTACTTTGAACTTTGAGCTTTGAACATTGAACTTTATGATTAGTTCTTTTTGGTTCAAAATCTCATATTAAATGAATTTGGAATGAATAAAAAGACAATACTTTTCGCCTCGTTGCTGCTGGGTGGTTTTCCTTTGATGGGAACCCTTTCGGCTGAGGCTGCGGTGCGCGATACAATCAGCATCAACCAGGGATGGCAGTTTCATCGTGGTGATGTGAAGAATATTGCTGAGTTGAAGTCAACTCAAAGTGGGGATGATGTGGTGAATCTGCCACATGATTTCCTGATAGGACAGGATTGGGTGGCTCCAGATGCCAGTGAGCGACCAGATAACAGTGATGCGGGCAGCAATGTGCGCAGCCGATTGAGTCCGCGTGGATTCAAGGAGATGGGCATTGGCTGGTATCGCTATCAGTTGACTCCGAAAGATGAATGGAAGGGAAAGCGCATCGTGCTCGACTTCCAGGGTATCATGCTGGTAGGAGATGTTTATCTCAATGGTCAGCGTATCGGAGGTACCGATTATGGTTACCTCGGTTTTGATATCGACCTCAGTAAACTCCTGAAATGGGGCGAGGCTAACGAGATTACCGTCAAGGCAGATACCCGCAATCCTAATAATTCCCGCTGGTTTACGGGGGCCGGTCTCTATCGTGATGTCAATCTCATCATCACCGACAAGGATCTGTACTTCCCTCGCCATCCGCTCTTTATCCGCACCCAGGAAAACAAAGAGGTGAAAATCAAGGCAGAGATTATCAACCAGCAGAAGCTGGCAAAAGGACAGGGAAAGGCTGTTATTCCTGTAGAGGTTCGTATTCTCGATGCCGATGGCAAGGTGGTGGCTGAGCAGAAGAATAACATCGACTTCAATGCCAAATGGCGTGATAGAGAATATGAGTTGCCTGCCATCTCTCTGGCGAATGCCCAACTGTGGTCGCCAG
>OQWM01003040.1_pt1 | contig 11274 bp, 9 predicted proteins | sample 1691531 | NCBI WGS metagenome assembly OQWM01 (sample SAMN03418257, study PRJEB22391) | human gut metagenome | biome: human-gut; feature: organic feature; material: feces | host: Homo sapiens | place: Tanzania | collected 2013-01 | reverse complement strand
GTCTGCAGCTTCTGTAGTTGATTTTAAGAAGCCGCAATACTCCCCAGGAAAAGCAAGAGGTAGTGCTGTAAAGCATTACCTCTTTTTTACGTTTTCAATTCAGTAACAAATGTTTTAGCAAGCTGTCCATCTTCAAGATGTGCTTTTACTTTCTTTAAAAATTCTACTTCTGCCGCAATCTTCTTATCATTATGAGCTGCTCGTGCTGACTTGGAAATACGGCGGTCTAATACTTCGATATCAGAGAAAATCAACCCAAAGTTAATTGTTTCGATATCACGAAGAGGATCGACACTTCCATCAACATGAATAACATTACTGTCTTCAAAACAACGTACCACATGATCGATCGCATCTACTTCACGAATATTTGCAAGGAACTGGTTTCCAAGACCCTCTCCTTTAGAAGCACCTTTTACAAGTCCGGCGATATCAACAAATTCAATTGTAGCCGGAACAATCTTTGCAGAATCATACATATCAGATAAAAGTTCTTTAAGCTCTGCATACTCTTTGCTCCAGCCTGCGTTTTCCTCATCAAATGCCTGTGACAGTCCGCCCCATCCGACAAACTTCGACAGAACTTTCTGCTCCTCCGGTGTGGCAAGCCTGTTTTCTGATTCAATCTGCTTTAGAGTGCGGATTGCATCCATATTCCACTGGTATCTGGTCTTGGCACCGCCTTTTTCCATTTCCCAGAGGTTGTAATGAAAGTTGTGTTTTTTCTGTACTGCATCATCTGAAACCACATGTCCATTCTCATCAATCTTGGTTTCCCAGCCATTCGCTATTGCTCTTTCCCTGGTTTCAAGACGATTGGCTTTTACACTATCCTCGATATCAAAGAATCTCTTATAGACCGGATTCATCTTATCCCTGTCAGCTTTCTGCTTTGTCTCTTGATAATACTTTTTCTGGTCTTCTCCACAGTAAAATGGCTGTTTTACCATATAGGATAAGATTTCATATAACTCACGCCAGTCGATAGCACCTTCCTTACGCACACCATTCCTGTTCTTATAGCTGATCTTCACATATCCGCTTCTGATTGAGTACTCCACAAGACCATACTTATTGTTGGAATATGCCTTTCTTTCTGCATTATCTGTCCCTAATGCAATATCCCTGATAAGGTCAAGTTTATTGGGCATAAATGCAAAATCAGACTGCACCACATCCATAAGGAATGCCCTAAACGGAGTGTAGCAGCTACAATCTGTTACAAGAATCTCCGCCGCATCACGCAGGTCTTCATCAAGCTCCTCAATACGCTTGGCATAATCAATCGGTGTAATATACTGAAGCTCTGATGGATCTTTTTCAGTTGTTTCAGCTTCTATCTCTGCACCATATTCTGCCTGTGTTACCATGCGGTCTTCATCGGCAGTTTCCTGTGGTGTCATGCCTTTTGCACTTACATAATCTCTGTTAGAAGCATAGCTCTCCGGCTCATCCGGTATTGCATAATCATCAATCTCTGATTCTGCCTCCTCCGGTTCCACTTCCCGGTATTCGGCATCAATGACCTCATCATCCTCACGGAGTCCGTCCATCGCAAGCTCATCAATACGAGGTGTCTCAGGCTGGTATTCCCCTGTAAGAATAAGGACACCAAGCTCTTTTTCGATATCTTTCCACGAAACATATCCTTCAACCTCTCCATCCTCATCTCGCCACTGAAAACGCAGTCCGTTCCCATGAAATGTGTCATATCCGTGCAGTCCCAGTCCGTCAACCGGCCAGCCTGCACCTCCCTGACCATATTCTGCTTTGATACGCTTTGCTCTGGTTCCTGCATCAATCTCTGTTTCAAAAATCTTGCATACCCTGCCCTTACCACCGATAAAACCTGTACCTCTCATAAGCACCTGTTTGATATACTCACTTGGTACTGTTGCAGACTTTTTGGGATTCAGGTAATTGTATTTACCTGCTAATGCAGCTTTTCTGTCCTGCTCGAACTGACGCATAAACTGATTATTGTTTTCGTCCTCAGTATGAATGGTGCCAATGCTTGCCTGCCCGTTCTGGTCGAAAAAAAAGGAAGCCTGTGTATATTCGGCTTCCTTACTAACACCCAATGAATTGATTTCATCAAGTTCCCTATTCAGTTCTGTATCATCTGATTCTAGTGGAATCGCATCACTATCTGATTCAGTACCACTTCCTCTGCCTGCATCTTCGCCTGCTCTCTTATCTTCCACATCTCCATTGTCGATGACGGATTCTGTGGCTTGTGCTTCTCCAGATACTGCATCTCCAGTCTGTCGTAGAGCTGATTCGCTTCCGCCTCTACCGCTGACATCTTCTCGTACATCTTCCCGAATCTCATCAGCGTCTTGTATCTTGCCGGCTCGTTCTCCTTTAGATAGTTCATCGCCATCCTTCCGTATTTGCCCAGCTTCGTGAGATCCTCCGTCTCGTCCGGCATCTCTATCTGCGGATAAAGCAGTCCGTCCACTTCCTTGTAAGTCATTTCTTCTAACATATCCAATTCTCCTTTCGCTCTCGATTGCCTTTAAGTTACGACTAAATTCTCTAAGAACACTACAGGAGACATCGCATACAATGGAACCAAGACGGTAAATGATCTCTTCGTCTTTGATATTTACGATCTGACTAAAATCCTGTTCTTGCACAGATAAGTCAAATCCGCATCTCGTCCCTACAGCATACATGACACTTGCATATACAAGCTGCTCCATGTCCATTTCCTGCTGTAAGCCATTGCGTTTCTTACTTTCTTCCTTTATCACACTACCTGATAGCTGCATAAGCTCGGTCATTCGGTCTCCGAACTCTTCTTTTATTATAAGCCAAACATCTGTTCCTGTAAACTGTTTTAATATATTTTTTAGAGACTCCCTGTCGCTGTTATCGTACTGCTCAATCTGACCTTCTGACACAAGAAAATCCACATAATCCTTAAGATTTTCTCCCTCAAGGTCCCATGTCAGCTTAACATTCTTCCCTCCGGTATCACTGATATCAAAGATATACCTCATGCGTGGATTCAGTGCCCTTGACGGGAAGATAGCGCAGCCTTTCGCACCACGCTTTACATATCTTCCCACCTTTTTCCAGGTATCATAATCTGCCATGAGTGTGCTTTTTTCCGGAGGTCTCTGAGCTGTTACCATAACGATATTGTCAAATTCATAGCGGTATAACTGACCTGCGACCTTTAACACATCCTTCCAGTTCTTTTCTGATCTGGTGATGTTACCAATTTCAGAATCGTATATCGCTTTGACCTTCATATCAACGCCCATACCTTTGTCCTCCTCTACTTAAACATCTCTGCAAACAATCCCTTAAATAGCTTTAACTCATCCTTATCCAGCTCGATTGCAAATTCATTGTCGATTGCCTGTTTTTCGCATTTATCCTTTTTCTTTGCAATCTTACGCACCACACGAAGAATCACATAGCACTCCTTGGACTTTGCAATGCTCTGTTTAAAGGTCAGCTCATCCTCATCGACTGACTTCTGTGTCTGATAGATAATCTCTTTTAACTTATCATTGATACCATCTACTTCCTCAAGGGAAATAATAACGGATGCCTTAGAAGCACCCGATCTGTCCCACTCCTTATGAAGTTCCTTTACTAAAAACTCCATGTTCTTAATTACTGTTGTTGAATCACTTTTCATCTTGCTCTTCCTCCGTTTTCTTTTAATGAAGAAGGGAGCTGACCTTCGCTGATAGGCGCAAAATCAACTCCCTTCATGTCCTCTGCTCCAAGGACTATCTGCTCTGCATAATACATATCCATTGCCTTATTGATGGCATCGTCAAGCGACTCTGCCTTTACTTTCTGTACTCGTGAAAGCACTTCTTTTATCTCAACATCAAATTCCTGTTCCATATGATATCGCCTCCTGTAAAAATCTCATCACCGGCTCTTTTCTTCCTTTACCTGTCTTTCCTTAAAGCCTTCATCGTACTTTCCATCTTCCAGCCTGTCGTAAAAACAGTCCTCTTCAATCGTTCCAAAATCCTCATACATCTGGTGAAGGAAGTCATTCTGCAGCTTCTTTGGTACATCATCATCCTTTGACATATCCTGATAAAAATAGAACTTCTGCTTTAGCTTTGCCCTGTAATCATAGATATCCTCTATCTTTTCCGGTGTGCCATACTCCCTCTTGTATGCCTTGAAATTCGTAGTTGAGAGTGTGGAACCTAGATAAATGCCATGCTCCCACGATACCCCGATTGTGGTATTGTCCTTTGTAGGCTTCTCATCCTTGGGATAACGCTTATACTCTGTCGCACCAAGGGCGATTGTAAGGGAACCTGACTTCATATCCATCACCACAAGATTCCTTGGTGATAATGCTTCAAGCACCATGTAATCATGGTCATTGAAGTTATGAAATGTCTGTCCCCTTTCAAATGATCTGTCCACACTTTCATAATGCAGGTTAAAATCATCCACCCAGCCCTTATCGGTCATTCCAATCTCCTTAAGCTTTGCAACACATTCAGAAGAACTGGCTTCTTTATCAAACCGAAATTCTTTGGAATCGTTATAAAGTCCCTGAAGAAAGTGCCCCAGCTGAATATCATCCAGACAGAATCTCGCAGATACAGTTACATTTGCTGCCCTGTAATACTCTGTGAAGTTATCTGCTTCACCAAGTGTCCTTCCAAGCTGCAACAGATGGTCTGCAAGCTCTGACATGTCATCAATTGCTATAAAACTCTTATAATCATCCAGAGTCATCAGCATATTTGTCTCTGTTCCCCTGTCGTTTTCTGTTACCAGTATCATATCTTTTAAATCCATTCTTACCTCCAGTCTCAGAGAGGGACTATGCCCTCTCTGCAAATTTCCTGTTATGGTCTTCCTATCACAACAATCTTTCCTGTGCTTGCCACATCCCTGTAGACCACACCAAGACTTTCATTAAGTGCCTCTACCACCTTGCCATTTCCGACATATACTGCCACATGGCTGATGTTCTTATATCTTCCGTTGCTTGTAAAACTGTAGAAGATAAGGTCTCCCGGCTGTAACTCATCAAAGGAGACTGTCTTTCCGGCTTCATCCAGTCCCTGTGCCTCCGCTGCCGCTGTGGTTGCACCGCCGTAACTAATATCCACGCCTGCATCCTTCCATGAATAATAGGCTAAGGAGCTGCAGTCATAATAGTTACCGCTGTCTCTTAAATCCTGACTATAAGGGAAGCCAACTCTGTGAAGTGCATAGGAGCAGACTGTTTTCTGCCTGCTGTCTGTAATTTCATTTAGGATGGCATTGATTTCATCCTCAGTCATGGAGCTTACTCCAGGACTTCCGCCTCCGCCGCCACTTCCGCTTCCGGCATATCCAAGCTGTCCCATAAACTCCGGACTCATGATCTGCTCAAGCATTTCCACCTGATCAGAATTAAATCCATAGACCGAAATCATATCTCTGTACGATTTCAGTGTGACATTCACATACAGAACCGACTTCGTGACAGTAGTTACATTACCGTCTGCATCTGTTTCTTCCACATCCTTTGTTCCGGTGCTTGTGGTGTATGAACACATATCATTTACAACTGCCTGCAGCCAGCCTTTTGAAGTATCATTCATGACTGTTGCTGTATCTCCGACACCATGCTTGACCATATAGACTGCCATGATGTCATAGTAATTGCTTGGATTTTCTTCCATACCTTCATAATCCACATAGACAAGCTCTCCAAGGTCATATCCGGTATGCTCATTCACTTTCGTGTTCACATCCCGGTTAAACTCCTGCACATAGGCACTCGTTACTGTCTGCACGGTATCTCCTGATTCAAGTGGTGGCAGGAATAAAGCAAATGGAGAATTGTAAAGGATTGCTATCACCGCTATAACCGGAACCGCAATCATGGCAACTACAAGAACAAGTAATAAAAGCACCAATCCGATAATCGGTGCAGCTGCCTTTACCCAGGTAATCGCTTTTCGCACAATCAGATCCTTTACCAGCTTTGCCACGCTGTCTGTCTGATTCTCCTGTGCTTTCATCTTATCCAGAAAGAATTTTATCTTCCTGCTCCGGTTGGTCATCTTTTCATCCTTGACCTCTATGGACACACCTGCCGCATATCCGGCTGCCATGCCGATTGCCGTGCCTACTCCCGGTGCAACCGCTGTTCCTGCCGCCGTAGCAGCTGCCTTTGTAGCAGTTTTCGTTGCAACCTTGGCAGTAGTCTTTGCTGTTTCTTTTGCCGTCTCTTTAGCTACAGTCTTGGCTGTATCTTTGGCAGCTTTCTTTGCTGTCTTTTTTGCCAGCTTCTTTCCTGCCTCTACCTTCTTGATACGCTTCTTTGCCTCGGCTGCCGCCTTTTTCCTGAAAAGTGCTGCACCCTTAGAAGCAGTTCCGGTAACAGGTCGGCTTGATTCATATGCAAGATATGCTGCCTGCGATACCTCCTGCCCACCTTCTACCTGCTCTGTTACTGCCCCGGCTGCAAGTGCACTGGTTCTTCCTGCTATGTGAAGATTGGTGTTCTTGGTCTTGATGGAAATGTTTGATTCTTTAAGGTTTCGCTTGAATCTTGATAATCCCTTATTCTTCGGCTCTGACTGATGAATGGTGCTCTTGCGATAGGACTTCTTTTTATCATCAGATACCTTTGCACCGATAGTTTTAGGACCTCTCTCTACTGTGTAGATGTTGCTGCCTTTTATCTTGGCACCCTTTGGTTCGTGGGCATGAATCTTGGCTTTCTCCTTGGTGTGAATGACCATTGGCTTGTCATCCACTTTCTTTATCTTCAATGTTCTCACCTTCTTTCACTCAATATGCAAAACAGCCACCCAGCTTCCCGGATGGCTATGCTTTGAGGTCGCAATTTGCGACCTCTATCAACATTATTCGACATTATTCTGCATTTCACGCTTCTTCTGTTCTGCAATCTTCTCGTGAATATTGGTGTTATACAGTCTGTAGAGGTCTGTATCCTTACTGATCTGATTATCAAAAGGAATTACCACCGAACCACACTTTATAAGTCCCATTCCTGATGCAGTATTAGTTACAAATCTAAGTTGTGCCTCTGATACTCCGATAACATCCGCCATCTTTGAACTGTCTGTATTCGCCTGTTTTAAGAGTGCCACAAACTCTGAGTTTGCAAGCATTGTGGTTGCTGTGTAATTCTGCAACAGATCGACTACATTCTGCGTGATACCGGTACAAAGACCTCCCTGCTTTCTTACCTTCTTCCAGAGCTGCTGCAGATATTTTGCAGAATACTCCGAATTAAGCAGGACATGGAACTCATCAATATAGAGCCATGTTGCCTTGCCTCGCTTACCATTCTCAACAATCCTGTTCTGAATGGACTCCATCATAACAAGCATTGTGATAGGACTAAGCTCTGTACCTAAGTCCCTGATGCCATAGACTGTGAATCTGTTATCCACATCCACATTTGTCTGGTGATTGAAGATGTTAAGTGAACCATTTACGAAAAGCTCCAAAGACAATGCAATGTCTTTTGCCTCGTCCTCCGGCTGTGCCATAAGGATATCGTAAAAATCACTCATTACCGGGATATACTTCTCTTTACTCCTTGCAATGTCGATATACAGTTTTCTCACACAGCGATCGATGATTGACTTCTGTCTTGAATTTAAGCTGTCACCGATGCACTGCTCACAAAGACCAAGCATGAACTCGCCCTTTTCTCTTACCATTCCCTTGGAATCATTCGGATCAAGGCTCCATACATCCATCTCCAGCGGATTCACATAGTTATCCGTGTAGGTGGACATATTTACCACTGTTCCACCATAAGTCTCAGCAATATCAAAGTATTCGTTCATTGGATCTATGACGATTATTTCATCATCTCCCGACAAGAATACGCTGCCCATCTCCATCTTGCAGAAAAAGGATTTACCGGAACCCGGCACTCCGAATACGAAGCCATTTCCGTTGATGAGCTTCTTTCTGTTGCCGATATTCACATTCTTGCTGATCTGGTTGATACCATAGTAATTGCCCGTGCTGTCATTAAGCTCCTGCACATTGAATGGCATAAGCACCGCAAGTGACTGGGTAAGAAGGGTACGCATTGTCTCCACCTGTCTTACACCAATCGGAAGTGCTGTGTTGAGTGCCTCCCTCTGCTTTAAGTAGTGTGTGTCAATCGTGCAGCTGTTACGCTTTCCGATAGTCTCTACTGTCTCACATACACTCTCAAGCTTCTTCTTGCTTTCTGCCATAAGAATAATGGTTACTCCCACAAAGAAAAGGCACTGGTCATTCTCACGGACATCATCCATGATTTCCTCAATCTCCTTTTTCTCCGTTCTCTTGGCATATGAGATTTCCGTAGAAAAATCGTTATTCTTATTACGGACTCTCTGCTGCTTAATGATATCCGACTCAATACCAAGGTATTTCTTCTGAAGCACCTTTGTTGTCAGATCCTTGGGAACAGGCACCACATCAATGCTCGTGATGGAATGAACCGGAAGGGAAGTAATCTCATTGATGAATCTGTCTGACAAACTGCTCGGATACTTTTTGATAAAAAGTGCCTTGCAGAATTTACTCTCATCCTCAAAATGGTCTGGGAAATATTTCACCATCCCATTGCACAGATCATTTCTAAAATCTGCCCCGACCTTCTTTGCCTTTTTGATATCAAAATCAAAGCTGCCCTCATCTCCAAGATGATAATAGTCATAAAGCACTTTCAGCCTCTCATTTCCATTAAGAGGCACAATCTCCGCACCAAGCTCAATGAAAGCCTTGTGTATCGTTGCCTCAAGGGTTGCAAACTGTGCCTTCGCCTCCTCAAAGTTCTTTCTCTCAATCGTGATTGTCAGGTATCTCTCCTGCTCAATCCCCTGTCTGCCCTCAATAATCTTCTCCTCAATGATGTCATTGTAGATTCTTCTGTAATTATTGAAGCCATCATTTTTCTCAGCAATCAGAACCTTGTCACGGAGTTCATCCATGTTTTTGTTCTTATTGTTGATCGTAATCTTATAATTACAGTCCAGCGAATTTAAGAACTTACAGTATCTCTCGAAAATACCGATCTGCTCATCCTCGGTTGCTGTCGTATAATTGATGTCCTGAAAGCGGTAGCATTTGGAATACTTATTTTTGCTTACTTCAAAAATGCCGTTTTCAGCCACCGCCATAATCTCTATGGTTTCCTGAATGGATTTAGGTGTCTTATACAAAGGCTCACTCGCCTTTTTCAGTAACTTAAATCCGTCTGTAAATAAACCCATGTCTCTAACCTCGCTTTCTTATAATGAAAGCCCGCCGGGAACTTCACCCTGCGGGCTGTGTTCCCGACCTTTCGGTCAGATACTTTTTATCTAATGCATCGCCTTATATGCTGCAATACCAGCTGTTATCGCCACAATGACTGCGACAAGTCCAAACAGCATGTTTCTCGTCTTTTTCTTCATTGCTTCAAACTCCTCCTGCTTCTTTACAGCCGAATCAGCTGTTACAGTCTCCGGTTCAGCCTTTCTGCCTTTCTTCTTTACCTGTTCATTCTGTTCTGCTTCTAACTGCTTTATTGCAGGCTCTCCCTCTGTTGATACATAGGTAAGCGCCCTGTTGCCAAACATAAAATGCAGTTTCTTTCCCATATACTCGTAGAAATTCATCCCATTAAAGGAATAAAATCCGCCAAGAGCAATCGGTGCCACACATGGAATTGCCACATAAGCAGAACCCGTAAGACCGATATACTTGTAAAGAAGAAGGACGATACCGCCACCGACCACTACGCTTGCAATGGAAAATATAAGCTGCCTTGCAGTAAGTCCCATCGCAACCGATTCCTGATAGCGGTCAATATCCTTGTTTACTTCGATTACCATTGTCCCTGCCTCCTATCTTGATAAATCCTTTGTTTCCGGCTTTCTTGTCATTCCAATATTCGCCTCATACTTATCCATTCCATCCGGACACAGTTCCCTAAGCTTATCTACATTGAACAGATAAAGTGGATATTCGCAGAAACCGCTCCTTTGCGTGAATCCTGTAAACTCTCCAATGTCATTGTCTGTAATAAACTTTTCAATATCCGGCATGTCATTCACATTCAGATATCCGCAGTAATTTGGTGCTGCAACCGGCAAATTCACAGTCACATCCCCAAAAGGCTCCTCATATCCATCTTCATTACACATAAGACCGATAAACATTGCCCTGTTATTCATATACTGCTGGATATCAAATGTCACCTGCGTTTCTCCGGTTATACTTGAATTATAAGTAACCTGTTTCTTTTCATTATCCATTTCTGCCTCCTTCTATAATCCAAATGCCTTGCTTGTAAGTGTCTGTGCACCCTTCACACTTCCAACAGTCATTGCTATCGTAAATGTCATTTCACACAAATAAATAAGCGTCTGTGCCCAGTCAGCGTAACTTCCTGTAAATGCCGGAAGTCCTGCATTGATAAATGCATTACATACCTCAATTGCAAATAACTCAAACATTTTTGCAGTATCAAATAATCCGTTTTTATTTGCCATTTTGATTTTTTCATCATATGAAGACATATATTCAATTATGAAACCCATTCTTTCGTTTGAATTCAACATATATTCAATGCTCCTTATCCGTTAGTTTCTTTTAAAATATTTACCTCAGTTCATTCTCAATTTCTTCTATCGTTGGCATAGAAGCTCTATATTCCACAGGCAATAAATTTGACAACTTATACTCAGATATTCCTATCGGTTCTTTTGAACTATTTACCGCATATTTTGCAAGGATATTATTTTTACTTTTGCATATAATCAGACCAATTGTTTTTGCATCAAAATCTGTCTTGACCAAATCATCCACAATATTCACATATGTACCAATCTGTCCAATGTCTCTCGATGTAAAAGCTACTGTTTTAACTTCAACAACAACGTAACAATGCAAATACAGATGATAAAATAAAAAATCTATTTTTTCCTCTGTTCCTTCAATCGGTATTGTATATTCTCTTCCAACAAAAGCAAACCCTTTTCCAAGTTCCATAAGAAATTTTGTGATGTTGTCCATCAATGCGTCTTTTAACTCTTTCTCACTATAATCTTCTCTGATTGCTACGAAGTCGAAATTATATGGATCCTTTGTTATTTCCTGTGCAAGGTCGCTTTGTGGTTCAGGCTATGCGTATTCAAAGTTTGAAATTGCTTTCCCCTGACGCTCATATAAATCGGTATCAAGAAAATTTAAAAGTACATCGCGGTTCACAATCAGCTTCCCGTTATCAATCTTTCCCCAGACCTCGCCTTTATTCAGTGA
>OQWM01003038.1_pt1 | contig 11280 bp, 11 predicted proteins | sample 1691531 | NCBI WGS metagenome assembly OQWM01 (sample SAMN03418257, study PRJEB22391) | human gut metagenome | biome: human-gut; feature: organic feature; material: feces | host: Homo sapiens | place: Tanzania | collected 2013-01 | reverse complement strand
GATATTGCGGTCAAAAGCAACGCGGTTGAGCTACTCGATGATGCCCTCCGACGCAAGCGCAAGCCCTGCATAATCGGCACAGGCTCAATGTGCGATCCGTATATGCACTGCGAAGAAAAACTTGAGTTGACCCACCGCGCACTGGAGATTATTGACAAATACAACTGCGGCGTGACGGTCATCACGAAATCTGACCGCATTTTGCGGGACATCGATCTTTACGAGCAGATCAACCGACATTCCAAGGCGGTTGTGCAGATGACATTGACCACGGCGGACGAGAATCTTTGCCGCATCATAGAGCCGAAAGTCTGCACCACGCACAGGAGATATGAGGTTCTGAAAGAGTTTCAAAAGCGCGGGATTCCGACGGTTGTGTGGCTCTGTCCGATTCTGCCGTATATCAATGACACCGTGGGAAATTTAAATGGGATTCTTGACTACTGTTTTGACGCGGGTGTGAAAGGCATCATCAATTTTGGGTTTGGCGTGACTCTTCGTGCGGGCAATCGGAATCGACAATCCCTCGGCGACGGCATCGGGAATTTCATACCATCCTTCGATCGTAAACAATCGGAATATTGTATAAATCGACGTCCACGGCGTGCCAAAAAACTCGGGCGAGGCGGACGAAAACATACAACAGCTTATCAATGCAAACGCCAATACGATGACGAAATACGACAACATAATGCCGTATGACTGGCGAAGTGCGAGGAAAAAGTTTCGGAATATGACATCGATACCGGGAAATAGCCGCACGAGCCTAAAGAATCGGAAGATGCGAAACATTCGTAGCACGAGCAAGAACGACAAATTCGGGAAAAGACCGGGCAATATATACATTGCAAGCGACGGCAACGATAATAATATGATCAAGCCGTCGAAACAGTTAGGCCCATTTTTCCAATAATTGACAAATCCAAATTTTCGCTGTTTGGCAATCATTTCGCCGACGAATATCAACGTGCACAAGGCGTCGAATACATCGAGCACGGGCGTTGCCCCCGCGCTCTCTTGCCAAAATATGATGACCGCATTTATACAAATGATGATCATGATAAACTTTTCATTCAAAAGCCACCGCGTCAAAAAGCTCTCGCGTTTTTGGGGTTCGGGCGAAAGCAAATCCTGCTCGAGCCCCGACGCCGTTTTTTCTTCTTTCAATAATTCGTCTTGTTCGCTCATAATCTCACATATCGAGAACAAGCGCCGAAGCGCCATGTTTGCCGAAAAAACAACCCATACGCATAAAAACGATATAGAATGCAACCAAGGGCCATGGCTATGCGCAACCAAGGCCCGCAGAACAGCGCTATATAACGAATTCTTCCCTAGGTGTATTGCCTTTTTCTACGATTCGCCGCCACAAATTGCCCGCCTCTAGCCCCATCTACGCTTGCGCTCACGGGCACCGATGCGATACAGATCTCCCAAAAGCGCATTCTCATGCAAAAGTCTCTAAAGCCATGATCACCGAATACCTCCCCATCATCGCGGGCATTGCAGAAATGGCCGTTGCGATTTATCGCAAACGCCAACGCGATGCCGCGCAAGGCGACGACGATATCCGACAGCGCCACGATCTGGCCGTCGAATCGGTTGCGACGAACGACGCTCGCGATCCGCGCGATATCCTCGTGCCCATCGTCGATACGTGGGTCGAAACGAGCCAAACGGCGTCGATAGGCGGCCTCGATATCTCGGGAGGGCTATTCTATAGCGACGAAGTGCAAGAGATCGATTTAGAAAACGGCTATTTGCCATGGCTCTGTTCCGATCGCACCGATGCAGCCATTGGCGACGACTTGTTATTTCGATACTTTTGGGGGCTAGAGCATCGGGTTCTGATCGATGGGCCGCGCCGCAACATGTCGCCGCGCGATCTGGAACCTTGCCGCAGAGAAGTTTTGCGTTTGCGCCAATGCTATTCGATGCGCACGGCATTCGTTCGAGCGGCGAAGCAATTTGCGTGCATGTCGTGGATATTATCACACAACATACAGCTTTCGACGGCCGCTCCCAATCCCATCGATAGGGACTTTTGCGACGAAGCCTGCCGAGATTTGTTGCGCTGGCGCATTGCGCATTTTGCCGTTCAATTTCGCCCCATTCCCCCCATCATTCTATGGGCGTGGTACGATTCGCACCCCGATTATGGGCTCCCCGAGTCGGTTAAGAGCCATTTCGACGATTGTTATCGCAACTTCGAACGAGATTTTGCCAAGAGCTTTCCGCAGGGCTTGCGCACGAAGCCATCGCACCGCACACTCGCGATCATCTATCATTCGACGAATCCGCAACTCGGTGCGCTAGCCTACGACATTGCCGGTGGCTACGATGCCTTCGATCAAACGCGTGTATTGACCGAAATCGAGCCGTTGATTCGACGTTCGGAGTCGCTATTATCGCGTTGCCCTGCAACGCGATAATAGCCCGTATTGCCCGTTGGGCAATACGGCGACAAAAGCCCGTATTGCCCAACGGGCAATAGGGCGCAATTCGGCACGGCGTATGCGCGCAAGCCGCGACAGCGGCGAGCACATAGCCGGGCAAACTACTCACCGACGCAGTCGAAATCGCATTTGAATTTGTCGCCGTCGAGAATTTCGATGCGCAAATTTTCGATTTTCCAATAGTAATCGGCGAAGTATTTTTCTTTGCGCGTGAGCATGAGATTGGCGAGTTTGAGGTGATTTGGGCGATCTCTGAGGCTGTTGAGCAGCTCGGTGACGCCTTGGGCGCCGAAGTTTGCGGCATTCCAGACGATAGAAGAAATCGTGAGCATTGCTTCGACTTCGCGTGGCTGGTTTTTGAGAAGGGGCTGGGCGAACTCGAGGAAGACGACGAGTGGCGGCTTCGACATGAGGGATTGCGCGGCGCTGACGGGTTTTCCTGTTAGAGAACTGCGCGGGCGGCTAAGCATTGCTTCGTTGGCGTCATCGTCATATTTTGCGTTGGTGTGTGCGCCTTTGAGGCCGACGGGGGCCGTCGACATCGACTGATGCCGCGGCGTTGGCACGACAATCGATTCGTCGCACTCGCCACCTGGCGTAAAATAGACGGCTTGCGGGCGAATCTGCGATTGCGACGGCTTGCAGGCAAAGGGCTCGGGGGCTTGGACCGTATGCGGTGCACGTGGACGCTGCATATTTTGCCCCATCGCATTGGGGGCTTGAGCTCTGGGAAGCTGGGAATCGCTAGGGTTTTGCGGTGCTGGTGACATTTGGCGTGCGCCCGGCATTTGATGCACCGATGCACGCGGATTTTGCGCTCCCATCACGCCAGACATCGGGCCTTGAGAGCTGGGCATTTGACCCATCGCCTGCGGGGTGATCGCTCCCATCACGCCAGACATCGGGCCTTGAGAGCCGGGCATTTGACCCATCGCCTGCGGGTTGATCACTCCCATCACGCCAGACATCGGGCCTTGCGCATTGGGGTACTGTGGCATTCCAGAAAGCTGTTGCGAACCGGGCATTTGCTGTGCCGGCGAACGATGCGACATCGCGGGCATGCGCGGTGGGGCGATGCGATTGCTTTCGATACGGAGCTGTTCGGCTTGGACGCCTTCGGAATACAGTCTATCGGCATCGGCTTCTTCGATGATATTGTGTTCACACGATCGGAGCAATTCGAGCTTTGTTGCCGCGAGCTGCGAGCGCAAATCGTCGATTAACGCTTGCTCTTTACTCGGATTGAGCTTTTGTTCGAGTTCGTCGAGCTCGGCGATAAAGGCGTCGGCGTTGTCGGGGCGGCAGTTGGGATCTTTGGCGAGCAGTCGATTGACGACGTAATTGCGCAAATCGGCCGGCACGTCGTCGGGCAAAGGGGGCGGGGGCGATTGCACGTGCATGAGAATCGTCGCCAGAAACGTATCTTCTTCGAATGGCGGGTGGCCTGCGAGCATTTCATAGAGAACGATGCCCAGCGAATAGATGTCGCTACGCGCATCGAGTTCTTTGCCGCGCGCTTGCTCGGGGCTCATATATTCGGGCGTTCCAGGTGCCGTGCCAACTTTCGTCAACTTCCGCTCGTCTTCGTCTTCGGATTGCTTGAGTTTGGCAATCCCGAAATCGAGCACCTTCACGATATTGAGCTTGGTGAGAAAGATATTATCGGGCTTGAGATCGCGGTGAATAATGCCCTTTGAATGCGCTTCGGAGAGGCTACCTGCGACTTGTCGCACGATTGGGATCGCCTCTTCGGCTTTCATACGGCCTTGTCGAATTCGCTCGCTGAGCTCGACGCCTTCGAGCAATTCCATCGCCATATAGAGGCGTTTATCGGGGGTTTCGCCCATATCGAAGAGGCGGACGGTGTTGGGATGCGAGAGCTGAGCAATGACGCGAGCTTCGCGAAAAAATCGCATGACGACGCTCGGATTCATCGAAAACATCGGCGATAGGACTTTCATCGCCACGCGTCGATCGATGTTCATTTGGCGGGCGACATAGACTTGAGCCATTCCGCCGGCCGCCAGAAACGATTCGATTTCGAAGCGATCGGCGATAATCGTACCATTGGGATATGTCGTACCTTGGGCGTTTTCGTTTATTGTATCCATCGTCGATATGATTCCAAAAAATACACCGTACCACGTTCGTGCTCAATCGCACACATCACCACCCCATCTTAACACATTTTTCGATTTTGCGCATGTTTCGATGATATCGCCTATCATCCATGCACAGGGAGATAAAGTTTTTCCCATCCTAGCCCATTCGCTTTTTTAACCACATATTCCCCATTCATGACTGCGATGCGCAAACCTGCGCCACTGGCACTTTTGCAATGATGATACAATGATACAAAAAACGAAAAAAGCCGTCACATTTTTAATTTAACGCCATGATTGGAATGAAGAGACGCGCATCGCGCATCGGTCTCGGTTGGCCTGTGCTGTGTGCGTCACCAATCATGGAGGTAGTGATAGGTGTTAAAGATTTGCATGAAAAGAATCTCTTTGAACGCAATGACGTTTTCGCTTCTCTCATTAACGCCTTGTTTTTGCTCAAGATTAAGCCTAACGATCTCGATGAGTGGTCGCCGCCGAGTGTTTACGCCACTTCCGCGATCCGCAGAAGTGGCCATTCCCCGAGGGCAAAATCAAGTACGTCGAAGACGTGTTTGCGCTTTTGGGGGCCATTACTGGCGACGCTATCTTTGAACGATTATTAGAGGAACACAGAAACATGGAGGATCTTGATATGAAAAACAGCTTTGAACGCGTAAGAAACTTTTATCGATCTGAGGGATTCGATTTGGGCGAGCGGAGTGGCGAGATGCGCGGCATTAAGTTGGGTGAGGAACGTGGCGAGAGGCAAAAAATCCCCGCCATTGGCGGGGATTATCAATTCACACCCGTTCTTATTGAATGGAGAACGGATACGTAATCGGGGTGTCGGAACCCGTTTCGCGGAATTTCAAGCCGTTGACGACTTTGAGGACGCAAGCAGCCGTGGGCGTGCCTTGGTATTCGGGGCTCATGACACGAGCGCCGTTGACGCGACCATTGCCTTTGATCGTGAATTGGACATTCATCTTGCCCTTCTTTGCCGAAGTACGGCTACATGTGCGCACTTGGGCGAACGACGAACGAATGACGGATTGGACTTCGTCTTTCGAGAGCTTATCGCCACCGGCCGGTTTTGCGGCAGGTTTCGGTTCGGCTTTTTTCGCAGCGGGCTTCGGATCGGCTTTCTTTGCAGCGGGCTTCGGATCGGCTTTCTTCGCCGGGGCAGGAGCCGCAACTTTTGCTTCGTGTTTGGGCTCGGGCTTCTTCGCTGCGGGTTTCGAATCAGCTTTCGGTTCGCGTTTATCCGCAACTACTTCTTCGCCATCGTCGGCTATTTTATCACCATCGTCGGCTTTTTTATCGCCATCGTCGGCTTTCTTGTCGGCTTCGTCGACCTTGGCATCGGCTTCGTCGACCTTGGCATCGGCTTCGTCGGCTTTTGCCTCGGGCTGAGCATCTTTCTTATCGTCTTTTTTGGCGTCGTCGGCAGCTAAGCCTTTGCCTTCTTGAGCTTTTGGGTCGGCTTTTGGCATATCGAGACGAGCATCATTTGCCGCCAAAGCCCCTGCCGATCCGACGTCGGCTTGCTGCATCTTCTCTTTTTCACCACCACTCAACATGACGATGAGCATGACGATGACGACGACGAGGGCGACACCAGTAGCGACCCCCAAGACGATGAAGACCGTGTTGTTCTTCTTCGTGCCCAAAGGCATGACGGTATTCATCGGTGCATAAGATACTTGTGGTGCGGCTTCGGTCGTGCGTCGACGAGGCGCCGGCGAACTCGCCGCGAGTGCCTTGACATCGATAAAGCCAGCCCCCCCCGACGATGAATCTGCGGAAGGCGAGCTAGCGGCAGGCGCACCGACGGCTTGTAAAGCACTCAAGCTAAAGAGAACCGAGTTTTCGCTACGTGCACCGATCATATCGTTAGCAGGCGTCGAGGGCGCTTGTTGAGCACTCATATCGAAGGCTGGCTCTTCTTCGTGTGCCGCTTTGCCGTCCATGCCCATAATGCCGCCGCTGGCGTTATTGCTATCGAACGGGCTAAATCCACCGCCATTGCGTTGGAGCTCGTCGAGATCGATAGCCGCAGTTTCTTCGCCACCGCCCAAATCGGCATACGACGGTCCCATCGCGCCACTAGCAATCCGCGTCGATTCTTCGTTCCCCGTCGGGTACCCTGAAACGGGGGCTTGGAGATAATCAAATTCGCTTACCGCACCCAACGACATCCAGTCCGATAAACCTTCACACCAAACGTAAGTATCGAGCGTGATTTGACCGTTTTGGAAATTGAATTCCATGTCTTGTGTCGAAAGCGGACCGACCGACTCGTCGTTTACAGCATAATACCAACGCGGCACTAGCGCCTGCTGATCCATCATCGATGCATCGACATATTGCGTCGTCGAACAACGCGGACATACGACGTTACAACCGCCATTTGAAAGCTGCATGTCCGACAACCAAAGCCGACCACCACAACCATTGCATTCGATTTTCATTCACTATCTCCAAGTCTCAAATTGTGCTGCCCTTTCACTTGGCAACTCACGGACGCATCGCCGATTCTTGCGCGGTTTCTTCGTTTTTCTCGACAAAATTGCGCTCGATCTTCAAAACGCCCTCGAACTTCACATCAGCACGCGCACGCTCAAACATCCCTTGCGGATCCCGAAACGCACCGTCGATTAACATGTCATCGAAGTTGTAGAGCTTCTCTTGCGGCGCTTCTTCTTGTGCTAAAGCACTCGTACTGCTTAACGCAAACACCATTGCGACGCAAATAAAACACCTTGTCCAAAAATGAGATTCCATCGCAACTCCCGACTACCCCCATTAGACACTTGGCGCATATAGCACACAATCCCGATCGATCAAACTTTTCTATGATTTTATTTGGCACATCGCACCCAATCACACAAACGCACACATCACACGAACGAAAAACGCCAACCGACGTGTTGATATGCCCCCATCATCGTTCAATCTTCACTCGCTCGCGAAATCCGATCTCCATCACGAATGAAATCCGACGAGTACGAGTGTAATGTTGTCGTGCCCGCCGCGTTGCTTCGCAATGCGCACGATTTCTTGCATCGATTTGTTCACATCGCGCCCGTACTCGGTGATGATTTGCGCCATTTCTCCATCTTCGAGTTCATCGGTCACGCCGTCGCTACACAAGATCACGATATCGCCACGAGACGCATGGATTGCATAAACATCGGGCTCGATCTTCGCTTGCGTGCCCATCGCCTGCGTAATGACGTTTTTATAGGGAAATGAACGTATTTCTTCGGGCGTCTTGAGCATGCCTTTGTCGATATAGGCCTGCAAAAGGGAATGGTCTTTCGAAATCTGGGTCAGTTTTCCCCCGCGATAGAGATATGCCCGCGAATCGCCGACGTTGATAATATCGAAAGAACGCCCATAGACGATAGCGCTCACTAAAGTCGTTCCCATGCCCCGCTTCGAGGGCTTTTGGCTCGATTTATCGAAAATTCGAGCATTCGCCGCATGATAAGCGGCGAGCGTCCACATCGTGCGAGATAGAGGTAAGACGTTCGAAGCTGCGGCGACCCATGTCGCGCGACTCCATTGTCGCAATGTTTCGGCGGCCATCGTCGAGGCGACTTCGCCCGCTTCGTGCCCCCCCATGCCATCGGCGACCAAAAACACGCCATTGGCACCGTCGATCCAAAAACTGTCTTCGTTCTTGGAGCGAACGACACCTCTATCGGTCGTCCCCTTGTATTCATAACCTAGCGCATCGGGCGTCGAAGGCGAAACGCCATGCGTCACCACTGGCGAAAGCGGATACATCGTCGCAATATCGGATTCGGTCGGCTCTTGCGCGAAACAAGGCATACTCGCAAACATCAACAAAACCGACAAACACATTCCACTTAATCGCATATTATTCCCCTTCGCAGATCCGACAGACCCAGCCCATTTTTTCGCCACACATTATTATATGGTTACGATTCATCGGGCAACATCAATCGTATCGCCGAGAAAAATGCATTTTTTTGTAGCCTTTAGCGACAATATGTTTACAAATTCATCGGCTTGACGCTATCGCTTCGATCGATGCGTCGTTTTTCTATTCGACTCGATGGCGCACAGCGTGCGCATATAAGCCATATAAGCACATTACGGAGATACAGAATCATGTCTTTTTTTGATGCCATTCGACGTTTTTTTGCCCCAACACCTGCCGAAAAAGCCGAAAAACTGCGACGTCGAATCGTCAATATGTATGGGCACACCGAAGATCGCAAATACGCCCTCGGTCAACTCCACGATCTCGGGCCTACACTAGCCCCCAAATGCCTCATCGAGCGATTCACCTGCAGATGCGAAAATGGCACCGTCGATGCCGACGAAAAAGCCTATACAAAACAACTCCTCCTCGACCTCGGCGCCCCTTGTGTCGAACCACTCAAAAAGTTTTTACTCAACAACGACAAAGACTTTAGCTGGCCATTCCGAACCCTATCCGACCTCATTTCGCACGAAGAACTCGTCGAATTTATCGTCGAATTGCTCAATTCTATCGGTCCAGAATACGTCCGCGATACCGAACGCAAAGAACAACTCATGCTCACGATTAAGACGTTCGAAGAACCCGAAATCGACGATGCCGCGCTCCGCTATCTCAACGACGACAACGAAACGATCCGATTCGTCACCGCCGATACGATTATCGCTCACGGTCGAAAAGAAGGCATACATGCCCTGTGCGAGCGACTCGCTTGCGAAACTTCTCAACGAATCCTCTCGCTCATCGCAAACGCCTTCCGCGATAAATCTTGGGCTATCGAAGGCGATTTCATCGAAAAAGCCCAAAACAACCTGCCGTCCGAGTATCGAATCAACGAAAAAGGCATCATCGTTTAAGGGTGGTGCGCACTGCGTGCGCACCGTATTTTTTGAATCAACGAAAAAGGCATTATCGATGATGTAGTCTGCGCGCTGCCTGCGCTCCGTTTTTTCATCTACGAAAAAGAAGTTTTCGTTGATGTAGTCTGCGCACGACGTGCGCTCCGTATTTTTTTGCGAGTCCACCCTTTTCTTAGAGATAATCTCTGCCCGAACATCAATGTTTTGTAGCAGAATGCGAGCTGTTGGGGTATACGATGCGCCGTCGATGCGTTCGACGTTGCGCATAGCGCAATGACTCTATTTTAACGGATTCTATACATGCAAAAGTTCTGGCGCCTCGGGCGTATCATCATGGCGATTTGTCTTGCTCTGTGTTTCACATCGTGCGGGGCGTCGCATAAAACCGTCTTCGAAGGCGAGCCAAAGAGCGAAGCCGAGGCGGCATATCGTGCCGCTGTCAAGACGCTCGAAAGCGGTTCATACGAAGATTCGATCAAGGCTTTTCACGCTATCAAGCTCAAATTCCCATACGCAACGCGCTGGGCGACGTTATGCGACTTGCGCATCGGCGACGCCTATCGAAACGCCGGCGATTACGCCCAAGCTGCCGTAACCTACCAATCCTTTATCCGTACTTATCCGTCTCACAGCGAAATCGCATACGCCTCATATCAAGCGGCAAACTGCTACTACGAACTCATGCCCAGTAGCGTATTTATCTTGCCCGATCCGTGGCAACGCGACAGAAAATCGACGACGCAAGCCGAATCTGCCCTTGCCTCTTTCCTCCGACGATATCCAAACGACGAAAACGCCCCAGCCGCACGCGTTCAATACGACGAAGTCCAACGACGACTCGCCAATCACGAGCTATACGTCGCCGAATACAATTTCAAAAATAAAGCCTATTTGGGCGCTGTCAATCGACTCAACGATCTCATCAAAACATACCCCAACGCAGAAATCGCCCCAAAAGCCCATATTCTGCTCGCCCATAGCTACATCAAGCTCAAAGACCCCATCCAAGCGAAAAAAGCCCTAACACAGCTCGTCGAAAAATACCCTACCTCCGACTACGCCTCCGATGCTAAGGCTTGGATCGCTCGGAATCCCGATGTGAAATGACGATTATTCGTCTGATTCGTCTTCTGGTTCGAGGCCGCCCTCGGTAAATCCATGCGCCAGCAAAAACGCCGATGCTTCGTCGTCGAGTGCGGGATTGCTGTGTTCAAGGCGGACATTGACCGATTTCTTTTCGATTTCGTAGCTCTGCCATATCGGCAAGTAATGCGATATCCGATCGCTGTCGAAATAATCGAGCCATACCAAATCTAAGACGTCGAGTGCCTCTTGATAAGCATCCATCGGATTGTCGATCTTATTCGGTTCGCATTCGACGCTCACCTCGACAAAGACGTGGCTGTGTCGGTCTTCGCTACGCAATTCCGAACTCACGAGACCAAAATGGTGGCAGACTTCTGTCGTCACGTGAAACGTCTCTGTCGGGCGCAAAAACCGCGCATATCGCTTCGTCATCGCCTCGGCGATGTCTTTTTCGAGATCGACACCGAGCGATACGCCCTTATTCGGATCTTGACGCGCAAATGCTGGCGAGTTCAATGGCTGCTTACATGCATCCCTATCGGGCATCTCATCGCAGTTGGGTTCACAGCAATCGCATTCGTGTTCATGACAGTTACAGTCGTGTTCATGACAGCTACAATCGTGCTCATGACAGCTACAATCGTGCTCATGACAGCTACAATCGTGCTCATGACAGCTACAATCGTGCTCATGACAGCTACAATCGTGCTCATGACAGCTACAATCGTGCTCATGACAGCTACAATCGTGCTCATGACAGCTAC
>OQWM01003034.1_pt1 | contig 11295 bp, 10 predicted proteins | sample 1691531 | NCBI WGS metagenome assembly OQWM01 (sample SAMN03418257, study PRJEB22391) | human gut metagenome | biome: human-gut; feature: organic feature; material: feces | host: Homo sapiens | place: Tanzania | collected 2013-01 | reverse complement strand
ACGAAAAACAAATAAACAAAGATATGGACGCAATCAAAAAACTGTTCGCAAAGAAGCTGATGGATATCAAAGCCATCAAATTGCAACCCAACGAACCCTTTACATGGGCATCTGGTTGGAAGTCACCAATCTATACCGACAACCGCAAAACACTGTCGTATCCCGACGTGCGCTCGTTTGTAAAACTCGAACTGTGCCACGCCATTCAGGAGAATTTCCCTGAGGCAGAGGCTGTGGCTGGTGTTGCCACAGGTGCTATAGCACAAGGAGCTCTCGTGGCAGACCAGCTCGGACTGCCCTATGCCTACGTTCGTCCGAAACCAAAAGACCATGGTATGGGCAACCAGGTAGAGGGACACATCGAGAAAGGTGCTAAGGTTATCGTGGTAGAAGACCTGATCTCTACTGGAGGAAGCAGTCTTAAAGCTGTTGAAGCACTGCGCCAGTATGGATGCGAAGTCATTGGTATGGTGGCATCGTTCACCTATGGTTTCCCCGTTGCCGAACAGGCTTTCAAGGAGGCTGGCGTGCGTCTGATTACGCTGAGCAACTATGCTGCCGTGCTTGAACAGGCTGCCGACACCGGATATATCAAGCCAGAAGACATCGAAGTGTTGAACGAGTGGCGTAAGGACCCAGCTGCTTGGAAAGCATGACAAAGTTTGAAAGCAGCGTACACCAGATTCCATATCCGGTGGAAAACGTTTATCGCAACATCAGCGACCTCACCAACTTGGAGCGTATCAAAGACCGAGTGCCCGAAGACAAACTGAAGGATTTTCAGTTTGACAAAGATAGTGTGCAGGTCAATGTGCCACCAGTAGGACTGCTGAAACTGCGCATCATAGAGCGTGAAGACAATAAGTGTGTGAAGTTTGAAGCAGAGAAATCGCCAGTACCCTTCAACCTTTGGATACAGGTGCTGCCCGTCAACGACCACGAAAGCAAGATGCGCGTCACCGTAAAGGCCGACATCCCATTCATGCTCAAAGGCATGGTGAGCGGTCCACTGCAGGATGGAGTAGAGAAAGTTGCCACTGCTTTGGCACAGGTGCCCTACACCTTGTAGGCACACCACTGCCAACCAACCCTTACACCGATTATATATTATACACGACAGATGAATAAACTTTGGGAGAAGAACTTTGAGGTGAATGCAGAAATAGAGCGCTTCACCGTGGGACGCGACCGTGAGATGGATCTCTACCTCGCACCCTACGATGTGATGGGATCTATGGCGCACATCACTATGCTTGAGAGTATTGGCCTCTTGGAAGCCGACGAACTGAAACAACTGTTGGCTGAACTCAAACAAATATATGCCATTTGCCAGCGCGGCGAATTTCGCATAGAAGACGGAGTGGAGGATGTACACTCACAAGTGGAACTCATGTTGACACGAAAACTGGGCGACATGGGTAAGAAAATACACTCAGGCCGATCACGCAACGACCAAGTATTGGTGGATTTGAAACTCTTCACACGCCATCAACTCATGGAACTGGCAGACGGGGTGAAAGTGCTTTTCGATGAATTGCTCGCCAAGAGCGAACAGTATAAAAGCGTGCTCATGCCGGGCTACACCCATCTGCAGGTGGCAATGCCATCATCCTTCGGACTATGGTTTGGCGCCTACGCCGAGTCGTTGGCAGACGATATGCTCTTTCTGCAAGCTGCATACAAGATGACCAACCGTAACCCGTTGGGATCAGCAGCAGGATATGGATCGTCGTTCCCACTCAACAGACAGATGACCACAGATCTCTTGGGATTCGATTCTATGGACTATAACGTGGTGTATGCGCAGATGGGACGAGGAAAAATGGAGCGCAACGTGGCATTTGCCATGGCTACTATAGCAGGAACACTTGCTAAAATGGCATTTGATGCGTGTCTTTTCAACTCGCAAAACTTCTCGTTTGTGAAACTTCCAAAAGAGTGTACCACCGGAAGTAGCATCATGCCTCACAAGAAAAATCCCGATGTCTTCGAACTCATCCGTGCGAAATGCAACAAGATTCAGGCTTTGCCACAACAGGTGACACTCATCATGAACAATCTCCCCGTGGGTTATTTCCGCGATCTGCAGATTATCAAAGAGGTGTTCCTGCCTGCTTTCGACGAACTGAAAGACTGTTTGCAGATGGCGGCATACATCATTAATAAGATTGAAGTGCGCGAGGATATTCTCGACAATCCCATGTACGACCCGATGTTCTCCGTAGAGGAAGTCAACCGTTTGGCTGCTGCCGGAATGCCCTTCCGCGATGCGTATAAGAAGGTTGGGCTCGATATCGAGGCTGGAACTTTCACACCCAACAAGGACATACACCATACACATGAGGGTTCGATAGGCAATCTCTGCAACGACAAGATAGCCGATCTGATGCAGCAGGTGCTCGGAGGTTTCGGTTTCAACCGCGTCACCGATGCAGAAAAATCGCTGTTGGAAAACGCTTAAACCATAAGGCTAACAACAGAACAATATGGCTGAAGGCTATAGCAAACATTATAATATGGATAGTCGCCCTACCGTTGTGTCAACACCAACGGGAAGGCGACTTTCTGCTTGGACAGGGCACATTTCTCTTTGGACAAGGCGCCTTACGGCAGGTGTGGCAGTACTGCTGATGTCAACGGCATGCTCCACAGACCCTGAATTCAGTGCATGGCCCTGTCGCTTTGTCTATGATAACGGACTCCATCTCGACCAAACACTCGCCACAGCCACCAACAGTATGTCGCGTGGCATATTTTGTCATATCACCGAAAGCGTAAGACAAGGAGCGAAATACCTCGTGTTTACCAATTCTGACGGACTCTCATCCACACAGCGCGAAACGGCGGCAGAGAGCGAGAGCCACTATCAGCTCGGACTCAGCAACGGCATCATTGTGGGCTATCAAACTTTTAATACGACGCCAAACGGCGGATTTATTGCTTATGATGCACAATGTCCAAACTGTGTGAGAACGGGCAATTCGCTGGGAAGTAGCAAGTATATCATCCAAATGGATCATAAAGGCATGGCGACCTGCCCCACTTGCAAGCGACAATATATGCTCAACAATCGGGGCATAGTGGTCAATGGCGGTAAAGACGACCATAAACTGGAACAATACGCACTGGTCAATTGTACCGGGCCAACGGGGGTTGTTTCTGTTTTCTCACGACAATAATCTACCAAGGTTTATCCGATAGGCAATGGATGGAAGTCGCATAGACCTCTATCCCGTATTCTCATGTGCTGACAAGACATAGCGACTGGTCAGCCGCAAGGCCTCTATTCGTTCAGAAAGCGATGCAAAGCACTGATGAGTGCATCGTTTTCTTCAGGACTCTGGGTGGCTATGCGGAAGTGGTGGGGCGATAGATTGGCAAAGTTTGAACAGTTGCGAATCAGAATGCCCTCATGGTCTATCAGCCAATTCTTCAGTTGAAGGCTGCTGGCTTGCTCTATCATACAGAGCATAAAAGTGCTGTCGGTGTCGCAAACGCTGATGCCAGGGAGGGCACGCAAAGCATCGCGAAGGCGTGCGGTCTCCTTCAACAGACCCTCAAGATCGCTGATGGCGGGCTTGTCTTGAGCGATCAGAAAGCGTGCACCCTCGATAGCCAAGGCTCCTACCGACCATGGGCGCTGGTACTGGCGGAGGTGTCGCAATATCTCAGGATGTGCAGTCACATAGCCTACACGCATGCCCGGCACCGCGTAACGCTTGCTCAGCGAATGGAGCAGAATGAGGTTGGGATAGCGCATCACTTGTTTCACATCTACCAATTTTGCGGCGGTATAACCTTCATACGACTGATCGACCACGAAAAGGTGGATGGGATTGGTGGCGACAAGATGGTCGATGATGCCTTCGGTCATCACTCCTCCTGTTGGATTATTAGGATTGCAGAGCCAGTAGATGCGGCGCGTAGGCAGCAACTTCTGGTCGTTTTCATACTCATAGCTGATGATATGTTCGTTAAGGCGACAAGCATCTGCATACTCGCTGAAAGTGGGTTGGGGGATGACAGACATACCGCCACGCGTCATCTGGGCTATGAGATAGATGGCTTCGGTCACACCGCTGGTCACCATCACGCATTCGGCAGGGATGTCGTGATACTCGGCCAACTGTTCTTCGAGCTTCCGAGGCTGAGGTTCCGGATAGTGGTTTACAAGGTCAAGATGGTTGGCAAGATGGGCTTTCAGGGCTGTATGGTCTGTCTGTTGGCAGATGTTGGAACTGAAATTGATGCGCACCTGACTGTTGTAACGGTAGAGATCGTCGCCGTGTCCTTCTATCATTGTCTTATTCTTCTGGAGAGTTTAGGAATCGTTGGATGTTTGGTAATAAGTGAAGTAATGCCTGTCAAGGTGTAGGGCTACACCTTATTTATATATATAGGGCGGCTCGTTCATGTCTGACGTGCCACCCGTATGGTCATATCGTTAGTATCGAAATGTATGCCAGGGCGCTCGATGAAGCGACTCAGCGAACCGTCGGCGGCGAGCTGGTGAGGGGTGTCGATGCTCAAACGGTCGGGCTCCATCAGCCAAATGCGGTCTGCCAACTGCATGGCGAGTTCTACATCATGGGTGGAAAGAAATATCGTTTTCTGTTGTTCGTGTGCCAGTCGTCGCAGCAATTGCATCATCTCAACCTTGCTGGGAAAGTCGAGAAAGGCTGTTGGCTCATCCAGATAGATGGTGGGCGTTTGCTGCGCAAGGGCTTTGGCTATCATACATTTCTGGCGTTCGCCGTCGCTCAAGGTGTGAACAGGACGGCGTCTAAGCCGGTCGATGCCTACCAAACGGATGGCTTCGTCTATCATTTGGCGGTCGTCAGCATCGAGTGAACCCCAGAAACCGGTATAGGGCGAACGCCCCATGCCTACCATTTCTTCTACAGACATATTGCGCACATCGGGCTTTTCAGTCAGTACTACACCCACTTTCTTACTGAGTTGGCGCGACGAAAGGGCTGTCAGCGGAGTGCCGTCGAGATAGATTTCGCCGGAAAGGGCGGGTTGGAATGCCGACAAAGTGCGCAGCAGTGTGGATTTGCCGATACCGTTCTGCCCCAACAAACAAGTCAGTTCGCTGGCATTGATGGTTGCGTTGATATCGCTGACCACGATGCGTTGCTGTCCTTTGACGATATACCCGATGGTGAGATGTCTGAGTTCTACGGTTTCCATGAGGTTGACTTTTGTATGCTGGGAATTATTTCTCTTTAGAAGTGAGTTCGTTGCGCAGACCCTTCATGCCTGTGAGATAGGCTTTGGCAGATCCGAACGAAAGGAACATATCCAAGCGTACGGGCAGGTGATTCTTATCGTCGGTGACGAAGAAACGTATGAGTTCGTGGTTCTTGCCGTCCTCACGTTCGATAAATGAGAATATCAGACAACGGAACTTCGCATTGCTGTTTTTCATCTTCAGCGTAGTCTTTCCGCCGTATTTCAACCATGAGTTGCTTAGGTGTCTGGCATCGCTGATGGGCATGGGGATATTCTCGCCCTTGCGCAACTTGGATGTGTCGAAGTTGCGTGCACGAAGGAAAATGCTCATCATGTCGTAGATGCAGTCCTTATACTCTGCTTGTTTCCAGTGGTGTTTACCGTCGGCATCGATGCGATGCATCTTCAAGTGGCTGTTTCCCTTAGGGTAGCTATACCACAACTCATCTACGTAATAGCGCTTGCCCTCGCGTGCTCCTTTGCGATAATAAAGTGGGGTAATATCGGTAGTGGTGTAGCATAGCAGGGTATCGCGCATGATAAACATGTTGTCGAGCTTGTCGTTACCACGCGTGATGAGGCTCGACCGGAAGGCGGGCACACCTTTGTGGGTCGATTGTACGGTGGACATAGATGCCGTGCCGACCTTCACCCATACGAATTTCCAATTGAAATAGAGGTCGTAGGAGAGATACTCGCCCGATTTGAAGGCGGTGTTGTGGATGCCACATTGCGCTTGCGAGGTGGTGACGGTGTGTGAGAAAAGTGGCAGACAGAGCATCAGCATGAGCAATAGGCGTCTGCCGTTGGTATTCAGGTGTTTCATCTTTTTATCGTCATTTAGAGTTGTTGTTAGCGGTTTGCAACACGCCGTTCTTGTAGTAGGGAATACCCAAACGACGTGCGCGCTCGGCATTTCTATTGAGTAACTTCTGTTTCTCTTTATCCGGTTTCTGCTTGGTTATCTCGCCGGGCTTCTGCATGTTGAGCGGTGTGGCGGTAAGATTCCAAGGGCGGGTGATGTCCCATTTCTCCTTACAGTCTATGCGTCCGGGGAAATAATATACTTCCTCTGGTTGTAAGTTGGCATCGTAGTTGCCTGTATCCCATACGCCATTGCCGTTGCGATCGCGGAAGGCACGGGCGTAATAGCCACCGGGTTTGACATAGAAGAATACGGCATCGCCATTGGCTTCGGTACGCACTTGCTTGATGATCTTCTCGCTTTGGTCGAGCAACTGTACCACGTAGGTGGTGTCGGTGACGCCTGCGAGTTGCAAGACGATGGTCGAGAATTCATCGAGGGTGCTGATCTTAATGCCTTGTTTGAAGGGTTTCGATACGTTGCCGTAGATGTCTTCGAAGGCTGCGGAATCTACTTCTAAGCTGTATTCGCTACCGGCTGTCCATTCGGCAAGTACATCATACGTGCGGAGCAACGAGTCGCGACGCTGCACATCAACGGGCACACGATACCAAAGGGTATCGACCTTAGTATATAGGTGGATGGAGGCGGTGTCGCATCGAGCCAGTGGAGCGGGCATATTGATGGTGGGACGACTGTCTGGCGCCATGGTGCCGGGCACGTTATACTGCACTTTAAGTGGCTCGCGCGGCATGATACTGTCGTAGGGCTCGCCTTGCTTTTTGAGTTTGGCTTGCTCCTTTTCCCAACTCTCAACTTGTTTTTTCAACTCCTTCTGACGTTTGGCGTAGCTGGTTTTGGCTATCACATCTACCGTATCAATCTGTGTGACGAGTACTCCGGTAGAGTCGGTCATGAGATAGGAGAGTTGCATGGATAGCGTATCTTGGTTGACCAGTGCCGTATCGCGCAACCAATAGGTCAGTGTGTCCTTCTTTTCGCTGGCCTCAAGAACGAAGGCGTCTTTCTCATCGAAGTTGAATCCGCGTATTTCTGGCAGTTGTGGGTTGCCATAACTGAAATATAAAGTGAAGCGGTCGGCATCTTTTCGCTCTGGTTGCTTCAGTAGATAGCGGTCGGTTTGAACTTCTTGGAAGGCCAGAAGGATGATGTCGTCGGGATAGAAGTGGGTGTATGGCACTCGCAATATATTATCGATACGCAAGGAATCACGCCAGATGGTGTCCTGTCGGATATCTGGTCCGGCTGACGGTTTATAGGTGGTATGGGAGAAAGCCACCATCTCGCTCTTCTGATTGAACATATAATTGCCATCGGCATCTTGTAGCGCATAGACGCGATACTCGCCAGGTGCAACACCTTTGATGACGAAACGGCCTCTGCCATCGGTACGCGCAACGCGCAAAAGGGGCTTGGTGCGGAACGCTGAGTCTGCCAGATCGGCATAGAGCCCAACTTGTATGCCTTTGATAGGTTCGAGGTTTGAGGCGTCAAGCACCGTTCCTGCCACCTCGAAAGTGTCGATGCGTTCACCGGTAGAAAAGGTGAAGGTGTAGTTGCCCAACGGATTGTTTTCGTTGTTGTCGCTGATGGCATCGCTGAAGTCGATGGTGTAGGTGGTGTTGACCTTTAGTGAGTCTTTCAAGTCAACAACAATCTTTTTACCCGTTGCCTTAATCTCGGGCATCTCCAATTGTGGTGGAGAGACGATAACATTCTGTGTGGCATCCTCCAGCTTGATATACTCATCAAACTGTATGGTTATTCTTTTGGAGTTCACACCGACAGCCTGATCGGCTGGATTGGAGCCGATGATGCGGGGTGGATCATCGTCAAACCATCCGCCATCGGGTTGTCCCATACGTGCGCATGCCACCATCAGCAGGGATAGGGATGCTATGAGTATCAACTGGAAGTGTCTGTTTGTGGGTCTGTTCATGATTGCAGTTTGAGAAGCTGTTCGATATGTTCACGCGAATTGCTTAGGCGTGGCACTTTGTGCTGACCGCCTAACTTGCCGCGCTGCTTAAGCCAATCGTTGAAAAGTCCCTTTCTGGCAGGGATAATCTCCAGATGTTGCAGGGTGATATTCTTATAGCGTTTGGCTTCATAGTCGCTGTTGAGCTCTTGTAGGCGACGGTCAAGCAGGTCGGAGAACTGCTGCAAATCGGCAGGAGGGGTGCTGAATTCAATCAACCACTGGTGGCGACATTTGGCATTGGCATCCATGAAAACGGGGGCTGCGGTGTATTCCAGCACCTCGGCACCTGTTTGTTGACAGGCATAAGCCAGACCCTGTTCGGCATTATCTACGATGAGTTCCTCGCCAAAAGCGTTGATGAAGTACTTGGTACGGCCCGTGATGACAAACTTATATGGGTTCACGCTGGTAAACTGCACCGTATCGCCTATCATATAGCGCCACAAGCCGCAGGATGTGGTGATGACCATGGCATAGTTCTTGCCCACTTCTACACCCCAGAGCGGAACAACGGTAGGATTATCGCTGCCAAACTCATCCATCGGGATGAACTCGTAGAACACGTCGTAATCTATCATGAGCGACATGGCAGGGTCTGCAGGGTCGTCCTGCAAGCCGAAGAAGCCCTCGCTGGCATTGTAGGTCTCCATGTAGTGCATGTTAGGAGAAGTGATGAGTTGCTCATACTGCTTGCGGTAAGGCGTAAAGGCGATGCCGCCATGGAAGAACACCTCCAGGTTTGGCCACACTTCCTCCAGATGCTTCTTGCCGGAAAGCTCCATCACACGCACCAGCACGCTGAGCATCCAGCTAGGAACACCCGAGATATTGGTCACGTTCTTGTTCAGGGTTTCATGGGCAATGCGGTCGCGCTTCACCTCGAAATCGCTGAGCAGAGCCGTCTCCTTCTTTGGCACGCGCACCATGTTGGCAAGCGGATTGATATTCTCGATGAGGATGGCACTCAAGTCGCCCACCAGACTGCCCGACACATTATAGTTAGGCGAATGGCTACCGCCGAGAATCAGGCTCTTGCCATCGAAAATCTTGCTCTTAGGATTATTGCGCAGATAATATGCCACGGCATCAAAGCCACCTTTGTAATGGATGTTCTGCAATCCATCCTGCGAAACAGGAATAAACTTACTCTTGTCGTTGGTGGTACCCGAAGATTTGGCAAACCACTTCACCTGTCCCGGCCAAAGGATATCCTTTTCACCATGTCGCATACGGTCGATATCCCCCTTCAATTCCTCGTAGGTGTTGACCGGCACATTCTGGGCAAACTTCTCGTAACTGTTTGTTGTATTGAGTAAATGCTTCACACCATACTCGGTGTTTTTTCCCGATGCCAAAAGGCGCATCAGTACATCATGCTGCAATGTCTCTGCATCATGTACATACTTCTCCAAGCTCTTCTGGCGAGGCTTGAAAACATTACTTACTATCGTTGTTAAACTCATATCTAGATATATATACCTTATAAAGTAGATGCAAAAGTAATTCAATCTTTTGATATAGAGAAAGTTTTTACTGTTTTTTAATACAAATAAGAAAAAATACTCCCATGAGCCGCATCAATGATGCCTTCTCATGGGAGTATTTCTCTTTAATGTAGCTTAGTTATATCTTATGAGATATAAAAACTATTCTCTCTCTTCTGCAAAAGCAGCTGCCTCGGCAGCAGCGATGATGTCCTCTCGGGTCATCTCCTTTGGTTCTGCCGTGATGTCGCTCAAGTCAAACTCGTCGTTTCCACCGGCTGTTTGCTGAACAGCAACCTGCTCTTCAGAGATAGCAATCTCCTCGGCCTTCTCTGTAACGGCAGAAGACTTTTCGGAATAAACCTCTTCCTTGAAAACATTGACGTGCTTCACTTCAGGCTCCTGCTTCTCTGCCTCCTGCGAGATGATGAAATCTTCCTTCACCTCGGTAGAAGGCACACCTTCCACAGGTTCCTCTTCCATCTTCGTACGGTTGGCCTTGGCAGTAAACACAGATTCAATATACTGCGGTTCCTTGCGCAAGCGCTCCAGGGTGAGCTTAGATGCAAGCTGCTGGCTCTCCTTCTTGGAGTAACCCTTGCCTTCTCCACCCTTCACACCTTCCATCACCACCTGATAGGTGAACACAGGGCTGCCGTTCTTATCCTTCTCCTGTCCCAGCATCACGAAGTCCAACTTCACACGGTTCTTCTGGCTCCATTCGATGAGTTTGCTCTTGAAGTTAACCTCCTTGTAAGCCACCTTGTCGATGTTTATCATTTTTGCCAGAATGCGCTTCTGCATGAATTGCATGCAGGCATCGTAACCGCGGTCCAGATAGATAGCTCCAACCAACGCCTCGAAAGCATTTCCTCCCATGTAACTGTTATGAGAAGAACTGTGACCATTGGATAATACGAGTTGGTTGATGCCCATCTCCTGCGCCAACTTGTTGAGCGTGTCGCGCTGCACCAGCTTGCTTCGGGTATTGGTCAGGAAACCCTCACGCTTGCCAGGGAAGTGCCGATAGACAATGTCGCCCACCACGGCATCCAGAACCGCATCGCCCAGAAACTCCAGGCGCTCGTTGTTCACGGGCTTGCCCTTGGCGTTGCGTTTGAACAAGCTCTTGTGCATGAGCGCGAGCTTGTAGAGCGAGATGTCGTGAGGGTAGACCCCTATGATGTTGTAGAGAGATAAATAAAGCTCCTTTTCCTTGCGGAAGGGGAGCTTTATTCTGTCTATGATGTTACTCAGCATACTTCTTGAATGCTACACATGCGTTGTGGCCGCCGAAACCGAAGGTGTTGCTGATGGCAGCACGCACCTCGCGCTTCTGTGCCTTGTTGAAGGTGAAGTTGAGGTTATAGTCGATCTCCTCGTCGTTGTCGCCCTCGACGCCGGTCTGAAGCCCGAGGATATCGACTACATCAACGTTCACGGCACCAGCACACACGTTGGCGACATCTCTGAGGCCAAGGCCATCAAGGACGTGTTTGGCGATGCTGCCTACAAGCTCAACATCAGCTCTACCAAGTCGATGACTGGCCACCTTCTCGGTGCTGCCGGCGCCTGCATGAGAACGGAGATGGGATGGGCAAAGCCCACCAGCAGGACAAACATACCAGCGGAGAGGATGGTGAACACAATGGCAGCGCCGCCCAGCACCGCACCGATCAGCGCCGGTCGTTTTTCACCCAGATAGCGGG
>OQWM01003030.1_pt1 | contig 11299 bp, 9 predicted proteins | sample 1691531 | NCBI WGS metagenome assembly OQWM01 (sample SAMN03418257, study PRJEB22391) | human gut metagenome | biome: human-gut; feature: organic feature; material: feces | host: Homo sapiens | place: Tanzania | collected 2013-01 | reverse complement strand
TTTGAAGCAGCGGTATTGCCCGCTTATTGCGTGGATGTGGAACAAACAAATCGGAAGTTGAGGAGAGATGAATACACCATGAATTTGAAAAAAGTTCATCATATTGCCATTATTGGAAGCAACTATCAGCAATCAAAGCACTTTTATGTGGACCTGTTAGGCTTTTCTATCGTTCGGGAAAACTACAGACCGGAACGGGATGATTACAAAATCGATCTTCAACTCGATGGGATGGAACTGGAACTCTTTATCATCAAAAATTGCCCGAAACGCCCCAGTTATCCGGAGGCTTACGGCCTCCGGCATCTTGCCTTTGCTGTAGACTCGGTGGATGATACCGTAAGAGAATTGAACAAAAGGGGCATCATCACGGAGCCAATCAGAATCGATGCTTACACAGGCAAAAGAATGACATTCTTTTTTGACCCTGACGGTCTTCCCCTGGAAATTCACGAATAAAGGATTGCGGTGTTTTGGACGGCGATTTTACAGATTCTCCGCAAAATAATGCTCCTTGGCATAAGCGAATATCTGATTGAACTTCTCCGCGGCGATCCTGCTGATCTCCAATTCCGGCTGCATCATATCAAAGGCGTGGATATCCGTGTGATAAACATCCACTTTTGCCGGGATGCCCGCACGGTTCAGGCTTTCAATATAGCAAAGCGTTTCCGTGTAAAAAGGTTCCCCGTCTCCAACGAACGTATAGGCCGGAGGCAGACCGGAAAAGTCCTGCGCCCTTGCGGGAGCGGCATAGGGAGACACTTGGGCCTTTGGGGTTCCGCGGAGATAGAGCTTCCAGGCAAGGTGGTTTTTCCGGGTGTTCCAGACCTTCCCGTGGTTGGCCCGGGAGCTTTCCGTATCCTGGTCATCCAGCATGGGATACAGAGGCATTTGAAAGGCAATGTTGACGGAATTCCGGTCCCTTGCCATCAGGCATACCGCCGCACACAGGCCGCCGCCTGCGCTTTCTCCGCCAACCATGATCTGATCCCGCCGAATGCCCAATTCCTGGGCGTGGTCTTTCAGATAGACCAGGGCCGAATAGCAATCCTCGGCCGCCGCCGGAAATGGCCGCTGAATGGCCAGACGGTAGCCGGGAGAAACGACCACCGCACCAAACCCCTTCACCAGGTCTACAGCACGGGACATATGAACCATTTCCTTCATACCGGTAATGTACCCGCCGCCGTGGATCCACAGAATCCCGGCGGCGTTTTGTCCGCCCTCTTTTGGAGAAAGCACCAACGCCGGAATGGAACCGCTGGCGGTAGGAATCCGAATTGTGGAGACGAGAACATCTTTGTCGGGCTTCATAGATCGCATGTGAATCAACTCCTCTTGCGGACAATATACCACATGGGGGCATCGCTTTCAATTGCTGTTCTCGGAGTGTTATGTTTATCCTGCGGGGAGAAGGGAGCGTTGGTTGCCGTGCTTATAAAGTTATGGTATGATGGAAATGAAAGGCGGTAACAGATGTCCATAAAGTTTGGCAGCGGGTGCGGACGATTGCGCCGGCTGCCGACATTGTTATTTTTGCAGGGTTATGATATAATAAAACACAAAATATGAAAGTCTATTGTTGTTTCCTGCCTGACGACATTGTTATCAGCTATTGATGGTTACGACAGAGAATAAAAGTGGAAGGGTGTGGTACAGTGCCCAAAATTTTGCTTGTAGAAGATAATCAGGCCGCCGTTGTAAAAATCAGACAGTTTATAGAAAATATAGATACTGCTCTTGAACTTTTGACTTGCAAAGAGGCTGGTGCGGCTTATATTCTTGCGCAAAAGCAAAAAGTGGATTTGTTCATTCTGGACATTCAATTGAAGGACTATAAGGGAACCAGTCTGGCCGCCCAACTGCGCGGTTTGCCGGAATATAAATACACGCCAATTATTTTTGAAAGTGCTTTGGCCGGAGAAGAACTGTCTGCTTACCGGGAGGTGAAGTGCTACGGATTCTTGATTAAGCCTTATACCGAAGCAGAATTTTGCGCCGTCCTTTGTGATGCTCTGGGACTTTCCGCTCATCTGCATCAGCAGGAAAAACATATTCAGATTGAGCAAAAGCAGTTTATTCTGGACTATCCTGTGTCAGAAATCGTATATGTGGAGGCGCTTGGGAAAAAACTTGCCATCCATACCCGAAATGCTCTTTCCGGAATGAAGGAAGATGTTATTTCAGGTTATACACTGATTCGCTTTTTACAGCTGATCGATGATCCGAAAGTTGTGCAGTGTCATAAAAGCATTCTGGTCAATACGGCATACATTGATCGAATCGATAAAGCAGGAAAAGAAATCATACTGAAAGGCTCTGCGGAAAGGCTGCCGGTGGGCAACAAGTATCAGTCCGCACTCTGGTAATGTCCATGCAGGATACGTTTTTATATTTTCTTTCCATGTTGGTGGAATCAATCGCTCTTTCGTGCTGTATTCTGGCCGTGTTCAGAGATCAAAAGGATTTGAGGAAAAGAGATTTCATTCTTGTTCCTTCAGTTTCTCTTTGTCTGCTCATAGCCAGATCCAGCTATGGTGGGGCATCTCCCGGTTTTCATCTCACGCAGGGCTTTTTCCTGGCTCCGGCAGACAATTTCCCGATCCTGCTGATTCTGCTGATGGGACTTTTATTGCTGATCAGCACTCTGTTGAATACGCAGGATGGCGGACGCACATTCTGCGGTACAATGGCGGCCTTTTCTCTATATTTGTTATGCCACTTCTGCGCAGTTATCTTTGCGAGCCTTTTCAACTTGACAAGCGCTGGTATCGCTGTTGTGAGCAGTGCTGTTACCTTGCTGCTATGTATCTTCGTGGTGTGCATGCCCTGGTTTCAGGGGCTTCGCAGCGCACTGCGAACAGGCTCTTTTCTGGTGCAGATTCTCTCAATAAATGTTACTTTATTTTTTGCGGCTGTCTGCGCACGCACATCCTTTGACCCGATTCGTTTTATGGCGCATTGGAAGTTCATTGCCTTTTTGCTTCTGCCACTTCTTTTTCTGGACATCGTTTTATGGATGATAAACACCCGACAGGAGGAACAGCGGAAACAAATCAGAATGACGGAGCAGTATGTTCCGATTGTAGAGGAACTGATTTCACAGGTTCGGGCAAGGCAGCATGAATTTAATAACCGAATGATGGCCATCGAGGCAGCTGTTTCTTCGGCAGAAAGCCTGCCGGAAGCACAGGAAGCTGTTGCGTTACTGACAAAGGGGCTTGTGCTGAGCGCGAACGACAGCATGCTGCTGGCCTGTGACAGCAAAATCATTTCCGGTTTTGTTTTCGGGAAGATCAAGCAGGCGGAAATTTCCGGTTTGGACATCCGCCTTCAAATTTCTACCAGTTTTAAGATGACAAGCATTCCTGAAACGGTATGGATCGAACTGATTGGAATTCTACTGGATAATGCCTTAGAGGCATCCAAACAGGGAGATACCATTTATCTTGAAAGCTGCCAGGCGGAAAATGTTACGGAGCTTTGGGTATGCAATCCGCATCCGCCTCTGTCCGGGACAGAGTTTATGCGTCTGTTCGCGAAAGGCGTTTCCACAAAGGTGGGGAGCTCTCGCGGATATGGGCTGTATCAGCTTATGCGGATCACCGAACACTATCGCGGCAAGATTCTGACCCGGAACGAAATCCGGAGTGATCGGAATTATGTGGTGTTCGGCGTTCGGTTTTCATGAATATGCGGTATGAACAATGGTTTTGTGGGAATGAAATTCGTTTTATTCCCACAAAACCATTGTTCGTTTCCATAGGGTTGTAGTCAGAAAGAGGATTGCGTATAATACACGCAAACAAAGGAAGGGACGATTTCAATGTTTCGACTTATGAAAAATGAATGGAAAAAGATATGGATACCGGTGCTGCTGACTTTGATTGTCGTTACCGTGGCAGCGTGTACTATGACGGCCACGATGTATCCGGATTATTCGCTCACCTACACATTGGATGCATGGGAGGTTGGAACAGAGTATCTTTCTCTGCTATATCCTCTGTTTGTGGTTCTGCCCGTATGCTGGAATCTGCATCAGGAACGAAAAAACAATTTTCTCGTCTATGTGCAGCCCCGTGTGCCTATGAGGAAATACCTCTGGGTCAAGTGGATGGTTTATGCAATCAGCGCATTTTGCATCATCACAGTTCCGTACATTCTCTCGGCAGTTACGGCCTTACGCATTGATCCTCATCTGGATGCCCTCAATATGGGAAATCGCATTTTTGAAAACACCTATTCGGAGCACCCTGTAATTTACGCGGTGACGCTCTCTGTTTTCAGAGGCCTGATCGGCGTTTTGGTGATGACAATGGGCTTCTTTTTAGCCATGTATTGTGAAAATATTTTTGTTGTACTGACGGGGCCGTTCCTATATACGATTTTGGAGAATTTTCTGCTTGCGATTTTGGGAGTTCCACAATATCGGCTGGTGACGGCGTTTGACCCTAACTGTTTGAGCCCAGAAGTTATTACAACAATGTCCTTTGTTGCCGGCCCTTCCTTATTGGCTGCCGTTATCACACTGCTGGCAATCTACTTTTCCAAGGTAAAAAAGGAAAAGGTGGTCAAGGTATGATTCCCTTGATTCGGAAGAATATCAGGTTGTTGGGAATCGGAAAAAACTTGCTCCTGTTTATTGGCTGCTTTCTCTTCTCTTTCAGTTCACGGGGCGGTACGGTATTGAGTTTTGAGCAGCATTTGCTGTCAGGAACAACAGAACATTACTATCTGATATTTCTTCTTATGCCTTTGGTTCTCCTGAGCTGCTTCTCTTTGGCAGAAGATGATCCACCCTATGTAATTTTCCGCTTTGGAAGTTACCGCCACTATTTTATTCGGAAATGGATTAGCCTTGGCGTACTGCCTGCCATTTTGGTGCTGGTTCAGCTGGCGGCAATCCTGTTATCCGGAGTGGGGCTTCCCATGGAAAACACATGGCGGCTTCCTGACGGGAGTTTGGAAGCGGAGCTTTTTGAAGCGCTCAGTCAGGTGTTTTCCTCCCCGCTGACAGCGTTTGCGGGCTGTACCGGGTACTTATTTCTTGGAATCTGGCTGATTTCCGGTCTTTGCATGTGGTTAGCTCATTTTGCCGGCCATAAACAGGCTGTGCGGATTGTGGTCGGTCTCTATGTTCTTTCGATTTTATGGGTTAAGGTACCTGGCATTCATGCTTTCCCTATTACGGGACTCAACCATCTGCTGATTCTTCATCATAATTTGGGAATACCACATCGTTGGCTCGTTACTGGAATTACCGCGGCGTTGCTGGCATTGTTTTTGATCGGAAGCGTCTGTTTTCCGTCAAAAAGAAAGCTGTTAGGAAAATCACAAAAAAGAAGAGGTGTTCAGGCGTACTACCAGAGGGCGCTGTTCCAAAAACAAGATCTCATGATTTTATGCGGTGTTGTGCTGGGAATGACTGTATATAAGGGGCTGAGCGGTCCTGAGCTGTCCTCCGGGCAGGAATGGGTCTATCGCCTTTTCTCTGGCCATGGAACCGGATCCTTTCATATCCTGGCATTTCTGGAAATGCTGCTGGTGAATACGGCGCCTCTTTATTTGATTGCTGTATTTGTTGAGGACAGCGTCAGCGAACAATCCATTTTCGTATCAGTTCGATCGAATAGCCGAAAAGAGATGTTTCATGGAATTCTCAGGACAGTCATCAAATTTATTGCCATCTATCCAGTCCTTTGGTTCCTGGCAGGACTGACAGGTGGGCTCATCTTTGCGGACAGGATGGATCTGATTGCAATACAATTTTTAGTAGAATGTGTTGCTTTCAAATTTCTGGATATTCTGCTGCAGACACTTGTTATGCTTTTTTGCTATCTGCTGACAAGGCAAATTACAGTAGGCTTTTTAGCAATCCTTGCCGGGAATTTTTTGTGTGTAATTCCGCAAAATTGGGTACATTATCTGCCCTTTGGCTTGTCCGGAACAGTAAGGGTTGACTGGGATTCCTTCGGTATAGGAATCCCGGCCGGGACGGCGATGATGATTCTGATAGGGTGTCTGGCTGTTACATTGAGCCTGCTGGAATTGCTCGGCTCTGAAAACTTACTTGGGAGGTAAACTTTATGCGTTCCTATATTGAAGTAGAAAATGTATCCAAACGATTCGGGAAAAAACCGATTCTGGAAAATATTTCGCTGTCCGTAGAACAGGGACAGACAATCGGTCTGGTAGGCGCAAATGGAAGCGGTAAGTCCGTTCTGTTCAAAATACTTTGCGGTTTTGAGAAACCGGATTCCGGCAGTGTGTCCATTCGCGGAAAGCAGCTTGGGAAAAATGGCAGGGATTTTCCGGAAAACGTGGGTGTCTTTATCAATGCTCCCGGTTTCATTGGAATGTACAGCGGCCTTCAGAATTTGAAGTTTCTGGCCGATATTCAGGGGAAAATCTCCGAGACGGAGATCCGGGAAGCAATGGGAAAAGTTGGTCTTGATCCTGAAAACAAAACAAAAGTGAGCAACTATTCCCTTGGCATGAAGCAAAAGCTGGGACTTGCACAGGCTATTATGGAGGGACAGGATATTCTGGTGCTGGACGAACCTTTCAATGCACTGGATTATCACACTTACCAGGATGTAAAATCCATTATCCGAATGCTCAAAGCCGAGGGAAAAACAATTTTCCTGACCTCCCACCACTATAAAGATCTTGAGCAGCTCTGTGACTGCATCTATGCGATTGAAAACTGTCAGTTGATCCCGATGACACCGGAAATCGTGGCACATTATCAGGAAGGGGAATAAGTTTTTTCGTGAGCTGACGGCCTGAAAGTACTTGGGAGGCCATCGGCGCGGTTGAAGGGGGGATTTTTTCTGCCCGCTTTTCAGCACCAAAAGCAGAAAATACTGCACAGCCGTTGCCAGCGGAAGCTGGCAACGGCTGCGGCATACCCCCCTTGCGGGTACATCAGGCATTTCTCTTTGTCTATATTACCATGGTGCTGCTGCTTTCCATTTTGAAATGCCTGGAGGAACCAAAGCTGTCCTTCAAAAAACTGTGGACAGCGGATTTCCTGGCAGCGGGTTCCGCCGGAATTGGAGCCATCCTCTACTATGGGGGATTAAAGCTGTCTGCACGTCTGACGGGCATTTCCTTGATTGAGAACAACTATAACAGCGTGTCCAATGCCTGGACAAATACAGAACCCTTCCTCTCGCGGGTGAAGGATTGCTTGTGGCAGTTTATCGTTGCCTTTGGGGCAGTGTCTGGCTATACCCATCCCCACCTGGTTTCGTGGCTTGTCAATATGGCATTGTGCCTGTTGGGCGTTGTTTGCTTCTTTGGACTGGTGGCGGACGTGCGCAGGAAAAAAGCCTCCATTGGCACAATCATCTCCGCAGTTGTATTTTCACTTCTGCTGCCCTTTGCGATGGATGGGGCCAGACTGCTAAACTCCTCGGTTCATGTGCTGATGATTTATGCCTGCTGGTTGAGCTATGTGTTTATTTACGTTGTTGCTATCAGATTTGCGGCGGTTGCAGAAAGGAAATGGGCAAAACATCTGGAACGACTGACGGCGGTGCTGCTGTGCTGCTTGATTTTTCTTAATATTCAAAGCGCCAATGCCTTTTATGTCAAAAAGACCACTGAGCAGGAAGCAACTCTTTCTGTGATGACCCGTATTGTGGACAAGGTGGAGGACTTAGAGGGCTATGAACCCGGCATTACACCGGTGGCATTCATCGGCACTCCGGCGGAATATCTACAGACAAACGAGGCCTTTGCAGAGCTTTCAAGGCTGGTTGGAACGACTGATGCTTCGGCAATTACCTATGAGGGAACCTACAAGTCCTACATTGCTGTGATGATGAAAGTGCGTATCAATCTTGTACAGGAATCTGTTGCCCGTGAAACTTTGGGGGTAGATTTTATTGGGGCAATGCCGGCGTTTCCGGCAAAGGGCAGTATCCAGATGGAAAAAGGAATTGTCGTCGTCAAGTTTTAAAATGGATATTGTGACGGATGCGGCGCACAGATAATGAAATCATTGGCTGCGCATTTTCTGTCCAGCCATCAGGGAAGCCATGATTAAATCCGCAAAAGCTGACAGAGAATAGACGAGAGTTCCAAAAGCGGAGGAGTACCGGATGACCATATGCATTTCCGGCTGTTGGCGGATTCAGAAACATCATTTTGCAGCAGTCCAGTCAGAAACGGAAGCTTTCGAGAGCATAAATATTTCCGCAGCAGGAAGAAAACCAGCTCTGCGAATAACGATTGCCAATCGTAATACGATTTCCTGGATGAATTATAGCGTTTATCTGCTGCCTTTTTGCCCCACAGATATGCCGTGATACACTTTTCGTCCGAAAATTTGGGAAAACGATGGTTGAGAAGGTGTTGCGTTTTTTCTTCGATTATGCTATGATTGCCGCAAACAGTGCAATATAGCGTGACGAGAGTTGCTTGTTTCACACCTGACATTCTCGGCTGTATTGCTTCGTTTTCAACTGCTTTTTTAGGCAGGATGATTATTACCCGGAGTCGGTTTCTTTACCAAATCTGCACCAGAGAAATGCTGCAATGTACAAGGTAAAAGTAGGAGGAATGAAGTCCGTGGAAAACGACAGTAGCGATGACAACGGCATCCGCGCTTATATGGTCTGTTCGTATATGGCATATCTACGCCCTTTGCTTCGGTATCGGGTATAGGTATGCCTTTTTTGCATGAAATGATTGTATGAACAGAACATAAAGGAGATTGAAATGAATTATTTTGGAAATATTTTCGCAATGGTGATCTGCGTTGCCATGTCCGCCTATTTCAGCGCCACGGAAACGGCGTTCTCGTCCCTGAATAAGACCCGCCTCAAGATGTTGGCAGACAACGGAAACAAGCGGGCAGCACTGGCGCTCAGGCTGTCCGAAAACTATGACAAGCTGATTTCCACCATCCTGATTGGCAACAATATTGTGAATATCATGGTAGCGTCCATCGGCACGCTTCTGTTCGTCGACATTTACGGCGATATTGGTGCGACGGTTTCTACGGTCGTTGTAACAATCGTTGTTCTGATTTTTGGTGAGATTACGCCTAAGAGCATTGCAAAGGATGCCCCTGAACGCTTTGCTTTGTTCAGTGCGCCGTTTATCCGCCTCTGGATTTGGGTTCTGACACCGCTGAACTTTCTCTTTTCCAAGTGGAAAAAGTTTGTTTCCCGCTTCTTCAAGACGGATGACAGCGAAAAAATGTCCCACGAGGAACTGCTTCTTTTTATGGAGGACGTGGAGCAGGACGGCAGCATTGACAAAAATGAGGGCGAGCTTCTGCGAAATGCTTTGGAGTTCCGTGAGCTGACTGCGGCTGAAATCCTGACGCACCGGATTGAGCTGGAGGCCGTAAATGTCAACGAGAGCCATGAGGAAATTGCCAGAGCCTTTACGCAGTCCCGTTTTTCCCGCCTGCTGGTCTACCGGGATACCATCGATCAGATCGTCGGCGTTCTTCATCAGAAGGACTTCTATATCAACGGCAAGATGACGGATCAGCCCATTGCCGAGATTATGACGGAACCGGTGTTCGTCTATCAGCATACAAAAATCCGGGATATTTTGAAAACACTCCAGCATCAGAAGGCTCACATTGCCGTTGTTGTAGATGATTTTGGCGGGACGCTCGGTATTGTAACGATGGAGGATATTCTGGAAGAACTGGTCGGTGAAATCTGGGACGAACACGATGAAGTGGAAGAAGATTTTGAAAAGCTGGGCGAGCGTACCTACCGTGTGGATTGCTCCGTCAGTTTGGAAGATTTCATGGAGTTCTTTGATATGAAACTGGAATCGGACAGCGTTTCCGTTGGCGGCTGGGTCATGGAGCAGCTGAACAGGGTTCCGGTCAAGGGGGATTCTTTTCATGTGCAGCACCTGGAGGTTACGGTTTCCGAGGTGAGTGCGCACAGAGCAAAATCCATCACCGTCAAGCAATGTGACTCCACTTTAGAATGTGCGCAATAACAGCGCGGAGGGAACATGGCGAAAAAACCACAGGGTACTGACACTGACACCAATCGGCACGATATTGCGGCACCGCCGGAGAACGGACGGCTCGACAAAAACATTGTTCGATATATCATTCGCGCATTGCTGCTGCTGATTCTATTCGCTTGGGCTTTGATGAACCTCGATGCGGTAATGGAATTTCTCGGGAAAGTGATTTCGCTGTTCTCGCCGTTTCTGATTGGCGGGGGTATCGCGTTTCTAATCAATGTTATCCTTAACCCACTTGAACGCTGCTGGAACAGAGTGTGCAAAAAAGCCCCTGCAAAGATGGCAAGACCTGTTTGCCTCACCATAAGCGCGGTTCTGATGGTTGGAATTTTGTTTGCCGTGGCGTTTATGATGATTCCGAGTCTGCGGGAATCCATCGACGAGCTTATTCAGAACATTCCGATTTATGTTGATGAAATTGGGCGCTGGTGGGCAGATACGGTTCACTTCGCAGCAAAGTACAACATCGTTTTGCCGGAATATGCAATCGACTCCGATATGCTGATTGAGAAAATTACGACCTTTATCAACGACGAAGGCAGCGGAATCATTACGGTAACATGGGGCGCGGCTACCTCCATCCTTTCCGGCTTGGTTGATGTGTTTTTGGCGTTCGTTTTTGCGTTGTATCTGCTGGCAAAAAAAGAAGTGGTTGCAGCCCACTTAAAAAAGCTGATTGCAACGGTGTTTCCGCAAACAAGGGCAAAGCGACTTCTGAGCATTGCTTCGCTGACGAATCAAACCTTTACCAACTTTGTCAGCGGACAGCTTACCGAGGCTGTTATTATTGGAGTCCTTTGCTTCTTTGGAATGCTGATTCTGAGGATTCCTTATGCCGGTGCCGTGTCTGCATTTGTTGCCGTTACCGCGTTAGTGCCGATTTTCGGCGCATGGCTTGGCGGCGGCCTTGGCACATTTCTGATTCTGTTGGCTGACCCCATAAAAGCGGTGTGGTTCGTTCTTTATCTGCTGATTCTGCAACAGGTAGAGGGCAACCTGATTTATCCCAAAGTTGTTGGAAAATCTGTCGGCCTTCCCGGACTGCTTGTGCTGGTGGCCGTCACGATTGGCGGCGGGGCGTTTGGGGTCTTGGGGATGCTTTTCAGCGTTCCGGTCTGTGCGGTGCTATATAGTCTTTATCTGGAGTTCATGCAGAAATCAGACGCCCGGAGTTGAACCTTTCACAATTGATTGCCTTTGAAAAAAAGAAAAGGGACCTGTTGACAAAGTCAAAAAAATAAAACGCAGCCCCCGAATGTCCCGTTCGGGGGCTGCGTTTTGCTTT
>OQWM01003026.1_pt1 | contig 11306 bp, 4 predicted proteins | sample 1691531 | NCBI WGS metagenome assembly OQWM01 (sample SAMN03418257, study PRJEB22391) | human gut metagenome | biome: human-gut; feature: organic feature; material: feces | host: Homo sapiens | place: Tanzania | collected 2013-01 | reverse complement strand
CCGTGCCGCTCAGCACTACCTTGTCGCCAATGTTGTATGTGTTCTTGTCGGCTCCGATGCCGTATGTGTAGGCTGTCGTTACGGTTGTCTCGGTATAGGCGCTGTTGTTGATGGTCTGCAACTCGGTAACGGTGCCGTTCGGGTTGATTTCTGCCGACACTCTGTACTTGCCGGGCACGCTCGGTGCGTCCAGCTCCACAACAGATGTGTAGGTGGCGCCCACCGCAATGTCGGCATCTGTCTGCGTCATCGTAGAGTTTGAGCCGATGCTTGTGCGAATCTGTGTGCCCTTCGGCATCTTGATGGCACCGATGTTCTTCACCGTTACCGTCACTTTCGCCTTGCTTCCAGCCTCTATCTCTGCGTCGCATGCAGGAGTCTGCATCTCTGCGTCGGGCAGAGTCTGGTCGGAGATGAGCATCCACACCGTACCCGGACTGTAGCCGTCGCTGCTTGCGATGATAGAAATGGTGCGGTTGCCCTCGCTGGTCTCGTTGCTCAACGCCACGAACGACGTCGTAACGCTCTCCTTTCCGGCAGGGATAGTCACGGTCTTTGCAAACTGCAGGTCGTCGCCCTTTGCGCTCAGCGTAACTGTAAGCGGATTGGTCGTTGCGTCGTTGCGACTGATAGTGAGCATTGCGCCTGTCGCGTCGCCTTCGAGGATAGTTGTCTTGTTCGAAGAGACGCTGAGCGTCGGTCCGTCGTTGTCGAGGATGGTTATGGTGTCGCTCACAACGGTCTGCTTGTCGCCTATCGCAGAGCAGCCGCAATCGGTGATGTATATAGCTGCGCTGAACTTCACCTTGCGTGTGCCGTCAACCTTCTGGTTGTCCTTCACGCCGATGGGGAACGTCACTTCCTCTGTGCCTTCAGGCATGGTTATCGGCGTTGTGTAGTAGAGTTCGCCGTTGCTATCGTCGCTCAGCTTCAGCGTAATCTTGCTGTTCTTCGCCTCGGTGCGCTTGATGGTGGCGTGAATGGCGTTGTAGCCTGCCGCCTCGCTCACGGTTGTGGGCAAGAGAGTCATGCTGATAGCCGGCACGTCGTTGTCCTTCAGCACAAACAGCGCTGTGCCTGCCAGATGATGGTCTGCCGACACGCTGAGCTGCAATGTCTCGTCGTTGGCTGCGATATTATCGTCAATGATCGGAATATCAATCACAGCTTCTTTCGCTCCAGGCTCGAAGGTGTAGCTCTTTGGCAGGCGGAAACGCTTCGGTTTCTCCACGCTGAAGTATACCGTGAGCGTATCGTTGCCGATACGGTAAGGCACGCTGACGGTAGCTTTCATCGTTTCGCCCTCGTTATACTCAGTCTTGTCGAGTTTTACGCTGAGAGGCAGCAGTTCGTCGTCCTTTATATTAAAGGATGTGGCGACATCCTGCGGGTATCCGTTGGCTTTGTTCACGGTTATGGTGACCTTAGAGTAGGCGTTCACCATGTTGTTGTCGGGACAAACTACGTCGAACGACGCTGCCGACTGTCCTTTGCTGATGGTAACAGTAGCCGGAACCTTAGCGTGTTCTGGCAAAGACGAAGCTATGCTGAATGTCTCGTCCATACTACGGTCGCCGCTGCGCTTCAATGTGAGGCGCATCGACTCGCCTTCCTTCACGCTGTTGTCGGGAGCGGTAAGGAACAAGTGCTTCTCAAGCTCAGCAGTTCCGCCGGTTGCGGTGTTGTTTGCTCGGTCGGCGTTGTACTCGCCGCAACCGCTGTTGGGCTCAACCACCACTCTCGCCGTCACTTCGCCTTCGAGACCGACGGTCTGCGAGAGGTTGAAGGTGGCGTTGCGTGTGATATAACCGCCTTGAACCAGCGTATTGCTGAAGTAAGTATTGCCTACATGCACCGCTTCTTCGGTCTCGTTGCTCACGAGATAGACGCGTTCGGTCCAACCGCTGCGCGTATCGGCGTTGCCGACGTTGCTCACTTTCCAAGTTACTGTGACATAGTTGCCAGGCACAAGCGTACTTTCGGTGATTTTAACATCGGTAGTAGCAAGGTCGGGAGCATTTTCTCTCTGCACCGTGTAGCTGCCGTTCACGTTAGAATCGCCCTGGATGTTGTCGCCTTTGCGGTTTGTGATGATAACATCCGACAAGCTCACGGCGTACTCCGTGCCGGGGTCCAATCCTGTCGGCACAGCCATCGGGAAATTGATGATTGTGCCAGCGTTGCCCGACAGCGGACGATTGCTCATATTCACGACAACCACTCTATATTTATGGTTGCCGAGATTTCTTACCGACACCGTGTGCTCGTTTATACGCGATTGGCTCAGCGTCGGCGCTGTTCTTGACGACCGGTCGAATGGCAGCTGCAGGTCGAACTGCAGCGCCACCACCTCGTCTGTGTTCTCAAGGCTGATAGGTATCAGCACGTCCTTGCCCTGACCTCCCGTCAGCTTTCCTACCGACAGGTTGTTCTGAGCCATTGCCGTGATGTACATCAGCAAGAACAGCATCATGGTTATGTATCTTCTGGTCTTCATTTCAATTGATGTCTATTAATAGCCTTTTTCTTTCCGTTCACAATATAGACGCCTTCTCGTGCCACACCGTTTAATTTGCGTCCGTCGATGGTGTACACATCTTCGCGGCTTGCGGCGTCGGTGGTTATGGCGTCGATGTCTGTGGTCTGACCCTCGAACACCACGCCTACAGGCTGTGCGTCTATGTCAGCAGCCATCGCCTGGTCTACTCTTGCCGGCTTAGCGAGTCGCAAGAGCTTGGTGCGTCCGCTTATGATGTCGCCCGTAGTGCTTATTATCACTACTCGAACACCGTTAGCCGTGTTGTGTGTCACGAGTTGATAGCGCAGTTTGCTGAGAGCGAGCTTCACATCGTTCGCCTTAACGCCAGCGAGTGTGATGTCGAGCGCAGCCACCTGGTCGGTTGCGTCGAGCCACAATGCGCCTTCGTCCACGCTGAGCACGTTAGCCGTAGAGGCATCTTCGCCCATACTCTCCGTCCAGCGTCTTTGCGCAGCCATAAGACTCTTCTGGTCGGCGTTGTCGTTGCTGCCGATGAAGATGTTGATGGTTGCCACAACGTCCTGCACATTGATGCCGCCGCCCTCATAAGTGTCGGCTGCCGGATAGTTGAAGTTGCCGTTCTGCGTGCCCATGATGTAGTTGAGCGTCTGCTGCGCGTCGAGCACGTCTACCGATGCGTCGGCGTTCACATCGCCCTTTATCCACGTCAGCTTAGCACGCAGGCGGTTGTTCTGTGCCACACCTTCATACGATCGGATGCAAAACTCCGTGCCGCTTGCGTAGTTGTACGTGCCGCTGAGATAGTAGCGGTAGGCTCCGTCTGTGTATCTCATCTCGCCAACATAACTGTTGTTGTCAGTTGTGTAGATGCGGAGCGTCGGGTGAGCCTCGAAGTTCTGGTTCTTATGGTCGTAAGCGATGAGCGTTCCGAGCTGTATGTCGGCATGCTTGTCGCCCATAGCCCACTCCTGCAGCGTGAAGGTAGAGAGACTGTAGCCTTCGCGCTGGCTTTGCAGATTGAGCGAGGTGATATGAGCAGGCAGAACGCCGCTAAGTTCTGTAAACAGATTGTAGCCAAGATTGAGCGTCTCAAGCGCTGGCAGGAGTTTGCAGAACGCAGCCACATCGCCATTCAGACTGTTTCCGCTCAGATTGAGCGTGCGCAGACTCTTCATCTCCATTCCCTCTGTAGGCAGCGAGCCTCTGAGGTTGTTGTTCTGGAGCTCTATAGCCAGCACGTGACCATCATCGTCGAATGTGACGCCCGGCCAACCGGTAGACGTTACGGCATTGCTGCCGATGCGCCATGTCTTGTTGGTCCATGCGCCGCCGTTGGTTGCCTGATAAAGCACTTTCAGAGCCTCGTAGTCGGCGGCGTCAATGTAGCGTTTGATGATAGAGATTGGGTCTGAAACCTTTATGTTGTTGCTCTCGTCAGACTCAGTCTCCTCGTTCCAAATATCTGTCTTCACGAAATAGCTTATTCCGTCTGTAGATGCGTCAGGACTCGTGACTGTGAAAGTAACCGTGTAAGAATCTCCTGGCTGCAACACGCCGTAATGAGCTTGTCTTCCAACCTCAACAGCTCCACTGGGTCTATTTTCATAGAGCACGTCCGTCCAAGCGCTGTTGCGTGTAGCGCCCTTACCGATATTGCGCACAACAGCCGTGATCTGGAACGTAGTGTTTGCCTTCACTTCCGCCGGCACCGTCACCGACTCAACCGTAAGGTCTGAGCGCTTGCGTATGCTGAACGTGCGGTGTGCGCTTTCTACAGTCTCGTTGCACTCGCCATGCGCCGTAGCATACCACTCGTACGACGCACCTTCTACGGGCACGAACGCTGTTGACGGCGATGTCGTATTCACTTCCTTCCACTCTTCTGCGCTCTCAGCCTCGGCATCGGTGCGGCGATAGTGGAACGTATAGCCTACAGCAGCCTGTCCGAGATTGCTGCAGCTGAGCGTAACCTGTCCGTATTCGAGCGTTGCGTTGTCGGACGGCGAACTGAGCGCGAGACTCTTCAGCAACGGCTTCACATACACCTTATATATATATGTGTACATGGCAACGCCATTAAGCTCTACGCTTACATGATACGTAACAAGATCGGTCTTGCTGCCTTCGTTTGTGAGCGTCATGGCAGGCAGATTGCCGGTGCCGGTGAGCTGGTAGCCACGTACGGTGCAGCCTTCAGCCACACTTGCCGTCCACTTCACCTGCACAGCCTCACTGCTGCTTATATCGGTGAACGCTTCGGGCTGCGTACTTGCGCCCGAACAGATGGTCTGAGCTGAGAAGCGGTCTATTTCGCCTATGTTTATCGCTGCTCCGTTGAGCGTTAACACCACGTTTTCGAGCGAGATATGGCGGAAGAAGTCTGTCACCTTCTGCATGTCCGCGCTGTTAGCGGCAGTGTTGAACTGCAGCGTAACGGGGTTCGGCGCTTCGTTCTTGAACGCCATCACAACACCCGTCGTGCCCAACTTCTCTGTCAGCGTGCTGAGCAGCGCCAGCGAGTCGGCAGTCTGAAGATTGGCTTCAAACGCCTCCTTGCCGCCGGTCTTTACGTTGATGGTGCCCTCGGGCTTACACTGCGACAGCAGAGAGAGCATCTCGTGCATCGACTTGAACGCACGTGCGCTGTTCACTGTGGGGTCGAGTCGGTAGTCGCCGCTCGCTGTCCATGTGTTAGCCGGGTTGATGATAATCTGCTGTTCGGCGGTTACGGTCTTCACTATGCCTCGCGCCGTCAGACGCACGGTGTATGTGCCGGCTTCTGCGTAGCTGTGCATAGGATTGCGCTCGGTGCTTGTAGCGCCGTCGCCGAAGTTCCACTCGAATGTCTTTGCGTTCTCGCTGCTGAGATTGGTCAGCTGAGCGCGGTTCATGTATGTCTCTACAGAGAACTTCGCCTGCAGATCGCCTTCCTCTGGTGTGCTCACCACGAGTCTACCTGAACGGCTGGTGAAGTTGATGGCGGCGTCTTCGAGTGTTGTGCCAGCGATGTCGCTGAACTTCACCGTGTAGACGCTGTCCTTCAGCGCGTCCTGCGCGCTCACCGGTATGCGCACCACCACTCCGTCGTGCTCCACAATCTGCGTTCCGCCCGCCAGACTCACGCTCAGCACGCTGTCTTCCAGCGCCGCCTGAACGGTATAGGCGTCGGTGCGCAGCGTCTTCTGTATACCAGCCACATCCACCTTCAGATTCTTCGGCAGATGCAGCTTGAAGCTGAGCGTCTTCACGTTGCCCGTGTTCTGCATGTATATAGGCAGTAGCGTCGTCTCGCCGCGATACATAGATGTAGTGGTGGCGTAGAGGCTGTGGCGCTGCTTGGTGTCGGTAGACGGTTCGCTGGGCGACGACGGCTTGAACTCGAAGTGTGCCACGAGGTGCATGTCCTCTTTGCCCATCGTACCATTATACGTGCGATATTGTCCGATTATTTCGGAACTGCCTTCGCGCGTCCAGCCCTTGAACTCATAGCTGCCAGCGTCGTAAACCGTCACGCTGAACGTCTTGCCCTCATACACCGAGAAGCCGTTGTTCTGATTGAAGCCGACAAGACCTGCGGGGTCGCACCTGAAGTAGACCTTATGCTTCGGTTTCGTCTCGTTAGGTTCAGCCGGACTGCCCGGCGTGAAGCGATAGTGGGCAGTGATGGTCTCGTCGTTCTCCGTAACGGTATAGCTCACCGTACGGTTTGTAGAGATAACCGTTCCGTCGCTTGTTGTCCAGTTGACGAACGTATAGTCGGTATACGTAGACGCCGTGTAAGAGTAGGTTACACCCACGACATACTCCTTCACCTCGCTCGTCTTTATCGACGAGGGGTCGTAGGCTATGGTGAGGCGGCTTGTCTTCTGATACTCGTAGTTGGCAGTGAGCGTCTCGGCGCTGTTCAACTTGCGGTGAGTGAACGTACTGCTCGTGCTCACCACCTCGCCCTCAGCGTTGGTCCAGTTCTTGAAGCGCCAGTTGGCGCTACGGGCTACAGCCTTCACGTTCACATTGGCGTTCACAGCATACAGTCCGCCTCCGCTCACAGTGGCAGCCTCAGCGGGCTGGGCTTTCACCGTCAGCTTGTAGCGTGCTCCCGGTTCGGGAGGACTGTCGGGGTTGAAGTCCTGTCCTCTCGCCACCATGCTTAGCAGCATGGCGAGGAGAGTCAGTATATATCTTGACTTGATCATAGTAGCTTTACTTTACTATTTTCTTATGATTCTGAATATAGATGCCCTTCTGAGCGGTGCTGTTCACGCGGCGTCCGTCGATAGTGTAGATGGCGTTGTCGGCGTCGGCGTCAGTAGCTACGGTGTTGATGCCCGTAGTGGGTGCCTCGAAGGTGAGTGTGAAGCGGTCGTCCAGGTATCCCTCAGCGGCGCTGAAGGTGTACGGCATCTCTACCTCCACGCCGTAGTCGAGCAACTTCACGCCCAGCTCGTCGCGGTCTACGGCGATGGTGTATGCGTCGTCGGCAGGCAGATACATGCCTAATGCCACGCTACCGCTGCGGTGAGCGCCCTCGTTCACAGCCAGCTGGTCTGCACCGGCGATGGTGTATATCTGCGGTGTGCCCTCGTAAGCCATCATCTTCACAGCGTCGTTGTCGGCGCAGAAGTCGTCAGAAGCATTGGCGTTCACTACGACACGTGTGCGGTCGGTGCGGTCGGCGCATGTCAGCGCCACGTCTACCAGCTTGCGCTGCACCTGCTTGCTGCGTGCTGCGCGGCGCATAGCCAAAGCCGAGTGGTCGATGGTCTTGTTGATCTGTCTGCCCGCCGGCTGGAACGTGATGGCGTCTACCAGTTCGGGCTTCTGAACGAAGAATGCCTGCGACGGCATGAGCACGAATTCGTCGTCGGCAGCGCTATATGCGCTGTAAGTGCTGTTGCTGATGTTCCACACCGTGATAGGTGCTGCGAAATCCATGTGGTAGATGTCGTAATAGCAAGGATATGGGTTGCCCACAAAGTTCCATCCTGCGTTTGCGCTCTCTACGGCAGCATACTCCTTGAGCGGTGTGCTTATAGCGTCGCTGCGGAAGATGGCGTTATGTGTCTCCTCTGTAGCAGGGAATTCTACAAAAACAGATTCGCTTGTGCGGAAGATATAACCCTTGCCCATGTGCAGCACAGAGTCGGCAGGCACGTCTTTCCAGTTGCCGCTTGCGCCGTTTGTAGCACGCGACTCAGAGTCGTAATAGCGCACAGCGATGCCTGAGTTCGACAACATCTTGATGTCGCTGCGCTTCACATCGAACGGCATACATACATAGTTCCAATATCTATAAGATGAATAATACTGCAATGTTGAAGCTGCAGATGTCATAGCGTTACAACGGCTGATAAGCGATGAAGTGTATTCTTCGTCCTGCTGCAGACGCTGCTTATAGCTGCCGAAAACCTGTGGGTTGTTGCCGTTTACGATGAGCGACGAGCTATAACCGAGATAGATATCCGTCGAGTTCGGGATGCGTGCATTGCTGGTAAGCTCCAGCTTCTTGTAGAGGTTCACCTTGTCGGGTGTGTTCGGATTCGGCTCCACCTTTGTGAACTGGCTCCAGTAGTTGTCGAGCTTGTAGCTCACCATTGCATACTCGGGAACGTAAAGCGTGACGCGTGAAGGAGAATAGAACGGAGAACCATTTACAGCAGGAGGAGCGGGCGCAGTGATATATACACGCTTCAAGGCATTTTTGTCGCTATAAAAACAATTTGTTTCCAAACTGTTGATAGAAGAACCAAGAACCACCTCCTCAAGAGCATCGCATGTTCTGAAAGCTTCAGATTTTATAGTCGTAATGTCGTTTCCAAGCGTCACTTTCTTAAGACCCGTACAAGCAATAAAACTTCTACCGTTAATTGAAGTAAGAGTTGTCAGGTCGGCTTCTTTCAGACCAAAGCAGTAGTAGAAACTTTCATAACCGATAGATTTGATACGTGAGAAGTTCAAACTCTCCAATTTCCTACAATTATAAAATGCACTACTATTGATAGTGACGGGGGTTATATCGCTGATACTTCTCAATGAATCGCATCCCGCAAAAGCAGATTGATCAACAATCTTAACATTCCTGCCGCCACGCACAACAGCAAGTTTATTACAGCTATTGAATAACGACCGGTTTATCGTTTCCATACTATTATTCAAAGTAACGCTCTTAAGAGATTGGTTATAATAGAAAGCAGACTGTCCGATAGCTCTAACGCTCTCCGGTATAGTCACCTCTGTTATATAGTTCTTCTGAAACGCTTCTTTACCTATGCTGTCTAATCCTTCGGGCAACACAAGCGGACCTGTAAGTAAACGATTGGCGAAAGCATTGTCGCCGATGGTCTTGAGCTTTGTCGGGAAGTCGATGAAGCGTATCGAAGTATTAGTAAACGCTTTAACTGGTATTGTTTCAATGTCGACATTCGTCATATCAATAGCATAAAGACCAGTCATCTTGCTGATATCATTCCAGTCGGAAGCGTTCATCTTGCCGGAAAGACGCAGATAATGCATCTCGGGCAAAGTGCTGACATGAGCCAACGCCTCATTGCCAAGCGTGCCTGGAGCAGAGAGATTGATTGTCATATACTGGCTTTCTACGCTTTCAAAGCGGATGTTGCCTATAGTAAGAACTTGAGTATAGCTATCGGAAGAGTAATAATAATGATAATGGGTATATGTAAACACATGCTCGCCTTCATCCAAGTCAAAAAAATGATTTTGAACTGTTTTGGTTTTATAGGCAGTATAATTATTCACCAATTCAACACCATCCATATACACTTTACGATAGTCGTCGCCTCCATAAGGGTCGAATGTGAAATCGTACTTTATAGTTGTACGTCCCTTAGCTCTAAACTTAATTGTAATGGAGGAAGATAGATTACCATATATCTTACCTATTGTACTCGACGCCATTCCGTCTGCGACGGTCCACGGGTGCGCCTCGTCGTTAGTCACTTCCGTCACCTCGATACCATCAGAGGTGGTGATGAGCGCTCGCAGCTGCTCGTCTATGGCAGCCACGGCAAATTGCAGCCCTGACAATATCAAGACCGCAAGCATGAAAATTCTTTTCTTCATATTCTGTTCTGTTTTTTGATTTGCTAATGGGTTTGGGTTTAGTTCTACTGTTGGTTGTTGCCAGACGGTGTCGGTTGGAGTAGCCCGACTATGCAGAGCGGCGCTTACCAACCGTATTCGTACGCCGTCTCGTCGTCGTCATCGGTCTGGAGGCCGCTCTCCCAAAGATCGCGCGGCGGACTCTGCATTGGAGGCGGTGTTCCGCCGCCACCTCCGCCACCGCTGGCAGTGCCGCCACTGCCGATGGTGACATCGCCAGAAGCGGTGACGGGACTGATCGGACCCAACTCAATAGAGTGGATCACAGGGGTTTGATACTTCTTCTTTACTCTTTTCATTGTTATATATTGTTTCTTGTTATATACTAATCTGGTTTTTGCTCGATATGCAGGTTAAGTTTTTGCGGCTATATGCTAATCAGCTCGGTGTCCTTATTGCATATTTCGAGGTCGTCGCCCTCCATGAGGTCGATGTGGTCGGTCAGCATATCCTCTACCATGTCGTACGACATACGCATGGTGTTGGGTACACAGGCACTGGCGTACATAGCCGAGAGCAGATCCTGCTCCTCCTTCATCGTGGTGGGCGGATCGAAGTCCATCGTTATGTACGACTGGGTAGCTTTCGTGTCGTGTTTGGTCTTAGTCGTCGCGTTTTGGTCGGTTGAGGTTTCAGTTGTTGGTTCTGTCTTTGTTTCGATGTTTCGTTCTGTCTTTGTTTCGTTGTTCGCTGTCTTTGTTTCGTTGTTCGCTGTCTTTGTTTCGTTGTTCGTTGTCTTAGTTTCGTTGTTCGTTGTCTTAGTTTTAAAAGTGTTGGTTGAGGGACGGACATTGGTGCCAGTCTGAATTAGTCCTGTTGTGTTGGTTATGTTTGTATCTTTGGTTGAGCTACCGTCGTTAGTTTTCATATCCATTCTCTTTTAGCGTGAATACTCTTTCAGGTTTAACAGGCTTACACTCCACTGCTCTGCGCATACATATAATATATGTGTAACACCAGAACAATATTGTGTTAAGTTTTCTGCTGCAAAGTAAGCTAAAAATCTGCTAAAAGAGTAGGATATTTCTTACAAAAAATAGCCATTTTTTATCAAAACGCCCATCTTTTACATATTTTCGACCTATATTTGCCGTTTTTGATAATTTGAAACTCTTTCCTGTTGCGTTCGCCGTCCGATCGGATTCCGTCCGCCGTCCAATCAGATTCCGTCCGCCGTCCGATCGGATTCCGTCCGCCGCCCGATCGGATTCCGTTCGCCGCCCGATCAGATTCCGTCCGCCGTCCGATCGGTTTCCGTACGGTGGCGGTGGGATTTCACATCCGTTACGGATAAAAAGACTGCGCAGAAATAACAACGGATTAGCGGATTCGGTGGGTACCTTCAAGGGGGTGCACTTGTCTCAAGTGCACCAACCAAGCAAGCAATGCACCAACCAAATAACAACTGATTAAAACTGATTCGGTGGTTGCCTTAAAGGGGGTGCACTTGTCTCAAGTGCACCAACCAAGCAAGCAAAGCACCAACCAAGCAAGCAATGCACCAACCAAGCAAGCAATGTATCAACCAAGCAAGCAGTGTATCAACCAAGCAAATGAATACCATCTGATTTGTTGGTGCAGCTGAGACAGCTGCACCCCCTGGAGGTTAGTTGCGAATTCGGTGGGTACCTTTAAGGGGGTGCACTTGTCTCCGCTCGGCTTTGCCGCTTGCCAGAGCAAGAAG
>OQWM01003025.1_pt1 | contig 11307 bp, 10 predicted proteins | sample 1691531 | NCBI WGS metagenome assembly OQWM01 (sample SAMN03418257, study PRJEB22391) | human gut metagenome | biome: human-gut; feature: organic feature; material: feces | host: Homo sapiens | place: Tanzania | collected 2013-01 | reverse complement strand
GCGCCACGATGATGCCGAGCAGGACGAGGAAGAGAAAGATGCCCGCGTTGTCCGCAATGGCGGCGATGAAGCCGTCATTCAGTGCGGTGTCGAGAGTACCGATGGGTGAGAAGCCGGAGCAGAACATAGCGCCGATGAGGACGCCTATGAACAGCGACGAGTATGCTTCCTTGGTGATGAGTGCGAGGACGATTGCGATGATTGGCGGCAGAAGCGCCCAGAAGGTTCCGTACATAATATGTACCTCCAAAATAAAAAATCATGAACAGAGCAGATACTGTTCATGACCTAAATATCACAATGGTACATAGTCTTGACAGCCCTCCGCTTTCGCGACAGTCCGGCGGATATTATCCGACGACCCAGGTATATCCGTTCGGGAACCGGATACCCTTCGGCGGCGACCCCTTTCGCTCCACGCTTCCCTGCGTTTTTCCGGAGTTACTCTTGATAACCGCGCCTCTATCATACTTTGTTCAGTTGAGCTTATTATAACCGCCGAATCCGTTTTGTCAACAGGGAATATTCATTTTCGTGAATTTTCCCGTTTAATTTACTGCAATAAAGTGATATTATATACATATAATACAATCAAGAGGATGTTTAAATGGCCAAACTCTTTGATTTTACGATAAAAAGCGGCGCCGCGGGGGGATTCGGAATGTTCAGCGCGGCGCATTTCGTATGGCTTGCGGCGCTCGTCGCGGCGGGGAGCGGCGTGTGCCTGGCGTATAAAAAGGCGGATGAAAATTCACGGCGGGTCATCCGCCGCGCGGCGGCATGGGGCGCGACGCTGTCGCTCTGCGGCAACGAGACGGACGGCGCGAAGCGTATTGCCGACGGTCTCGGTATGCCGTTTTACATCTTCGACGAGCACGAGCTTTTTGCGCGCGAGGTGATGGATCACTTCGTCAGCGAGTACCGCGCGGGCCGCACGCCGAATCCGTGCATCGACTGCAACCGCTGCCTCAAATTCGGTGCATTTTTGGACCGCGCGCTGGAGATGGGCTTTGACTACATCGCGACGGGGCACTATGCCCGCGTCGGCTATGACGAAGCGAGCGGACGTTACCGGCTGCTGCGCGGCGAGAGCCGCGCGAAGGACCAGAGCTACGTGCTCTATCAGCTCACGCAGGAGCAGCTATCGCATCTTCTGCTGCCGGTCGGCAGCTTTGAAAAGCCGGAAATTCGAGAGCAGGCGGAGGAGGCGGGCCTTGCAAACGCCCATCAGGCCGATTCACAGGACATCTGCTTCATCCCCGACGGGGACTATGTGCGCTTTCTGCGCGACTATGGCGGCGTGACGCCGCAGCCCGGCGACTTTGTCGACGAAACGGGCCGCGTGCTCGGCCGCCACCGCGGTTTGGAGTGCTACACGGCGGGTCAGCGCAAGGGCCTCGGCGTGAGCGCGGACCGCCCGCTCTATGTGATATCCAAAAATGCCGAAAATAATACCGTGCTGCTCGGCGACAACGAGGAACTGTTTTCCGCAGCGCTGCTCGCCTCGCGCGTGAACTGGATCGCGGGGGAGACGCCTGCGGAAAAAGTCTATTGCACCGCCAAAACGCGCTACAGCCAGAAAGAGTGCGACGCCGTCGTCACACCGCTGGAAGGAGGCTGCGCGCACGTCGAGCTCCTCACGCCCCAGCGCGCCGTCACGGCAGGACAGGCCGTCGTCTTCTATGATGGCGAAGAGGTTCTCGGCGGCGGCACGATCGAAAAGGCGTTATAAAAGTGAGAAAAGGCTCCGCGAAAGCGGAGCCTTTTGGCATATTATCGTTCGCTGACATGCGCCTCGCTGCCGAAGATCATGTCGTCCACGTCGCCATGACGGATGTTGTCTTTTTCCTTCATTGTACCATTCCTTTCAGCTTTTCTCTCACCCGGCTATTATATGCGCGAGCAAACGAAAAGTTGTACGAAAAAGGACAGCAGAGGATAAAAAAGCGTCTCGCAGATTTTTACGCGCAAGAGGGACATTGTATCTGCAAGATCAAAAAGCGTCGCAGACTTTCGCGTCCGCAGACGCGAAATAAATTTCGATCATAAATCGCCGCGACATGTGCGTGGCGATTTATTCTTCTCGCTCTGCGCGTGTCGCAGCCGCCCTGCGGGCGGCAAGGCACGAAGCGGAGTGTGATCCCCCTCAAAAAAGCGGCAAAGCCGCTTTTTTGAAGTCAATATCGCCTGTTTAGGATCTCCACCACGTCCGCCAGCGCGCCGTCCTTGCAGTGGCAGACGATGTGCGCACCCCATTCCTTGACCTCGGGGATGGCGTTTTCGGGCGCGAAGCCGATCTCGGAGACCTCGAGCATCGGAATGTCGTTGTTGTGGTCGCCGATGCAGTAGATGTCCTTGCGCGCAACGCCGAGGAGCTTGGCAAGCTTTAAGATCATGCCGCCCTTCGTCGCGCCGCGGCGCGTCAGCTCAAGCAGGTGATCGCTCGAAAAGATGAGCTCGTAGCGTTTTCCCCACTCCTGAGAGACGATGAAGTCGCGCACCTGCTCCAAAAGCGGCTTTTCCTCTTCAAAGAGCAGCTTGATGATCGGCAGGTCCACCTCGCGGAAGTCCTTGACCTCCTCGGTCTTCGCGCGCGTCAGGTGCTCGTGGTTGCGCGTGTAGTCGTTCGGGTGCAGGACGTGGATGCGGCGGTCGTCGTGGTAGATCTCGAAGCACAGGCCGGGGAAGCGCGCGAGCAGCGCGTCGACGTGATCGTAGATGTCCGCGTCTAAAAACGCGGTCTCCACATAGCAGTCCTTGTTGAAGTCATAGATGGCCGCGCCGTTGGCGATGACGCAGGGGGCGTTGCAGGGCAGATCCTTGGCGTAGCGGGCAAAGGCGGGCAGCGCGCGGCCGGTGGAGATCGAAAAATAGCCGCCGTTTTGAATGAAATACTCAACTGCCTCGCGGTTGCGCGCGCTCATCGGCGGGATGTCCTCGCCGCGCTCCAGCGCGCCCTGCGTATAGACGAGCGTGTTGTCAAAGTCGCTGGCGAGCAGCACCTTGTTGAATTTCAGCATGATGGATCCTCTCTTCTTTTCTCGTTGTTTTTCGGCAAAAGTATACCACGGCGCGGGAGAAATGAAAAGGGATGTTTTGCGGAAAGATATCAGCCAAAGATGCCGAATTTCCCCTCGATAAAATGGCGGTAGTCGGGCTGCTTTTCGGCATTTTCGTATTCATGTTTCATGGTTTGCCATATCCAGGCGCGGAACGGATCGCCGGTCTGCGCATAGTGCAGAATGCGCAGCAGCCCCTCCCGCTCTGCGCGGAGAATGGCCTCATAGGCATCGGGGACGAACTCGCACGAGACGACTGCTACCGCCTCTTCGGACGTGACCGCGAACGGCACGTCGGAAACAGGGGCGGTATTTGCCGGTTCCGCGCCGTAGATATAGCCGGAGACGCCGGCATAGGTCTCCTCCAGTGCGTTGGGGTAGTATTCCTCCAGCCGCTGCACGCCGTCTAAGTCGAAGCCGTAAGGCCCCCATTTTTCCCACCGGCCCGTGTGGACAAAGCCGGTGTCGCGGCAGTATTTTTCAACGGCATTGCTCAGATAGACCAGCACATTTTCCCGTTTCTTCGAAAAATAGACGAGCGGGTGGCCATGGTTGGAGACGTGCGGCGTGAGGACGGTGAGACCGCCGGTGGGGGAGGCATGGTACAGCATGAGAATGACTCCTTTCCGCCTTTTGGCAAAACCGCCGCGAAACAACTGTGCTTCGCGGCGGTTCTATTTCTTGTTTACGCTTCGCTCTTCGGCGCGGGATTTTCGCCGCCCTGACCGCCGCTTCTGCGGCGGCCTCTGCCGCCGCGGTGGCTGCGGCGGCGCGGCTTGTTCTCGCCGCCCTCAATCGCGCCCTCGGCTTTCGGCGGGCGGGGCGGACGCGGGGCTTTCGGCGCGTCGGGAGTTTCGCTGTTCGGCTTGCTCTGGCGCGGGGCGCGGCGCTCGCCGTTCTTGTCGGGATTGCGGGGCGGACGTTCGCTGCTCGGCTTATCGCCGCGCGCGGGGCGTTCGCTTCGCTTTTCGGCGGGCTTGTCGCCACCCTTTTGGGGCGTGTTTTCACTCTTCGGCGCGGCGGACTTCTCGCCGCCTTCACCGCTGCCCTTGCCGCGGCCTCTGCCGCCGCGATGCCCGCGTCCGCCGCGGCGGGAGCGGCGCTTTTCGGTTTCTTCCTCTGCGTCCGCATCGTCTTTTGCGGCAGGAGGCGTCCACTGTTCGGGCGGAACGATGGGCTTGGCGGAGGAGAAAAAGCTCGGCGTGAGCTGCAGCTCTTCCTCTTCGGGCTCCTGATAGCGCTCAGGCAGCGTCGTGGGGATCTCGATGCCGTCGCGCGAGCCCTTGCCGTTGCGCAGCACCTGAATTTCACAGGTGCGGTAGCGCTTGGGGGCCTCGTTCTGCCCGTCGAGCCGCACGAGTACCTGCTCGCGCAGAATGTCCACGCTGCTCACGTTGCCGAGGCCGTCGGGCGTTGCCACGAACGATTCTGCCTTCGGGCAGCGGCGCACCGCGTCCTCATAGGCGTTCTGCTCATATTTGAGGCAGCACATGAGGCGGCCGCAGGTGCCGGAGATTTTTGTGGGGTTCAGGGAAAGTCCCTGCTCCTTTGCCATCTTCACGGAAACCGGAATAAATTCGCCGAGGAAGGACGAGCAGCAGAACGGTCTGCCGCAAATGCCGAGCCCGCCAAGCATTTTTGCTTCGTCGCGAACGCCTATCTGCCGAAGCTCTATTCTGGTGCGGAACGCCGCCGCAAGATCCTTGACAAGCTCGCGGAAGTCAACTCTGCCATCCGCGGTGAAGTAGAATATAATCTTGCTGCCGTCAAAGGCGTATTCCGCCCCCACAAGCTTCATATCAAGACCGCGGGCGGCTACCTTTTCCTCGCATTTTTTAATTGCCTGTTCCTCATAGGCGCGGTTTTGCTTCAGCCGCTCCAAATCCGCGGCGTTAGCCATGCGTATGACTTTTTTAAGGGGCGGAACGACCCGGGAATTATCCACGAAGCGGTTATCCGCGGCGACCTCGCCGCATTCCTTGCCGCGGCTGGTTTCCACTATAACCTTGTCGCCTATGGAATACTGCACACCGTCCGGGTCAAAATAATACACCTTGCCCACTTCCTTAAAGCGGACGCCGATGACTTCTGTTTTATCGCTCATAAATTTCCTCCGAGCACGGCGGAAAGGTTCGCGCAAATCCAGCTTTGGACAAGCTCCGGCATACAGTTTTGCAGCAGGGCTTCCTTTCCCCGAGATAATATTTCCATGGATTTTACCGCCTGAGCGGGTTTTATTCTTGCGGGCGCAGCCTTTCCGGCGGCGAAATTCACGCCGCAGCGCCCGATTATGTTGCCCAAAGCTTCGATATATTCGCACAGGGCGGCTCTGTCCCCCGCTTCGGCGGTAATTCCCGTCGCAAGGTCGTAGGTTTTCGCCGTGCGGATAAGCTCCGGGGTTTTCGCCGCAAATTGAACAAGAGAAAGCTTTCCCTCCTCAAAGGCGGTCTTTGCTCTGCCCAAATTTCCGCCGTATGCCGTCGCCAAAAGCTCCGCGTCCTCGGCGGAAAGCTCCGGCAGCAGCTTTTTAAGGCGCAGAGCACATTCCTCGTCGGAAAAAGGCTCAAGCTTATAGAGAGTGCAGCGGCTGATTATGGTATCAAGGAGCATTCCGGCGTTTTGGCAGGTCATAACGAACCTCACATGCTCCGGAGGCTCCTCAAGGGACTTGAGCAAGGCGTTCTGCGCCTCCACGCCCATATCCTGAATGTCGAGAAGAACGTAGATTTTTATGTCGGACTCGTTCGGCGCAAGCCAAAGGGAGCCTTTTATCTCCCTGACCTTATCTATGGAAAAGCCTCTTGCCGTTCCGGTTCCCTCGTAAATTTCCACATCCGGGTGATTGCCGCCGTCGACCTTTTTGCATACGGAGCAGTGCCCGCAGGGCGGATTTTGGCTTTTGCAAAGCAGCGCCTTGCAAAGCCAAAGAGCAAGCTCCCGCTTGCCCACCCCGGGTTCTCCCTCGATAAGTACGGCATGAGAAAGTAAACCCTCCGCAGCGGCGGCGGAAAGCTGCTTTTTAAGCTCGGTTGCTGCGGGCATAAGCTTCAGACCTTCTCGAAGCGCTCAACGTTCATAACAAAGACAATGGCGCCGCCGACGGTGACCTCCACCGGGAACGCGGAGTACATCCCCACGTCCATCATTCCGGCGCTGGGAACCATCTGTTTGCGCTTTTTGCTGTGCTTTGCGATGATGTCGATAACCTCGCTGACCTTATCATCATCCACGCCGATAAGGAAGGTGGTGTTTCCGCTCATAAGGAAGCCGCCGGTGGTGGCAAGCTTAGTTACGGAAAATCTTGCTTTGGTAAGCGCGGCGGAAACAGCGTTGCTGTCATCGCCGGACACTACTGCCATAATCATTTTCATGGATAAAAATCCTCCTTTTAAGGAAAGAATTAAACAAATTATTTTACGGCGTTTATTTCCTCTATGCCGTATTTGAGAAGCAGACCTTGCAGCTCCTCGTTTATAATCTCCCCCGGTGCGGCAAGAGCTATGCAGGGGGGACAGGGCAGAACAAGGCTTGCCGCCGTTTTGCCGAGAGCATCGCCGGTTTTAACGAGCACGCTTTCGGCGAAGGTCGCCTCGCGGATGCTCATGCTCCGTTTCGGCATATTGAAAAGGCGCTCCTCAAAGGCGGAGCAGCCGTTGCCCACTGTATCGTCTATGAATTTTGCCGCCCGCTCAAAGTCCCGCTCCGTGTTAAACGGCGAAGCCATGAGCACCGCCCATTCGGAGTTCACATACTCCGGCTCGATTTCGTGCTCGCGCAGAGCGGCGGAAAATTCCTCGGTGCTCATTCCGGTGGAAACGACCGAAAGCGTGAGCCTTGCAGGCTCCGCATTTCGGGTTTTCGGCGCAAGTCCGTGCTCAAAAGCGCGGTAGCGCAGATTTGCGACTCTGCCGCCCAGCACGGCGAAATCAGTCCGTGCTCGGGTTTCAAGATACTCTATGCAGGCGTCTGCGGATAGCATTATAAGATAGCTCGGGCTTGTGGAGCCGAAAAGGCGCATTTTGGCTTTTGCCTTATTATAAAGCCCTTTGTCACGCAGGTGGAGCAGCGCTCCGCCGGTGCAGACGGGCAGGGATTTGTGCAGAGAATCGGCGCAGGCATCTGCTCCGAGGGCTATGGGGTGCATTTCCGTGGGGAAAAAGTGCAGGTGCGCCCCGTGGGCGTTATCCGCAATGAGCACCGCTCCGTGCTCATGAGCAAGCTTTGAGCACGAGGCTATATCCGTGAGCACGCCGAAGTAATCCGGCGAGGTGACATAGACCGCCTTTGCCGCCGGATTTTGCTCAAGCGCCGCCGAAAGCTCCGTATGGCTGCGGGGATTTACCCACACAACATTCAAATCCAAAAGAGCGGCGGCGTTCACCGCGGAGGCATGGCAGTTGCGGCACATAATCACGGTGTCGCCGGGATTAAGAAAAGTCGCAAGCATTCCCTGTATGCACAGGGTGGAGCCGCCTGCGGAGAGCAGCGAGGCTCCCGCGCCGTATATGGCGGCAAAGCGCTCCTCCGCCTCCCGAATTGCGCCGGAGGCTTCAAAAAGGCTGTCCGCTCCCTCAACCTCCGTTATATCATATTTATAATAGTCGGGGAAACATTCCGCGCCCTTGTGACCGGGCATATGAAATCGGGAAAGCCCCTTGTTTACATATTCGTCAACGGCTTTATTGAGAGGCGTACTCATTTTTTCAGCTTCTTTTTGAGCTTATTAAGCTTGGAATTGAGTTTAGTTGCGTGCTTTACCATTTTCATGGAAAGCGGACGGTAGATTATATCAAATTCGCCGGGCAGCTCGTCAATCTGACCGTTAAAGCCCCGCTTGAAGCGGTACAGACCGTAAAGATGGTCGTTTTCGTTCTCCGTATCGCCGGAAATCCCCTGAAAGTCATAGACGGTGCAGCCGGTTTCTATCGCCCATTTAATCATTTCCCACTGGATAAGGTAGTTCGGCATGACGTTGCGGAAGGCGTTATCCGAAGCGCCGTAAACATAGTCGCATTTTCCGGCGTAATTTGTGGTGATTGTTCCGCAAACGGCCTGCCCCTGATAAAATCCCATATAAAGGCGGCAGTGCTCGCCCAAAGAGTCAAGCATACGCTCGAAATATTCCTTCGGGCGGATATTGAAGCCGTCCCTTTCCCCGGTGGTCTTCATAATACGCATAAATTCGTCAAGGTACTCCTTGCCGACGACTTTAATCTCGACGCCGTGCTTCATGGCTACGCGGATATTGTAGCGGCACTTCTGCGTAAGCGCCATAAAGACCTCGTCCTCGGTTCTGCCGTCAAGATAAAGGCGGTAATTGAAGCGGCACTGTATGGTTTCAAAGCCGGTGGGGCCGAACTTGCGCTCAAAGCCCATTTCGTCCATTATTTTGAGAAATTCCTCGTCCGATGCCGGAATATCCGGGTCCATTTTGAAATCGTGGGCTTTGTATTTCTTCGCAAGGGCGTTTATGCCCTCCATAAGGTCGGAAAGCACGGCTCTGTCGTGCAAATCGCAGACGGGACCCCGGGGCGCATAAAGAAAGCTTGTTCCCACAAGAGGAACACGCTGAATGAGCACGGAAATTCCGCCGACGATTGCGCCTTCGGCGCTTCGTGAAACTACAACCTCGTGCTGCCAGTTATTTTTTACGCCGTGCCACCGGGTGGACTGGGTAAAGCAGCCCTGTGGGTGGCATAGGCAGAATTTTTCGTATTCGGGATAAAGAGAGCTGTCAAGTATCTCCATCTTTTTCCTCCATAATTATCTTATAATTGCGCTCCACATTCTCCGCCTTCCAGCCGTAGCTGCGGTCGGAGAGGTCGTCTCCGGGGCGGTAAACCGGTCGCGCGGATTCCTTGAACTCCCGCCAGCCGGTTCCGTCGAAGCGGCGGTTCATGGGACATATATCGGCGCAGCAGTCGCAGCCGCAGACGAAGCCGACTTTTCTAATCAGGGCTTCATCCTCCGGGGTAAGCTCCTTTTTCATCTGATTGATGTAGGAAACGCATTTTTCCCGAACGAAGCCATCTTTTGTGAGCGCTCCGTTGGGACAGTGCTTGGTGCAGAGGCCGCATTCAAAGCAGCTTCCCGGCATTTTTTTGGAACGGGCAAAGCGTCTGTCCGTAACTATTTCGCCTATGGCGCAGCGAGTGCCGTAGGCCTTGCTGATAAGCAGGTTATTGCGCCCGCGGATTCCCAGTCCCGCAAGGTTTGCGGCGCGAACCTCCGCAATAGGCGAGGAATCCACGAAGAATTTGAAGGTATTTTCCGGAAACGCGCGGCGCAGAATTTCCGTCGCCACGGAAAGATGCTCCGCCGCCACGTCGTGATAGTTCCGCCCCACGGCGAAGCGCGCCACGTTGCGCCCCTCGTTCATGCCGGTATCCCATGGGATAAGGCAGACTATGACGGAGTCCATGCCGTCGAAAAGCTCCCGCTTTTTGAAGCCCGTACCCGGCAGAGTATCCTCGTATGCGGCAACGCCGAAGTGTTCTATCCCGGCGGCTGCCATAACTTTATCAAGAATCATTTCAGTTACCCCAATACTTTCTGTCGAGGCTGCGGTATTGCAGCGCTTCGGCTATATGCTTCGTGTCTATATTCTCACTTTCGTCAAGGTCGGCTATGGTGCGGGCAACCTTGAGTATTCTGTCGTAGGCGCGGGCGGAAAGCCCCATTTTTTCAAAGGCGTTCTTGAGAAGCAGCTTTGCTCCCTCCGTGAGCACACAGTATTTCTGAAGCATGGCGGGGGTGAGCATGGCGTTGCAGGTAATTCCGGTTCCGGCGTACCTGTCGTTTTGGATTTTGCGGGCGGCGTTCACCCTTGCGCGGATAACCTCTGAAGGCTCCGCCTTTCGCGTGCTGGAAAGGTCGTCGAACTCCACCGGCATAACCTCCACATGGAGATCTATTCTGTCGAGAAGGGGTCCCGAAACCTTGGAAAGGTAGCGGGAAACCGCAAGCGGCGAGCAGGTGCATTTTCTTGTGGGATGACCGTAATAGCCGCAGGGACAGGGGTTCATGGCTGCAATAAGCATAACGTTGCAGGGGTAGGTAAGCCTGCCCGCCGCTCTGGAAATGGTAACTGCGCCGTCCTCCAAGGGCTGGCGCAGAACCTCCATGGCGTTGCGGTTATATTCCGGCAGCTCGTCCAAAAAGAGCACGCCGTTGTGCGCGAGGGAAATTTCTCCCGGCTGAGGCATGCTTCCGCCTCCGGTAAGTCCCGCGGGAGAGACGGTGTGGTGCGGCGCTCTGAACGGGCGGCGGGTGATTAAGGAAGCGCCCTCCTGCAAGGCTCCGCATATGGAATGTATCTTTGTGGTTTCTATGGATTCCTCGAAGGTCATCTCCGGCAGAATTGAGGGCAGGCGCTTTGCAAGCATACTCTTGCCCGCTCCGGGAGGACCTATGAGCAGCACATTATGAAAGCCCGCCGCGGCGATTTCCAAGGCGCGCTTTGCTTCGTACTGACCCTTTACATCGGCGAAATCCGGCTCCGGTGCGCGGGGCGCGGTTTTTTTGCAGTCCTGCGCCTTCACCGGCTGCATAAGCTCCTCTCCGGTAAGGTGCTTTACCACCTCGTTTACAGACTCGGCGGCGTAGACCTCTATACCATCCACCACGGAGCCCTCCGGGGCGTTGCCCTTCGGGATAAAGATTTTGTTTATGCCAAGGCGCTTTGCCTCCAGCACCATGGGCAGAATACCCGCCACGGGCTTGATGGTTCCCTCAAGGGAAAGCTCGCCTATAAAGGCGCAGCCCTCGCAGTCCGCTTCGATTTGGCAGTCGGCGCGAAGTATTCCTATGAGAATTGGCAAATCATAAAGGGAGCCTGCCTTTTTTATGTCGCTGGGAGCGAGGTTCACCACTATTTTACCCACCGGGAACATAAAACCGCTGTTGAAAATGGCGGTGTGAACTCTGTCTCTGGATTCCTTTACGGCGGTATCCGGCAGACCCACTATGTCAAAGCCGGGGAACGAGTCGGAAAGATCCACTTCTACCGCAACCTTGTATGCGTTTATACCCAAAATGCCCATTCCCGTGCAGGAACAAAACATACGAGCCCCTCCCCCGCTTTTATCTATACTTTATCAATTTATTATATAACATTTCAGTGCCAAATTACAAGTGTTTAACGGATTTTTTGCGAAGAAGCGGAAAAAGGGACGGCGCGAGGCAAATTTGTGCACGGCGCGGGAGCGCACTCGCCTCGCCCTTGGCCAGCCGAGGTTATTATCTCAAT
>OQWM01003024.1_pt1 | contig 11311 bp, 9 predicted proteins | sample 1691531 | NCBI WGS metagenome assembly OQWM01 (sample SAMN03418257, study PRJEB22391) | human gut metagenome | biome: human-gut; feature: organic feature; material: feces | host: Homo sapiens | place: Tanzania | collected 2013-01 | reverse complement strand
ATAGGTGGTGTCTTTTGCATTTACAGTGTAGATATCTTGTCCATTTGCTCCCATTGCTAACGGTAAAGATTTAGTTATCCATACTACTGAGATCACCATGCAGAATTGGGATTATTACTATAGATCTCTTTTGAATTTATTTAGAGATGGTATTCAAACTGAGGAAATTCATAATAAACTTATCACTGTAGTATTTGCAGATAATAAGTCTCTTGAACTTTCTCTCTTTGATCTCTATTTAAATTTCATTATGTGGTACGTGCTTGTTGCTGCAGGAGCTCCTGTGGAGTCTAAGCACGTATTCTTTGATGATGAGATTACTCAGAACAGCATTAAGAATTATATCGATAGATTCTTAATTGAAGAATATCGTAAGAAGATCTCCAACGTTGTTCTGAATAATATTATCGATGACTGTCTGAATAAATTTCATGACATTGAAATCTTTGCAATGTATTTGTCTAATACTCTGTGCTTAGAAGATAATATTGCTCTGATGAAGCATTCTGATCAGTTTAGAGCTGCTATGAATGCTGACCTTTCTAATGTCCCTCTCGAAGACGTTAAGTCTATTGGTATGGGATATGCTAATATGGCAATTGATATGATGAAAAACTCTAAACCTATTCTTGGTTATGATCATTGCTTAGCCGATGCTTTTAGAGCTGATCAGGGTATCAATCCTAAACAGTTCAAAGAGTTTAGTATCAATATCGGTACTAAGCCTGATGGACAAGGTGGTGTTTGGCCTTCCATCATCAATAAGTCTTTTATTAATGGTGGTGTGGCTAATCCTATTGATTATTTTATTGAATCCTCTACAGGTAGAACTGCACAGATTATCAAGCTGAAGAATGTTGGTACATCTGGTACATTTGCAAGAAACCTGGGATTGAATAATATGGACTCCAAGCTTCATGATGATCCTAATTATGATTGCCAGTCTAATAATCTTCTTAAAATTGAGATTCGTAGTAAGAAAGCTCTTTCGATGCTCAATAATAGATATTATAGATTGAATCCTAATGGTATTGATCACCTTTTGAATGCTAGAAAAGATGTCCATCTTTTAGGTAAAACTATTTATCTTAGATCTCCTGCAACTTGTGATTCTTTCCTCTGCTCTTACTCAGAAGCTGTTATCTGCAAAACATCTTCTGGAAACTGCTATCACTAAAGTCAATTGGTGCCCTGAGTTTTCGGATTATTTCGAGATTGTAGATAATATCATTAAACTTGCTCCGGAACTAGACTATAAGGATTATAGAATTATCATTGATCCTGAGACTATTGAACTCGAGAATGATGAAGATAGTGATCTGATTGATGATGATGATGGTTCTTCTGGTATCTATAATGAATTCATCACCAGCTTTGTTGTCCATAAGATTTCTACTGGTGAAGATTTCCTTATCTCTAATGATAAGATGGAGCAGCTTTTCATTACGAATGAGCTTAATACTATTATTCGTAAGAAAGGTGAACCTATTGATGGTAAGATTTCTATCGGCTTTAATGAAGTCAAAGAATCTTATCTATTTATGATGCAGATTGAGAATAATGAATTGACTAAGACTCTTAATAAGCTTCTTGCTATTCTTAATAAGAGACCTGTCACTTCTTCCTATCCTAGTGTCAGTGATCTTTATCAGGATCTTATTGATACTACTGTTGAGGGTAATCTTAATATTGCTGCAACTCATCATCCAATGGCAACAAGGTTTCTTCTGCACATGCCTTGCGAAATAATTCTGTTACCTCTCCATCTTTGGTGATATAGTTTTTCATGCGCAACTGGAAATAGATCTCCTGTGCGTCATTCTTCGTGATGGTGTACTTCGTTCCATCTTCGATAGGCACAATCTTACCAGTGAAGAAGTCCACATCTGCCTTTGTCGGACGGTCGTAAAGGTCTTGCTTGATATCACGCTGCAAATCTGCTACAAAGGTTGCATAGCCTTCGCTGGCGATTACGGTAAGTCGGTTTACCTTATGCACTTCTTCCGGAAGGGCATCATTGTCTTGGCGCACACCATGACTGTCTACGCAAAGGCGCAAACCACGTCCCACCTCCTGACGTTTCTGTGAAATGCTGTTCGACTGACGCAACGAACATATCTGGAACACGTTGGGATTGTCCCAACCCTCACGGAGTGCTGAGTGGGAGAAGATGAAACGCACAGGTTCGTCGAGACTAAGTAGTCGCTCCTTGTTTTTCAAGATAAGGTCGTAGGCAGATGTATCGTCGCTCTGGTCGCTTCCTCTCTTTATTGTACTGTTTATCGAATGACCTTTCTTGTCTATCGAGAAATATCCGGCATGGGTGGCATGGGCTGATATGCTTCCAAGATAAGCCATATAGTCTGGGTCGAACATATTCTGATTATTATTCAGTTCATCTATGTACTCTTGCTCGAATATCTCGCCATAGCGTCCCAACTGCTGGTTGCCGTCTTCGTCATACTGACGATAGTTTGCCACTTCATCCACGAAAAACAGTGAGAGGCACTTTATGCCTCGCTTGAACAAGGCTGACTCCTTACGGAAGTGTGCCTTGATGGTTTCGCGTATCTGGATGCGTGCCTTGTGGTCGGCTGTAACATTTCCTTGAATATCCTTCACATTTAGCGTCACACCATTACCGAATATCGCCTTGCCACGCAAAGGGTCGATCTCTGTCAACATATAGCCACGATATTGCTCCATCTCTCCGGAAAGATAATAGAGGTCATCGCCTTCGCCTACATTCTTGTAGGCTCGTTTGATGTTGCCGCTCTTGCTCTGCACGTCTATCTCCAGGCGTACCTTAGGAGCTTCGTTCTTTGATAGTATAACGCTATCAAAGTAGATGTAGCTTTCTGTTCCTTTGAGGTTGCGAAGCTCGAAGCCTACCACCTCTATCTTCTTTACCAACTTCTGATTGTAGGCATCCAACGCATCAAGCACATACACGGGGTTGTGGGTCTCTCTATGTGTGGCTGAATAGTTGAGCGTGAACAAGGGGTTGAAGCGAGCCAACGCAGACTGCGTGGCTGCACCACCCATCTTCTGAGGTTCGTCCAATATGATAATCGGACGGTTGGCTGCTATCACGTCGATGGGTCGGCGTGAGGCAAACTCGTCGCGCTTGTCGTAAATGATGCGGGCATATTTGTTTTTAGCACCTTCTTTCATCGAGGTGTTAAACGCCTGAGTATTGATGATCATTACGGAGATATCGGCACTCTGCGAATAGGTGTCTATCTGATTGAGGTTGTCGCTGTTGTATATGAAGTAGCGTGCCTTCTTGCCATACAGCTCCATGAAGTGGTCTTGGGTGATGTCGAAACTCTTCTTCACTCCTTCGCGTATGGCGATGCTGGGCACTACGACGATGAACTTTGTCCAACCATAACGCTTGTTCAGCTCAAACATAGTCTTCACATAGACGTAGGTCTTACCCGTACCGGTCTCCATTTCTATATCAAGCTGGCACGCTCCAAGGCGCTTTATCACCTCACTGCTGAGGTGGATGTTATTCTGCGACTGTATCTGATGGATGTTCTTCAGCAACTCATCCTCAGAAAGCACTATCTCGCTGTTCTTATAGCCTGTGTCAAACTCGCTGAAACCGAGGCCTTTCTGCTCAATGCGCTTGCCGTTGTCAATCACATACACCTTTCCCTGGTCTATCTTGTATTCTAAGAGTCCTTGGTTGGGTTGTCCGTTAAAGATGTCAACGGTGCTTTCTACGGCATCGGTCTGATATGGTTGTATCTTGAATTGCAGTTTCATTACACTTACAGGATTTTTGTTGTGGTGTTGGGTGCGTATGTCTTGAAAATCTGCTCGAAGTTGGTTGCCGTTGCATCATCTGCCATACTGGTATCACGCAGCACAGCATACATTGGCTGCATCTTCGCAATGGCTTTTACCACATCTTCGGATACTTCCTGGTCGAAGCAAGCAACAAGGTAGCCGTCGGCTACATTATATATCGTCTTGCCATCCACTTTGCTCTCTTCTATCTTGCTGTCGAGCGTAGCACCGAGTTCCAGCATCACTTGGAATAGAAGATCGCCACTTGTGCGGTCGGGCTTCACGTTGTCTACCAAGGCAAACAATTCCAGTTGTTCCGTCTCCTTCGGAGAATAGAAAACATCTTTCATGTTGCTGCTGTCAAGCTTCAAGACGCGGAAACCGGTGTCGAGATGCTGTGTTGTGAGCGGATTCTCAGCCTTAATTTTGGCACCTGCACGACGGATACGCTCTTTGCCGATTTCGCAGATGTTCTTATAGCCAGCTTTATAGGCTTCGCTCTTCTCATCGGTCAGTTCGGGTAACTGAACCATGATGAACTTGCGGTTGCCTCCGTCTTCGGCGTTGAGTTGCATAACGGCGTGAGCGGTGGTGGCAGAGCCGGAGAAGAAGTCGAGGATGACATCGTTATCATTTTTAGACAGAATTGTAACACCTTGTGCAAATTCCTTTACTAATGAAACAGGTTTGGGATAGTCAAAGAATTTATTCAACCCTATTTCCTGTAAATCAGAAACACCATTTTTGTTTAAATGTTTAACAATTGTGTAGAATTTAGATGTGTCATCAGCTACTCGTCTGTATCTACCAACAATATGTTTGCCATCTCTTGGTATTAGAATATATTCTTCTTTTTCAATACCTTTATCAATCTCATCTTTTTTTGCTTGGTTATAGAATTTTAGGATGTCTTCATAATGGCATGTCCCATATTTGCCAAACACTTCACGAAACCAATCGGTTTCAATCCAATAATCCTCTCCGTTCTTCTTGACAATTTTACCTCTAATATCTTTAGGGCGTCCTAAAGGTCTACATTTCTTTATGTTTCTTGCAAATGCAATCATGTAGTCATGGCCTATCACAGCTCGTTTTGCCAATCCTCCACCTTCTGATCGTATTACGATAAATTGTGCTACAAAGTTTGAATTTCCAAATACTTCATCACACATTTTTCTTACATTCTCAATCTCATTATCATCAATTGATATACATATATATCCATCCTCAGTCAGCAAGTCCCTTGCCACCTTCAGTCTCGGATAAATCATATTCAGCCAATCGGTGTGAAAGCGTCCGTTGCTCTCGGTATTCGTCACTAGACGATTGCCCTGCTCGTCAAACTGTCCTGAGTTGGCGAGATATTCGGAAGCCGACTCCGCAAAGTCGTCTTCATAAACGAAGTCATTTCCTGTGTTATATGGTGGGTCGATGTAAATCATCTTCACCTTATGGAGATAAGTTTCCTTAAGGCATTTCAGTACATCGAGGTTGTCGCCCTCAATGTAAAGGTTTTGTGTCGTGTCGAAGTCTACACTCTCCTCACGGCAAGGGCGCAAGGTAGCATTGATAGGTGCATTGGCAGCAAGGATAGCCTTGCGCTTGTCGGGCCAAGTAAACTGATAGCGCTCTTCGTTGCCTTCCACAATATCGGAAGACAGCAGCTGGCGCAACTTGTCAAAGTCAACGGAACGTTTTACCCCCCCCCATTTGGTTATAAACCTCCGTGATACATTCAGGAAACAATTCGGCAATTCTGCTAATATTGTCCTGCACACCATCAGCGGTCTGCATTTTTAGTTTCTCCATTATGTTTCGGTTTTTACATTATAAATTATTGTCTTTTGACGACAATAGACATATTTTTTAACGACAATATAGACAATAGAAACAACTTTTTAGACAAGGAGAATCTTGTCAAGGCGAAGCCTGTTGTCTCTATTGTCGTTTTTAAGAATTCCCATTATCTTCATCATTGCTTAACGATGCCGTCATTTATATTTATGATTGTCGTCATTTATTCATTGTTTTCTTTCAGTTTCACAAGTTGCTGGTGCAACTCAAACTTCTTCTTTGGCTGTCGCTCTTTTGCTATTTTAGCTTCAAGGGCGGCTATTTTTTGCCGCAACGCCTCTTGCTTCTTCGTCTGCGCCACAGCAGTATGTATGTCTTTTGCCATAGAAGTGATGTCAGCACCAGCCACCTGTTTTACTATGGCTGAATACACTGCATCCATGTCTTGCTCGTCGAGCGATAAAGACAGCTTATCGGCTGAAGTCCAACCGGTTTGGAAAGTCTTGACTATATCAAACCGGGTGTTAGCGGCATCATGCCATTCCTTGTAGTTCACCAGCAGACAGAAGTCGTCATCGTGCTGAAGCAAGAAGAGCGTGTGGCGAGGCATCTGGCGGTCGATAAAGACTAGCACATCCGTCGGTACGGCCTCACCTTTCAGTTCGATGCGGAACACGGCAATCTCGTGCACCGTCTTGCCGTCTACCACACTGAGCGTGGAGGGTGCCAGCTTCGCCGTCCACGTGATGCTCTCTACGCTGTCCACAAACCGCTGCTTCATTTTGGCATTTACCTCCAGGTTGCGGTAGAACGCCGTCTTGGGCACAGGCTTGCCCACAAGGGTTGAATCAGGGAATGTTATCATGGCTCTTTCTTTTCTTCAGAATCTAAAGAAGGAAGATAGTCACTTGCTTTGGCTGAAGTAATAACCCCATGCCCGAGTTTCTTCTCCAATTGATTGCGTGCTACTTTTGCTACGCTTCCGCCGTCTTTTGCTATTTGCTTCTGCTGACTGAAGCCTTTTGGGTCACGCTGTTTAGACAGTTCTGTGGCAGAGGCCTCGGCGGAAAGGAAGAAGGCCGTTTCGCGTATGTGCGTGATCTGACTTGTGGGCGTTTACTTCACGAGGTACGACAAATATTCGTGTTTTGAATATGTTGTCGTGCCTTGTATTTTACTCATCAACAGAGAAAAGGCTTTCTTGGCCATGTCTTCTATAGGCTGTTCTACATACCAGAGGCTGTCTGACATCAGCGCCTTGTATGACTTGGCTTCGTCAAAACAAAGAAGGGTGACGCTCGAACCATCGTGCTGGTGCTCTGACAACGCATCCATGGCAAGCGTGAATACTCTTCGAGAGGAAAAGAAGATCGCGTCCGGTTTCTGGCCAAGAAGGTCGTTCATCACTTCCCCGACTTTGTGTATTTCTTCAAATTCAACATTCCTGATCAGCAAAGGATTGTACAGATTATGATTCTTTAATGCGTCTTCATATCCTCTGACACGTTCAGTGATGGCGTTTACATCCAGTTTCAATGTCAGCATAGCTATTCTCTTCTTCCCGCAGGTGATGAGTTCTTTGATTGCATTGGCGCTGCTCGCATAGTTGTCTGTGCCGACATAATCGGCTTTGAGCGTGTCGATCAAACGGTCAATCTGCACCACAGGAGTCCCGGATTTGATCACGTCTTCCAACATCTCTTTGCAGTTTTGGGTTGGAACAACGATGACTCCGTCCACTTTTTTGCTAATAAGCACATGGATTATGGATTCGAGCTCGGAATCAGATTCGTTGGTGTTGGCCGTAATGACCAGGTACCCGTACTTCTTGGCTTCCTCTTGTATGTAAAAGGACATCTTGCCGAAGAAATCGTTAGATATGTCCGTGACGATCACACTAATCAGATTGGTTCTGCCTGTTCGTAGGCTACGAGCCAGATCATTGCTGTGATAACCCATTTCCTTTGCGGTCTGAAGAACTCTGTTCTTTACAGACTCGCTGACACGCGACCCTGATTTTCCGCCAAGCACCAGCGAAACAGTCGCGTTCGAGACCCCGACGGCCTCGGCTATGTCTTTCATCAATACCATGTCAATGTTTTTGTTTCAGTAGGTTAGCTGTGAAAGGATTACAGATTCTTGGTTTCTTTACCGTAATTGATGCTTGAGGGCGGGAGGTTCTTCCGACCCCACTCCCGGTTGGCTGTCGTCCCCATTTCGAGTTCCAGCAATCCACCGGACAACAGTTCTTCATGAGTGAACCAAGATCTGTCAAGAGGCTTCCCGTTCAATTTCGCACTTTGGATGTATTTGTTGTTTCTTGATGCTCCTGGCGCCTTGATGACGAACCGTTTGCCGTCAGGCAAAGAAATAGAGGTCTTCTCGAAGAACGGACAGCCGATGGCATAGACCGGAATGCCGGGACAAACTTGGAAGAAACCCATCATGGAGAACACTATAAAAGCACTCATCCCGCCGCCGTCCTCATCGCCGGGAATGCCATAGACACTGTCGCTGAACATCATGTCTATGAGTCTGCGAACATGTTTCTGTGTCTTCCATGGCTGCCCGATATAGTTGTAGATGTATGGAATATGAAAGCTGGGTTCATTGCCCATCGCGAATTGGCCGACCATGCCGGTGGCATCAGGCAATATGTGGTAGAACTCATACTTTGGAAGGTCTATCATAATGTGGAAAAGATCGTCAAGTTTCTTTTCCGCTTCCGCTCGCCCGCCCATAAGTTCGAAGAGGCCTTCAAGGTCGTGCTTGACATCCCATTGGAATGTGTAGGCGTTGTTCTCTGTGTAGTAGGCTCTGTCCATGTATCGTGGGTCCACATTCTCTATCCAATGTCCCTTGTCGTCTCTCGGCCAGAACATCCCTTTGTCTTTCCGGTAAACATTCCGATAGTAAGCAGCCCTATCAAGGAACAGCGCCTCGTCATCATTCCTTCCTAATTCCCGGGCTAATTGAGCTGTGGCCCAGTCGGCGTAGGAGAAGGCCGTTGACAGAGAGACGGCCTGCCTTCTTTCCCAAGGCATATTGACTTCATCCACGGTCTCTCTCTCTTCCGGGTGCAGCGCCGGATACCATCCTTTCTCGTTATAAAAATCATCCAGGACAGTCTTTGCCCCGTTCCTCCAAGGCAGGAGGGTGGATTCGAGAGAATTGTCTTTAAGCCCTTCGTAGATTCCTTCCAGATCGAACTTGAGTCCTTTGGACCGGGCGTCTGCCATCCAGACCGCCACATAGTTGCCTGTCATTGCCGGCCAATCGCCCCAGATCACAGCGAAGGAAGGCACGGTTCCACATTGCCTGTACATCTCAACGTAGGACTGGAGCTTCTGCTCTTCCAGTCTTGGATTGAGAATCATATGTAGAGGTTCAAGCGCCAGGTGTGTGTCCCAGATCCAGTTGTCTGTAAAGAAATAACTACCCGGGTGGAGCGAGTGATCGAAGGCGCTATAGTATGTGCCGTATTCACTGATGTCCACCGGACGCTCGTAGCATCGGTATAAAGCTGTGTGGAACACCCGCAAATCCCTCTGCGAGCCTCCCTTCACCTCAATCTTGCCCAAGGCGGCTTTCCAGCTGTCACGCGCTTTCTCCTGTACACGCTTTATGTCCCATCCATTGATTTCCTTGCGCAGGTTCGTGACAGCCTGCTCCTTGCTTATGTAGGATATTGCATAGCGAAGTTTGACCTTGTTGGTTTGGGGGCGAAGTAGAATGCCGTTCTTCCCATTTATGTGTCCGCTACCTGGTTCTTCCAGTCCGTTATCGACCACAGTAAAGGGAACATCGCCTTCAATGTAGCAATATGCTTTCATGTCGTGGAACGTTTCCTCGCCGAAAAGTGATGACGGTGTGTTTATGGTGAACGTCCCGTCGCCGTTTAATGCGTTTAGTCTCAGTATTCTATCAGGACAGTCTCCATCAAACTCCACCTCGATCATGCCGCTTCTCTCAGATGGGCAGAAGCGGATCCGGCAGCCTTCAAGCTCGGCTTGGTAGGAGTAGGGTGTGTTTGTTTCATTGTCGCAAATCTGATGGCACTTCCACACTGAACCATCATCGGGAATCCCCGTGAGCGGCAGGAATCCAAACACGGATTCCAGTCTGTGCGATGTCATGGTCAAAGGGAAGTCGCGAATACACTCATCCAACAAGTCTGTTCTCATTGGAGTCCATCTGATCATCTTGTTGGGGATATGTACTGTAGGACGGGTTGGCTGAAGTAATGTGCTGGCCCCGCCGATTTCCGGGTCAACATATTGCAATTCAGATGCATGCTTGCAGGAAACGGTGATGGCGAGAACGCCTCCCATCATGGCGATGGAGCGCCTACCACATACGAAACCTCTGCGTAGTAGTGTGGTTATCCGATTAATCTTCATGACTTCAAAGTTACTCTTTTCTTGTTTTCTAAACAAGTGTTATCCCATGAGATATTTCCGGCTGATGTCCATTTGGTGAAGCATCATGAAATACTCGAATAAACGGATCTCCTTTCCCGCTCTGTTTGTCAGTTAGTTTGCGAATTGGACGGAAAGCATTATTTTTACGGCATAAATACATGAATATGAGAAGTGCTATCTATGGCGCGGGTTCGCTTGGAACCATTTTGGGCGCGTTCATCACCAAAAACGGAGGGCAGGTGGACCTCATCAACCACAACAAGGCGCACGTGGCGGCGCTTCGCGGGAAAGGGGCGAAGGTCGTAGGAACCGTGGAGTTCACGCAGCCTGTCACCGCTCTGACAGAGGAGGAAATGACCGGGGAATATGATGCCATATTCCTTATGACCAAGCAGTTGGATAATGCGGCGGTTGTGACTATGCTCAAGGGGTTCCTTGCTCCGGACGGCGTGATCGTGACGCTTCAGAACGGTTTGCCGGAGCTGCTGATCTCGGAGATCGTGGGGGAGGGGCGCGTTCTTGGGTGCACGGTCGCCTGGGGAGCCACCATGCTTGGCCCCGGAGTCTGCGAGCTTACCAGTTCGCCGGACAGTCTGACGTTCTCTCTCGGGGCGGTCTCCAAGGAGGTCAACGGCCATTTCGCCGAGGTCAAGGCGCTTCTGGAGATGATGGGACCGGTTGAGGTGGAGGAGAACTTCATCGGGACTCGTTGGAGCAAGCTGCTGATCAACTCGGCGTTCTCCGGTATGAGCGCCGTCCTCGGCTGCACGTTCGGTGAGGCCGCGTCCGACAGGTCTTCCAGAAAGATAGTCCAGGCTCTGATCAAGGAGTGCATCGATGTCTGCCGGAAAGGCGGTGTCACCATCGAGCCGATCCAGGGCAAGGACGTGGTCAGGTTGCTGGACTACAACGGGCCGGTGAAAAAGGCTCTGTCCTTCATGATCATCCCGATAGCGATCCGTAAGCACGCCCGCCTGAAAGCCAGCATGCTCCAGGATCTTGAGCGCGGCAAGAAGACCGAGGTGGATGCCATAAACGGTTCCGTCAGCGCCTACGGCCGCAAGGTCGGCTGCCCGACCCCGATGAACGACAAGGTCGTCGAAATCATCCACGGCATCGAGTCCGGCTCCCTGGCTCCGTCCTTCGACAACCTCCGGCTCTTTGCCGAAGTGTGATGTCGCAAGCCTTTTGCCGTTGCGCCGATGATGCTTAGTCTTAACTATTTACAATAAAAAAAGTCCGCAGATCGGCGGACTTTTTTGGAAGCTCCTCAAGTAGGACTTGAACCTACGACCCCC
>OQWM01003023.1_pt1 | contig 11313 bp, 6 predicted proteins | sample 1691531 | NCBI WGS metagenome assembly OQWM01 (sample SAMN03418257, study PRJEB22391) | human gut metagenome | biome: human-gut; feature: organic feature; material: feces | host: Homo sapiens | place: Tanzania | collected 2013-01 | reverse complement strand
GCTGCCGCGGGTTAAAAACCCGCCCCCCAATTAACCCGCCCCCCAATTAGGCAGACAAATTGCAGTTTATCTCTCTTTATCCTTTCCCAACTCTTGTATTATTTTTTGTTTGGTTACTTCTGCATATCGTTGAGTAGTAGAAATGTGTGCATGTCCTAACATCGTACTTACTGTTTCTACTGAAATGCCCGACTGTAATAACAATGTGGCAAATGTATGACGTGCCACGTGGAGGTGAAGCGGTTCGGATAGGTGAAGAGTTTGACCAAGCTGATGTAGATGACGATTTATAGTGCGATTATTAGGCACTATGAGCCACCCTTCGACCATTGAAGCGTGTTTGGGCAAATGGTCAAGCAGTTGTAAAACGGAACTAGAAAGGTATATTAAAGCCCTTTGGTGAGTCTTCTTTCGATAGATAGTTAACCAACCTTCAGACTCTCCACGTTCAATGTGCTGTGGACGTAAAGCCCGAAGATCGACATAAGCCAACCCCGTCTTGCTAGCAAAAAGAAACAAGTCACGAACGTGTGCTTTCGTACCTTCAAGTGAATACTGCTCTAACTTTGATAGTTCAGCCTTTGTTAAAGAAAAGTGGTGGTGCAAGACTTGTGGCATTTCAACCATCTGCCAAGAAGTGTCCTTTAAGATGCCTTCCCGCATAGCTTGATGACAGAAATGACGCAATGACGAGAGGTAAAGCCGTATGGTTTGTGCGGCAAAATGCTTCTGCTGCGTTAGATAACGGATAAAACCATTGACAAATGTTGCATTCACTTTTGAGAATTGCACATCAGGAGCATGATAGTCTTGCTTGATATAGGCTGTTATGTGCTTTAATGTTACACGATACTTACAAAGAGAACTTTCTGAACGGTCAATGCCTACACGCTTTGCGTAACGCTCTATACAAAGCGTAACAAAGGAGAGCAATGTTTTTGTTGAAGCTGACTCTACGTTAGAGACTTGATGGTTATGTATTTCACCCATTAAAGCAGACAGGACACGCTTAAAATCATCTACTTTGATTTGTAACTCTAATAGCACATTATCTTTCAATGTATTGTCAATCTTTGCTACACACGAAAGGGTTAAAACGTCTTCTGCATAAAAATATCCCATAAAATAAAAATTAAGAAATGATAGAAAATATAATTAAAAGCACTACAAGCGAGCTATAGTTGACAAAATGCAAGCTTTTTAGCCTAAAAAGTTTATTTTTCGTGACAAAAAGACCATTTTCTTTTGCTAAACAAATTATAAAACCTATTTTTGCAGCATACTTGCGTGAATAACTTGCATAATAATTCACCCTTCATCTACACTAATTACTTCAAAAGGAACGAAGACGTGTTAATTACTGCAACATAACGCTAAACGATTGACTTAAAAAAACAAAAAAGGACGACCAAAATATATACTTTGCACACAGATGTGTACATATATATAATGTACACGTGCGCGTGGTGGCGAATTGTCCCACTTGTATAACAAGTTGTGCACACTTCCTTCTATCTCTTTTGCACTTTAAGGCGCGTGTGCTTATCGCCCCACAGACTCATTCAAACGTAAATGTTTAATTAAATGGTTATCAATATGAACAAAAAGTTAGTGCTCTTGGGAGCCGGTCTGCTTATGACCGCAGCCACGGCTTCAGCGCAGAAGCTTGTGAGCGGCCGCGTGACCGACACTCATGGTGAACCCGTGATGGGAGCTACCGTGCGTGTGCCTGGCACCAAGGTAATCACAACTACTGATGCTAACGGTAACTTTAAGCTGAAGGGCGTTCCTGCTACAGCTAAGAAGATTTCTGTGTCTTACATCGGTATGCAACCCACCACTGTCAGCGTAGCTGGCAACGTACAGGTAGTACTCAAGGATAACGAATTGGGCGAAGCCGTCGTTATCGGTTATGGTACCGCTCAGAAGGTGGGTACTGTAGTAGGTTCTGTAAAGAAGGTTAGCAGCGAGAAAGTTGCTGACAAGCCCGCTGTCGACATCTCTGACGCTTTGCAAGGTAAAGTAGCTGGTTTGTCTGTATCATCTATGTCAGGTGATGCGGGTAGCATCAACAATACCAACCTTCGCATTCGTGGTGTAGGTTCTCTCTCTGCAAGCAACTACCCCTTGATCGTTATTGATGGTTCACCCGCCGACCCCTCAATGTTCTCATTACTCAACGATAAGGATATTGAAAGCATCACAACGTTGAAAGATGCATCGGCTACTTCTATCTACGGTTCACGTGCTGCCAATGGTGTTATTTATATTACCACTAAAAAAGGCCGCGCTGGCGAAAAGGCTCAAATCCAAGTAAGTCAAAAGGTGGGTTGGAGCCAATTAGCCAACCAAATTGGTAACCCTATGAACGCAAACGAGTTGTTACAATTCCAACTCGAAAACGGACTTATCACAGCTCAACAGTACCAAACTTATAAGGGACACGGTGCTAATACCAATTGGCAGAAGTTTTTCTTCGATAATGCAGCACCAATGAATAGCACCGATTTGAGCATTCGTGGTGGTTCTGAATCAACGACTTACTACGTTTCAAGTTCGTACATGAAGCAAGACAACTTGACCAAAACAGGTCACTTCAAGCGCTTCACTCTTCGCACCAACCTTGAGACGAAACCCAAAGAATGGTTAGCATTCGGCATTAAGCAAAATGCTACTTACACCGACCGTCTTTCTGATGGTTATACCAATCTAACTCGTGGCGATAAAGCTTCAAACTCAAATACGGCAGCCTATATGTTCCCTGCATATTGGGATCCATTTGACGAAGCTTCATCAGCAGAACATAAGTATTTGTACGCGCCCACCACGCTTTACAACACTCGTTGGTTGAGTTCTTTGCAACCTACAAAGATTAACGACGTTACTTACAATGGTGTAGCATACGCTCAAATCACTCCCGTTAAAGGCTTGAACATTAAGTCGCAATTAGGCTTATATGCTACCGATATGCGTAGTTCTGCTTCACGTGCGGTAGACTTCCCTAACCAAACATCAGGTTATGCATCAGAGGACCATGCACGCTCTTCAATGTGGACGATCACCAACACGATTGAGTATAAGTTTAACATTGGCGACAACAATGCCTTCACCCTCCTTGCTGGTCAAGAAGGTATCAAATCACAAAGCACCAGCTTTGGCACCAGCGGTACGGGTATTACCGACGACCGTTTGGCCAACCTGGGTAGCGTGACTGACTACGATGCTCCTTCTTATAGCAACTCTAAGTATGAATACTTGAGCTTCTTCGGCCGCGTTGACTATGCGTTGATGAACAAGTACTTCCTCAACTTCACTGTGCGTAACGATAAGAGTTCACGTTTCGGTAAGAAAAATCGTTCTGCCAACTTCTATAGCGGTGGTGCTATGTGGCGTGTAAGCAGTGAGAGCTTTATGGCTCCTACTAAGAGTTGGTTGACCGACCTCAGCCTCAAGGCTAGCATCGGTACGACGGGTAACTCTGAAATTGGTGATTATGGTAGCCTTGGTTTGATTACCTCTGCCCAGTATAATGGCAACCCAGCTTGGGTTTTGCAGCAGCCTTCTAACGATGAACTCGGTTGGGAAAAGCAAATTCAGTTCAACTTCGGTTTGACTGCTCGCTTGTTCGACCGCTTAGACGTTGACTTCAACGTTTATAAGCGCAAGACGATGGATATGTTGATGGAAGTGCCTTTGGCCTACACCACTGGTTTCTCAAGCCAGATGATGAACGTAGGTGAAATGAGTAACCGAGGTGTTGAATTAGAATTGAGCTACGACGTATTCCGTAGTCGTGATGCTTTCTTCAATATCTACGCTAACTACTCTTACACCAAGACCTCAATCGATAAGCTCTTCTACGGCTTGAAGGAATGGCCTATGCTTGGTAGTTTGACTAACTACGTTGTAGGTGAGTCGTTGAACTATTACATGCCTATCTACGCTGGTGTTGACAAGAACGATGGTGCTCCTATGTGGTATCTCCCAGGCAATAAGGGGGGCATTCAGCACGAATACGACCCCGAGACCATGACGAAGAAGTTCTCTGACGATTTGTATCAAAACACTGGCAAGTCACTCTTCGCACCTCATACAGGTGGATTTGGCCTTAGCGCAGGTTGGAAGGGACTTACACTTAGTGCCGACTTTAGCTTCACCTTGGGCAAGTATATGGTCAACAACGAATACCTCTTCGCTGCTTCATCAGGTAACGCTCAAAATGGCTTTAACCAAAATAAAGACATGCTCCACATTTGGAAAAAGCCAGGCGACATCGCTACACTTCCAGGCTTCCAGTATGAAACGCAGTTCGACACACACTTGCTCGAAAATTCTTCTTATATGCGTTTGAAGAACTTGAATTTGTCATACGACCTGCCCAAACGCTGGATGGAGGCTACGCGCTTCTTCGAGAACATTCGCTTCAGCTTCGTTGCACGTAACGTGTTCACAATTACGAAATATCGCGGTTCTGACCCCGAATATGCTGGCAATATCGCGCTCGGTGCATACCCCGCTACTCGTAACTTCACATTCGGTGTTGACGTAACCTTCTAATATTCGACTCGAATTTAGAAGCGAATCTCTTTACAAACATTATTCACTGACTCATAACAGTATGAACAAATATATATTAAAAACTGTCATGTACTCGGCTTTGGTAGCTTTCGGATTGACCTCATGCGAACTCGACCAAGTGCCTACCACCAGTCTTGTGACCGAGGCTTCATGGCAGAAGATGTCAGATGCTCAGAACTATGACAACGGCATCAAGGCATATTTCCGTTCGCTTTCAGACGGTGCTACTTCTGTGGCTGAGGTCCAGGCTGACTTGTTCAATTTGCGTAACACAGCCATTGGCTATATTCAGGTTTATAATTGGCAGTACACAAACTCACAGTTTGACGGCGACGTTCTTTGGAAAGGTAGCTACACGGCTATTGCCAATGCCAACAATGTGATTAATAACATTGACAAGATTAAGACCACTACAGAAGATGAACGTCTTACCCTTCAGACTTACAAGGGCCATGCTTACTTGCTCCGCGCCTATGCTTATGCCAACATGGCTCCGCGCTACTGCAAGCGTTACACGACTGATGACGAGGCAAAGAACGAGCTCGGTTTGCCTCTTTGCACTGAAGTGGACGTAAACAAGAAACCGTCACGTGCCAGCCTTTACGATACGTATCAATTCATTTTGAGTGACATCGAGAAGGCAAAGGATTTAATGAACAATGACGACAACATTGACTACACTGAACTCTCTTCAAACGTAGCCAAAGCTCTCGAAGCACGTGTTTATCTTTACATGAACCACAACCAAGAGGCTTTAAATGATGTAAAGGACTTGCTCGAACGTTATTCTCTCACCACTGATGCCGACACTTATAAAGCTATGTGGAAGGACGATGTAGCTCCAGTAGGTCAAGAGTTGATTTACGAACCTCAGATGACGGCCGATGACCGTGCTTCATTCTACGGAGCTTTCGAAGCTTACAGTGATGCCAACCACGTATGGAATCCTGACTACCTCCCCACACAAGGTTTGATTGACCTTTACGATGACGACGATATTCGCAAGGTTAACAACTTCTTCCGCGCTGAAGAAGAAGACGGTAGCCCCATTGTCATTATTGGTGGTGATAACCAAGCTGAAGGTGTGGTACTCTCTAAGTTCCCTGGTAACGATGCATTGAAGAAGGCCAACGACGGTACGGTGTTCTACAACATGCCGAAGCCCTTCCGTGTAGCTGAACTTTACCTCATTGGTGCTGAAGCTTCATATAAACTCAATGGCACTGACGGTGGCTACCTAACAACTTTGCGTGCCGCACGTGGTTTGACTACAGGTAACTTAACGGGCGATGTACTCTTCTCTACTATTAAGGACGAGTGGACACGTGAGTTCGTAGGTGAAAACTTCCGCCTCGACAACCTCAAGCGTTGGGGTGACGGCTTCACTCGTATGGATCCGCAGGAGATTGGCGCAGGTATGTTTAGCAACACTTGCCCCTTGACTGGTTTCACCATTAGCGCTGACAACCAACGTTGGATTTGGGAGATTCCTTCACAAGAACTCCAAGCTAACCCCAACATTGTGCGCAACTGGAGCCGTAAGTAAAAAATCTGTTTGAAGTTTTGAGGTTATCAAGTTATAAAGTTTGCATTACTGATTAACTGCACGACTTTATAAACTCATAACCTCGAAACTAAAAAGCTTATTATTAGAACTATCCTAAAAAGATTAATCACAATATGAAACTCAACATAAAGACTTTAGCTGCATCACTGTTGGTGGGTCTGTCGCTCGTTTCATGTAACAACGACTTCGATGAGGACGGTGGCAAGACTACCTATCCTGCCAAAGGCGAACTTTGCAGTTGGAGCCGCGATTACACAGCTGCGTCAAATACCTCATACCTTCTCAACCTTTATGTAAATGAAGAGGGTGATACCTTGGCTGACCTCTCTATCTTCAATCCCGTGAGCGAACGTTCTAACGTGATGAATGGTGGTAAGGTTTCTTACGATAGCAAAACGGGTGTGTATAACATCAACTATGACGAGAGCATCTACGGCAAGGCGCTCATTTCTGTAGCTGACTTTGGCAACAAGAAGGGGCTCGTAAACATCTATACCGTAAATGAGAATAAGAATGGAAAAGTTACCTATGCTGCTGTTGATAAATTCAACGCTGTAGCTACCGACACAATCTCTGTCCTCGGTCAGTGGAGCATAGGCAATGGCGAGGACGTTACACTCTACGTCAACGGCAATGCTACTTTCACCCAGAACGGCCAAACCGTAGCACAAGGCTCTTACCAATTTGACGGCAAGAGCGGTGCTATCACTACTACTGACGGTAAGAGCTATCAAATCGCAATGAACGCTAATCGTCAGTTGCAGACTACGGTCGACGGTCAAACTTACACCTCTTTACAAATGCCTGCCGAGTACTTTGACGACTGGCAAACAGTTGCTACGGGCGACATCACTTTGCCTTTGTTCGATTTCGCTGGCAGCGGCTTCCCCCTCGACTACTCTGAATGCCGTGGCGAATACCGACTTGACTATGGTAAACTATTTAACGCTAAAAACGCTACAATCTCGTTCAATTGGAACAGAACAACGGGTGCCTTCAATCTTTTGAGTACTTCTGGTTTCTCAACAGGTGTACAATATGATGCTTCCCATTTTATATGGGCAAAAGTAACAGGTGGCAATGGTTCTTACAATGCCGAGACAGGGGTTATCACTATCCCCGTTACTTACTACATACCTGACTTGGGTAGCATCGGTGCTATCAACGATACTTTCTCTAACATTAAATTCCTTTAATTAAACAGAGATATATAAACTTGGAAAGGACTGCAAGTACATTTGATACTTGCAGTCTTTTTTTATTCGACAAATTGCAGTTTATCACCACCCTTAATATTTGTAAAACAGAATACAAATATTTCATAATTCAATTTTATACAAAACAAACTTATAATTATAACAAAATGAAGCGTTTTTGAATAAAATCTTTGCTTTATGCTATAAAATACAAAAAGCATTTGGCACCTTTACTTTGTGCTTGTACTTCATTGTACACTTTTGCACAACACGAAGTAAAATTTGGCTATTGCAATGACGAACTTTCGCCACGTTATGAATTTGTGGCCAACGAAAATCAACAAGAAATTACTTTCGGCTGTGCCATTCTCATTCCCAGTTCACGCCTACAAATGCTGAAGGGACAAAAGATTACGCGTATGCGCTTTGCTTGCACCAAAGGCATTAAGTCGTGCTACGCCTGGGCAAAGAGCCAACTTAACAAACTTCCCATTGCTAAAGTATATAGCGTTGGTACCACCGTTGAGGGTTGGAACGAAGTAACCTTTGAAGAACCCATTGAAATTACGGGCGACGACCTTTACATCGGTTATAGTGGCAAGGTGCCTAATGGTGGTGCCATTTTCTTTGACGGTGCTGTCAATCCCAATGGCGTATTCATGCTCGAAAATGGTGAATGGAGCGACTGGAGTACAAATGGTTGTCGTCCTCTTTGCATTCAAGCTTTTGCTACATTGGATAGCGACGTACCCTTGGTTGACTTAGGCATCGAAAAGGTAACATTCACCTCACCTTACACGCAAAAGGGCAACGACGTACAAGCCAGTGTACAAATAGGCAACTATGGCGAAACGACCGTCGACGCACCCAAGATGTTTTATAGTGTAAACGGTGCTGATCCCGTTGCCATTACTACCTCTGGTAGCATCAACACCAATAGTAGCGCGACGTTCAACTTCAGCGTACCTACCACGACACTTGAAGAGGGAAAGGTCCCTCTCCGCGTTTGGGCAGAAACTGATGAGAACTACAAGGGCAACGATACACTGAGCACTGAGATGTTGGTCTACTCAAATAGTTATCCCCACAAAGTGCTTTGCGAACACTTCACTACACTGGAGTGTGTCAACTGCCCCGTTGGTCACGATGCACTAAAGGAAGTATTCAAAGGTAAGTATAACTACGTTTGGGTAGCTCACCACATTGGTTACTACAACGATGAACTTACACAACAAGCCTCTTACGACTTAGAGAAGTTTGGCGCAACACAAGCTCCTCTCGCCATGTTCGACCGCCGCGTACTTAGTGCCAGCACTTCAAGCACTAAACCCGTATTTGGTATCAACTGGGGCACAGTCGCTGCAAGTACGAAGGCTATCAGCCCTGCTTTCGAATCATGCGCTTCTACTCCCGCTTTTGTATCAGTAAACATTAAGAACAGCTATAATGCCGAGACGCGTGAGTTGACGACTACCGTATCTGGCGAACGTAACAAGCTCTTCCCTGTATTCTACGACAATACAATACTTACAGTCGAATTAGTGGAAGATAGCGTACAGACGAAGTCAGGACAGAACAACACGAACGAGCGCATTCATAGCAACGTATTCCGCCAAGCTATTACACGTACTTTAGGCGATGAAATGGTATGGAATGGCGACAACTATAGCGAGACTTATACCGTCAGCATTCCTGAAGAGTACAATGCGAAAAACGTGCGCGTAGTAGCTTTCGTCTCATTACCCACGACTGACACATCACACGCTGACGTATTGAACGCAAATGAATTGAACATCAATGCTGTCGAAACGACGGGTATCAATCAAGTAACGACAAATGATGTACAAGTGCTCAACCGCACCTTCTACAACATGCAAGGCCAGCGCATCAATCGTCCTACAATGAATGGTGCTTACCTCGAACGCATCGAAACAACTCAGGGTGTTCAAACCGTGAAGAGAATGAAGTAAGTTCAATGAGTTTAATAAGTTTATGACTTACGCAAACTTTAAGACTCGTCTAAATAAAGCGTGCTTTCTAACCTCATTAAACTTATTAAACTCACTAAACTTATTAAACTTATTAAACTAATTAAACTAATAATATATGAGAAAATCTTTACTCACTGCAGCCCTTGCTGCTATGGCCATGACCTCTGCCAATGCACAGGTGTATGACAACATTCCAGACTATGAGTTCGACTGTATTTCAGACAATGGTCAATTCATCTCTGCATCCAACATAAATGCTGGTGTTACTATTATCAATCGCTATACTGGTCAGCAATACGACTTCTCTGACCCCGCAATGGCAACCGTTTATTCTTGCTGGGGCATTTCTAACAACGGCATTGCCGTAGGTAACAATGGCTACTGCGCTTGCTATTGGAAGGACGGCAAAGAAATAGAGTTGCCTCAACCCGCTGAAGGTGACGCCACACACGACACTATGGGTACTGCCTTTTCTGTCAGCGCCAATGGTAAGTACATCATTGGTGGCGTTACAACAGGTACTGGCTACTCAGCTGACAACCTCATGATAGAACCTGTCATTTGGACCTTACAAGCTGACGGCACTTACACTTATGAAGTATTGCCCTATGACAAGACCGACTTCAGCGGTCGCGCTCCACAGTACATCAATGCACAGTGCATCACTGAGGACGGCAAGTTTGTAGTAGTTCAGGTACGTGACTACTCAGGTGCTGTTATGTACCCTATATTCTACACGAAGCAAGACGACGGCACTTGGACACGCAAGACATTCGGTGCTGGCTTCTTCTGGGACGAAGAGAAGATTGCAGCGTTGCCCGAAATGCCCGTTGACCCTTCTAAGGAAATTCCCAACCCCGTAACTTACTTCACCAAACAAGACACTATCGACTACAACAAAGCTGTTGATAACTACAGTGCAGCACTCGACCAATGCAAACAAGGCATTCTCGATTGGAGCGAATTACCCGTATATCCTCAATACTGGATGTACATCAGCGAGAAGCGTGATCAATGGGTAGCCGACTCTACGGCTTATATGGCCAAGGCCAACAAGTACACTGACGATCTTATTGACTACCTTGACAAGTTCCATGCTGCTCTTTATAACAAGAGTATTGTCATGAACCAATGGAGCATGTCAACGAATGGTAAGTACGTCGCTACGGCTGTGGAGGACAACAACCTTCGTTACACTTATCCTGCTTACTTCGACCTCACAGGCGAAGGACCTCAGTTGAAGTTGATTGAGTCTATCACCGATGGTATGGCTTCAAGCGTATCAAACAACGGTATACTCATTGCCAACGCTCCTGCTTTGGAATATACACGTAACGCTTCGGTCATCAACATCACCGAAAAAGATGCACAGCCCGTTCCCTTCTACGACTACATCGCTGCCCGCGATGCAAAGGCAGGTGAATTTTTGAAGACGAACTATAGCTTCAACGTTCCCGTGAGCGATGGTTCTGACGAACCTGGCGATGGGGGCGATTGGGGCGACGGCGGCATTGACGACGGTGGCTTTGACGAAGGGGGTCTCTTCTCTGCTAAGAAGAACATTCGTCCTATGGACTACATCATCGTGCCCGATAGTATCGTTACAGGTACTGTCTCTATCAACTCTGATGCTACCATTTTCTTAAGCTTCATGCGTGAAGAATTCTCTAACGCTGACGGCATAAGCGTTGACCGCTCTTACATTATCGACTTAAACAAGGACGCTACCTCTGGCATTCACGCTGTTAAGGTTGACAACACCGCTAACGGCACCGTTATTGCTCGCGAATACTACGGCATCAATGGCCAGCGCCTTGGTCGTCTTCCCTTGAAGGGTGTATATCTCGAAAAGATTATCACTACCAATGGTGTTAAGACGGTGAAGAGAGTGAAATAATAAAGGCTCTGTAACGAATCGTGTGGGTGAACTGCAATTTGTCTGCCTAATTGGGGGGGCGGGTTTTCAACCCGCGGCAGCAGC
>OQWM01003022.1_pt1 | contig 11316 bp, 9 predicted proteins | sample 1691531 | NCBI WGS metagenome assembly OQWM01 (sample SAMN03418257, study PRJEB22391) | human gut metagenome | biome: human-gut; feature: organic feature; material: feces | host: Homo sapiens | place: Tanzania | collected 2013-01 | reverse complement strand
CGTCACGACTGCCGTCCGGAATATCCTACCATTGTCTATACTAAGATTCTGAAGCAACTCTTCCCCGATGTGCCTGTTGTGCTGGGTGGTATTGAAGCTTCGCTTCGTCGACTGACTCATTACGACTACTGGAAGGACGGACTACAGAAGTGTATCCTCTGCGATTCGGGTGCCGACATGATTATATACGGAATGGGCGAGAAGCCAATTCTGGAACTCTGTAGCCAGCTCAGCGAAGGTAAGCACATAGCTGAAATACGCAATGTCCCACAGACTGTCTATCTCACGAAGGAGGAAGAAATTCCTGGCGGAATAACCTCTGATGACATTGTTCTGTACAGTCATGAGGAGTGTCTGCGTAATAAGAAGGCCGAGGCCGACAATTTCCGTCATATTGAGGAGGAATCTAACAAGATGCATGCCCAACGCTTGCTTCAGGAGGTTGACGGCAAGTATGCCGTTGTTAATCCTCCTTATCCTCCGATGACATCCGAAGAACTCGACCATTCGTTCGACCTGCCCTACACCCGTCTGCCTCACCCTAAATATAAGGGCAAGCGCATTCCGGCTTACGATATGATTAAGTTCTCGGTCAACATGCATCGTGGATGCTTTGGTGGTTGCGCCTTCTGTACAATCAGTGCCCATCAGGGCAAGTTCATAGCTTGCCGTTCGAAGGAGAGCATTATAAAGGAGGTGAAGAAGGTGATAGAAATGCCCGACTTCAAGGGTTATCTTTCCGATCTTGGCGGACCCTCGGCAAATATGTATGGAATGCACGGCAAGAACCCTAAGGCTTGTGCAGTGTGCAAGCGTCCGTCGTGCATCAATCCGCAGATTTGCCCCAATCTCGTCACCGACCACACTCCGCTACTTGATATTTACCATGCCGTTGATGCTCTTCCTGGCATAAAGAAGAGTTTCATAGGTAGTGGCGTGCGCTACGACTTGCTTCTGCACAAGAGCAAGGAGGAGAAGTGGAATGCTGCTGCACGTCAGTACACTCGCGAACTTATCTGCAAGCACGTGAGCGGACGATTGAAGGTGGCTCCAGAACATACTTCTGATGCTGTGCTGAAGCTTATGCGCAAACCTTCATTTAAGCTGTTTGAAGAGTTCAAGCGCATCTTTGACAAGATCAATACCGAGGAGAATTTGCGTCAGCAGATAATTCCTTACTTCATCAGTTCGCATCCGGGCTGTCGTGAGGAGGACATGGCAGAGCTGGCAGTTATCACCAAGCGTCTTGACTTTCATCTTGAGCAGGTGCAGGACTTTACGCCTACGCCGATGACGGTGAGTACGGAGACATGGTATTCGGGCTATGATCCCTATACTCTCGAACCTGTATTCTCTGCCAAGACTCCGCGCGAAAAGCTTGCCCAGCGTCAGTTCTTCTTCTGGTATAAGCCCGAAGAGCGTCGTGGCATTGAGCAGGAATTGCGCCGCATAGGTCGTCCCGACCTTATACAGCAGCTATATGCAGGTGTGCCTGCATCCAATCAGGGACGCAACTTCGGCAATAACCGTCGTCCGGAGTTTGAACGTCAGCAATTCGAACGCGACATTCAACCACGCGACAAGAACCGTCGTGGACACGACAAACAATATTCTCAGCGTGATGGTTATGGCAAGCAAGGCTCGCCGCGTGATGGCTATGGCAAGCAAGGTTCACAGCGTGATGGCTATGGCAAGCAGCGTGATTTTTCTGGCGGTAAATATGGTGGCAGCAAAGCTAACGGCAATGGTCGTGGCACCAAGGCAAACCGTAAGGACAACGGTCACAATACAAGAAGAAAATAGTTTTTTGTATTGTATTATATAGTCACGAATTACCACAAACTATCCATGAATTTATTAGCAAATTAGAATTTATGGATAATTTGTGGTAATTCATGACAAAATATTTTTCGTGTTAACTCATGTCAAGAATATCTTTTGTAGATATTTGTTGACATGAGTTTTTTAGTGTACGAAAACGAGTTTAGAACTCGAATTTCTCCAGTTTCAATCCGTTCTTTGTGAGTGCTTCGATTTTGGGAACAAGTTCGGTGAAGTGAGCCGAGGCGATATGAGCCTTCAGTACTTCCTCGTCCTTCCATGTCTCGCAGAACATCATTACCAATGGACGTGTAGCACTTGTGAAGAGGTCGTACGAAACGCAGCCCTCGTCGTTGCGTGATTTGTTCACAAGTTCAGTACCGAGATTCTTTACAGCGTCAATGCTGGCGTTGTCTTTCACTTCGAAAAATGCATTCAGTCTAATCATAATATTGATTTTTTAATAGAATTGTACAAACAATGATTTAGTTATAAATTCAATGGCTAAGTTATATAAATTTATTGACTTGTAAAATATTTAGTCGATAAATTTATAATTTATTATACCGTAATAAAACAAATTGAGGGCAGCCAATCGACTGCCCTCAACCAACACAAAAACTAAACTAGACTTAACTAAGCTAATCTAAGGCTCTCACGAGTCCCAAATTATCATGTGCAAAGATAGTAATAATTCTTGAAATATTACCCCCCCCCATTCAAAAAAATGGCTAAGGAGCATTATAACTATCTTAATCTATGTTAATATTGTGCTACAACACTATTGTTGAGCATAATATAGTCCAATATGACCATTGCAGTCATGGCTTCAACCACCGGTACTGCACGAGGCAGAACGCACGGATCGTGTCGTCCGCGTGCGCAGAGTGTTGTATTGTTGCCGTCCTTATCTACGGTAGGTTGCTCTTGAAGTATGGTTGCTACGGGCTTGAAAGCCACACGGAAGTAGATGTTTTCACCGTTGCTTATTCCTCCTTGGATGCCTCCGCTGTGGTTGGATGTTGTGTGTATTTTGCCGTTGTCGGATGTGAAGATGTCGTTCTGTTGGCTTCCTCTTGACGTGACGCAGTTGAAGCCTTCGCCTATTTCAAATCCCTTGGCGGCATTTATGCCGAGCATTGCAGCTCCGAGCACGGCGTGCAGCTTGCCGAATTCCGGTTCGCCAACGCCCACTGGACACCCTTTCACTACGCATGTAATGATTCCTCCTATTGTGTCGCCCGCTGCTTTCACCTCGCTTATAAGGTGTTCCATATTGGTGGCAGCTTTGGCATCGGGACATCTTACTATGTTGCTTTCGACAGACGAGAGGTCGTACTTGCGATAGTCGCGGTCGAGAGCAATGTCGCCCACCTGCGATGTGTAGGCAGTTATGCTGATGCCCATTTTGCGCAATACGAGCTTCGCCAATGCTCCTCCCACGCATCGGCTTATTGTGATGCGTGCCGACGAGCGTCCGCCGCCCCTATGGTCGCGTATGCCATACTTGCTTGTGTATGTGAAGTCGGCATGTGAAGGGCGGAATACAGAGCGCATATTGTCGTAGTCGTTGGAGTGCTGGTTGGTATTGCGCACGACAAACCCAATAGGGCAGCCGGTCGACTTGCCTTCAAACACTCCGCTGAGAAACTCCACCTGGTCGGGTTCGTTGCGTGCTGTGGTTATCTTGCTCTGTCCGGGACGTCGGCGGTTGAGTTCGTTCTGTATGAACTCCATGTCGATGTCTACTCCTGCAGGCATTCCGTCCACAACGCCTCCTATGGCAGGTCCGTGGCTCTCGCCGAACGTTGTCAGCGTGAAAAGGTTTCCAAATGTATTTCGCATAATTAGATTATTTAAAAGTTTCGCAAGCAGGACTATTCTTGTTCCGTGCTTGCGAAAGTTCTGTTATATGTATTAATGGCAGTGGCCGCAGCATCCGCCCTCTTTCGAGTGCTTCTCGTCGTGGTGTCCGCATCCGCCTTCACCTTTGCATCCACCTTCGTTCTCGCATCCGCCGCAATGTCCGCTGCATCCGCCACCGTTCATGTGGTTGAGCAGAGTCTGTATCTCGTCGTTTGTAGCTTCGCGATTCTCAATAACGTAGCCCTTGAAGTTGAGCTTGTTGCCAGCGAGCGGGTGGTTGAGGTCAACCTTAACCTTGTCAGTGCCGATTTCCAGAACCTTTGCTATGAAGAAGTTGCCGTCCTCGTTCTTGAGAGGAATCTGTGCTCCCTTGAATATGTTCTTGCTGTCGAAGTGTCCGTCAACGGTGAACATCTCCTTGTTGAGTTCGATAACACGCTTCGGGTCGTATTCGCCGAACGACTTGTCCTTGTCGAGCTCGAAGTCAAACTTCTCGCCGCGTCCCAGGTCTTTCAGAATGTCCTCGAAGGCATCAAGAGCTGTGCCGAATCCGGTGATGAATACGAAAGGCTGTTCCTGAGTTGTTTCCTCTACGAGGTTGCGTTCGCCCTTCTCGTTAATGGTGAAAAGCTGATAGTGTGCAGCAATAAGTTTGTTTGTCTCTTTTTCCATTTTTGATATTGTTATTTATTTTATGTTCTTTCCTTATGTTTGCGCATCTTTAAAGTGAAGATAGGGCAATGATTGTGCAAAGGTACGACATTTTTATTTGATAAATTTCCTTTGTATCTGATTTTTATATACTTTTGCAGCATATAATAACAACAAAAATGTTTTAGAGTTATGAAAAAAGTAAAATTTGTATTGATGGCCCTTGTTGCCGCCATCGTTGTTTCGTGTGGTACGACACGTACTGTTCCAATTACTGGCCGCAAGCAGAATATTCTTGTTTCGGATGAGCAGGTTCTTTCACTCAGCAATCAGGAGTATTCCGACTATATGAAGTCAGCCAAGCTTTCTACCAATGCTGCCAATACGGCAATGGTGAAGCGTGTGGGCCAGAAACTTGCCACAGCTGTTGAGGCTTACCTCAACAATCACGGACTGGCAGCTGAGACAAAGCAATACAGCTGGGAATTTAATCTTGTTCAGGACAAGAGTGCCAACGCCTTCTGTATGCCTGGTGGTAAGATTGTAGTTTATGAGGGTTTGCTGCCTTACACGCAGAACGAGGCTTCGCTTGCCATTGTTCTTGGACATGAGATAGCTCATGCTGTAGCAAAGCATTCTGCCGAGCAGATGAGCAAACAGATAAAGAACCAGTACGGCACTCAGATTCTCGGTTCGGTGCTCAATGCTGCCGGTGTAAGTTCGTCGACCACACAGTTGGCTCAGATCATCGCCCAAAAGGGTTTGCAGTTCAGAAGTCTGAAGTATTCGCGCGACAATGAGACCGAGGCCGACCGCATGGGACTTATCTTTGCTGCAATGGCAGGCTACGACCCGAATGTGGCAGTTAGTTTCTGGCAGCGCATGTCGCAGGGCAACAATAGCAATCAGAGCGATATGTTCAGCGACCACCCGTCTGATGCCAAGCGTATTGCTGCCATCAAGCAGGAACTGCCTGAGGCCCTGACTTACTACAATCCGCCTAAGACAACAGTAAAGAAGACAACAACTACAAAGAAGAAAACTGTACGAAAAACTACAACGAGAAGGAAATAATCTGATTTCAGCTTCGTTTAATCCAATTTTTTGCAGTAACTTTGCATCTTAATGGAAACAGTGCCTCGGTTCTGTCGCTGCTGTGCTTGTGCGCAGGAGAGGAAAGTCCGGGCAGCATAGGGAACCCCACTTCCGAAAATAGAAGCTGTCGGCGACGGCAGGTGTCGGTAGAAGAAAACAACCGCCATGCCTTGTGTGTGGTAAGGGTGAGAAGGCGTGTGTAAGAGACCACCAGCCGATGGGCGATCATCGGGCTGTACCATCTGGGGGCTGCAAGTTCATGTATACCATCGTTTGAGGGCGTCCCGTCCGATTTCCTTTCGAGGATACGGTGGAGGGTAGAATGCTAGAGACGCAGGGCGACTTGCGTAGTAGATAAATGGCAGAAGGCTCGTGTGCCAGTAATGGTGTGCGAGAAACAGAACCCGGCTTACAGAGGCACTGTTTCCATTTGTTTTTTTTCTCTATCTCTATTGATAGAGAACCAGTTCTCTCAATAGAGTCTTTTCTACTGAGAGTCGTTTTTGTCCCATTAGAATTCTCTGCCGAGAGAGTTTTTGTTTCCTGCCGAGAGAGTTTTTGCTTCCTGCCGAGAAAGTTTTTACTTCCTGCCGAGAAAGTTTTTACTTCCTGTCGAGAGGGCTTTTGCTGCCTGCCGATGGCGCAAAACTACAGATTTGTCGGGAAGTAGGGTAGTTGGTCATTTAGTCATTTAGTCATTTAGTCATTTAGTCATTTAGTCATTTTGTCAAAATCGCAAAAGGTTGCAGTCCATCTATAAATATGTTATTACTATAGACGAAAAAACAAAAATGAAAAAGACTAAATGACTAAGCTGAATGTTGTTTTTGAAATGCCAACCTTTCGTCACCGTTGGCTACGTGTATGATTCCGCAGTACTTGAAGCCGTGCTTCTTGAGCAGATGCTGCATTATGGTGTTGTCGCGGAAAGTGTCTATGCGTATGTTGCTACAGATACCGAGACTGTAGTTGAGCGCAGCGGCGAATGTGCCGTGAGTATTGGGCAGGCTCGTTATGCGGTGTATTACATAATAAGGTAGGTCGTTGAGCCACGCTCCGTTGTAAATCTTGGAATATGTGGAATCTGGTCCTGGCTTGAGGGCGAATGATCCTACGGGCTTGTTGTCTGACATAAGCAGGTAGCAAGTGTGCGATGTGATGTCATCCATTATAACCTCCTCGCCCGGATAACCGTTCTTCCATTGTTCAGTGTTGCCGTTGCTGTGCATTATTTTTATAGCCGACTCTACGAGTTTCATTATTACTGGCAGGTCAGCTGTAGTGGCAGGGCGTATTGTGAGTTGTGGTTGGATTGCCATATCGTTTGTATTATTATTGTCGAACGATTGTTCGGCTATTTTAGCTTTATTATGTCTTTCCATCGCGTTGTGGGGCAGGGGCTTTTGTGCTCGTGCCTGATGGCATCGGCAAACTTGCGTCCTTTGGGGTATTGCTGCGACGAGAGTAGCACGGTCTCAGTTCCGTCCACCTTGTTTATCTTGTCTATTGTAGTGTCGAGATGCGTCATACGGTCGTGGCGTATTGCGTCGAATGTGAACAGGTCGGGCTGTATTGCCGTGCCGGGCACTACGCCGATAAGTATTACTCCGGCACGCTTGTAGCAGATGTCGGGACGGTAGATGTTGCGCAGGCAGGTTGTAGCGGCCTTGACGATGTCGATGGTCGATGATGATGGTGTGGGGAGGTTCAACTCTGTCATGTTGGAGTATTGCTGCAGTTCAGGCCGGAAGTGGTTGGAGTCGACAAATACGCCGACGATATTTGTGGCAGACTGCTGCTTGCGCAGTTTCTCGGCACATCGTGCAGCGAAGTTGGCTATATGTGTGCGAAGAGTTTCGAAGTCGCGTACCATACCGTCGAAGCTTCGGCTTGTACAGATGCTTTTCTTGCGTGCTGGCAAGTCGTCGGGGATGCAGTCGGTGCCGTTGAGTTCTGCCCATGTGCGCTCCATTACTATAGTTCGGAATGTGGAGTGGACCCATGTGGCAGAATGGCTGGCAAAGTCGTAAGCCGTGTTTATGCCCATACTGCTGAGCCGTGCTGCATATCGTCTGCCTATGCCCCACACCTCGTCGATAGGATAGAGACGTGAAGCCTTGATGCGGCGTTCGTCGGTGTCGATGATGCAACAATGATTGTAGCCAGGGTGTTTCTTGGCGAAGTGCGATGCCATCTTGGCAAGGGTTTTCGTTGGTGCTATGCCAATGCTTACGGGCATTCCTACCGATTGTAGTACACGGTCGTGTAGCTGTGTGCCCCATTGCTTGAGCTGTTCGGGGGTGAATCCGTCGAGAATGGCAAACGCCTCGTCGATGGAGTAGCGGAAGCACATTGGAGCCATATCGCGTATAATGGTCATGACGCGTCCAGTCATTTCACCATACAACTCATAGTTGGATGAGAAAGCCTCAATCTTTACTCCAGGCAACATCTGGCGCAACTGGTAGAATGGTGTGCCTGCCTTGATGCCCAACTGTTTGGCTTCCTTGCTGCGTGCCACCACACAACCGTCGTTGTTGGAGAGCACTACAACAGGCTTGCCCTCCAAATCGGGACGGAAGACACGTTCGCAACTGACGTAGCAGTTGTCACAATCGCATATGGCATACCATTTCATGTGTCGGGAGTTGTAATAATTTGATGGAGTATAATAATAAGGTTGAGGTCAGCGCCGCCATTGTTTGATGGTCCACACCACTACGCCCCATACACGGAAATTGTCATCAGCATCAATGCGGATAGGAGAGTAGGCAGGGTTGGCGGGTCGCAACTCTATGTATCCTAGGTCCATATGGCTAAGGTCGAGATATTTTATGGTGAATTCGCCATTGACGAAAGCCACTATTATGTCGCCATCAGCAGGTTCGAGCGAGCGGTCGATAACAGCTATATCGCCGTCGCTGATGCCGGCTTCAATCATTGAGTCGCCCGAAACGCGTCCGTAGAACGTAGCTTCGGGATTCTTTATGAGGTCGCGGTTGAAGTCGAGACTATCGTGCAGATAGTCGTCGGCAGGACTCGGAAATCCAGCCTTTATGGTAGGGGCAAGTGCCAGCGAAAGTTTGCAGGCGAAATCGCCCTTCAGAAGTTTCAATTTATCCATTTGATATTTCGGTAGCAGATGCAGGAGTAATAATCCATAAACGTTAGGTTGTGAATAGCATTAATTCACCGTGATGTGAAAGCATCCTTGCTTCACTTCGTATTTCACAAGGCATCGTTTCTGCTGACGCATGTCGTTGAGCACCTCGCTCAGTACCCACTTCAGTGAATCATTGCGCACCTGTCGGCGGCGCGGTCCTTGCGGGTCTTCAACGGTCTTATATCGGTTGTAGCAGACGTCGAACGTTGTGCCGTAAAGGTGGCATGAGTTCTCTGTGGCGTTGGAGTTGTGCTGGCGTAGCTTTGCCACGTCTGCCTTACTGCGGAGCACAGATGTGACTATAATCTTGTGAAGCGGGATCTGCTTGGTCTGCAAGCTGTCGAAGAAGGCCCGTCCTATATCCTGTAGCAATTCGGAAGCCGAAGGCACCAGATATGGAATACTGTTGTTGAGTCGGTCAACATGAAAGAACGGGTTGTTGCCCACATACACAAGTTCCGACTTGCGGCGTTCGGCATCCTTACGGTCAAGCACAGCCTTTACACCATGGCGCTGGGCTGCTGCAAGCTGAACATCGTTCTGGTCGGGGAATGTATTGCCGAAATGCGGAACGCTGTAAATACGGTTTTTCACTTGAGTTCCGTCTGCGTTAAAGAACAGCGACGGACGACCAATATGCTTTACCTCTGTAACATTAGCTGTAGCCGATTCCTCCATTCCGTCTGATTCAATCGAATCGGCAGTTGCATTAGTGCTGACCGAGTCGGCCGATGCTAATGAGGTGCCGTTACCGCAAGCGCGGTCTATTGACGCACATCTGAAGATTGCGAGCAAAACAACTGTAATGCCGAATATCTGAGTGTATTTCTTCTTCGTTATTTTCATCATAGTAAGTGCAAAGTTACACAAGAATGCAAATACTGCCAAAACAGAGGTAATTTATTTTTGGAAATAGTTGAGTTTTTTTTTTGAATTTGTACAAAAAAACGTACCTTTGCATCTAAAATAACATATTATAAATTTTGATAGAGAAACATATCATACTTGAAGACATCGACCCTGTAGTATTTTATGGTGTAGGCAACGGACATCTGCAGATGATCAAATCGCTTTACCCTAAGCTACGCATCGTGGCGCGCGACAATGTGATACGTGTGTTGGGTGATGAAGAGGAGATGGCTTCATTCGAAGAGAATATAGAGAAAATGCGTCGTCATGTGCTGAAATACAACAGCATAGGCGAGGAAGATATTCTCGACATCATAAAAGGCAAACAGACAAAAGCCGACGGAGTAAAGGGCGTAATAGTATACAACATATCTGGCAAGCCGATAAAATGCAAGAGCCAGAACCAACAGCAGTTGGTTGACGCTTTCGAAAAGAACGACATGGTCTTTGCTACAGGTCCTGCTGGAACTGGTAAGACTTATCTAAGTATCGCTCTTGCCGTCAGAGCCTTGAAGGAAAAGACCATACGCAAGATAATACTCTCGCGTCCCGCCGTTGAAGCTGGCGAGAAACTGGGATTTCTTCCTGGTGATATGAAGGATAAGATTGATCCGTATCTGCAACCGCTGTACGACGCTTTGGAAGACATGCTGCCGGCAGTAAAGCTGCAGGACATGATTGAAAAGAACGTCATTCAGATTGCCCCACTTGCATTCATGCGCGGCCGTACGCTCAGCGATGCTGTAGTGATACTCGATGAGGCGCAGAATACCACACCGGCTCAGTTGCGTATGTTCCTGACACGTATGGGATGGAATACCAAGATGATTGTCACTGGAGACATGACACAGATAGACCTGCCACGTGGACAAAAGAGCGGACTGAAGGAAGCGCTCAGCATATTGAAAGATGTGGAAGGTATCGGATTTGTGCCGTTGGAGCAGAAGGACATTGTGCGCCATAAACTCGTAACGCGCATTGTCAATGCCTATGAGGCTCACGACAAAAGCAATGACGAGCGAAAGGAAGGCGCAATAAATCAGAATTCATAAACAAATATAAATTTATATTAGAAAGTATGAAAGCACTTACACAAACTGATTTTCATTTTGAAGGACAGAAAAGCGTGTACCATGGTAAGGTGCGCGACGTATATGACATCAACGACGATGTCATAGTAATGGTAGCCACCGACAGAATCTCCGCTTTTGACGTGGTGTTGCCCAAGGGCATTCCATTCAAGGGTCAGGTATTAAACCAGATTGCAGCTAAGTTCCTTGATGCAACCACAGACATCTGCCCTAACTGGAAACTTGCAACTCCCGATCCAATGGTGACTGTAGGTCTGAAGTGTGAGGGATTCCGCGTAGAAATGATTATCCGTTCTATTCTTACCGGTTCGGCATGGCGTGCCTATAAAGAGGGATGCCGCGAAATCTGTGGCGTTAAGCTTCCTGAAGGAATGAAGGAAAACCAGCGCTTCCCAGAGCCAATCATCACTCCGACAACAAAGGCTGATGAGGGTCATGACCTCAATATCTCTAAGGAAGAGATTATAGCACAGGGTATTGTAAGTGCAGAGGACTATGCAGTAATGGAAGACTACACACGTCGTATCTTCCAGCGCGGTCAGGAGATGGCCGAGAAGCGCGGACTTATCCTTGTTGATACAAAGTACGAGTTTGGCAAGCGTGACGGCAAGGTTTACCTTATCGACGAAATCCACACTCCCGACTCAAGCCGCTACTTCTATGCTGACGGTTATGAGGAGAAGTTTGAGAAGGGTCTGCCGCAGAAGCAGCTCTCTAAGG
>OQWM01003017.1_pt1 | contig 11332 bp, 8 predicted proteins | sample 1691531 | NCBI WGS metagenome assembly OQWM01 (sample SAMN03418257, study PRJEB22391) | human gut metagenome | biome: human-gut; feature: organic feature; material: feces | host: Homo sapiens | place: Tanzania | collected 2013-01 | reverse complement strand
GCTCTATTCCACAGACGAATATAAAGAAAAGACTCGCGAATTTCTGAGAGAAGAGTTCAAGTACATGCGTTCCTTCACCAAAGACATCTTCACCAGCTTCGAGGAGAAGAGCATCGTGGCACAGGGCGAGATCATGAGCACGAACATGGTGCTCAACTACCTTCAGGAGCAAGGCATCAAGGCCACACTTCTCTCGGCTTTCGACTTCATGCGCACCGACAAGAACGCTGAGCCCGACGCACAATATATAAAAGAAAAGCTCACAGCCATCATGACCGAGAACGAGGGCTACCAGATCTACATCACACAGGGCTTCATCTGCCTCAACGCTTATGGCGAGATAGACAACTTGCAGCGTGGCGGCAGCGATTTCACAGCTTCGCTCATCGGCGTGGCTCTCGGTGCTGAGGAAATTCAGATCTGGACCGACATCGACGGCATGCACAACAACGACCCGCGCATCGTTGACGAGACAGAAGCCATACGCCAACTCAACTTTGAGGAGGCTGCTGAACTGGCCTATTTCGGTGCCAAGATCCTGCACCCCACCTGTGTGCAGCCTGCCAAGTATGCCGGAATCCCCGTGCGTCTGAAGAACACCATGGATCCTGCCGCCGACGGCACCATCATCGACAACGGGCTCATAAAAGGCAAGATCAAGGCGGTAGCTGCCAAGGACAACATGACACCCATCGACATGGTTGCCACAAGCGAGGTCGGCGTGTCCATGAGCATTGACAACGTGAAGCACCTTAACGACATCGTGGACGAGCTTAAGAAGTATGGCACCGTGACCGTCGACTCAGACATGTGCATCGTGTGTGTTGTGGGCGATCTCGACTGGAGCAACCTCGGCTTCGAAACGCTTGTGCTCGATGCTATGAAGGACATTCCTGTACGCATGATCTCTTATGGCGGTTCCAACTACAACATCTCGTTCCTCATAAAGGAATCAGACAAGAAGCGTGCGCTTCAGAACCTGAGCGACCGTCTCTTCAAATAGACCAAAACGCCAAATGGGTCCAACCCCGTCCGCCATCGACACGGGGTTGGCCATCGGCTTTTTTATGGGCAACAGCTTGTGAGCTCCACCCGTCAAATCAAAGTAAAGAAAACAGAGGAAAAAGTAATATTTTTTACAACATCACTTATGAAAGGAACATTTCCCATTGACCGCTTTAAGAACATACGCACCCCATTCTACTATTACGACACAGCGTTGCTTCAGCAAACGCTCGATGTCATAAAGGCTGAGACAGCCCGACACAAGGGATATAAGGTACACTACGCCGTGAAGGCGAACACCAATCCCAAGATTCTTGACATCATCAACAAGGCAGGGCTGGGAGCCGACTGTGTGAGCGGTGGTGAGATTGAAGCAGCCATAAAAGCAGGCTTCCCCACTAACGAGATAGTGTATGCTGGCGTTGGAAAGAGCGATTGGGAAATAAACCTTGGCCTCGACGCCAACATTTTCTGCTTCAACGTGGAGAGCGTTGCAGAGCTGGAGGTCATCAACGAGCTGGCTGAAGCCAAAGGCAAGACAGCATGTGTGGCCTTCAGAGTGAACCCCAACGTGGGAGCCCACACACACGCCAACATCACTACCGGCCTGGCAGAAAACAAGTTTGGCATTTCTCTCGAAGACCTGTTGCCAACGATAGAAAAAGCGTCGGCCATGAAGAACGTGTCGTTCATCGGACTACACTTTCACATCGGCTCGCAGATTCTTGACATGGGCGACTTTGAAGCTCTCTGCGCCAAGATCAACGAGATTCAAGATTCTCTTGATGCCAAAGGCATTGTGGTGGAAAACATCAACGTGGGCGGCGGTCTGGGCATCAGCTACGACGACCCTAACGGCGAGCCGATTCCCAACTTCAAGGCCTATTTTGACACCTATGCCCAAAACCTGAAGCTTCGCGAGCACCAGACGCTCCACTTTGAGCTTGGACGGGCCGTTGTGGGACAATGTGGCTCACTCATCACCAAGACGCTCTACATCAAGCAAGGCACCCACAAACAGTTTGCCATCGTCGATGCCGGCATGACCGACCTCATACGCCCTGCCCTCTACCAGGCTTATCACAAAATAGAGAACATCACGAGCGAGGAGCCTGTAGAAACCTACGATGTAGTAGGCCCAATCTGTGAGTCAAGCGACGTCTTTGCCAAGGCTATCGACCTGAACAAGACCCATCGTGGCGACCTCATTGCACTCCGTTCGGCAGGAGCCTATGGCGAGATTATGGCAAGTCAGTACAACTGCCGTCAGTTGCCTAAAGGCTACACCACAGAAGAAATGTAAGGCACCTTAACAATACGAGAAAAGAAAATAACTCAACTTTCTCAAACGAGGAAGTTAAAAAACTAAAATGATGATAATCAGTTTAACTACTATTATCGCTGGCGCAGCAGTGGTTTTATTGGCAGTCCTCGGATCGCTGATTAATCCATTTCTGCGCTCATTGCGTCTAAATAAAGAAGACCAGTCTGCCGAGGGAACGACTGAAGATGCAACCGCATCCCAGTCACTTCCTCCAGTCACCATACTTATCACAGCTCATGACAACCTGCCTGAGCTGGAACGCAACCTGCATACTTTCCTTGAGCAGAAATATCCTGCCGCCTATCAGGTAGTGGTTGTCTGCCAGAGCAGCGACGGTGAGACGATTGACTTTCTGAAGCGTCAGTCTTCAGAAAATCCACACCTTTATTATACCTTCATACCAGAGAGCTCACGCTATATGAGCCGAAAGAAACTGCAGATTACCGTAGGTGTGAAAGCTGCCAAGTATGAGTGGATTCTGCTCACCGAACCAGCCTGCATGGCCTGCAGCGAGGACTGGCTTGCCAGCATGACCCGTCAGTGCCAGGAGCCTAACCATCTGGTATTAGGCTACGTAAGCACAGAGGAAAGTTGCAAGAGTGTGCGTCGGTTCGACATGATCAGAAAAGCCTATTACCTGTTGCGCAGAGCACAACGCTCCTACGGCTACCGCACCAATATGCCCAACGTCATCTTCCGCAAGAGCGACTTCATGCTCGAGCAGGGCTATCAGGGCAACTTGGAATATGTGCGCGGCGAATACGACTTCCTGGTCAACAAGTATGCCTTGTGTGGCGACACTGCTGTCGAACTGGCACCATCAGCATGGCTTCAGCAGGAAGCCCCTACCGATAAGAGCTGGCACAACAAGAGCCTCTACCTGCAGGCTTCGCGCAAGTCACTCAATCGCAACCAGTCTATGAGAACCCTGATGTTCTTCGACCATCTCTTTCCCCACCTCAGCCTCATCGCCTCTATAGCAGTTTTGGCGTGCTCCGTCGTGATGAAAGACTGGATACTGACGGGCTGTGCAGGTTTTGCTCTGTTGCTGCTCATCGTTCTTCGAACCATCATCGCCCACAGGGCAGTCGCCTGTTTCGATTCTCTCATTCCTACGTATAAGTTGCCCTTCTACGATTACGGAATCATCTGGCGAAACTTCGCCAACAAAGTGCGTTACTGGCGAGCTGACAAGAACGACTTCACCAGCCACAAACTTTAAGGACAATACAAGGACTCAGCGAGACTGTTTACAAAAAGCTTAAATAATCAACGATGAAAATATATTTATTCATAACCAAGAAAAAAAGGCAATACGCCATGTACAAAGCCTATATAGAGACTTTACAGCAGAGACTCGACATCGCCGACAACATCGAGGATGCCGACGTGGTATTGTTTCTTGGTGCATGGTCATACCAGGGATTCCGACTGGCACAACGTTCCAGAAAGATGGGAATCCCATACATCGTTTGTCCATTGGGCGACATCTCGGAGAGAAACTGCCATAATCCTGGCATGAAGAGAAGCCTGCAAACCCTTATCTATCAGAAGACAATGTGCAAGTCGGCAGAACTCATCATTGCCACCACACCCTTGGAGAAAGAATATCTCACCGCTTTAGGTTGGAACAGCCACATCTCGCTCATCCGATATTTCGGTTACAGCCAGCTCACCTCACAGTCGGCCATGACAGAAGACTGGCAAGGCGCTGACACCATCACCTTCACCAACTACGAGAAGCGAAAGGCAGAAGCCATAGCTGCGAAGACCGACGAGCCTATTATCGCACAAATCATGCAGATAAAAAGCAGGATGCCGCACCGTAACATTCCGCAGAAATACATCGACGACCTGCACACCCTGCTCTATGCCGACAACTACGACGAGGATGCCATCCATGCCGAACTCGCCAAGCAGAAACTTGACATGTATGCAGCTGCCGTCTTTGATGCCATGACCGAGAGGACAGGACTCACCGAGGGATTCATGCCTCTGCCTGCCAGGAAAGGCAGAAAGAGCAGACAGATCCTGAAATACATCAAATAACCATCACCACTGTATGCCTCACTCCATTCATGACAGATAATACGAGAATCAATTCCTTGGCCAGCAACTTGCCAGCATTCAGCATAGCCGACTCCATCAATCAAACCTTGAGAGAGTCGGCTAATCTTGTTGTCACAGCCCCTCCAGGAGCCGGCAAGTCTACCCTGCTGCCTCTCACCATCCTCGAAGGAATGAACGGCAAGGGGAAAATCCTCATGTTGGAACCCAGACGCCTCGCCGCCCGACAGATAGCCGAACGAATGGCAAGTCTCATAGGTGAACCAGCAGGCAAGACGGTAGGCTATCGTGTACGATTTGAGAACAAGGTGTCAGCCGAGACACGCATCGAAGTTCTCACCGAAGGCATCCTTACCCGAATGCTCGTCCATGATGCCACCCTCGAGGGTGTCGACGTGATTATCTTCGACGAGTTCCACGAAAGAAGCATCCATTCCGACCTGGCATTGGCACTGACCCTGCAGGCACAGAATATCATCCGCCCCGACCTGAAAATCATCATCATGTCGGCCACCATCGACACATCCTCCATCTGTCACGCCCTTCATGCACCGCTCATCGAGTGTGCCGGAAGAATGTTTCCCGTGAAGACCCTCTATGCCGAGACCGATACCGACAAGTACACAATATATAAAGAGGTGGCAGCTGCCGTGATGCGGGCCCACCGCGAACACGAGGGCGACATCCTTGCCTTCCTGCCCGGACAAGCCGACATACAGAGATGCGAGGAACTCCTTATCGCTACTCTTGCCGGCACACAGACACAGGTGTATCCACTCTATGGCAATCTCTCGCCCGAGAGACAACGAAAGACCATAGCCCCTTCCCTTCAAGGCGAGCGCAAAATCGTTCTTGCCACCCCCATTGCCGAGACATCACTCACCATCGAAGGCGTGAGAATCGTAATAGATTCAGGATTTTGCCGTCAGTTGGTGTACGATGTCCGGACAGGGCTCAGTCATCTTGAGACTGTGCGCATCAGTAAAGACATGGCCATCCAGCGAAGAGGACGAGCAGGCAGAGTGGCAGAAGGAATCTGCTACCGACTATGGTCGAAAACCTCAGAACACCTGATGCAGGAACAAAGAAAGCCCGAGATAGAAGAAGCCGACCTCACCCCGATGGTTCTCGACATTGCAGCCTTTGGCGAGAGCGACCCCATGTCGCTCCCCTGGCTCACGCCTCCTTCCAATAGCAACATATTTAATGCCAAACACTTACTCCTTTCACTTCAAGCAATCAACGAGGACGGTAGTGTCACGCTACTTGGCAGAAAGATGGCATCCCTGCCCTGCCATCCCCGCATAGCCAAGATGATGCTCAACTCCAAGACTGATGCACAGAAAGCCTTGGCATGCGACATGGCAGCCGTACTGGAGGAGAAAGACCCAATGAGCGAACATGAGGACTCAGACATGACACTCCGCATCGCCATGCTGCGTTCACAAAGAGAGAGAAAGAACTTGGGCAAATGGGCACGCATCGCACAGATAGCCCAGGAGTATCGCAGGATGCTCAAGGTAAAGGAGGACAACCATCCTGTCGACCCCGAGGAAGTGGGAAGCCTGATAGCCTCAGCCTATCCCGAGCGAATAGCCATGGCTGTCGACAATATCGGCAACTTCAGAATGTCGGGCGGACAGAATATTTTCATCGACCGAAAAGATCCTATGTCCCTGCACTCCTGGCTTGCCATCGCTTCGCTCAACTCAGCAGGCTCCAAGGGCAAGGTTTTCCTCTCCGCTCCCGTCAGCATCAACGACCTGCCCACATCTACATTCACCAATATCTCGTGGGACAGCAAGGCAGGAGCAGTGCGTATGCAAAGTGAAAGACGAATCGGGCAGCTCGTCGTAGAAAGCAAACCCATCCACGACGCAGACAAAGGACAGATCATCGACATCATCTGCTCTGCCGTCAGAAAAGAAGGACTCAGTATGCTCGACTGGAACGAGAAGGTGAAACGACTGCAGCAGAGAGTGGAAAAGGTAAAACAATGGCACCCGGAAATGAACGTGCCCGACCTTTCCACCGAGCATCTGTTGACGACCGCCTCTGCCTGGCTTCCCTTCTATATAGAACAGGAGGGAAAGCTGAGAACAACCACAGCCGAGCTCAGGAAACTCGACCTTGCCGAGATACTATGGGCACAAGTTCCCTACGAGCTTCAGGAAGAGATAGACCATTTGGCTCCTACCCATATCGCAGTACCTTCGGGCAGTCGCATCCGCATCGACTATCGGCCAGGAACCGAGGCGCCAGTATTGAGTGTACGACTGCAGGAATGTTTCGGTATGACTCAGACACCCAAGGTAGACAACGGCAGGCAACGCCTGCTGATGGAGCTCCTGTCTCCGGGCTTCAAACCCGTACAGCTCACGCAAGACCTCGCCAGTTTCTGGCAAGGCACCTACTTCGAGGTACGCAAGGAGCTGAAGCGCCGTTATCCCAAACATTACTGGCCCGAGAACCCTTTAGAGAGCGAGGCTGTGAGAGGAGTGAAAAGAAAATAAAAGTCCGCTTCTTCACTTTTCTCCCCAAAACCGACTGCTTTTTCAGTAATTTATGTACTTTTGCAAATAAAAAACAATGAACGGAATATACACAATACTTCTCTTAGTGTTAAGCAATATCTTTATGACTATTGCATGGTATGGACACCTCAAACTGCAGCAAACAGGCGTCAGCAGCCACTGGCCCTTAATAGGTGTGATCGCTTTCAGTTGGGCTATCGCTTTCTTTGAGTACTGCTGTCAGGTACCCGCCAACCGTATTGGCTTTATCGACAACGGCGGCCCCTTCTCATTGGTTCAGCTCAAGGTGATACAGGAATGCATATCCCTCATCGTCTTCGCCGTCATTGCCAACATTCTCTTCCAGGGTGAGAGTCTGCACTGGAACCACTTTGCAGCCTTCCTCTGCCTCATTGCCGCCGTCTACTTCGTGTTCATGAAGTAAGAGAAATTGTGCGAGGTCGGCTGGCTGAGGTGTCTTGCCCTCCTTATTTGCCTGGTTGATGCGTGATTTGCCTGGTTGAATTCGATGAGGTTTGCGTTCACGCTGCGCTTTACGATGCTGTAATTAATCATAGTTCTGTAGGTTTTAAATGATAGTTTATTACTTTGTCAGCTGCCCGATAGTGCCCCTTTTGGGTCTTAATAGATGACCGGCGCCTGTCATCTATTGTGACCGCCCTTGGTCGTAATAGATGCCTCCTGCGAGGCTCTTATAGCTCTTTCATTGGTTGACGGTGCAAAGATAATACATTTTTCGGCTGTTTGTTCATTTGTAGAATGACTTGTTAAGCAAAACAGGGCAAAAAGGGCAAGAAACAGTGCTGTAAGTTGCTGTGTATGTGTTGAATACGCAAACCTTGAATTTTGGTGTATAAACATCAGCTTTATATAAGCGAGCAACTTATTTTTTTAGTCATTAGTCATTAGTCATTTTCGACTTTGGGAGAGTTAGGCAACCCAATGCCAAGCGGAATCCACAGACAGGCAGCTACTTATTGACAAACTTGCAGCCTCGGCTGATGACGATGCCTCGCGTGGAGCGAGGAACAGACTGCCCACGGAGATTGTAAGACGAACGGGAAGACAAGGAGGAAGAGGCAGGAACAGAGAGGGAAGAAACGGATGTCGTCGTGAGACGACAGTCGTATTCTATCTGCTGTGTATCGAGGATATAATCGCTCACAATGACGGGCTTATGTAGAAGTGTGCCATCGGCGGCAGATGACAAAGAGGCGGGAATCGTGACTTCGAGACTCTCGCCAGGCAACAATCCACGAAGAGACTCTCCTGAACGTACCATGCCTATGGCAAAGTAGGCGTCACGATAGAGTGGAGCCACGCCCTTATTGGTCACAGTGAGGCATGTCTGAACGCCATCAGTCTGACATCTCGTCACCTCGAAATGATAGCCCGAAGCCATGCTGCACTCCTTGAAGCGCGAGGGGTTGTTGTAGTCGTTCTTGCCACCCGGATTGTTGTTGGCTATCATAAAGGTGATGTGATATTTGGCAGCCTGTTCCTCCCAAGTGTGCCCGTACATACCAGCAGGATTGGTGAACCCAGACTGGTCGTTCTTGGTGTAATAGCTCACCTCGCCACCGCAGACTCCTGTCTGCCAGTGCTCTTCGAAGCCCATGTTCAGCCAACACTGCTCGTTGTAGCCGTCGCCGGAGCTCAGCTCGTGGTTCTGGTGCATGAACGAGTCGTCGAACAGCCCGAAACGCAACGCTCTCAGCTCGGCATCGCTGCGGAAGGGGGCATACTTGGTGCTGGCAGCATCGATGCTGATGGCCCAAGGAATGGGCATCACACTGGCAAGGTGGAGGAAGAACTCCTTCTGGTATTCCTTGGTCGGGAAATTCTTGCCCAACTGAATATTGGTATTGCTGCCGTCGTAAATGTGATACTCCGACCAATGGCCGAAACCTACCTCGATGAAGGCGATGCGGGGATCGGAGGCATAACGGGCTGCGAAATCGGCATAAAACTGCTTGGTGAAACGCTTCAGCTCGGCATTGCTCCAGTCGGCATAGTAGCAGGCCCCGTCGCCAGTATGGCTGAAGGTTTCGTGGTAGTCGCTCCTTGCCTTGATATAGGCTGGCACGGCTGTGGTTCCTTCGTTGCCGTCGACCATTGTCTCGCCGGGATACTCATAGAAGAAGCGTAGCACTGCCTGATGACTGCGCCCCTTGATGTCATCGAGCAGGGTTTCGAGATAGCTCCAGTCATAATGTACGGTTCCGTCATCATCGCATCCCGTCACCACCCGGCACGGAGGCAGATAGGCGAACTCCATGGCATGGCTCTGCCCATAAGTGGTATAGAGGCGATGGGCAAGGTCTTCCCAGAGCACGAGTCCCGTCATGGGCTGCACATGGGTTATCTGCGACTGCAGGGGCACGTCGTGCCACCCTGCCGACATCATTCTGAGACTTGCCAGCAGGACAAGGAGAGTCAAAAAAAATCTGTTCATTGCTCGGGAATTATCGAAGTGCTTTTATAAGTTTTTTATTAAGGAGTTACTTATGAGTCATGATGTTGAGCACCATGTCGTCGGTGGTACGCATGGCATCGGCACCGATGGAGGTGAGGTTGTGGATGCAGCGGTCTACATCGTCGTCGACGATGCCCTCGGCAGAAGTGACACAACGGCCCTCCATGGCGAGCAGCGAGGAGAGCAGAGCGGTGCTGACTCCCGACGAGATCTTAAGCGAACAACTGGGCTTAGCTCCGTCGCAGATCATACCCGTAAGGTTGGCCACCATATTCTTCACCGAGTTGCAGATGCGCTGATAGTCACCGCCCATGAGATAGGTGATGCCGCAACTGCTGCCTATGGACGCCACCACGCAGCCGCACAGCGCCGACAGCTTGCCGAGGCTCTGCTTGATGTAGATGGCGGTGAGATGGCTGAGCATGAGGGCTCGGATGAGTTCTTCCTCGGTGTTCTCGTTCTCGAGGGCATAGACGGCAACAGGATTGGTGGCACAGATGCCCTGGTTGCCGCTGCCGCTGTTGCTCATCACGGGAATCATGGCTCCTCCCATACGGGCGTCGCATGCCGATGCGGTGCGCGAGATGATGTGCGAGAAGATGCTGTTGCCGAAGATACCGTGACTCATGGGGCGGTCCATGGTCTTGCCTAAGCAATGGCCGTAGTTGCCTTTGATGGAGAGCTCGGCTGCCCGCATGTTGTACTCCTTGGTCTTCAGAATGAAACTGATCTCGTCGAGGGGAGCTGTCATGGCGAAGTCGTAGACCATGCGCATAGAAAGTTGTATGTCGGTGTCGTCCTCATCGGCGCCTCCGGGCTGTCGCTCGTCGAGCACCACCTCATCGTTGCGCTCGGCAAAGACAAAGTGGGTGTGGCTGCCCGCGATGATGGCGGCAGCCTGGTCTTTACCCGAATGACAGACAACCTCGATGTAGAGTTTCTCGACGATGCCCTGCTTCAGCTTGATGTCTATGTCGGCATCCTCGATGTAGCGCTTGCCCTGCTGCAGAACTTCGGGGGTGAGGTCTTTGAGCACTTCGAGCTCATATTCGGGCTTGCCGATAAGGGCACCCAAGGCTACAGCGATGGGCAGGCCGATCATTCCGGTGCCGGGAATGCCCACGCCCATGGCATTCTTGAGCATATTGGGGCTGAGCAGCACCTCGATACTGTCGGGACGCTTGCCCAACAGAGTGGCTGCCTTGGCCGTACACAACGCCACAGCCATCGGTTCGGTGCAGCCGATGGCGGGAACTACTTCCTTATTGACAAGAGCGATGATGCGCTCGCGGGTCTTCATTTCTTGCATGATATTCTCTATTTTTGGGGCAAAGGTACGAAAATTATTCAAAAAAGAATAAAAGTGATGATAAAAAAAATTACTCAACTTCCGTAAGTACGAAAGTTGAGTAAATTGGGATGATTAGTCTTCTAACTGGAAGAGAGGATCGTCGGCTGTAAGCATCACTGGCTTCTGGTCGAACTCCTTGAGGAGCTGGGCAGGAACATACTGCTTGTCGACCACGAGGCGGAACATGTACTCATTGAACCAGCGGTTGGTCATGATGAGACAGCCCTTCTGTCCGTTGTCGGCGCCCCAGCTGTTCTCCACCTTCCACTTCAGCGGCTTGCCATTGGCGTCGAGGTCGACGGCGGTGAGCGTCATGGCGTGGGTAGAACCGCTGTCGAAGGTGCTGATGCGCTCGGCCTTGTTCATAGGGAACGTGGTACCGAAGAGCGAGGCATAATCATAGTTGTCGAGGTCGAGATAACCGCGCTTGCGGTCGAACTGCTTGCCCACATCGTAGCTGGAGTACATCTTGCGACCATCCTTGAGCGAGGCGATGGCGAGGCTGGCAATCTCGTCCATAGGCAGGTTGAGATACTTCCAGTTGTGGCCGTCGTAGGTGTGGCGGTCGTACTCCA
>OQWM01003015.1_pt1 | contig 11333 bp, 12 predicted proteins | sample 1691531 | NCBI WGS metagenome assembly OQWM01 (sample SAMN03418257, study PRJEB22391) | human gut metagenome | biome: human-gut; feature: organic feature; material: feces | host: Homo sapiens | place: Tanzania | collected 2013-01 | reverse complement strand
CCTGGACGCACTACATCCACAAGCACCTCTTTTTCGCACATGCCGATGCAGCCTGTCTGCTGTACCTGTACATCAAATAAATGACGCTTGTTCAGCTCCTGCAGGATAGCGCTCATAACCTCGCGCGCACCGGCAGCGATACCGCAGGTACCCATACCGACAATAATTTTCGTTCCCGAGCTTTGACGCAGCTTGATATCTGCCTTCAGCTTATCTCTCAAAGCGTGTAAATCCGCTAAGCTTTTCATTCGTTTATACCTCCTCACCCTGCACCTGTGCCAGCTGCTCCTTTAAATAAGCACCCAGCCAGGCATATACTTCAGGATTGGCAAAGTCACACGCTTCGCCTAATATTTCTCTGACCTCTTGCGTCCTGAAGACCAGCGAGCCTTTAGCGCCGTTATAGGCAAATTCCAGCTCCAGCTGCGGCGCCCCCGCCAACAGCACCTGCACGCTGCTCACAATATCTCCCAGCGGAGGCCGGTCAATATTAGCTGCCGCAAAATATGCAGTCAGCACAGTTCCCTTTCCGGGCGCAGACTGCAGCTCCAAGTGTCCGCCGCATTGCTGCGTAACCATATCGATAAAGGGAATCCCCATGCCTACCTTTCTGGTAGTACGACTGGTAACAAAGGGGTCACGCACCCGCTGCAGCATCTCGCTATCCATGCCCTTGCCGTCATCGCGAACGCTGAAAACAAAGTACCCCTGCTCATTTTCGCTGACAGTCAGCCAGATGTGACGGGCACCGGCAGCCACAGAATTTTGGGCTATATCCAAGATGTGTAATGCCAGCTCCCGCATTTTATTTATACCTTGCCAGAATGCCTGCCAGCTTATCGGTAGTCAGGCGTCCATGCGTATCATCGTTAATCTGCATAACCGGTGCCAAGCCGCAGGCACCGATGCAGGCTACAGTTTCCAGGGTAAAGCGCAGGTCGTCGGTCGTATGTCCGGCCTTAATACCCAGCTGCTTTTCCAAGGCCTGCAGAATTGTTTTGCCGCCACGCACATGGCAGGCAGTACCCTGGCAGACGCGAATAACATTGCGTCCGCGCGGATTAAGATGGAACAATGAATAAAAGGTTACTACGCCGTAAATTTCGGAAATCGGCGTACCTGTTTTATCGGCAATATACTCCAGTACATCCTTAGGCAAATAGTTGTACAGGTTCTGCACTTCCTGCAGAATAGGAATCAACGGTCCCTTGACATCTGCGTATTTTTCCAGAATGGCATCTATGCGCTGCTTTTCCGGATTATCGCCGCCGCAGCAGCTGCATTTACGCTCAAGACGGTTTTCACTATTGTTCATACTACCCCTCCTCTAAAGGATTTTTTGTAAACTTACTCACTCAGTATACCATTTTGCAGTTAATTGCACAATACTATTTACGTGATTTTTGTTATATAGTGTACTCTATTTGCGTTATTCTTTACAAAAGTCTGAAAATTGTCCCGCCAGGACACTGCGCATCCCTTTACCAGCAAGAGCCAATTTCAGCTCTGCTATCGTTAACGCCTCCACCTGCAGTAAATTTTTCGGTCCCTGCACAAAATCATAAATATTATGTGCATCGGAATCCGTAACAAACGGCAGATAGCCTGCCAGACGCTGCAGCTTCGACTGCAGCTTGCGCTGCCAGCCTGCTGCAGAAATTTCAGCAGCAGCAAAGCCAAAGTCCGGCTCAATAAAACCAAGCTGTCCCAAAATGCTGTAGGAAGGACGGTCAATGTGAGCGGCAATAGTAAGGCCGCCCAAGGCGGCAACCTGCTGCACCACCTGCGCCGCTGTCAGCGACAGCGGTGCGTGCAGCAGCCGCTGCTCCTCGCGCACAAACTCGTCCTCGGCATCTACTACATACTGAGCACCAAAGCGTTCTGCATCATTCAGCATGCCGTTCATATGCTCATCAACCAGCAGCTGCCATCTCTGCAGCTGCTCCAGCGTGTCAAACAGCGCCACAATATGCGCTTCCTCACTGCTTTCCACTTCCATACCGGGGAACACCTTCACGCCGTAGCGCTGCGCTGCCTCCAGCGCAGCCGACACGTTGGCACTGGCATTATGGTCAGTAATAGCAACAGCGCCAATGCCATACTCGGCGGCACGCATCACAATGTGATGCGGTGTCATTTCTACCTCAGCACAGGGCGAAAGCAGCGTATGTACATGTAAATCCGCCAGAACTGTCTGCATAGCTTAGTCCTTCTTGCCAACACCCAATTCATACAGCTTGCCGATAACCTCAAAAGCAGGCTCCTCGGTTGCCGCAACAACAACATCATTCAGATTTGCCTTGTGCAGTGTATCCTCCGCTACCGGACCGTCGCCTGCTACAATAACTGCCGCAAAGCCAATCAGGGAAGCAACAGCAGCAACATTCTGATGTCCCTGCATCGTTACCCAGACCATACCGGGCTGACCTTGGCCCATTGCATTACTCAGTAAATCGGAAGCATAACCGCCTTCTACCTCTGCATATAAAGCGTCCTCGCTTACATCCTTAGTCAGAAGCTTCAATTCAAGCTTCTCAATCATCTCTTTAACCTTCATCGTTGTCTGCCTCCGTTTTATTTATTTCTGCCGGCTCATGATAAATAGGTATCTGCTTAGCCAGCTCCAGCATGCCCTGTGACAATTTATGTACACTGGCACGCAATTTAAAAATACAATCTATCTCGTGCGCCTTGCCCTGCACGATATCCTCCGCCAGTCCCTGACAGCTGGGTGCGCCGCAGGCACCGCAATCCAGACCGGGCAAGGAACAGAGCACTTCTTCCATGCGCTCAAATTTTTTCATCGCTTCCATGATATCATCATCAAGCTGCATCATCGGACGTGCCACCAGCTTCTTGCGGTAAGCCTCCGAATGCGGGAAATCCTCCAGCACCATCGTGCGCGCCATCGCCTCACGCCTGTCCGCCGGCTCCTGCTCCCGCAGGCTTGCGATACGCCTGCGCAAATTGCATTCGGCCACGAACTTGTTTTCTGCTGCCAAAAGACCGCCCAGGCAGCCTCCTTTGCAGGCACTGCATTCCACATAATCAAGCTGCGGCATTTTATTCATAGAAACCTGCTCCAGCAGGTCATACACATTATCAATACCGTGAATTGCCAAACCGTTGGTAATACCGGCGCTTTCAATTTCGCCGCCGTAGGTTCCCCAGGCCATACCGTAGGAGGAACCGGTGCGCACATTCAGCTCATGCGTACCGCCAAGATTCTTCAGCAGCAGGCCGTAAATCTCCGACAAGCTGAAGCTGCCGGTAAGCTCTGTATGATGCACATCTACCGACTGACGGATATTGGTTTCCTTGGACGGACAGGGCGAGATAAACCATACGCCTATCAGCTCCTTCGGCAGCTGCTTGCGCGCCGCTGCTTCACGCTTCACGTAAATTGCGGCAGCTTCTGCCGGCGGCAGCACAGGCACTACCTGCTTAATCAGCTCGGGAAACTTTACCTGAATCAAGCGCATAACTGCAGGGCAGGTAGATGAAATCAACGGCTTGCGTCCGTTGCTGTTATTTTTTACATATTCTTCTATTTCCAGGGCGATATACTCCGAAGCCAGTGAAACATCAAAAATTTCATCAAAGCCTATATTATGCAGGCCCTGCCAGATGCTTTCCAACGGAATATTATCCGGGAACTGCGCATACAGCGAAGGCGCAGGCAACACAATATTATAAGCATAATCTGCCAATCCATCCAGCGTGTCGGTTTTTACGTTAAAAGCATGATAGGGACAGCCTGCAGCACAGGCACCGCAGTCAATGCAGCGATCTCCCAAAATCTCCGCCTTGCCGTTGCGCACGCGGATGGCCTCTGTCGGACACAGCTTGACGCAGGATACGCAGCCCTGACATTTATTCCGCTGCAATTCCACCGAATGGAAATATGTTGTTGGTTGAGGAGCCATTGCGTATCACCTCGTTTCCTAAAATCTCTTACAAATCCTCGCTCTGGTGCTTGAACTGCATCGTAATACAGGTACCTTCACCCACCTTGGACTGAATATCAAACTTATCGGAGCACTTTACCATATTAGGCAGTCCCATGCCGGCGCCAAAGCCCATCTGACGCACATAATCAGGCGCAGTAGACCAGCCCTCCTGCAAAGCCTTGTTGATATCAGGGATGCCGGGGCCGTGGTCGGTTACCGTAATCACCGTAGCATCCGGGAAAACCTCAGCCGCTACATTACCGCCGCCGGCGTGAATAATAACATTCATCTCCGCCTCATAGGTGCCGATAGCAATACGGCGCACAATGTCTGCCGGAATGCCCAGGCGTTGCAGCATCTTTTTTATTTTAGAAGAAGCTTCGCCTGCGCGTTCAAAATCTCCGCCAACGCAGTCAAAAGCTAATTTTACTGATTTACTGTCTGTCATTTTGCTTTACTCCTTTTTGCTGCAGCCACGGATACCTGCTCCGTAAAGAATGCCGCAGGCTTCAAATAAAGTATAATCGGTAGCCAGAACCGGCAGATTGTTTTCCGCCGCCGCTGCCACAATATCAGCATCAGGCACCTTTCCACGCACAAATACCAGCGCGCTCAGCTCCGTCATATCGGCGGTGCGCACTACCTGCATATTTGTCAGTCCCGTGCACAGCAAGGTGTTGCGTTTGGTAAAGGCCAGAACATCGCTCATCATGTCACTGCCGCAGCAGGACTCAATTTGGCGGTGCATCAGCTCACTGCCGGTCAGAACCTTGGCCTGCAGCAGCTTTTGTACATTATACAAATCCATACACATAGCCCCTTCCTCCATTTATTACAGCTTTTATCTAAGCAAAATATCTGTTTTTTGCCAGACTTGATTACATTTATTGTACACTTTAATAAGCAAGATGTAAATAAATAGTATAGCATAACTATGTAAAAAAGAAGACCGGCCCACAGGACCAGCCTTCAAACTTTATTTAGTGCTAACACGCTTTACTCTGCAATGCCTGCCAAAGCCTGCTGCAAATCTGCCAGCAAATCTTCCTTATCCTCCAAACCGCAGGACAGACGCACCAGGCCTGCAGGAATACCGGCCACCGCCAGCTGCTCATCCGTCATCTGACGATGCGTCGTAGTTGCCGGGTTCAGGCAGCAGGTACGTGCGTCGGCAACATGCGTTTCGATTGCCGCAAGCTGCAAGCGCTTCATGAATTCTTCCGCCGCCTTGCGTCCTCCCTTCAGGTTAAAGGAAACTACGCCGCAGCCGCCGTTGCCAAGATATTTTTGCGCCAAAGCATAGTATTTATTGGACTTCAGTCCGGGGTAGTTGACATATTCCACCTGCGGCTGCTGCTCCAAAAACTCTGCCACAGCCTGAGCGTTTTCTACATGGCGCGGCATACGCACATGCAGCGATTCCAAGCCAAGATTCAGAATGAACGCACTTTGCGGCGATTGCACTGCGCCGAAGTCACGCATCAGCTGCGCCGTTGCCTTAGTAATAAACGCACCCTCCTTGCCAAACTTTTCGGCGTAGGTAATTCCGTGATATGATTCATCCAGTGCGCACAGACCGGGGAACTTGTCGGCATGCGCCAGCCAGTCGAACTTACCGCCGTCGATAATCGCACCGCCAAGACAGGCAGCATGGCCATCCATATACTTCGTTGTCGAATGCGTTACGATATCTGCGCCCCATTCCAGCGGACGGCAGTTAATCGGTGTTGGGAAGGTGTTATCCACGATCAGAGGCACACCATGACGATGCGCAGCGTTGGCAAATTTTTCAATATCCAACACCGTCAGTGCGGGGTTGGCAATAATTTCGCCAAACACAGCCTTGGTGTTCTCCTGAAAAGCAGCATCCAGCTCCTCATCCGTAGCATCGGGAGAAACAAAGGTTGCTGTTACACCCATCTTCGCCAGTGTTACGTCAATCAGATTATAGCTGCCGCCGTAAATAGAAGATGAAGCAACGATGTGGCTGCCTGCCTCGCAGATGTTAAACAATGCAAAGAAGTTTGCCGCCTGACCGGAGGAAGTGAGCATTGCCGCAGCGCCACCCTCCAGCTCCGCAATTTTTGCCGCTACGTAATCGCAGGTGGGGTTTTGCAGGCGGGAGTAAAAATAACCTGTAGCCTCCAGGTCGAACAGCTTGCCCATCGCCTCGCTTGTATCGTACTTAAAGGTAGTGGATTGGATAATAGGAATCTGGCGCGGTTCGCCATTACCCGGTTTATAACCGCCTACTAAACATTTGGTATTAATCTTAAAATCACTCATTTTCTATCGCTCCTTCAAAAATTTATCATCTTCACATTATTGGTTAGCAGGAATTGCGGCACCCATGCGCTGCAGTTGCAAAAGAATTTTGTTATATTCGCCCAAAGCCTTATCCAGCTTGTTGCCGCTCGCCGGTGCCAGCTCGTGCAAATCATACGGCGTATCCTGGTAAACAATGTTCAGCCAGTTCATATAGAACAGATGCGCGTAGCTGCGCCATTTAAATACAGGCTCCTGCGTTGTATCGCCATCAGGGAAGTAGAACTCCGGTAAATCAATCGGCAAATTCTTTTTCTTATCACGGAAATATTCATTAGCCAAGGTATAGCGATCATATTCGAAATGACCTAAAACGAAAATGCGGCGCAAATCCTTGGTAGCGCAGATGTTGATACCGTTTTCTACCGAACGTGACAGCACCTGCAGAGCCTTGCAGGCATCAATCGCATCATCATCAACAGCAGTATGACGTGACTGAGGAATAAAGTATCTATCGTCAAAGCCACGCAGCAGCGGATGATTCTTCACTGTCAGGCCATAGGGGAAGATGCCAAACATCTTCGCCGGCAAAACAGTTTTGTTAACACCGTAATAATGGTACAAGGCAGCCTGCGCTCCCCAACAAAGTGTCATCGTAGAATAACAGTGATATTCTGCCCAGTCCAGATAAGCTTCGATTTCTTTCCAGTAATCAACAGCCTCAAAGGGAATAGTTTCTACCGGTGCGCCCGTCATTAAGAATGCATCGTAATAGCGGTCCTTGATATCATCAAACTCCAGATAAGCGCGGTCAAGATACGAATTGTCGGTATGCGTAGTTTCACGGCTCACAGTACGGCAGAAATCAACCTCTATCTGCAGCGGAGAATTGCCCAAAAGACGCAGCAGCTGAATTTCTGTCGGCTTCTTCAGCGGCATCAGGTTCAGCACGCACACCTTCAGCGGACGAATACGCTGTGTTGTCGCGCGCTGTTCAGTCATAGTAAAAATTCCTTCCTCCTGCAGCTGGCAGATAGCGGATAAATGGTCATTGATTTTAATCGGCATTGTTTTTTCCTCCTACATTTCCTAACGTAAATTATTCAACTTGCTACAGGAGGAGCAATAAAAAAGCTTCCGTTCCTGTAAAAATACAGGGACGAAAGCGTTGCTTCGTGATACCACCCTAGTTCATCCATATGTCACCACATGAACCTCATCAAGTACGCAGGGATTGTTTACCCTTTAATACTCCAGCACTGTAACGGGCGCACCCGGACGGCCTAAATGCTAGCATCTCAGCCCATCGGCTCCAAGACCATCTTCAATGTCACCACCTGCTCCTTCTTGCACCATTACGAAGGCTCTCTTTGCCAGGCTCGTACATTTACTCTTCTCTTCATCGCCCATTATTAAGTTATGTGCATGATAATACAGTAATTCTTTGTAACTGTCAACAAAAAGTTGCAGTTTTTTCGAAGAAAAAGGAGATAGAGTTGATTTTGTAAAGTAGGTTACAGAAATTAGATTAATATAACAGCATTTTCATTATGTGCACTAATTCACTCACTCTTCTGTGTCTAAAACAAATTAAGCACTTCCAGGTATGGACAAATGCCAAGCATGTTTATGTAAATTAAAACAGACTCATCGCATAACTCCCGTTTTTTTCATTAAATACAATAAATATTTTCCAATAGAGCTACGATATTGCTGTTTTCTCCATAAATTTTTACTAATAATCCGATAATCATGAGGTTCTAAATTTAAATTATCATTTAACTCAATATTTCCCCAAGCAGAACTGTAATATAGCTCTTTCCACGCATCGCTTCCAAAACGATCTATATTCAACCCCCAAGGCTTTAGTGGACCTACGAAATGAAGAAACACTATCTTTTTATTTTCTACAGGCTTAAATGCATTGTAAACCCCATCTAAATAATAGGCTTCTTCACCTAATATAATATTAAAAGCATCTTGATCATACATTTTCAATTTAGTTATATTGTTTTTTATACAATCGATGAATTTTGATAAAATATCTTCTTCAAAATATCTGTCTATATCTATAAGCATTACACCAGAATTAAAATATGTTTTATGTGAAGAAATGCCTAAATCTATCATCAGTTCAGTTTTGGCATTACCCTTTAACCCATCTTCAACAATGCCTATGACGCTAGGTAAATCCATAGTAAACAAATCATTTATATTGCCCAAGCACAAGATATCCGCGTCTAAATATAATGCTCTTTTTATTTTTCCATGCAAAATATACGGAGCTATAGCCCGGTAATATATCGACAAATTCCAGTCAGCATTTTGTGGAAATTCCGCTATAACTTCATTGGATAAATAATATATAATTATAGAAATTTGCGGATTTTCTTCTGTCATATGCTTTATCTTCTGCAAATCTTCATCTTTAATCTCATCGCAAAAAATGTGAAATGCTATCTTCTCATCTTGATTATGCTTAATGATTGACAGCATCGTAACAGCCGCATATTTTATGTAATTAGCATCTACACCAAAAATGATATTCTTAATATCGGCATCGTCAAAAGAATTATACTCTACATGTTTCTTTAAAAGCATCTCTTTTTCCATCATTATGAGTTCCTTCCCTCTCTTATGATATCCACTACAGCCATCAACTAATTACACCATCATCATAAACCATATCAATAACTAATACACGTATCGCCATGATTTTTATCATTATAATATTCAGTAAATATCATTTTAAATGTAACTGTCGCCATCAATAATCCCCAAATGCTTCATCTAGTAAAAGCGTAACGCATTACATTGTTTTTTAATTAATCACAAAGCAAAATTACATATTTAATGATAAACGCAAACAGTTTCTTGTAATGATATTTTGTTAAAATTAAGTTATTACACAAAATCTATGAAGGTGCAATCAACATGTACTACAACAAAGATATCACCAATTTTCAAAAAAGTAAATACTTTTCTTTAAATATTTTAAGAAAATTACAAGTAATTGAGTCTGCCAGATTCAATCGATGTACCATACGTCATAAGGTAAGGGGATATAATATTTATAGCTTGCCGTTAAAATTCTCTTATGAAAACACCATATAAGCTATTTTACTGCGAACTAGATAAAACATATGCATCCTGATTTCCGAAAAGTGTGCGACCTCTTATTGCGATTTAATAATACTTTTTGAAGCGTTCAAATAACAAAATCAGTTATAAGGAAACTTTTAAATCGTAATTGTCACTAACATTCTTACTCCTCAGTATAACTATCATTATCAAATATCCACCAAACACCGGAATCCTCAATATCACTTATAAAGTAAATCTATTTTATTAGTATTATCACTTATTACTGTATCCGGTATGATGCAGTTTTCTTCCCAGTGCCAGAGACATTCTATTCCGTTAAGACGGACGGATAGGATTTGAACGGAGCCTTGGGATATTATCTGAATTTGTGGGGTGTGGGGATTGTCTGGATTTTGTGTACACTGGAATGTTACAGGCTCATCTTTTGCGTGTGCGTATTTAACGGTGTCTAATTGGGCATCTGTATTCTGGAGTTCTTCGGAATTATCTGTATTCTTATTTTCTGTTTTCTTTGCTTTATTTTGTTTCTTCTTATTTTTCTTTTTTGATGGCTTAGGTGTTGGTGTTTTGGTTGGTTTGGGCGTTTTTGTTGGCTTTGGATTTTTCTTGGGCTTGGGTGTTGGTATCGGAGTTGATGTTAATGAGATTTCTTCTGGTGTTTTAACATTGGATTTATCTGTCTGGGTGGGAGTCTGTATGTTGTTATCCGTTTGAGAATGGTGATTCCATGCAGAATTATTATTGCCCTGGGTGTTATTGTTATTTTGAGTGGCGTTATTACTCTGGGAATTATTATACCACTGAGAATTGTTGTTCCATTGACTGCCGTTATTCCAGTCAGTGCTGCTCTGCTGTATATCATTCCATTGCTGTGTATTATCTTGTGTTCTGTTTCCTGTATCAGAATTATATGGATATTCATTGTCTTGTGTCTGATCGTTCTGCACCGGAGTTTCTGATGTGTTGTCTCCAGTCTGCCAGCTATTTTCCCTGATTCTTTGCCAGCGCCACAGTGGGAGAGACATTAAAATGCCAGCCTCCTTCGTTCCCTCGAACGACGAGGTCTCCATCACTCCAAGAGTAGTCAGACGCTACGATATAATATAGAACATCTTCCAGAGAACGAACATTTTCCTTGACGGTTTCGAGGTCACAGCCAACCAAAGCCCGCGCCTGTTCCCAGGTTAAAGTCAAACCCTTAGAAGTGATGGGAAATTTCGTTTTCGACAAAAAGGCAGATTTGAAGTGTTGAAGGTTCTGCTTCTGCACCGCAGTTTCTGCCGGGATATTTTCCAGTGGGTCTGTTTTCTTTTGGCAAGAAAGGGATTTGTACGAAATGATAGCCACATCGCCGCGCGTAAAAGTAGAGGGATTCTCGTATTGTCCGTTGGTAATTCCTAATTTATCAGAGAGTTTCCAAGAGGAAGAAACCTCAAAATCTTTACCAGATTCATAGCCCAGGGAACGCAAGACAAAGGCAATGTACTGGTTGGCTTTGATGGGATTCGTGCCGCAGTAGGTTGTAGCAGTATAGCCGTTTGTCAGGCCGTTGGTGTAGGCGTAGCCGATGTAAGGCTTCATGCTGTCGGAAACATCTGTAAAGGGGATCTTCCATGTTCCGGCTTTGGCCTCTTCCTCTTTGCCCTGATGGATGCTCACGGTAATAAACCGGCTGGCCATGGTGTTCAGCGCCGAGACCAGGATCTGGGCGTAGGACACAAACTGGTTGCCCTGGGTCACAAAACCCGAGGCACTGATGTCGATGGCCTTCGCCAGATAGGGGCTTAAGATGAAGCTGACGCCCATGCTCACCGCAAAAGACACGATCTGGGCGGTCATACTGATAAATAACTGTTTTTTATTCATGAATCTTTCATTCCTTTATTTATTAGAACAGCGTAGCTTTCAAAATATACTGGTAGATGCCATATCCGTTGAGCAGCGCGGCCCCCAGGAACAGCACCCGGTAATACCACACCCGGCTGCCTTTCCACACCAGCTTCCGGTTGCCAA
>OQWM01003011.1_pt1 | contig 11343 bp, 10 predicted proteins | sample 1691531 | NCBI WGS metagenome assembly OQWM01 (sample SAMN03418257, study PRJEB22391) | human gut metagenome | biome: human-gut; feature: organic feature; material: feces | host: Homo sapiens | place: Tanzania | collected 2013-01 | reverse complement strand
CACGAGTTGCGGCTTATGCAGTGCAACCTGATGCCCGATGAAACCGCCCTGCGGGTCAGCGGCATCCGGCATATTGTGGCGGTGTCCGGCCTGCATGTGGCCATGCTCTTTGGCATTCTCTGGCTGCTCTCCGGGAAAACCCCATGGCCTGCCTTTGTGGTGGGGCTTCCGGTGCTGTGGCTCTTTGCGGCAGCGGCGGGGTTTACCTCCTCGGTGTGCCGGGCCTGCATCATGTCGGGGCTCCTGGTTCTGGCAAAGCTTACACGCCGGGCCTATGACCCCAAAACCGCCCTGGCCGCGGCGGCCCTGGGACTCATGGTCGGAAATCCCTTCGTCATTGCCGCCCCGGGGTTTCAGCTGTCGGTGCTCAGCGTGTTGGGCATCCTCCTGTTCCAGCAGCCCCTGGCCGGGTATTTCCGGCAGCACCTGCCCCAAAAAGGCGGGCGCTTTTCCCAGGGAGCGGCGGATTCTCTTTCCGTGAGCCTCAGCGCCATGGCCCTGTCCACGCCGATTTCCGCCTGGTATTTTGGTGTGATCTCTCTGGTGGGCGTTCTGACCAATCTGCTGACGCTGTGGCTGCTGCCGGTGATTTTCGGGGGGATATTGGGCGTTTGCATCCTGGGCCCCATTTTCCCGGCTCTGGGTTCCTTTTTGGGCAGCTGCATCGCCTGGCCCATCCGGCTGGTGCTCTATACCGCAAGGACCCTTTCCCGGCTTCCCATGGCGGCAGTGTATACATGCAGCAAATGGAGCGTTTGCTGGCTCATTGTTGCCTATGGCCTGGTGGGCCTATGGTGCCTGTGCCGGAAAAAGCAGGGGAAGATTTTCTTCGCTGCGGCGCTGGCGGGCCTGGCCATTTCCGCCGTCCTGACAGGCTACGGCCCCAGGACCGATGACTGCCGCCTGACGGTGCTGGACGTAGGCGAGGGACAATGTCTGCTGCTGCAAAGCGCCGGGGAGAATGCCCTCATCGATTGCGGCGGGGATTCCGATACAAAGTCTGCGGATTTGGCCTGGCAGATGCTCCGCAGTCAGAATTTTTATCACCTGGAGGTGCTGGCCCAGACCCATTTTGACTGGGACCATGTGGGCGGCACGGCGCATTTTCTCACCCAGATCCCGGCCGAGACGGTGCTGCTTCCCGGGGAAGACCCGGATTTATCGGGTGTGCTTCTGACCGAGGATACGGAAATCCCCTTTGGAACCGGTGTTTTGCGGTTTTATCCCTATACCGGCGGCAATTCCCGGCAGGAAAACAGCATGGTCATCTTGTTTGAATCCGAAAACTGTGTTATACTGATTACCGGTGATTTGGATATGGCCGGGGAGCGGCGGCTCCTGCGGCAGGGGGTGCTGCCCAAGACGGATATTCTGGTGGTAGGCCACCACGGCTCCAAGTATTCCACCTGCCCGGAACTGCTGGAAACCACGAAGCCGGAGCTGGCGGTCATCAGCGTGGGGGCCAACAATCATTACGGCCATCCGGCCCAGGAGCTGCTGGACCGGCTGGAGGACACCGGCTGCGACATCCGAAGAACAGACCGGGAAGGGACGATTCTCATCAGGAGGGAAGACTGTGGCAAAAAAACAAGCATCGGGGGCTGAGCTGCAGCTGCTGAAACAACATATTCGGGAGAAGGCCCCCGGCAGACTTTATGTATTCTTTGGGGAAGAGACCTTCCTCTTGAACCATTATCTGGGCCAGCTAAAAAAACTGCTGCTGGACCCGCTGACGGAATCCTTTAATTACCATCGGTTCAACACGGAAAACTTTACCCTGACGGTCTTTGCCGAGGCGGTGGAAAATCTGCCCATGATGGCGGAATACACCCTGGTGCAGGTGGAAGATGTGGATCTGTTCAAAATGAACGAATCCGACCGGGAGCGGATGGCCCAGGTGCTCTCCGACATTCCGGAATACTGCACCGTGCTGTTTCTCTACACCGCGGCCCCCTGGAAGCCGGACAAACGGATGAAAAAACTCTGGGATGCCCTGGACAAGGCGGGGCTCACGGTGGAGTTTGCCAAGCAGGATCAGCGGGACCTGATCGCCTGGCTCACCAGGCATTTTGCCTCCCGGCAGAAAAAAATCTCCACGGAGCTGTGTGCCTACCTTATTGACATTACCGACGGCACCATGACGGCCCTTTTGGGAGAAATCGATAAGATTTGCGCCTATTCCGGGTCAGATACCATCTGCAAAGCGGATATTGACGCGGTCACGGAGCCGGTGCTGGATGCGGTGGTCTTCCAGATGACGGACCTTCTCAGCGCCGGGCAATATGACGAGGCGCTGCTGAAGCTGCAGCAGCTTCTAAAAATGCAGCAGGAGCCCCTGGCGATTTTAGGCGCGGTGGGAGGCCATTTCCGCCGTCTGGCCACCGCCCGGACCCTGCTTGACAACCGGAAAACCTCCTCCGACCTGCAAAAGCTCTGCGGCCTGCCGGACTATCCCGCCCGAAAGACCATGGAGGCTGCCCGTCGGTTCAGCCCGGAGTTCTGCCGCAAGGCGGCGGAGCTGGTGCTGGAAACGGATTACCGCATCAAAACCTCTTATGACGACCCGGAGCGGCTGCTGGAGCTGCTGCTGCTCAGTCTGGCACGGGAGGCGCAGCATGGTTAAAATCCAAGAGGCCATTGTGGTGGAGGGACGGTACGATAAAAACACCCTGAGCCAGATCGTAGAAGCGCCGATTTTTGAAACCTCCGGATTTGGCATTTTTAAAGATAAGGAGCAGATGGCCCTTTTGCGCCGGGTGGCGGAAAAACGGGGGCTCATCGTGTTTACGGACTCTGACGGTGCAGGGTTTGTCATCCGCAATCATATCAAAAGCGCCATCCCCGGGAAGTACCTGAAGCACGCCTACATTCCAGATATTCCCGGAAAGGAACGTCGGAAGGCTGCCCCGGGAAAAGAGGGAAAGCTGGGGGTGGAGGGCATGACCCCGGAGGTGATTTTGTCCGCCCTGAAAGCCGCCGGGGCCACCATGGACGGCAGCACCCAGGAAGCACCCCGGGAACCCATCACCAAGCAGGATTTCTTTGAATGGGGCCTGTCCGGCGGGCCGGACAGCGGGGAGAAGCGCAGAAAGCTTTTGAAGCGGCTGGAGCTGCCGGAGCGGATGACGGCCAACGCCCTGCTGCAGGCCGTGAACCTGTTCTGCGGCAGGGAAGAACTGGAGGACATCCTCCGGGAATTGGGATAAAATCGCGTTCATCCTAATATGGAGAAAAGCAAATGGTAGATATATCGGTTAAAAATTTAAGCAAGTTTTTTGTCATCGGGGAAAACCTGTTGCAGGACCTTTCCTTTGACATTCAGGAAGGGGAGTGCGTGGCCATTCTGGGCCGGAACGGCTGCGGGAAGACCACCCTTTTTAAAATCCTCACCGGGGAAATGGACTATGACCAGGGAGAGGTCTATGTAAACCCCAATAAAAAGCTGGGCCTCATCTCCCAGATCCCCAAATTCCCCCAGGGTTACACCGTGGAGGATGTGCTGCGGTCCGCCTTTGCGGTGCTGACTGCCACCAAGCGGAAAATGGAGGCACTGGAAGCCGCCATGGCCCAGGGAGCCACCCAGGAGCAGCTGCGGGAATATGACACCCTGGTCAACCGCTTCCAATCCGGCGGCGGCTACGAAATGGACGTGGACGTGGACAAGATCTGCAACGGCCTGGGCATTACCCCACAGCAGCGGCCCCAGGAGTTTGACAGCCTTTCCGGCGGTGAAAAGACCCGCATCAATCTGGCCCGACTGCTTCTGGAGAAAACGGACATCCTGCTTCTGGACGAACCCACCAACCACCTGGATTTGAACAGCGTGGAATGGCTGGAAGGGTACATCACCGGCTTCAAGGGTACCGTCCTGACCATTTCCCACGACCGTTACTTCATTGACCGGGTGGCAGACCGGGTCATTGAGATCGTAGACGGCCACGGAGAGTTCTATTCCGGCAACTATTCCTACTATATGGAGGAAAAGCAGGCCCGGTTTGACTTGCAGCTGAAGCAATATGAGCAGGAGCAGGCCAAGCTCAAGCAGCTGGGCTATACCGTGGAGCGGATGAAGGGCTGGGGCATCAACAACCGGACGCTGTACCGCCGGGCCATGTCCATCCAGCACCGCATGGAGCGCATCCAGAAGACCGAACGGCCCAAGACGGAGCGGACCATGAAGGCCTCCTTCGGAGAAAAGGACTTTTCCGGAGATGTGGCCTTTAAGATGAAAAACGTATCCAAGGCTTTTGGAGACCGGGTGCTGTTTTCCGATGTGAACCTGGTGGTGGAGGGCGGTGAGCGCATTGCCCTGCTGGGGGACAACGGAACGGGCAAGTCCACCTTTATCAAGTGCCTGCTGGGCGAGGAGGACTGCAGCGGAAAAATCCAGTTCGGCCCCACGGTGAAGTGGGGGTATCTGCCCCAGATCATTCACTTCGACCACCCGGAGCGCAGCCTTTACGACACCATGCTCTACGAAAAGAACCTGTCCCCCCAGATGGCCCGAGACCGGTTGGGTGCATTTCTATTTCAGGGAGAGGACGTGTTTAAGACCGTAGGAACCTTGTCCGGCGGAGAGCAGTCCCGGCTGCGGCTGTGTATGCTCATGGACGAAAAAATCAACCTGCTGATTTTGGACGAGCCCACCAACCACTTGGACATTGCCTCCCGGGAATGGGTGGAGGCCGCCATTGAGGAATTCGAGGGCGTGCTGCTCTTTGTGTCCCACGACCGGTACTTTATTGAAAAATTCGCGGAGCGCATCTGGCTTCTGGAAAACGGAACCATCCGGGATTTCCGCTGCGGCTACGAAAAATACCGCTCTATTTTGGAGCATGAGGCCCAGGCCAAGGTGCTGCCTGCCCCCTCCCCAGAGCCCAAGGTCAAGAAGGAACGGCCCCGGTCCGGCCCCAAGGATGCGGAAAAGCTGGTCAGGCGGCTGGAACGGGAAATCGAAAAGCAGGAGCAGAAGGTGGCGGAGCTGGAAGAAAAAATCCAGCAGGCCTCTGCGGACTACCAGGAGCTGACCCGTTTGCTGGAAGAAAAGGAAGGGGCGGAAGAAATCCTTCTGGAGCTGATGGAGCAGTGGGACCAGGCCCAGCAGTAGAGAAGGTTCCCCTAGGGCTGCCGCAAGAAAACGGCATTGACAGAAGAGTTGTTGGGGTTTATAATAGACCCTGCGGCGGAGAGCCGAATTTTTGTGAAATTCCCCAAAAGGATATTGATATTTTAAGGAGAGTTGATTATGAGTTCCTGTAACGGAAATTGTTCCAGCTGCGGCTCTGATTGCGCAGATCGCAAGCAGGAGAGTCTGCTGGCGCAGTTGAATCCCAAGTCCTCGGTGAAAAAGGTCATCGCCGTGGTGTCCGGTAAGGGCGGCGTGGGCAAGTCCACCGTCACCTCCATGCTGGCCGTTGCCATGGCCCGGCAGGGCAAGCACGTGGGTGTGCTGGATGCGGATATTACCGGCCCCTCTGCCCCCACGGCCTTTGGCGTTACCGAGTGCCAGGGTGCCAATGAGGGAGGGCTGTATCCGGCCCTGACGGCCTCCGGCATTCAGGTCATGTCCATCAACCTGCTGCTGGACAACCCCGGTGACCCGGTGGTGTGGCGCGGCCCGGTGATCGCCGGTGCGGTGAAGCAGTTCTGGACCGACGTGATCTGGGAAGACGTGGACTATCTGTTTGTGGATATGCCTCCCGGAACCGGTGACGTGCCTCTGACGGTGTTCCAGAGCCTGCCGGTGGACGGCATCGTTATTGTCACCAGCCCCCAGGATCTGGTTTCCATGATCGTGACCAAGGCGGTCCGTATGGCGGAAATGATGCACATTCCCGTTCTGGGCTTCGTGGAGAACTACTCCTATCTGGAGTGCCCGGACTGCGGCAAGCGCATCAAGGTCTTCGGCGAGGGCCACTTGGACGAGGTGGCCCAGAACCTGGGCCTGCCTGTTCTGGCCCGGCTGCCCATTGACCCCAAGGTGGCGGAAGCCTACGACAACGGCCGGATGGAGACGGTGAACACCGACGCTCTGGCGGACGTGGTTGCGGCCATCGAAAAAGCGGAATAAACATTGCCCCTGATGTTTTTCGGCATCAGGGGCGTTTTTGAAAAGAGGTGGAAGGCTTGGAGGAGAACAAGAGGGAAAAGGCGGCGCAAAGCCGGGGAAAATCCGCTGCCGCTTTCTTGGGGAAGACGCTTTTGCTGCTGCTTGAAACCGTGGTGCTGGCAGCGGCGCTGCTGCTGGGTGCCATATTCGTGGTGACCCACGGTCCCTCAGAGGCGGCAAAAAGGCTTTTTGTCATGTCCGTGAAGGAGACCAGCGCCATGGGCTTTCTGGCGGACTGGTTTTTAAGCCCGGAGGAAGTGGAGCGAATTACCCGGGTGGAGCTGGAGGAGGACATTCAGACGGATGCCTCCCTGATTCAGCTGCCCCAGGAGACTCGGCAACCCGACCAGGCGGACCCCTGGGGCTTTACGGATGAGGACGGCGACGGCATCATCCTGCAGCGGGTTACCGGCTCCGGCTATTCCGGGTTTATGATGATCGTTTTAGACCCCACCCGGGTCATTATGGGCTCCGTGCCGGAGCACTTTGGGGTCAGAGGCTATACCGTGGCGGAGATGGTGGAAAAATTTGATGCCGTGGCCGGGATCAACGCCGGAGGGTTTTATGATCCCAACGGCAACGGAAACGGCAGCATTCCGGATTCCATGGTGGTGTACCGGGGGAAGTCCTATTATTCCGGCACCCGCCAGGGCTTTGCGGGGCTGGACAGCGCCGGCATCCTCCATGTAGGGAACCCCGGCAAAGAAGAACTTGCGGAAATGGACATTCAATACGGGGTCTCCTTTGGCCCTGTGCTGGTTGCCAACGGGGAATCGGTGCTGCCGGAGAACACGGCCAGCGGCCTGAATCCCCGAACCGCCATCGGTCAGCGCTCCGACGGGGCCATGCTCCTGCTGGTCATTGACGGCCGCCAGGTGGTGAGCCTGGGGGCCACCTTGCAGGACCTGGCGGAGATCATGCTGAAATTCGGGGCGGTGAACGCCTGCAACTTAGACGGCGGCTCTTCCTCCCTCATGTGGTTCCAGGGGGATTACATCAACAACTGCGCCTCCGTCATCGGCATTCGGCCGGTGCCTACCACGTTCCTGGTGTTAAAGGAGGGGGCTCATGAAGAATAAATTCCTGAAGGTCATGCTTTTATACGCTCTTGCGGTACTGCTGCTGGGAGGCCTGGGCCTGGGATTCCTCTGGAATTACTTAGGGGCCTATGAGGCATCCCGCAGCCAATACGCGGTGGAGGCAGTTATGGCAGACCTGACGCCCGAAACGGTTCTGGAAGGCGCGCAAGGGCTTCTGGACCGGGTAGATGCCAATCTGCAAAGCCGGGACCAGGCGGAACAACAAATCCTGGATGCCTGCCGGGAACCCTTCCGGGCGGTGAAAGACCCGGGGGCTTCCGGGGAAAGGGAACTGCACTATGAAATCCGTACCGGCAAGCAAACAATCGGAAGCTTCACCCTGACCGTCCAGCCCCAAGGCCTGTATGGGCTGCCCAAATGGACCTTGGCAGACCTGGATTTTGACCTGTCCTTCCTCTGGGGGGAACCCGTCACCCTGACGGTGGACAGCCGGGCCCAGGTGGTGCTGGAGGGGAAGGCCCTGCCGGACACCTACCGGACTCGGCAGGATCTTCCCTATGCCCTGTTTGCGGAACTGGGGGAAGGGGCGGCCTTTCCCACCAGAGTGATCTATACGCTGGAGGGGTATCTGGGGACCATCAGCCCCCGGGTATTGGACGGGAACGGCCGGGATGTGACGGGACAGGACTACGAAACCGTCTTCCTGGAGGACAACTGCGGCGAGAAAGAAAGCCAGGCCCTGTGCCAGGCCCTGGAGACCTTTGTAAAACGCTATATCGCCTTCTCCGGCTCCACCAAGGCCAGCGCCCGGGGAAATCTTGCCAGCCTGTGCCGGTCCATTGCCTCCGGAAGCCCGCTTTATACCCGGTTGGCCTCTGCCCTGGACGGCTTGAGCTTCGGCCAAAGCACATGGGATCAATTGCAGGAGATAGAATATCACCATCTGCTTAGGTTAGAAGAGAACCTGTATTTCTGCGACATCACCTATCTGGTCAACACCTCCGGACGAAAAGGCGTGGTGCAGACCACCAACAATATGAAACTCCTTGTGACCCGGGAGGGTGAGAGCCTGAAAATCACGGAGCTTTCCAGCTATTGAGTTTTCTTCATTTCATACCGACCGCAAACGCTGCCAGACGAATGCCTGGCAGCGTTTGCTATAAGGAGCTTTTCGAATAAAAGAAAGTATTTATCGAAAAACGATAAATACTTATTGACAAACGGGCGCTTCTGTGCTATTTTGATTCTATCAGAACACAGGAGGTTTTGCTATGGAAACAAAAAAGGATTCCGGTATTCTCTTTAGCCGGGTGCTGGTATGGGTGTTTGGGCTGCTGATTCTAATACTGGACTGGGCGGTGTGGCCTATTTCCCGTTGGCTGATGCTGTTCATTGTGGATATGCAGTATCGTGACACGGTGCTTCTGATTATTTGCCTGTATGTGTGCAATGTACCCGGGTTTGTGCTGCTGTGGTGCATGGATAAACTTCTGCGGAACCTGCGGCAGGGGAAGGTATTTGAGGACGATAATGTGGGGCTTTTGAAAAATATCAGCATATGCTGCTTTGTGGTCAGTGTGATCAGCCTGAGCCTTTGCACCAGAATCTACTCTTTAGGGATTGTGGCACTGATGACCGCCTTTATGGGCCTGATCGTGCGGATCGTCAAAAATGTGTTTTCCTCTGCCATTGCCATGCGCAGTGAGCTGGATTTGACGGTGTGAGGGCGGGCGATGTCAATTGTTGTAAATTTGGATGTGATGATGGCCAAGCGGAAAATCTCCGCGGGAGAATTGGCAGAGCGGATTGGCATCACACCGGCCAATCTTTCCATTCTCAAAAATCAAAAGGCCAAGGCGGTGCGGTTCTCCACGCTCAATGAACTCTGCCGGGTGCTGGACTGCCAGCCCGGGGACATTCTGGAATATCAGGAGGATCAGTGATGAAAAAACGGTTTATTCTACCCCTTATTGCCTATTTTATAGGATGGTTCTATTGGAAAACACTGTTGGAGCCATGGCCCATGCTGCTCTTTGTGGGGGCATTTCTTGGCTGGAGCGCTGCCATCGGCCGGGAAAAACGCCCCAAAGGAAAAATGCACTGGTTTTGGGCAGCGGTGACGGTGCTGATTGCCCTGACCGTTAGTCTCAAGCGGTGCAACGCCACTCAGGATTGGGGCCTGTTGGCGCTCCATGGCGCTGCCGTCCTCTGGGCCCTTTCCTATCTGGGGGCGGACCGGGGCGGGGAAGATGCCCTGGGCTTTGCCTGGGACTGCCTGGACGGCTTCCTGCTGCTGCCCTTCGGAAATTTCTTCGGCCGTGTAACGGATACGCTTTGCGCCCTGGGGACTTTGTTTAGGCCTTTCAAAGGGGAAGAGAATCAGAAAAAACGGCGGGATTTCTGGCTGGCTGCCCTGTGCTTGGTGCTGGCGCTGCCCCTATTGGTCTTTGTAACGGATTTGCTGGGTCAGGCGGACAGTGGATTTGAAAGCCTGGTTCAGGGCTTCCAAAACTTTTTCCGGGTGGAGCTGTCCCAGGACTTCTGGGATGAATGCCTCTGGTTTGTTCTGGGCCTGCCGGTTGGGGCCTATCTCTATGGTCTAGTACGGGGAGCGGCCCGGCGGGAAAGAGTACCTGCGCTGTCGGCAGCCCAGCTGGAAAAGCTGCGTGTGCTTCCGGGAAGCGGTGCCAACCTGGTTCTGGGGCTGTTCTGCGGCGTGTATTTCCTGTTTTTCGGTGTACAAGCGGGAAACCTGTTTGCGGTGTTTTCGGGACACATTCCCGGAACCCTTACCGCCTCGGATTATGCAAGAAGCGGTTTTTTCCAGCTATGTACCGTGATGGCTATTAATTTCTTCCTCATTTGGCTGCTGTCCCTGCTTACAAGGCAAACTCGTCTGGGGAAAGGATTACAGGCGGTGATGATGGTGCAGAGCATCTTCCTGGCCGTTACCGCCGGGGCGAAGCTGTGGCTCTATATCGCCCGCTTCGGATTTACGCCTTTGCGGCTGCTGTCGGCCTGGGCGGTGCTGGTCCTTGCCGCTGGCTGCATGCTGATACTCTACAGCCTGGGCAGCGGAAAGAAGACCTTCCGCCTCTGGCTGTACCTTGCCGCCGGGAGCTTTATGGTGCTGTGCTTCTATTAATATAAATAAAACCCATTCCTGTCCAATCAGCTGGCAGGAATGGGTTTTGTGCAGTGTGCGTTTCTTATCAGGCATAGCCCCAGGTCATCAGTTTCCAAGGGCCGCTCTCCGTTCGGGCCAGGCACCATTGCCAACCGGTGTATTCCTCATCGGGATTCCAGGCCCCGGCATCTTTATCATTTTTAGGGGAATGAAAACTGCTTTCAAAAAAGATGCACTGGGTAAAGGTTTGATCCTCGCCCCGGGCCTCTGCCAGGTCGTTCATCCAGGTTAGGTTTTTGTCATTGCAGTTGTCGTCTGAAGTATAGCGGATGCTGTGCAGCTCACAGCCCTTCCAGGTATCAAATTCCTGACGGATCAGCCGGATGGCCTCATCCATATCCTCTTTTGTATAGATCGTGGATGTTCCATAGTCAATGGTGACCTGGTTCCCGCAGCCCATGAGACCTAAAAGTAGGGCAGGGAGGAGAAGAAAGCAAAGGAAACGTTTCATAAATACACCTCACTATAAACAATGGCAGCCTCGGAAGCTTCATCCGGGGCTGCCAAAATTGTGTTGCGATCAGGAGGGGTTAGCCCACTTCCACATAGTCCATGGAGACCCAGCCCTTGCTGGTGCAGCCCCACTTCATGTTGCCCACGGTGAACTGGGCATAAACCTGAACGGTGTCGCCGCTGTTGTAGGAACCGACACGGTCATAGTTGGTACCCGGGCCGCTGCGGATGTTGACATTGTTGCCGGAAACGGTACCGGTGGCAGCACCGTCGCCGGTGGTGCCGTCAATGTAGACATAGCTCAGGCTGATCCAGCCGTCCTTGGTACAGCCCCAGGTGGTGCCGCCGACCTTGACCTGCTCCAGGATGTTGTCCCGGGTCATGGCGGCGTAGCTGGCTACGGAGTTGTAGTTGGTGCCCGGGCCGCTGCGGACGTTCAGGCCGTTGCCGGTGACCAGGCCCTTGGCGGTGTTCTTACCGGTGGTGCCGTCTACATAAACATAGTCCATGGAGACCCAGCCCTTATCGGTGCGGCCCCAGCCGTTGTTGGTTTC
>OQWM01003008.1_pt1 | contig 11349 bp, 11 predicted proteins | sample 1691531 | NCBI WGS metagenome assembly OQWM01 (sample SAMN03418257, study PRJEB22391) | human gut metagenome | biome: human-gut; feature: organic feature; material: feces | host: Homo sapiens | place: Tanzania | collected 2013-01 | reverse complement strand
GTTCACTCGCTACTATTCCGCGAGGTGTTTTGGCATGAAAATGCCAAAATCCCGAAACATACCTTTTCACTCCAACAGATAACAGCTTGTATAGGCAATTGTACAGTCCCCATAATAGTACTGCAGTCCATTTGCCTGACAAACCTGTGTCACCAGCATTCCATAAGCTTCCATAGAAGAAAACGCCTGCTTCGGAAATCTGCATGGTGCATCCGGATAAGTACAGACTTTGCACTTCGTGCAACATCCCGCACCAATCGCCAGCATATCCGGATAAAGTTCTCTCAGCTTCTTCTCAAACTCTACAAAATACTCTTTATGTCTGGCCTCTGTTTCCATCATACCCTCACCATCCAAAGTGTCTTCCAGCTCACCAACCGTCTGGACAATAATTCCATATTTATACTGGTGTACTTTTGCTTCACATTCCTCAAGAGAACCGCATCCCGGAGGGCAGCTCCAGCACTTGTCATATTTATGGCATGTATCTGCTGCACACATCTGCCGCACTTCCGGCTTTAGCTCAATCGTATCACAGTCCAGCAGTGCTACATGCGAAAATCCCTGCTCTATTCCCATCTGCTCTAATTTCTTTATGTCCATAATCTAAGCCCCCTTACTAATCTCTCACATAATCTGAAATCTACCATACTTCTATAACATCTTGCAAAAAGCCTTTTTCAAACATACTCTAGTAAATCTCAAGAATTCCACATTTTCGCTGGCCTATTCATTTGCTTCAAACCCCAGCTCATCAATAAAATAATCCTGAAAATCACCCGAAGCCGCTAATTCCACAAAATCAATCTTTCCTACCAGTTCATCCATCTCCAGCATTTCTCTCTCATTCACAAGTGCAATCTTCGCGCCCTCACCAGCAGCATTTCCCACAGGCTCCACTTTCTTCACAAGCGCCGCTGGAAGCAGCCCAATCTTTCCTGCACTGACCGGATCCATATAGTTGCCAAAAGCACCTGCAATATATACAGAACAAATCTCCTCTTCTGTAATCCCAAGTCGTTTCATAAGCATCTGAATCCCTGCCGCAATCGCAGCTTTCGCAAGCTGAACCTCTCCGATATCTTTCTGCGTCAGATAAACGCCTCTCTCATTCCCTGCCTGCTCCGGCGGCACCAGCATAAACACACCCTGCTTCTCCTGTCCACTGCTCAACGCTCCATTCTCATCCAACATTCCTGCATCCAGAAGCCCTGCCACCAGATCGATCAATCCCGAACCACACAAACCAACCGCCGGTTGATTTCCCACAGTCGTATAATTCCACTTCCCATTCTCATACTTCACATGATCCACAGCACCTGCTGCACCACGCATTCCACACTCAATCTTCGCACCTTCAAAAGCAGGTCCCGCCGCAGTAGAACAAGTCACCAGACGATCCCTGTTCCCCAAAACCATCTCACCATTCGTCCCAATATCTATCATCAGCGAAATCTCATCTTTCAGATCCTGCCTCAGCGCCAACAGACATCCACAGGTATCCGCTCCCACATACCCCGCAATATCCGGCAGCATAATTAACTCCGCTTTCCTCTGCACATCCAGACCATAATCCCCTGCATTCAGAACCATCCTCTCACTTACAGCAGGCGTATAAGGCGCATGCACCAGCGAAGCCGGGGAAATCCCCAGAAACAGATGATGCATACAGGTATTTCCCACAATACACACCTGAAAAATATCCTCTCTGGAAATCCCGGCATACCCCGCCAAAACTCCCAGCATCTCATTAACCACTTCCCGAATGCACCGACTCAACACATCCGTCCCATGCTCCAGCGCATAATTCGCTCTCATGATCACATCCGCTCCATACTGTGCCTGCGGATTCATCCTGCTCTCCACCGCCAGAGTCCTGCCATCCTCACCATCCAGCAAATACCCCGCAATCGTAGTCGTCCCAATATCAAACGCCGCCAGACACCTTCGTCCAGCTTCCTTTCTCATTTCCAAAATCCGTCGTCCACTGTAGATCACATACCAGTCATCAGAATCTCTGCGCATCCCATACAACTCTCCCGCCAGCTTCAGATCCACTTCCATCCGCTCCGGCTCAACATCACTATCCATCTCCGCCAATTCATCCAGAAGTCTCTGCCAGTCCGACCACTTCTCCCCGGGTCTCGCCTTCTCCAGCTCAACCTGCGCCATCCGCAGTCCCGGTTCAAACACAACTTCTCTGTTAAATCCATCCGTCAAAATCTTCTCACTGCCAGCCCTGTCCAATGTCTCCACTACACAAATCTCACCTTCACTGATCCGCACCTGACACGCCTTAACCACTTCACCATTAATCTTAACCAGACACTTCCCACATTTCCCCAGACCACCACAAGGCGCATCTGGCCGCAGTCCAGCCCTGATCTCCGCTTCCAACACCGACATCCCGTCTTCTACCTCTATCTCAATATCCTCACGAACAAATTTCACCCAAGCCATATAAAAACCTCCCACACTTGCCCAATAATTAATTCCATTCACCTATTTGTTAGCTCACATCCAACAACTGCTTCGCATCTCATTCACCCACTCGCGAAACCAATACCCAGCTCAGAAAAATATTTTATTTCATGTGCATTTGCAGGGGTCTTAGATATTCTTAGCTCTCAGAAATCTGCGTTATGAGCAGACTGTATCACTGTCTGAGCGAAGTTTGCAACGGAGCGAGTTTGAGAAGGCTGCTCATGCCTTTAGCAGATTTCTGAGAGCTTAGAATATCTTAGACCCCGAAACCGCACATGAAATAAAATATTTTTCTGAGCGTCCCTTTTTTTCCATTATACCACACTCCAAAAAATCCCCAAATACACGAAAGGACCACTCCACAGAGCAGTCCCTCCCCATTATATTTTCATGTTATACTTATACCCACAATAATCGTCGCTCTGGTTTAAGCCGCTGCCAGCTTCTTAGCCAGTGAAGCCGCACTAGCCGCATCATCAGAATATCCGTCAGCTCCAATTTCTTCAGCAAATGCCTCAGTGATCGGTGCACCGCCAACCATAACTTTAATATTACCTCTGAAATCAGCCGCATTCAAAGCCTCAACAGTTTCTTTCAGAGCCGGCATAGTAGTTGTCAGCAGAGCTGAAAGTGCAATGATCTTAACATCCGGATTCTCTTTATAGCACTCAATGATCTTAGCCGCCGGAACATCAACTCCAAGGTCAATAACCTCAAAACCAGCACTCTCGATCATCATAGCAACCAGGTTCTTACCAATATCATGAAGGTCACCTGAAACAGTCGCAATGATAACTTTACCCAGTGCACCTGTAGAACCAGTTGCCAGATGCGGTTTCAGAACCTCAACACCTTTCTTCATGGCACGAGCTGCAACCAGCATCTCCGGAACAAAAATCTCACCATTTTTAAATTTATCACCAACAATAGACATCGCACTGATCATACCATCATTCAGGATTGCAACCGGATCATCACCCTCATCAATCGCTTCCTGAACTGCAGGTCCTACTAATTTCGCTTTTCCTTTTTCTACTAATTCAGCAACTTCATTTATCTTAGACATAATCAAATCCTCCTAACATTTTTCTGAATTTCTATTCTCATATTCTATCTAATGACTCCATTACTGTTCACCAAATCTCCTGCAATACGTTTTGCAGAACATCACCAACGAACAGGAAGCTTATTTTTTCTTTGCTGTGCCGATCAAGCCCTCTCTGTAAGCTCCGATATATTCCATACAGTAATCATCCAGACCAAGCAGTGCCTCTGTTGCATAAACAAGTCCAAGCATATCCTTATTTGTCGGATCCATGATTCCACTGTCCAGTCCTGCATTCATTGCCAGAACCAGGAAACCATAATTGATCAGTTTACGAACCGGCAGATTAAAGGAAATATTACTGATCGCCGCCGTAATATGAATGGTCGGGTACTGCTCGCGTACACTTGTGATCGTCTCAATATTCGTTGCAATACCATCCTCAGAAGTACAAAGCATCTCAACCAGCGGATCAATATGAATCCTGTTCGGAGCAATTCCATACTCTTTCGCTTTCGCCATAATCTTGTCAAAAACTTTCAGACGGTCTGCTGCACATTTCGGAATACCTGTATTATCACTCAGTAAAGCAATAACCTGCCATCCTTCATTTCCCGGCTCTGCCATGATCGGGAAGATTGTATCAATTTTATGTCCCTCTCCTGATACAGAGTTAAAAATTCCAGGTTTCTTGCAGAATTTGTATGCCTGTGCCAGAACATCCGGACTCGGGCTGTCAATGGAAATCGGAAGATCCGTAACTTCCTGGATACAGTCGATCATCCATTTCAGAGTTTCTACTTCCTCAGCTTCCGGAACAGAAGCACAACAATCAATATAAGTAGCTCCGCTGTCTGCCTGAAGCTTTGCTCTCGCTTTAATAAATTCTGAATCTCTTTTCGCAATCGCTTCTGCAACGATCGGAATAGAGCCATTAATTTTTTCCCCAATAATAATCATTTCTCAAACACCTCCATAGCATCATCTTCTGCCGCACTCAAAATCTCATCTACACATCAAACAGATATTTAACTTCCTGCTTTCCACTGGCAATGAAAAATCAGAACATAATCTGCCACGGAAGTCTTGTAGACTCAGATGCTTTAATACCAAATTTCTCTTCATTCAACTTGTCAATAGAATCGCAGAGAGATTTATAAACTCCCGGATAAACAGAACCAGGACCACCCTGAGCAATACATGGAATAAAGTATTTATTTCCACATTCTTCGCAGACACGACGAACAACTGCATCACAGTTCTCATCTGTCCATCCTTCGAAGTCAACTGCCCGGTTTTCAATACCACCCATAAAACTGATCTTTCCACCATATTTCTTAATCAGTTCCGGCAGATTATTAGTTTCCATACATCCCTGCCATACATCGATTCCCATCTCAATCATAGAAGGAACCAGTGTTGCTGCATAACTGTCAGAATGATGGATAACCAATTCCACACCATGGCTGTGATAATATCCATAAATCTCTTTATATGGCTCAAGTAAAAATTCATCAAACATTGCCGGACTCATAAATGTGCTGTCCAGTCCGCCCCAGTCATCATGATGGAACAATGCATCAGGATGAAGATTAGAACAGATGCCTTCTGCCAGTTCCAGTTCCCACTCTGTCAGATATTTGATCAGATCATGCATTTCATCTGGATTTGTAATGTAATAAACCAGCGCATTACTGATCTCACACAGATGATGGGTCTGCTCAAATAATCCCGGTGCAACGAAAGCCGCCTTAAATGCCTGTTCTCCGTCAACTGCATCATACTGAGCTTTCACCATATCCCACTGATCCTGAGTAAATTTCAGAGACGGGGCATGTACATAATCTTTCCAGTCCTCAATATCCTTAACTACGATTTTATCCGGAGTATGTACCGGAAAAGAACCAGGAACCCCTTTCGGGAAAGTGTTGGTTACGCCCCATGCATTTACTACATTTTCCTGTCCAGGCTGAAGCAGCGGATTCGCAAACATAAACGGATGGAAAAGAAGCTGTACTGCTTCATACTGATTGACAAATCTGTCAGGATTACCGCCTTTTATTACTTCCAACATATTCTGTTTTGGTGTTAACATATGATCTACCTCCTCATATCGTTTCGGAAATACCCCCATATCTCCATATTTATTTGGTTAAAATGTTGTTTTTTATCCTGTTTTTGATGGTTTTATTGTATCATTTGTATATTTCAAAAGATATAATCAGATATGCGGAATTTCTATGCCTGTATTCCTACAATTTGTATGAATGTATATTTTTCCAACAGTTCTCGATTCTAAGTCAGGACAGTCCCCAGCCATTGCTCCTTGTTTCTCAAAATTGAAGCAGAGGCCTTACCTGATTTGAATCAAAGGAATAAAATCATCCACTTCTCTACGCAGCTCTACACTATAACAATTCTCCAAACCCGGAAACTCTTCATCAAAAAAGCCCTTGTATAACGAAAAATAATTTACGAACTGGTCTCGATACACTTGTAACCCCGGTCCAAACACGGTATAATTTTAATATCGTAATCGTTCAGTACCTTCACACCAGACTGCTGAATATTACCCAATATCTACAATTATCTAACAGGCGGTGAACACAATGAAATTTAAAAAACTTTTGCTTCCTCTGCTCTCTGCCAGCCTTCTTGTGGCTCCTGTAACCAGCAGTTATGCAGCTGAAAACAGACCGGAACCAGCACCAGGACAGACTCAGGAACAGACCGCAGAACCAGCGCCGGAACAGGAACAGACTACTTCAGGAGAGGGGACTCTTTCTCCATCTTCCGAGAATTCTGACAGCGTATTTGGTGGAACTTCCACATCTGCAGAACCGGTCACTGATGAAGCACTTCAGACCATCCTGAATCAGGTACAGGGACAGCTTCCAGCTGACAATGGCAGCTGGGCAGTTTTCATCTCTGATCTTCTCAACGAAACAGAGGGAAGCATCAATGACCAGACTATGCAGGCAGCCAGTCTGATCAAACTTTACATCATGGGTGCCATCTATGAAAATTACGACCAGATCATCAGTCAGTATGGCAAAGATTCTGTAGATTCCAACCTGTACTCCATGATCACAGTCAGCGACAATGACGCTGCCAACACCCTGACCACTTACCTGGGAGGCGGCGACTCCACTGCAGGCAGACAGGCAGTGGACGGTTTCTGTCAGACACATGGTTATACAAAAACCCATATGGGACGTATGCTTCTGGCAAGCAATGCTCAGGATGACAATTATACCTCTGTAGGAGACTGCGGACATTTTCTTATGGAAATCTATAAAGAAGAGGAATCCACCTACGCCCATGCCACAGACATGTACAACCTGCTCAAAGCCCAGACGCGCCAGAACAAAATCCCGTCTCAGCTTCCGTCAGGAGTTAAAACTGCCAACAAAACAGGTGAACTTGATAACGTGGAAAATGATGCAGGAATCATCTATGATGCGCCTAATGATCTGGTCATCGTATTTATGTCCCAGAATCTTTCCAGCGCAGGTTCCGCTCAGAACACGATCGGTTCTCTGAGCCGGACAATTTATGATTATTATAATAACGGTACCTCTTCGGAATCCGATGCTCATTAAATATAATGATAACAGGGGCAGTATACTTTTTGACCCTGACATCATATAAAAGAAATAACAATCTATAGATATCAAAAAAGATCTATTCATAGCAGAAGGAGGTTTTACTTATGAAGAAAAGAAAAAGTATTGTAATTCCAATGATGCTCGCAGCTGCAGTTACCAAGGGTGAAACAGGTACAATGCAAGGTGATTCCAGTATGGGCGTTGATTCATTGATTGCTTATGCACCTGTTGATGAATATGGCTGGGGGATTATTACCTATCATCCTCTAGCAGATATTTATCATCATTTTTGGTCAGTTGCCTTGATAGATTTGCTGTTGGCAGCTGTAGCCTTTATTATCAGTGTATTGGCAGCTGTTCGCTTATCAGCTGGCATTACTAGTCCACTGAATGAAGTGCTTGGAGCATTACAGAGAATTTCCAATGGTGATTTGCGTCAGAAAATTGAAACCGATAATGGTTTGGAAGAAATCCGTGCTTTAGGGGAAAGCTTTAATAAGACCGCAGACAGTTTAAAAAAATTGATTTTCAAATCTGCAGAAACTGGCGAGAGCGTGTCAGCGGCTTCTGAAGAGCTTTCTGCTACAGTAGAGTCTGTGGTGGATATTGCAACGGAAACCAAAATGCATATGGCAGAGGCGGCAAAGAATACTCAGGACAAGCTTGCTGTTTCCCATGATTCTATTGCTACGATTACGGATATGGTGGATGCGATTGACTCAACAGTCACTGCAGCTGATGCAGCGGCTGCAGCTGCAGTTGATAGCCAGAAGATAGCAGATGCTGGTTCACGCAAGTCAGATTCAGCTGTACAGCAGATGCTGACCATTCAGTCGGATGTTAATGCTACGGCCAGCACAATTGCTGAGCTAGGTGAGAAATCCAATCAGGTTGGTCAGATTGTAGATACCATCAGCGAGATTGCTGAGCAGACTAATTTGCTTTCCTTGAATGCAGCTATTGAGGCAGCCAGGGCAGGTGAGCATGGCCGTGGCTTTGCCGTTGTGGCTGAGGAAGTTTCCAAGCTGGCTAATCAGACCGATGAAGCAGCCAAGGAGATTGCTAAAATTATCACTCAGGTACAAAATGAAACGACGATGGCAATCCAAAATATGGATAGAAGCTGCCAGGGTGTAGAGACTGGTGTGTTGTCTGTACGCCAGACTGTGGATTCCTTTAAAGAGATTTTTGCTTCCATCGAAAATCTTACCAGCAAGATTAAAGAAATCAAGATGTTGTCTGATAAACAGCGTGATGGCAGCCAGCAGGTACAGCAGGCGGTACATGATATTTCCGCTTATTTGGAAGAAAATACCAAAGGTATGAAATATATCAGTGATAGAAGTCAGTCACAGCTTGCCTCAATGCAGGAGATACAGACTGCTTCCCATGCCTTGGCAGAACTGTCAACCAAGCTGCAGGGCGAGCTAAACCGCTTCTCCATTTAAGCAGGAGAGTTATAGCAAGCGTGAAAATTTTACCGGCCTCCAAAAGTTAGATTTGCAATCTAATTTTTGGAGGTCGGTTTTCTTTTGGCAAAATATAGTTATGAATTCAAGCAAAAAGTGGTTTCTGAATATCTCAAAGGAGGCATTGGGTATAAAAAACTAGCTAAAAAGTATGGCATTCCATCCGACATAATTGTCCGCCGATGGATTAAGGCTTTTACCAGTCTTGGCTCTGAATCTCTAAAAAGATCCAGAAGCAAGACAAATTATACTTTCGCATACAAGCTCCATGTAGTAGAATCATATCTAACTAGTGAAATATCTTACCAAGAGCTTGCACTGAAGGAGAGTATATCTAATCCGTCACTTATTACTCGTTGGGTAAATGACTTTAAGATTGCTGGACCTGCAGCTCTCAGACCTAAAAAGAAGGGACGGAAAAAGTCATTGAAAAGAAAAAACAATTCGTACCCTGTTAATACAGATAATCCAGATGTAATTGCTGACAAAGAACACATCCAGCAACTGGAGAATGAACTGCTTAGACTACGAATAGAGAATGCCTATTTAAAAGAATTGAGGAGACTGCGGCTAGAGGAAGAAGCTCTTCTGAAAAAACTGCGAGAATAATCCATAGTCTCCGCGATGAATTCAAATTAAAAGATATTCTCGCATGTACAGGCTTTCCTAAAGCTACCTATATGTATTGGCAAAAACGCTTTGACAGAAGCAATCCTGACGAAAAAGAAGAAAAATTAATTCTTGAGATAAGGGCTGCAAATAAGGATTACGGTTATAGAAGAATATGCGGTGAACTGCATAACCGCGGATTTATTATTAACAAGAAGAAGGTTCAGCGAATTATGCAAAAACTTAAGCTCCAGGTTTCCACCTATACCAGAAAAAGCCGCAAGTATAGTTCTTATAAAGGAAAGGTTGGCAAAGTGGCACCTAACCGTATAAAAAGGCATTTTAGGACTAGTATTCCTTACCAGAAAATTACTACAGATACTACTGAATTCAAGTATTATGTAACTGATTCTCAAGGTCGTTTGCTAACACATAAGCTTTATCTTGATCCTTTTATGGATATGTATAATGGTGAAATAATTAGCTACGGCATCAGTAAGACTCCTTCAGCAGAAAATATTATGGAAGCACTGGATAACGCAATAAAGCTTACTGCAAGCTGTCAGTACAGGCGAACGTTTCATTCAGACCAGGGATGGGCTTACCAGATGAAATCTTATACTAATAAATTGAAAGAGGAAGGGATATTTCAGAGCATGTCCAGAAAAGGCAATTGCCATGATAATTCAGTAATGGAAAATTTCTTTGGGCTACTCAAACAGGAAATCTATTATGACAAAACTTACTACAGTTATGGTGAACTTAAGCAGGCTATAGAAGATTATATTAAATACTATAATGAGAAGCGCATCAAGGAACGTCTGGGCTGGCTCAGTCCTATACAGTATAGGCTCAGGCATTCCGTAGCATAAAAATATCCGGGCAGTATATAACTACCCGGATTATAAGGTCTAACTTTATGGGGTCACTACATAGTCATACGTACTTTATAATTCATATTATTTAACTCCTTTTTTCATCCCCCAATATCGCCCTCTTGTCTTTAGGTAGCGGAAGTGTCAAAGGGAAGGAAAAATGTTCCATTCCATACCAGATAGGACATGGCCGCCAAAGGTTTCAATGTAGTCTATACCCTTGGAAGAAATAGATTCTCTAGTGGTTATGAAATAATCAGCCTGCTCCAAAAGCTCTAGGACGATGCCATCAGGGGAGCCGAAGTAAATAGGCTCCGGCTTGTTGGGGAATTGTCCCATGAATTGCTGGAGATTTTGTATCTGGGCTTGATGGTCGGAACCGTCTTGTCTCAGAGCTAGCAGCAGGCAGTGACGCTGGTTGCCGTATTTTTGGCAAAACTGTCCCAGCACTGCTGGCCATCTGTCATCTTGCTGGGTGGCAGTCAAATCAGGCACAAAATAAAATATCTTGCCACCAGCTTGATGGCAATCCTGTAATTTTTTTAGAATACGGGGGGGGTACATCTGTTTGGTTATTTTTTTGTTTATCCACAGCAGAGTTTTCGCCAAATTTTTCGATAAACTCTTCCACATTTTCCATATACTGCCTATTGGCCTTTACCTTTGCTAGGGGCCAGTACCACCATTTGATTTTATCCAGAGCCTCTATTATCTCCGATGAAAACCTATAGCGGATGATTTTGGCTGGATTGCCTCCCACAATGGCATAGGGGGGCACATCCTTGGTAACGACAGAGCCGCTGCCAATAATGGCTCCGTTGCCGATTTTCACAGCCTTGATGATTCTCACCCCGCTGCCAATCCACACATCATGGCCGATGACCAGCTGCTGTTTGTTGACAGGGGCGCGGTGGGCAAAAGTATTTTCTTCCCCTAGTACCTGATCAAAGGGATAGGGGGAAACACCGCTGAAAACATGATTCTGCCCTATTTCAAAAACCGTATCATGGGCAATTTGGCAATAGTTACCTATTAGCACATGAGTTTTCTGAGGTAGGTTATAATGGAAATCTGTCCCAGCCATATACGACATATTACCTAATGAAGCCATAATATAGGCAGGTATATTTTCATCCTTTGTGGCTGAAATTTCAGTATTCTTCATGGCGATGGAAGTAGGTCTATCTCTAAAATCCATATGTCTAAGCAGCATATTTTCTCCTCCTCTAAAGGTCACAGTTTATCGCCACCTGCATAGG
>OQWM01003007.1_pt1 | contig 11349 bp, 8 predicted proteins | sample 1691531 | NCBI WGS metagenome assembly OQWM01 (sample SAMN03418257, study PRJEB22391) | human gut metagenome | biome: human-gut; feature: organic feature; material: feces | host: Homo sapiens | place: Tanzania | collected 2013-01 | reverse complement strand
TTGCATGTGTTAAGCACGCCGCCAGCGTTCATCCTGAGCCAGGATCAAACTCTCAATAAAATGGTATTTAAATGGCCGAAGCCAATCAAATCATCTTTATTGAAGCGTTCCTTGCTTCAAAGAAAATAAAATTGACGTTGTTCCTACAAGCTCTTTTCAAAGCTCTTAAAACAACCATCACCTTTTGGTGCTTCGTGTTTGTCACGTTGTTTAATTTACAAGGTACACACCGCACTCTTGCGGCGCTTATCAAGGATACCACATCGTTTTTCCTTTGTCAAGAACTTTTTTCGAGCTTTTTCAAACTCTTTCGCAGCTCTCTCATTCGCCGGATTCACTTTTGCAGCTCCCGCCGCCCTTTCGGACAGCTTATTAAGGATAGCACACTCGCTTCCGCTTGTCAAGAACTTTTTTCGGAACTTTTCAAGTCCGTGTCCCCGACGCTCCCGCGTCCGCGCCTGTATTCTCCTATGCCTTAGACGAAGCTTTGACCCCTCGCCGAAGCGCTTGATTATATTACCAGAACGGGGTGCGTTTGTCAACACCTTTTTGCATTTTTTCATCTTCTTTCATCTGTCCTTCTCTCAGCGACAAAGATACACAGAAATCCTGCTTGCAGAAAGACAGTCATTGTGATACTCTTTTACTGTCCCATATATAAATAAGTAGGAGGGTATTTCATGCCCATACGAATCCCGGACCAGCTCCCGGCGCGGGCCACGCTGGAGGGCGAAAACATCTTCGTTATGACCGAACACCGCGCGACGACCCAGCGCATTCGTCCGCTCCGCATCGCCATTCTCAATCTGATGCCGCTCAAGATCGTGACCGAGACGCAGATCCTGCGCTGTCTGTCCAACACGCCCATTCAGATCGAGGTCGACCTCATCCAGACCAAGACCTATCACTCCAAAAACACGCCCGAGGATCATCTCCTGACGTTCTACAAGACTTTTGACGACATTCGCGACCAGAAATACGACGGTTTTATCATCACCGGCGCACCGGTCGAGCTGATGCCGTTCGAGGAGGTCGAGTACTGGGACGAGCTGGTCGAAATCATGGAATGGACGAAAACGCACGTTCATTCCACCCTGCACATCTGCTGGGGCGCGCAGGCCGGTCTTTATTACCATTACGGTATTCCAAAGTATGAGCTTTCGCACAAAATGAGCGGTATTTTCAAGCATCACGTGCTGTTCCCGCACGAACCGCTGATGCGCGGCTTTGATGATCTGTTCTGTGCGCCGCACTCGCGCCACACCGAAGTCCGCGCCGACGACATCCGCAAACATTCCGAGCTGCGCCTGCTCGCAGAGTCCCACGAGGCCGGTGTTTATATCGTAGAAGCCGTCAACGGCCGGCAGATTTTCGTGCTCGGCCACGGCGAATACGACTCAGACACGCTGAAAAGGGAATACGAGCGCGACCTCGCGAAGGGCCTGAACCCCGATGTGCCTAAGCACTATTTCCGCAACGATGACCCGTCCGCGGACGTTCTTGTCACCTGGAGGGCGCACGCGCACCTCTTCTACACCAACTGGATCAACTACTACGTCTACCAGACTACCCCCTTCCAGTTGGAAAAACTGTAAGAGAAAGCTCCGTTTCCCGGCACACTGCTGCGGAAACGGAGCTTTTTCGACTTTATTCGGTGATTTTTTCGCCGGTCACGATCGCACGGGGCGAACCGGTCAGCTTCTCGCCTGTATACGGTGTGTTAATTCCCTTTGATTTATACTCGCTGTATATCTTCTCACTGTCCCAGTCGAGCAGCACCAGACGGGCATAATTTCCTTCTCGGACGGCGCGGTCGGTCATGCCATACACCTCCGCAGGATTTTTACTCATTTTCTCGAGAAGCTGCATCGGAGTCAGGCGGCCGGTCTTAACCAGATACGTGTTGCACACGGAAAACGCGGTCTCCAGACCCGTGATGCCCGAGGGCGCCTTGGCGAAGTCGCGCGCCTTTTCCTCCGCGGTGTGCGGCGCGTGGTCGGTCGCGATCATATCGATCGTTCCGTCTGCCAGCGCGGCAATGAGCGCCTGACGGTCCGCCTCTCTGCGCAGCGGCGGATTCATACGCGCGTAGGTGCCGTGCGCCGGAACGTCATCCTCGGTCAGACTGAGGTGATGCGGCGTGACTTCGGCATAGATTTTCGCGCCGAGCGCCTTGCCCGCTCGAATGAGCGCGGCGGACTGACCGCTCGAAACATGCTGGAACAGCACGCGCGCGCCGGTATCGAGGGACAGCGCAATATCGCGCGCGATCATGGAGGTCTCCGCCGCCGCCATCGCGCCCGGCACGCCGAATTTTTTCGCGGCTTCCGAGCCGTAGTTTACGCCCGGAGAGGGCACGAGCGAGGGCTCTTCCTCATGGAACGACAGGATAACGTCGCGCTTCGCTGCCTCGACCATCGCGCGGCGGCACAGTCCCGCGCTCGTCAGATTGATGCCGTCATCGGTCAGACAGGGCGCTCCGGCCGCGAGCAGCGCGTCAAAATCGGTCATTTTCTCGCCCTTCAGGCCCTTCGTGACCGCGCCGGCCTGCAAAACCTGAACCGGGCAGTCCTTCGCCTTGTCCGTGACATAATGGATGATCTCGGGCGTGTCGCAGGTCGGAACGGTGTTCGCCATGCAGATCACCGTCGCGTAGCCGCCTGCCGCAGCCGCAGCCGCGCCGGTCAGTACATCCTCCTTCTGCGTCTGGCCGGGGTCGCGGAAATGGACATGGCCGTCCACAAAGCCGGGCGAAACAGTCAGTCCGGCCGCATCAAAGATCTTGCAATCCGCCGGGGCGTCGATTTTTTCCGCGATCTTCGCGATCACCCCGTCGTTCCCGATCAGCACATCAAGCTGCGCGTCCGTTCCCGTCCATGGATCGAGCACGCGGCCATTCTGGATAAGTAACATAGAGAAGCCCTCCGTTTTTCCTGCGGCAGCTCATCTGCCCGGATTTTTCTAATTATAGTCTATCATAAATCCGCAAAAACCGCAACGAAAACGCCGCCCTGCTCCCCTTCCGAAAATTGAAAAACAGGCTTGACATCTCTATTCTACTATTGTAGAATATAATCAATAAAAGGTATTTTACATTTGTAGAACAAGGAGGGTTGACTATGGTGCAGACAAAGCGGCTTCCCGATGCGGAGCTTGAGGTCATGCAGACCATCTGGACGCTCACGCCGCCCGTTACGGCGGCAGAGGTGCAGCAGCACGCGAGCAGCGACTGGAAAATGACGAGCGTGCTCACGTTCCTGTCGCGTCTCACCGACAAGGGCTTTCTGTCCTGTACCAAGGAGGGACGGCAGAACCTGTATACGCCGCTCATCTCGGAGGAGGACTACCGCCAGCGCGAGAGCGTCGGCTTTATCCGGCGTCTGTGCGGCGGCTCGGTGAAAAATCTCGTGGCGAGCCTGTCGGACGCCGGTGCGCTGAGCGAACAGGACATCGACGAGCTGCGTGCCTTTCTGGACGCGCAGGAGCAGTAAGGAGGGGATCTTATGCGGATTTCGTATATGCAGATCATGAACAATCTGATACAGATCGGACTGACCGTTTCGCTCGCGGCGCTCGTGCCGCTGCTGCTGCGGCGCGTGCTCAAAAAGCGCTATCCGGCGCGGGCGGTCTGTCTGGTCTGGGCGCTGCTCGCGCTGCGGCTGCTCGTTCCGGTGCAGCTGACGCTGCCGGAAGCGCCGGTGCGGGTCACGCCGCGCACAAATTATGTGATGCAGGACGACCGGATGCTGTTCGAGCAGGCCGGTCTGCCGGTCGAGCAGACGCCGGCCCGATGGGTAACGGACGAACAGGCGGCCGCGCTCAGCCATGCAAACACAAGCCAGACGACGACCTTCAACCTGACCGCAGTCCTGCTCGGTCTGTGGCTCGCCGGCGTCGTCATTTCCGCCATCCGGCAGGCTGTCAGCTACGGAATACTGAAAAGGCGGCTGGACCGCACGGCAGGACCGGCGAAACGTGCCGACCTGCTCGACGTTCTGGACTCTCAGCGCAGCGATCTCGGTATTTCCCGGAAAATTCCGCTTCTGATCTCCCCTGCCGCAGACTGCCCGATGCTCGCGGGCTTTATCCGCCCGGCGCTCTATCTGCCGGACGAGAACATTTCGGCCGCAGATGCCGCCTTCATCTTTCGCCATGAGCTGACGCACTGCCGTCACGGCGACCTGTGGCTCAAGCTGCTGCTGACAGCGGCGCAGTGCGTACACTGGTTCAACCCGCTCGTATATCTGATCGTGCGCTTCGCACAGGAGGATATTGAGCTTGCGTGCGACGATGCGGTCGTTCGCGGACAGAACGCAGCCTACCGCCGCGCCTACGGCGAGACCATCCTCCGCTCCGCTGTCGCGCAGTCCAGACGGCGGCAGGCGCTCGTTTCCTGCTTCGGAGACGACAAAAAGACGCTCATGCGGCGGTTTGAGGGCCTGTTCGACAAGTCGGTCAAAAAGCGCGGCGCAGCGCTCATCGTGCTCGTCGCCCTGCTCACCGCCACCCTCGGCGGCACGATCGCCGTCGGCACGAAAAAAGACCCTGCGGCAGCTGAGGCGCGCGCGCTGCTCATGGCGAACACCTTCGCGCAGGCCTATGTGGACGAGGATGCGGCGGCATATATGAAATACCTCGCCCCGGACAGCGACCTTGCGAAATACGATGATTATTTCTCGACCGGCGCCGCGGTCTACAGGCGCTATGTGACCCGGTATGACCCCGAAACCGGGACCGCGCTCATCGTTTTCGAGTACGTGTGGGACGCGGACCGCGTGGCCGCAATGGACGTCCAGGCGCCGGCGCCCGGCGTACCGTTCCGCGAAGCGATGCGGCTGCACTTCACCGGCGAGGGAAACGACATGCTGATCTCCAGCATGACCTTTGAGGTCAGCTCGGACCCGTTCACCTCTGACCCGGACAACAACTATCTCGTCTCCTCGCTCGACGACTTCAAGCTGCTGTACGCAAATGACCTCGGTCTGCCGGATTTCGTCGCGGCTTCCGACGGACTGACCATCGGCAGCGGCGACCCGACGCAGGCGGCGGAAACCCTGCTCGGCCTCTCTCCGGCGGCCAGCCAGCTGAGCGGCACCGACAGCGCCGCCCCCGACATCACCAAGGTAACGTTTACCTTCCGTGACAACAGCAAGGTCATCCTGACCATGGTGGACCAGTTCGGTCAGGGCTGGCTGCCGCAGGACTGGACGGACGGCAAAAACGCCGCTGACCGCAGTGCGGCCGACCTCGCGCAGCAGTACGCGCGCGGCCTGCTCCACAAGAGCGGACAGTATATCTACCCCATCCTCACCCCCGAAAAGCAGCAGAAATTCATCTCGCAGCAGTACGATATGACCGGCGGCACGCAGTGGACCTGGAAATTCGGCTCCTCCTCCCCCTCTGTGCGCGACTATGTGCTCGTCCCGACTGACGATGACAGCGCGTACCGCATCATCTGCCGCATGGACGGCGGCGGCATCGGCGATGTGCGCACCGGCTATCTCGTGCAGACCACCCGTGAGGACGGCGGCCGCCGCATGATCTCCGACGTCACCGAGCTGTCCGATGCGGACATGACGCAGAGTGAGCTGTTCCGTCTGTATTACAGCACCGGTCTGGCTCTGCCCAGCCTGCCCGACGAGGTCGGCAACTTCAGCGGTCTGCCGCGCACCGACTCCCTGACCGCCGCGCGGGATGCCTTCTATTACTTCGGCAATCCGGTCGACGGCTCGAAAACCGGCTGGATCGCAGATGTGACCCAGATCCAGAGCATCGTGCGCTCCGACATCCGCGGCGGCGCGTATATTGATATCGTTCAGCTGACCTTCACCGACGGCAGCGACCCGATCAATGTCCAGATGGAGCAGACCGGTACGGGTTACTGGAAGCCGACCGGCATTCAGGAGGATGTTTCCGCCATGAGCGGCGCAAATGTGCTCCCGGTCAGCGCGGACGCTTTCGGTGCCCTTTCCTTCGCCAATCTGCCGGCGCTGAATACGGGCGACATTATCATCTTCAACTTCGGCAGCAAGCCTGTCGGCGGCGTAACGCTCGTCAACCGGCTGGTAAACGCAGCCGGTTCCCCCCGTTATCAGAACATGGCCGACGACGAGACCACGCTCACGCAAACGAACAGCGGCTACGGCTACGTCTACACCATACCGCAGAGCGTGAGCGAGCTGCTGGCCTCCGACCTCAGCGTACCGTTCTACCATGCGCTGACGCTCGAATACACAGATGCGCAGCACATCCGCCACACGGCGGTCGCGGCCTACATGACAAACGCCGGGACGCAGCTCGAGAACCCGCCGCTTCCCTCCGGCGGCTATTACAGCGATGCCCTCGGCTGCACCCTCAAGCTGCCGCAGGAGTTCCGAAATGCGGTTTCCGCCAACATCAATACGGACGGAAGCATGACCTTCTTCGTGAAGGATACGGACAGCGTACTCATGACGCTGACCGCGCAGCTGCTCTCCGTTCTCGAGCATGATTTCGGCGAAAACTGGGCGGAAAACTATCCGGTTCCGGTCCGGCCGCTCGCAGAGCAGGACGGACTGGCGTACTTCCTGATTTACCCGTCCGATGTGCAGTACGACCCGGCGGATGAGCAGGCCGCCGCGCAGTATCAAACGCTGTTCGAGGACGCGCAGCGCATTTCCCCCGAGGATCTGGTGCTGGATGCCGACCTGCATGACACCTCGGTCTATGAGCGGCGCAATATGGAGGATACCGAACATTACGGCGACCGCACGACGGCGGAGCTGCTGCTCTATCTGCCGATCTCGGACGGCGCCTACACCGAGGGTATCCTGGCGACGCTCGATGCGCGCTATCGCGAGGATAAAGCCGCATTCGAGCAGGCGCTGCGCGCCGCGGACAGCACGGCGCAGTCGCTTTGGGCGCAGCATCTGGCAGCACAGTAAACAAACAGGAACAAAAAGGGCTTGCTACTCCCGTCCGGTTTTGGTATACTATATAGGTAATCCGGACGGGGTTGTAGCTCAGCTGGTCAGAGCGTTCGCCTCACACGCGAGAGGTCGTGGGTTCGAGCCCCGCCAACCCCACCAGAACAAATAAATCCGAACCGCATTATCCGAGTTGGTAAAGCGTTCGGATTTTTTGTTTCTATCGAAAATATCCTTTAGGGCATGAAAAAAGTGCAGGATTTTGCTTCCTGCACTTTTGTTATTTATGTGTCGGTTTTGTGAACGCGGTTTTTCTTCCATTCCGCAAATTCACGCTGCCCCTCGTCGGTTGCCGCAAGCGCCTGAATTTCCTCTAAGATAGCACGCGCCAGAGCATCCCAGACATCGTTGGGGACTTCTGACCAGTCATTGTTCGTCTGCTGCATGGCTAGTCCTCTAAAATGCTTTCGTCAAACCAGTAGCCTTGAAACACCGTGCCGTCACCGTTGATGAAGCGCCCCCGCGCATCCGAGGGAATTTGATCGGCCGCTGTCGTGTTGTCAAGGATAATCATGGACAGCACATTGTCAGCACGACCGCACGCGCGATACGCGATGTTATTTTTTATTTGACCGCTTAAAATATTTGCATCCGGCCGCTGTGTTGCCAAAAGCAGGTGGATGCCGAACGCGCGTCCTAAACGAGCAATGGTGGAAAGACTGCGTTCAATCCGTGCGACCTGTTCCTTTTCTGCTTTATCCAGACCGGTTTTATCAAGAATTTCTGCCACTTCATCGACTGCGAAGAAAATTCGGTCAAGATACAGTGCGCAGCGGTTGTTGTAGTCGTAAATATTGCAGCAGCCATCCGTCTGTGCAATGATTTCCTTGCGACGGTTCAGTTCTTCAACCAGTTCGTCCAGATATTCAGCCAACTCTGCGCGGTCGAAAATCATCTTGCAATGCGGATGATTGCGCCAGATCGATGAAAAATCTGCTCCACCTTTCAGGTCCGCAATAACAACCTCAACGCCAGACTTCCGCAGCAACTGCATGAGGATGCACCGGAGCAGAACAGTTTTGCCCGAGCCTGTTCCTCCGCCCACCAGCATATGCGGAATGACATTGAAATCAACCACAACCGGCTCTAACAGGCTTTCGCCCAAAATCACCTTGCAAACAGGATATTCATGGTTCATCAGATCATCATGCCAGTCTAATCTGTCTGGCAGACCGTTGTCCGCCGGGACAACATAAAGGCGTATACGGCGTTTACCGTCGCACTCCTCTATCTTTGCAACCTGAACATTCAGCGCAGCGGCAATCTCGACTTGCTTGTTCTCCCAGACTGATTTCGCAAGACCGCACGCCAGGAATTCAAGAACTTGCACTGCTCGTCCTCCTTCTGTGCATTGCCAATAGCTTTGCAACAGGATAGGCACTTCACCCGCAGCATTGGTAAAACCAATGCGAGCAAGGTTGTTTTCGATCTTCCGCGCATGATGCGGTGTTCCACGGCTAATGATAAACGCTACCAAACCGAGGATCGCCGCAGCAATGTAGAGAGCCGTCATTGTTGTCACGAGGGGCGTTGCAAATGCGCCCGCATTATTCATGCGCCGCAGCACTACGTGGCCGACAACGGCAATACTGAGCAGGTAGGCGATAATGCCTACCCACTCCGCCGGAGTGCAGATAATCTTGTTTACACCGTTGCCAAAGCGCAGCATAGCACCATGATGCGCGGTTTCGCTATACAGCTCATTTTTCTTACAGGTCAACATAGTTCTTCCGTTCCTCCTTCCATTCATCCATGCTCATTTCCTGCACTTGTTCACCGTCGAAGTAAACAACCCTGTGAATACGACGCAGGAAGGCTTTCCATGTCGCAGGATGAACGATTTGAATATCTTCGTACTGATCTTCGAGTGGGACATTGCTGGTGATATATACCTTAGAATAACACGCAACGCGGTCGTTATAGCGCGCCGGTAACATAAGAGGATAAATATCCAGATAATTCAGCATTTCTTCAATCGAAATCTGACTGTTGAACTCCTCGAAAACGAGAACATCCTGCCCATGGTAAGCATCAAACGAAACGCCTTTTCCGGAACGATAGTTCGTTACGCGGCAAATGTTTTCTGCGCCATGCGCTTCAAAAATGCTGCGCGTTTTGCCCGTGCCGGGAGCACCGTAGATGTAGACGACCTCGATTTCACGGTTCTCGATCATGAATTTTTCCGACAGTAATGTTTGACGAACTGCGTCGATGTCTTTGATGCGGAACGCATACGCGGGGTTTTGCGTGATGATGCGTGCCGTGCTCTTACCGTCTTTGACTTCTTCCAGCAGATCTTCCATCGTTGCTTTGGTCTTTGTGGAAGCCTTTGTTTCCTCCGGCAGGTCGCCAAACTCTAAGAAACTGCCCGGAACAGAGGTTTCAGCCTTTTCGGATGTTTCCCATTTGCCGCCTTTTGCCACATAATCGCGGTTTTCCGAGCACAGACCATACGCCTGATCAACGTGCGCCGTTTCAAACTTTTTCTTGATTGAGCTGAAACGCATGGGAGAACGGCGATACAAAAAAACATGGATATGGGGTGTGCCGGACTCCCCGACTTCTTTGCTAAGACAGCAATAGTCCGGCTGGAGCTGCTTGCACAACTCCAATACCCTTTCGCGGTCAAGACCATGTTTGTCCGGATTATTGATCGTCAACAGAAACTTGCGGCTCTGAGGGTCTTTTTTGGCCATTGCCATTGTAGTTTCCTCCTTATTTAGTTTTTCTTGCTACTGCTACATCGTCGCGTAAGGGTAATACTTACCCTTACGCGACGATAGCAGTCAGCCACCGCACCGTCAGGGGATGCTCACCTTGATGGCAAGCATCGCCCTGACGAGTGCATTACCGATTACCGTTCGTACCCGGCGGGTGAGGTACCTCCTTGACCGCATGGATGCTGGTTGCGGAAGCGGTCAACTGGGCATGACCGTTCGCTTCGTAGACACGAATGTCGAGGCCGTCGAACTGCACGGGGATATACTCCGTATCGTCCGGCAACTCGATCTGCTGATCGCCAGCGATCTTCACCGACAGCTTCTCGAAGCCATGCGCCGGAAGTGCGATGACATAGCGGAAGCCGATGATCTTGTCGGTGCGCTCGCCGCTCTTAGTGTACTCGACCACCGGAGTCGCATCAACGAGCCACAGGTGCTTGCCGAGCGACTTCGGGTCGATCTTGAGATTACGCAAGAGTGCCATTTTCGTTCTCTCCTTTTGTGATTTGGATAGGTTTTGACGCTGCGCAGCGTCTGAATATTTTTAGGGGAAATCCGGATTTCTTGGAACAAGTTTACCATGCCAGTTATCAAAAGTGGGGACACCATGTGTCCCTACAATTCTCTTCGGAAGGTGTATAATAATAAATTTAGCTTTTGATGCAAAAAATTACGCACAAAAAAAGAGAGGGTACCAAACCCTCTCTTGATTATTATAGCTAATCTCGCATTTGTGTGAATCGTTCACCAGTGCCAGCAAATAAGGCAGCATCGGCATCGTCAAGCGTCCAACGTTCCTTTATGAATGTGCTGTAGAAACACTGGACGAGTGAATTATCAAATGAGTAACCAGCTTTGTGAATTACTTCCAATGACTCGCTTGGTAGTAAATTTAGAGATAAACATACAGCAACTATGCTTTTTAGACTTAATTTTTTCTCTTGTTTGCCCGTTATTCGCTTATATACCGTTTCCGAGAGCAAAGTGTATTGGGTAAAATCTTTTTGACTCCAACCTGCTCGGTAGATATAGCCGCGCAGGATTTCACGCCAGCTTTGATGGCTGGCATCGGCTTTCGCCTTGTTCTCCTTGATTCGATTGACTTGACGTTTAATTTCAGCGTCAGTCAATTTTATTCAAAGTCAGTTGCCAGGCTGACTCTGGACGGCGGTTAATTTCGAGGGGTTGATTATCGGGTTGATAACTTGCATTTTTTGTACAACGAGGGTAATTTTCACAATTTCACCTCCTCTGGCAGGGATTTGCAAGTCAAACCATCACTTCCTTTCCGATTTTTGAAACACCGCCTTAGATTTCGTTTCAAAAACTTAAATTTTTTAACTTAAAAACAAAAACGACTGAATAACGTCAGTCATTCAGTCGTTGGTTTACTTATTTAATAAAAGGCATACTTCGCCCCTCGAAAATCCTCTTATAGCTTACCTTAAGTATAGCACTTCTCACACCAAAGTCAACACTTTTTTCTCAACTTCTGCCTCCGCGCGTGCCGCCCACCGCGACCTGAGTCAAGGCCAGTAAAATACTCCGTATTTTCCGCGAGTGACCTACGGTCAGCCTTGACACAGCTCCCGTCGCGCAAAAGGTGTGATTATGCCGAACTCGAACGAGTCCGGCGAACGCCGACAAAACAACGATGGAGGGAA
>OQWM01003004.1_pt1 | contig 11354 bp, 8 predicted proteins | sample 1691531 | NCBI WGS metagenome assembly OQWM01 (sample SAMN03418257, study PRJEB22391) | human gut metagenome | biome: human-gut; feature: organic feature; material: feces | host: Homo sapiens | place: Tanzania | collected 2013-01 | reverse complement strand
GAACGAATGGACGGATAGCAGCGTGAGGACAAACGAATGAACACTTGTTACACTGAGTACAGTTGTCAGCATTCCATACAGGAACGAATGCAGAAACACCACGCTTCTCCCAACGAGCTGTACCATTCTGCCATGTACCGTCAACGGTATCATACTTAACGAAGTCAGAAACCTTCAACAAGTCGCCAGCCTGAGCGTTGATAGGACGAACGAGGTCCTTAACGAATGCTGGAGCGTCGTCAGTCTTAACCTCATCGTCTGGAAGGTTAGCCCATGCTGGATCAACAGTAAGCTGTTTGTACTCACCACCACGGTCAACAGCAGCGTAGTTCTTGTCAACTACGTCCTGACCCTTCTTGCCATAAGACTTAACGATAGCCTTCTTCATCTGCTCTACAGCAAGGTCAACAGGGATAACCTCTGTGATGCGGAAGAATGCAGACTGGAGGATAGTGTTGGTACGGTTGCCAAGACCAATCTCCTGAGCAATCTTAGTAGCGTTGATATAGTAAACGGTGATGTTCTTTTGAGCGAATACACGCTTAACCTTGTTAGGGATGAAGTTTACCAACTCCTCGCCGTCGAAGATAGTGTTCAAAAGGAATGAACCATTCTCACGGATACCACGTGTAACATCGTACATGTTCAAGTAAGCCTGAACGTGGCAAGCTACGAAGTTAGGAGTTGTAATCTGGTATGTAGAGCGGATAGGCTCGTCACCGAAACGAAGGTGTGAACATGTGAAACCACCAGACTTCTTAGAGTCGTAAGAGAAGTATGCCTGGCAGTGCTTATTGGTGTTGTCACCGATAATCTTTACAGAGTTCTTGTTAGCACCTACGGTACCATCAGCACCAAGACCGAAGAACTTAGCCTCGTAGATAGACTTTCCACCGAGAGCCATTTCCTCAACTGCAGGGAGAGATGTGAATGTTACATCGTCAACGATACCTACTGTGAAGTGGTTCTTTGGCTCTGGCAACTCGAGGTTGTTGTATACAGAGATGATCTTAGCAGGAGTGATATCTGAAGAACCAAGACCATAACGGCCACCAACGATAACTGGGCGGTTCTCCTGATCGTAGAATGCAGACTTAACGTCGAGATACAATGGCTCGCCCTCTGCTCCTGGCTCCTTAGTTCTGTCGAGAACAGCGATCTTCTTAACTGTCTTAGGAACAGCTGCGAAGAGGTGCTTAACAGAGAATGGACGATAGAGGTGTACAGAGATCATACCAACCTTCTTGCCTTCGCTTGTGAGGTGGTCGATAGCCTCGCGAGCTGCCTCTGTAGCAGAACCCATAAGGATAATGATGTTCTCAGCATCCTCAGCTCCGTAGTAAGAGAAGCAGTGATACTCACGACCGGTGATCTTAGAGATCTCGCCAAGATAGTGCTCTACTACATCTGGGATAGCATCGTAGTGAGAGTTGCTAGCCTCACGGTGTGTGAAGAATGTCTCTGGGTTCTCAGCTGTACCACGAGTTACAGGACGCTCTGGAGAGAGTGCACGGTCGCGGAAGTTCTTGATGTCAGCCTCGTCAACCAATGGACGGATATCTTCCATATCCATAACCTCTACCTTGTGGTACTCGTGTGATGTACGGAAACCATCGAAGAAGTTGATGAATGGTACGTGAGTCTTCAATGTTGCAAGGTGAGGAACTGCTGTAAGGTCCATAACCTCCTGAACAGAACCTGAGCAGAACATTGCGAAACCTGTCTGACGACAAGCGTAAACGTCCTGGTGGTCACCGAAGATACAGAGTGAGTGAGATGCCAATGTACGAGCAGATACGTCGAATACACATGGGAGCAATTCGCCGGCAATCTTGTACATGTTAGGAATCATCAGGAGCAAGCCCTGAGAAGCGGTAAATGTTGTAGTGAGAGCACCAGCCTGCAATGAACCGTGAACGGCACCTGCAGCACCACCCTCAGACTCCATTTCCTGGATAGACACGTTCTGACCGAAGAGGTTCTTAGTACCCTTAGCGGCCCACTCGTCAACATGCTCCGCCATTGGTGATGACGGGGTGATAGGGTAAATCGCAGCAACCTCAGTAAACATGTAGCTTACATGAGCGGCAGCGGTGTTACCATCACAAGTCATAAATTTCTTTTCTTTTGCCATTTTTTTATGTATAAAAGGATGATTAAAAAAATATTCTATTCGATTTGTTTTTTCTCTATATATAATATAATAATGTGTAGTATCAATATAGGAAACCAAGCAGCCAAAGAGGTATCTTGTTGCCTTGTCCTACTTCTGTATTGTACCTCGCATATATTACATCGTTGTTGAATCTTTGTTTGCCCGTGGCGTGGGCATCGCAGATTTTGAATTTAAGTTTGCCGTCTACTATGTAGTGGTTGTCTTTTCCACCTTGATTAACCTTATGGTCTTTCCACAACGAGTTGACAAAGAATGTTTCCAAAGCTTCTTGTCGGGTAGTGTTGTTAGGATAGATAGCGTACATCAAGTTGGAGTTGTGCATCATTATCTTAGATGGCTTTTTAGGGAATTGCGCACCCACAGGATAGATGATGTTTATCAGACGAGCATCGGCAAGATACTTAATATAGTTCATTACTGTAGCTCTACTGGTATCTATCTCTTCTGCAAGTTTGCTGATGTTTGGAGCCTTTGGCCCATCGATAGCCAAGAGATAGAATAGCTTCTTGATCTTTGCTAAATATTTTAGCTCTATCTGCTTGATAAACAAGATGTCTACTTCGATCATCATGTTCATTGTCTTGAGCAGATTCTCGGAGAAGTTTCTGTTTTCTAAGAAGAAAGGGTAGAAGCCATGATGAACGTAACTCTGGAAATATTCAGCAGGACTTGCCTTTGGCAATATCTGCTTTATTATTCTCTCATGGTCGTGAAGGATTTCGTCAAGTGTGTAAGGCTGAAAATTGTTGCCAGTCTTGAGATTTAAGAATTCTCTAAATGAGAAGCCACGAAGGTTGTAGCTCTGTACTAAACCTCCGATTTCGGGATTTTCTTCCTTAAGTCTCATCACGCTTGAACCAGTAAAAACAATCTTTAGCTCAGGATACAAATCGTAGCAAGTGCGCAACTGCTGACTCCAGTCTGGCTCTTTGAATACTTGGTCAATGAGCAACACCTTACCACCATTCTTTACGAATTCGCCTGCAAAATCAGCAATACCTCGTCCTTGGAAGTAGAAATTGTTCATATTGACATACAGACATTTTCTGTCGTCCTTGCCAAATTTCTCCTTCGCATACTGAAGCAAAAAGGAAGTTTTGCCTACGCCACGTGTTCCCTTGATACCAATCAAGCGTGCATTCCAGTCAATCTCATCCATTAATGAGCGGCGAACTGGGACATCATTGTGCTCAACAAGGTAAGCGTGTGTACGGTAAAATGCTTCCATAGAAGGTTTTGTTTCTTCGTCTAAAGTATGTTTTTTACTATTTTGCATGTCTTTATAGGTGCTTTTACTGTTAGTTCTGCACCGTTTCAAAAGATTTTGCCTTTAATCTTTGCAAAGATAATACTAATTTTGATATTTGCAAAGTGTAGATTACAAAAAGTTTAATTTTTTAGTTTTTTTGCACTTTTAAATGTGTTAGATATTGCATTTGATGAAAATTGCCGTAACTTTGCATGTATGAAATTACATATTTTCAATCCAGAACACGATACAGCTTTGGCAGCTAACAAGGCGCCATTCACACCTCCACATGCTGCACGCCAGCTTCATCACGACTTAGGTTTTATATCTGCCGTTTGGGCAGATGAAGGAGATTTTGTTGTTGTCGACGACAAGGAATCTGCTAAGGAGTCGTTGAAGCGAATAGGTTATGAAAGCCTAAAGTGCATACTCATCGAACCTCAGGATATTGCAAAGCTGAATGCCGAGCCGCTCGATGAAATCTGCGTGTGGGGATGGGATAAGGCTATTAAGCGTAGACTCTCAGACTTAGGATTGGTATGTGATAATATTATGCCAACAACTGAGCTTTTGGATCAATGGCGTATATATAGTGGTAGAGCGTGGGCTGCAGAAAATATTCTGAAGCCATTAACTAATGCTGATTCTAATTTTGTTGGCTCGTCAAGCGTGGCTACCTCTGTAGACGAAGCGCTTAATCCTTGTGATTTGGAAGAGTGGGTACTTAAGTCGCCATGGAGTTGTAGCGGACGTGGCGTACGCTATGTTGCTCGCAATTCTGTAACATCGCAATTGCATGGTTGGATAGCTAACACCATAAAGCAGCAGGGGTATATTATGGTAGAACCACTTTATACTAAGATTCTCGACCTTGCAGCAGAATTCTATAGCGACGGAAATGGTCGTGTAAGCTTCCTTGGTTTGTCGTTGTTTGAAACCAAGAACGGTGCTTATACAGGAAATATTGTAGCGCCAGAGGCTCGCAAACTTGAGGTTGTTTCAAAATATATTCCTCTTAATATTTTGGACAAAGCAATCGCTGATATAGTTAGCCTAACAAGCTCGCAGTTTGATGGTACTTTCAAGGGTCATTTCGGTATTGACATGATGGTTGTTGCCGAGAAAGATAGAGGTTTCTCTTTGCATCCATGCGTAGAGCTAAATTTTCGTCGCACCATGGGTTATGTGGCATTATGTTTAAACACAGCCGACGATATTCCTACAAAAGTTATGCGAATATCTATGGATAAAAAATATCGCCTCCGCATCACAGAGAGCGAAGACGATATCTGGAAATAGTATCTTTTGTTATTAAATAATGTCGTACGACCACATTAAGAATGCAAAAATCATAATAGCCAAAACGATTAGTGTATAGTATGTAATTTTTCCCATCAGTTCCCAACGACGTTTTTCGTTTTTCATCTGTCTTCTGAACTTGTCAGCTCCATCCTCGTGATAATGAGGGTGGTGATGGTGATGATGAGGGGTGTTACTGTTTTGTTGTTTAAGTTGAGTATTGTTCATAACTTGTTTGTTATTTAAGTTGAGTATCAATTGCTTGTTGTTTATATCCTAAAATAGATATAGCGTAAATTCTTAGAATCTGAAATCCACTTCTACATCTACCATGTTGTAGTTGTGGTCAGTCTTCAAAGAGCGATCGTTGATGCGAGCAAACTCTGCACTAATCTGGAAATTGCGGTGGAACTCATAGTCGGCACCAAACTCATATTGTGTGCGAGCCTTGCTCCAATCGGCTGTTGGTCTGTATAGGTCGTAGCGAGCCTTTACGTGAAGCTTCTTCTTGATGATTGGCGCAATAGCCAAAGCGTAGAAACCGTCAGCCTTATTGCCAAGCGATGAAAGATTGCAATCCTTTGAATTAGCGTCGTTAGTGTTTACAAGCGACTTTGCAAAAGCCTCGCCGGTAGAGTGGATATACTCAGAGCGGAATGTCCAGTCGTTAACTACATACTCGCCACTAATTGCATATCTGTGCTGGTTAAGACTTCTTACACCAGTCTTCTCGGTTCCATCCTCTGCGGTCCATTTGCCATCGCGAGCGTAAGAGCCTTCCCATCCGAATACACCAAGGCGCATTCCCTTTACAGGCATCACCCATACACCACCGATAACATCCTTGCGCTGGTCAACATCCTTTACATTGATGCCCTGACCGTTGTATACTCCCACCTGATAGTGGAGAAGTTCGCGACCTGCAGCATTTTTAATGATGTCGCCTTGGAATTGTACACCAATATCGCGACCATTACTTGCATGACCACCAGCACGATCTGAGAAACCTGCCAATTTTGATACGTTCTGTGAGTAGCTCATGAAGCCCTGGTCTACAGGGTGCATAGGGTTCTCAAAAGTGAAAGCACGCTTAAACTGACCTACCTTTACTCTGAAAGCCTTGTATTTTTGCCATTCAGCAAACAAGTCTACAACTCTTGGCGAACTACCCAAGGTAGATGTGTTGCCATTGAATTGTATCTGAGCTTTCCAATAGAAATCCTGTACAACTCTTCCTTCAAGCGAAAGGCGCAACATTCTAAGATTGAAAGAGTTAGACTCTTTGCCTTCTTGGTCGCTTGCCTGGTATTGTACCATTCCATAGCCCGAAAGCTTCACATTATTTATCCATGCAGGAATAGCTTCTTGAGCTATACCGCAAGCAGCTGACATTAAAAGACATGCTGAAATAAATATTCTTTTCATGTTTAAATTAGTAATTATATTTTGTTTGCAAAATTAACAATAAATTATTATATAGGGAAAGAAAAAACCTAAAATCCTTTAGAGTAATAAAAGTTTTTTATACTTTTGTAGGTGCTAATATAAAATAAGAACGTATACATATTATATATATAGATGAAAAAACTAACTTCTCCTTGGGCGTGGATTCCAACCCTCTATTTTGCTGAGGGAATACCATACGTTGCTGTGATGACCATTTCTGTGATTTTGTATAAGCAGATGGGACTTAGCAATGCAGACATCACATTCTATACTTCTTGGCTATATCTGCCATGGGTAATAAAACCTTTGTGGAGTCCACTTGTAGACCTTGTGAAAACCAAGAGGTGGTGGATACTCATAATGCAACTACTCATAGGAGCTGCATTAGGAGGCGTAGCTTTCACCATTCCAACCAACTTTTGGCTTCAAGGAACATTGTTCTTCTTTTGGATAATGGCATTCTCGAGTGCTACTCACGATATAGCTGCTGATGGCTATTATATGATTGCCCTCGATGAGCACGAACAATCGTTGTTTGTTGGTATTCGTAGCACCTTCTATCGTTTGGCAACAATCATTGGCTCTGGCGTTCTCGTAATGATTGCCGGTGCATTGCAAGAACGATTTGGACAGTCTATTCCGCTGTCGTGGAGTCTGATGTTTTATGGAGCCTGTGCTCTGTTTGTTGCCCTTTGGCTTTGGCATAGTGCTGTGTTGCCAAGGGTTAAAGAAGGCGCAACTACAGCTGATAATGTAGGTGAAAAGCAATGCTTGGAACCCGAAGCAGAGCAGAAGAGTATGTTGGGACTAATTGTAGATTTCTTCACTAAATTCCCTGTGAAAGAAACCATCATAGGCATTTTGTTTATGTTGCTTTATCGTATGCCAGAAGGTTTGTTGGCAAAAGTTTCAGCCTTGTTTCTTGTAGACAATACTGCGGTTGGAGGTTTGGGACTTACTGCCGAGCAGTATGGTTTGGTGCAAGGTACCGTGGGCGTTATCGGACTAACCCTTGGTGGTATTATTGGTGGTATATGCGCTGGTGTTGGTGGCTTAAAGAAATGGTTGTGGCCAATGGTTTGCGCCATCACTTTGCCTGATGCTGTCTACATTTATCTAAGCTATTGTTTGCCAGATAATTTGTACATTATCAATGCCTGCGTTTTTGTAGAGCAGTTTGGCTATGGCTTCGGTTTTACTGCCTATATGCTCTATCTTATTTATTATAGCCGTGGCAACTATAAAACATCTCATTATGCACTCTGCACAGCCTTTATGGCTCTTTCGATGATGATACCGGGATTGTTTGCCGGACAGTTGCAGGAAGCAGTTGGTTATCAGTCGTTTTTCCTAATAGTCATGGCTTGCTGCATAGTGACTTTTATTATGGCAGCACTAATCAAGATAGATCCTGAATTCGGTAAAAAGAAGTAGGATGATTAAAGGCTAAATATCAATATCTGACTATCAAATATTGGTGTTTAGCCTTTATATTTACTTCTTTATAATCATCTGTCTTTTAAGATAAAAAAGGCAATAAATTGCATTGTCTGTACCAGCTTAGTGTTACTTGAGTGTAAGCAAGGTGATACTCCAGTACCAGCAGGCTGAAACTGCAGTACCAGCTTAGCTACATTGAAATCGGTACTGGGAGACTGTGTAAAAGGAGCCTGTTTTGATGTTGTTGTTAGCAATAATTAAATTAATCTCTTACCTATTTTAATATAATTTATGTGCTATCTTTTGCCTTAATATTAATAATGTTGTACTTTTGCACGTAAAATAAAAAATAGAACAAAGTAGAACTATAATAAAACACATTATCATGGCAGAATCTATTGATATCCGTGAATTGAACATTAGAATAGAACAGCAGAGCGGCTTCGTTACTAATCTCGTAGCTGGCATGGATAGAGTTATTGTTGGACAGAAACACCTTGTAGACTCTCTCCTTATTTCACTTCTTAGCGATGGTCACATCCTTCTTGAAGGTGTACCAGGTTTGGCTAAGACTTTGGCTATAAAAACCTTGGCACAACTCATTGATGCCGATTATTCTCGTATACAGTTTACTCCAGACCTTCTTCCTGCCGACGTGGTTGGTACTATGATTTATTCTCAGAAAGAGGAGAAGTTTCAGGTGAAGAAGGGTCCTGTGTTTGCTAACTTTGTGTTGGCAGACGAAATCAACCGTGCTCCAGCTAAGGTGCAGAGTGCTTTGCTCGAGGCTATGCAGGAACATCAGGTTACTATCGGTGAGCAGACATTCTCGCTCCCAAATCCATTCCTCGTGATGGCTACTCAGAACCCTATAGAGCAGGAAGGAACTTACCAGTTGCCAGAGGCACAGGTAGACCGTTTTATGCTCAAGGTGATTATCGATTATCCTACACTTGAAGAAGAAAAACTCATTATTCGCAATAATATCAAGGGCACATCGCCTGTGGTTACACCTGTTACAACAGCAAGCGAGATAGTAAAGGCTCGCGAGGTGGTAAATCAGGTTTATCTCGACGAAAAGATTGAGCAGTATATTGCCGACATCGTGTTTGCTTCACGTTATCCAGAGCGCTATCAGCTTGCAGAATTGAAGGATATGATAACCTTCGGCGGAAGTCCTCGTGCCAGCATCAACCTTGCTAAGGCTGCTCGTGCTTACGCCTTTATCAAACATCGTGGCTATGTAGTTCCTGAAGATGTTAGAGCTGTGGCTCACGACGTGATGCGTCATCGTATCGGTCTGTCGTATGAGGCTGAGGCAAGCAATGTGACAAGCGAAGAAATCGTTTCAAGCATCATCAATAAGGTGCAAGTGCCTTAATGAGGAAAGTGTGAAGAATGAAGAGTGAATAATTATGGATACACAAGAAATCTTAAAGAAAGTCAGGAAGATTGAGATAAAGACACGCGGATTGAGCCAAAACATTTTTGCGGGTCAGTATCATTCTGCCTTTAAGGGTAGGGGAATGGCTTTCTCTGAGGTTAGGGAATATCAGTTTGGCGACGACGTTCGAGATATAGACTGGAATGTCACAGCTCGCTTTCATCGTCCTTTCGTCAAGGTGTTTGAAGAAGAGCGTGAACTTACTGTGATGCTCTTGATCGACGTTTCTGGTTCGCTCGACTTCGGTACCACTAAGCAGATGAAGCGAGATATGGTAACCGAGATTGCTGCCACTCTTGCTTTTAGTGCTATTCAGAACAATGATAAGATAGGTGTTATATTCTTCTCAGACCGCATTGAGAAATATATTCCTCCTCAGAAGGGTCGCAAACATATATTATACATCATTCGCGAGATGCTCAACTTTGAGCCTCAGAGCAAGAAGACCGATTTGGGTATGGCTTTCGAGTATCTGACAAGAGTGATGAAGCGCAGATGCACAGCCTTTGTGCTTAGCGACTTCTATCAGCGTGGCGACTTCTTGAAACCATTACAGATAGCAAACTCTAAGCACGACTTGGTGGCTATACAGGTTTACGACCCGTTGGCAAAACGATTGCCAGATGTAGGCTTGCTAAAGGTTAAGGATGGCGAGACAGGTCATGAGATGTATATCGACACTTCGAGCAAGAAACTTCGTATGGCACATGCCAAATACTGGATGCAGAAGGAAGGCGAACTGAAGCAGACCTTTGCCAAGAGTAAGGTTGACTGGACGAGCGTAGCCACAAACGAAGACTATGTAAAGGCTATGATGCTTTTGTTTGCGCAACGCAACTAACATTGATTTAAGAAATGAAAACTATTTCAAGAATATTGTCGTATTTGCTGCTGTTGGCTGCATGTGTGGTGTCGGAAAAGGCATCAGCACAAGTGTCGGTACAAGCAAATATGGATTCTATAGAGATACTAATAGGCGAGCAGGCTCACATGTTTGTTGAGGTTACTGCCAAGAAGGGTGCCGCTATCTCGTGGCCGGAACTCAAGCCTAATACTTATCTCGTGCCTGGTGTAGAAATCGTGGATGTTACCAATGCTGACACTTCGGCATTGGACAACGATATGGTGAAAGTAGTTCGCAAGCTTACCCTAACTTCTTTCGACAATAAGCTTTATCCTATACCAGGAATGAAGGTTAAAGTGAATGGTAAGCAATATGCTGCTAACACTTTGGCGCTTAAAGTGTTGACAGTAGACGTCGATAGTGTTCATCCTAACCAGTTTTATCCACCAAAGGATGTTCAAGACAATCCTTTCAAGTGGAGCGATTGGAGTGGGGTGATAGCTGTTGGCGTGTTGTTATGGTTGCTTGTTGTTGCCATGATTTATCTATTGGTACGTCTGAAGCAAAACAAGCCTATTATCACTCATATCAGAATTGTTAAGCGTGTGCCTGCTCATCAGAAAGCTCTTAATGCAATTGACAAGATTAAGGCCGACCACATGCAGACAAGCGAAGATCAGAAGACTTACTACACTCAGCTTACCGACACCCTTCGTCAGTATATTCAGGAACGTTTCGGATTCTCGGCTAAGGAGATGACTTCGTCAGAAATCATCGACCGTCTACAGAGCAATGGCGACAAGACTATGATTGACGAATTGCGCGAACTCTTTACTACTGCCGACTTGGTGAAGTTTGCCAAGCATTCTACGCTTATCAACGAAAACGATATGAACCTCGTGAATGCCATCAACTTCATCGACCAAACAAAGGTTGAGGGACAGCCTACCGAGGAGCGCATAGTGCCACAGCTTAGCGAAAACGAGCAGAAGCAACGTTCTGTGAGAATAACCATCAAGGGCTTGCTCTATGGCTTGGCTGTGATGATAGTTTTGGCAGTTGCTTATGTGGCATATAACTTGTATTCACTTTTGAACTAAACGAACAATGGAATTTGCTAATAAAGAATATTTCCTGCTTCTGTTATTGTTGATTCCATATATATTATGGTATTTCCTTGATAACAAGAAAAAGGAACCAACTTTAAGAATGAGCGACACCTTCGCTTACCTTTATGCTCCAAAGAGTTGGAAGGTGAGGTTGGTGCATCTACCAATGGTGTTGAGATGTATTGTCTTCTCATTGGTAGTGATAGTGCTTGCTCGTCCTCAAACTCATAACTCTTGGGGTAGCCGTACTGTAGAAGGTATCGACATTATGCTTGCTATGGACGTTTCTACATCTATGCTTGCTGAAGACCTGAAGCCAAATCGTCTTGAGGCAGCCAAGAACGTAG
>OQWM01003003.1_pt1 | contig 11355 bp, 4 predicted proteins | sample 1691531 | NCBI WGS metagenome assembly OQWM01 (sample SAMN03418257, study PRJEB22391) | human gut metagenome | biome: human-gut; feature: organic feature; material: feces | host: Homo sapiens | place: Tanzania | collected 2013-01 | reverse complement strand
GATCATGGTAGACGGAACAGGTATGTGTGGTGCCTGCCGTCTTCAGGTTGGAGATGAGATCAAATTTGCATGCGTTGACGGACCAGAGTTCGACGGACACCTTGTTGACTTTGATCAGGCGATGAAGAGAAGCCAGATGTACAAATCTGAAGAAGGACGCGCAATGCTGAAGCTTCAGGAAGGCGATACCCATCACGGCGGATGCGGACATTGTGGAGGTGACGAATAATGGCTGATATGATGAAAAAAGTACCTGTAAGAGAGCAGGATCCAAAAGTACGCGCAACAAACTTTGAAGAAGTTTGTCTCGGTTATAACAAAGAAGAAGCAATGGAAGAGGCTACAAGATGCCTTAACTGTAAGAATGCAAAATGTATCCAGGGTTGTCCTGTATCCATCAACATTCCGGCATTTATCCAGCAGGTAAAAGAAGGAAATATTGAGGAAGCTTACAAGATCATTGGTAAATCCAGTGCACTTCCGGCTATCTGTGGACGTGTTTGCCCGCAGGAATCCCAGTGTGAGGGAAAATGTATCCGTGGAATCAAAGGTGAGCCTGTTTCTATCGGAAAACTGGAGCGTTTCGTTGCTGACTATGCACTTGAGAATGATATTAAACCAGAAGGTGCTGAGACTATGAACGGTCACAAAGTAGCTGTTATCGGTTCTGGTCCGTCCGGACTTACATGTGCCGGAGACCTTGCAAAACTCGGATACGATGTAACAGTATTTGAAGCATTACATGAGCTCGGTGGAGTACTTGTATATGGTATTCCTGAGTTCCGTCTTCCAAAACAGAAAGTCGTTGCGAAAGAGATCGAGAAAGTAAAAGAGCTCGGTGTTAAATTCGAGACAAACGTTGTTATCGGTAAATCCACAACAATCGATCAGCTGATCGAAGATGAAGGATTTGAAGCTGTATTCATCGGATCCGGTGCCGGACTTCCAATGTTCATGGGTATTCCGGGTGAGAATGCAAGCGGCGTATTCTCAGCTAACGAGTACCTTACAAGAAGCAACCTGATGAAAGCTTTTGATGATTCTTATGATACACCGATCGCAGCAGGAAAGAAAGTAGCAGTTGTAGGCGGTGGTAACGTTGCTATGGATGCTGCCAGAACAGCTTTAAGACTTGGCGCTGAAGTACATATCGTATACAGAAGAAGTGAAGCAGAGCTTCCTGCACGAGCAGAAGAAGTTCATCACGCTAAAGAAGAGGGAATCATCTTTGATCTTCTTACAAACCCGAAGGAAATCCTTGTTGATGAGAACGGTCATGTAAAAGGTATGAAGGTTGTCAAGATGGAGCTTGGTGAGCCTGATGATTCAGGAAGAAGAGCTGATGAAGGCTTTGGATGGCAGTCCTGTGGAAACCATGAATCAGTATATGCAGAAATTCCGGGCGGTGCTGGGAAATCAGCAGTTGCCTCTGGCCAATGGCGGTGCGGTAGGTTATTTCAATTATGAAGCCTCGGCGGTATTTGACCGGGTGCGGGGCACGCACATAGCTGAGGAGGAGCTTTTGGGCCAGTTTATGATTTGTCGGATTTTCATGGTTTTTGATCAGGAAAAAAATTTTTATAAAATGCAAAAACGCAAGGCGAATCGCTTGACTTTTCCATATTTTAGCACTAAAATAGATAAATGCCATTTAATATAATGCGTAGTGCGCCCTATGGAGATAGGGTAGGGGGATATTTTCGCCCGCTCGCGATTTTCGCTTGATGCTATTATACATTGATTTCGGGCAAATTACAACGAAATTTCAAGCATTTTTGTGCGTTAGATTTTAATTTTTTTGAAGGAGCGTGAAATATGTCGCAACAAAGAATTCATAAGGAAATGTACGGCACCACCGAGAGAATGACTTTTTCCAAAATCAAAGACGTCCTCCCGATTCCGTATCTTATCGAAGTTCAAAAAGATTCCTACAAAACCTTCATTGAAACGGGTATCAAAGAGGTTTTCGAAGACTATTCTCCGATACGCGATTTCAGCGACCGCATGGAACTCCGCTTTTTGGATTACTCGCTGGACCCTGTGCCGAAGTATTCCGTCAAAGAGTGCAAAAACCGTGACACCACCTACTCGGTAGGCCTGAGGGTGAGGGTGCAGCTCGTCAACCTCGAAACCGGCTCTATCGTCGAGGACAACGTGTTTATGGGAGATTTGCCTCTCATGACCGAAAGCGGCAGCTTCGTCATCAACGGCGCGGAACGCGTTATCGTCAGCCAGCTGGTCAGGAGCCCGGGCGTTTATTTCGGCGCGGAACCGGACAAAAACGGCGTTCCTCGTTACGCAGGCACCGTCATTCCTAACCGCGGCGCATGGTTGGAATTCGAAACCGACGCCAACAACGTTTTGTGGGTTCACGTCGACCGCACTCGTAAAATCACCGCAACCACTCTGATCAGGGCTTTGGGCTGGGGCAAAGACGAAGAAATCATCGCTTTGTTCGGCGACGAACCTATTTTGCAGGACACCATCGCGAAGGATCCTGTCGAAGCGAGAACTCTCGAAAGAGGTCAGATAGATCTGTTCAGAAGGCTCCGTCCGGGCGAAGTTCCGACCGGCGAAGGCGCGAAAATCCTCATTGAAAACACCTTCTTCGACTCCCGTCGTTACGACGTGAGCAAAGTCGGTCGTTATAAATTCAACAAAAAACTCGGCATTGCAAACCGCATCGAAGGCTACAGAGCCGCGGAAGACGTCGTAAGCCCGCTTACCGGCGAAATTCTGGTTGAAAAAGGGCAATACATCACTCGTCAGATGGCGGAAGAAGTTCAAAAGAACGCCGTCAATGTCGTTATGCTGAAAAAAGAAATCAACGACGACGGAAAAGCTTTCAAAGTTATCGGCAACAACACCGTCAACCTCGCCGACTTCGTCGATTGCAACCCTAAAGAGCTCGGTATCACCGAATTCGTTTACTATCCTGCCCTCAAGGTTATTCTGGACAGCGTGGAAGACAACGCCGAACGCATCAACGTTATCAAGCAGAACGTTCACGAGCTTGTGCAGAAGCACATCACCCGCGACGATATCGTTGCCACTATAAGCTACAACCTCGGTCTCACTTACGGCATCGGCGACATCGACAACATCGACCACCTTGCAAACCGCCGCGTACGCTCCGTCGGCGAGCTTTTGCAAAACCAGTTCCGCATCGGTATCAGCCGTCTGGAAAGAGTTATCAAGGAAAGAATGAGCATCGCGCAGGAAGATAAGGAAATCAACCCGCGTTACCTCATCAACATCAGGCCTGTCACCAGCGCCATCAAGGAATTCTTCGGAAGCAGCCAGCTGTCCCAGTTTATGGATCAGCCTAACCCTATCGCCGAACTTACGCACAAACGTAAGCTTTCCGCTTTGGGCCCGGGCGGTCTCAGCCGCGAAAGAGCAGGCCTCGAAGTTCGTGACGTTCACCACACTCACTACGGCAGAATGTGCCCTATCGAAACCCCTGAAGGTCAGAACATCGGTCTTATCACGTCCCTTTCCACTTACGCACGCGTAAATGAATATGGATTTATAGAGTCCCCGTATAGAAAGGTAGATAAAGCCACCGGCATCGTAACCGATCACGTCGATTATCTGCCGGCAGACGTCGAGGACAGATACATCGTTGCGCAGGCAAACGAACCGTTGGACGAAGAAGGACATTTCGTTCACGATCGCGTAAACTGCCGCTTCATCACCAACGAATACAAAAAAGGCTGGAAGGAACCTGTCGACAGAATCAAGGAAGTCGAAAAGGAACGCGTCGATTACATGGACGTTTCTCCTAAACAGCTTATTTCCATAGCTACCGCGCTCATTCCGTTCCTCGAGAACGACGACAACAAGCGCGCGCTTATGGGCTCCAACATGCAACGTCAGGCAGTGCCTCTCATTCGTCCGACCGCTCCTATGATCGCAACCGGCGTGGAACAGAGAATCGCTTACGACAGCGGCGTGTGCGTTATCGCCAAAAACGGCGGCACGGTTACATACGTTGACGCGGATCGTATTCTCGTCACCCGTCCGTCCGGCGACGTCGACACCTATGAAATGCACAAATTCCAACGCAGCAACCAGTCCACCTGCATCAATCAGCGTCCTATCGTTTACAAGGGACAGACCGTAAACGTAGGCGACGTTCTCGCAGACGGCCACAGCTGCGATCACGGCGAACTTGCTTTGGGCAGAAATATCCTCGTCGGCTTTATGAGCTGGGAAGGCTATAACTACGAAGACGCTATCCTCATCAGCGAAGAACTCGTCAGGGACGACGTTTTCACCTCCATCCACATCGAGGAATACGAAAGCGAAGCCAGAGATACCAAGCTCGGCGAAGAAGTTATCACCAGAGATATTCCGAACCTCTCGGAAGAAGCTCTGAAATATCTGGACGAAGACGGCATCGTTATGGTGGGCGCGGAAGTCCACAGCGGCGACATTCTGGTCGGCAAAGTTACGCCTAAAGGCGAAACCGAGCTTACCCCTGAAGAAAGGCTTTTGAGGGCCATCTTCGGCGAAAAGGCAAGAGAAGTCAGGGATACCTCCCTCAGAGTTCCTCACGGCGAAAGCGGCATAGTCGTTGACGTCAAGGTGTTCACCAGAAAGAACAAAGACGAACTCGATCCGGGCGTCAACAAACAAGTCAGGGTTTACATCGCGCAGAAACGTAAGATCAGCGTGGGCGACAAGATGGCCGGACGTCACGGCAACAAGGGCGTTATTTCCAGAGTTCTTCCAAAGGAAGATATGCCGTTTATGGCAGACGGAACTCCGCTTCAGATCGTTCTGAACCCGCTCGGAGTTCCTTCCCGTATGAACATCGGACAGGTTCTCGAAGTTCACCTCGGCCTCGTTTCCAGATTGCTTGACTGGAAGGTTTGCACCCCTGTTTTCGACGGCGCAAACGAACAGGACATCAAGCGTTTGTTCGAAGAAAACGGATTGCCTGCCGACGGCAAGATTCAGCTTTACGACGGCAGAACCGGCGAACCGTTTGAAAACAAAGTTACCGTCGGCGTTATGTATATGCTTAAGCTGCATCACCTCGTCGACGACAAAATCCACGCTCGTTCCACCGGTCCGTACAGCCTCGTTACGCAGCAGCCTCTGGGCGGCAAAGCGCAATTCGGCGGCCAGCGTTTCGGCGAAATGGAAGTTTGGGCGCTCGAAGCTTACGGCGCGGCAAACGTTTTGCAGGAAATCCTCACCGTCAAGTCCGACGACGTGGTTGGCCGTGTGAAGAACTACGAGTCCATCGTCAAGGGCGAAAACATCAACGAACCGGGTATTCCTGAAGCGTTCAAGGTGCTTATTAAAGAAATGCAGAGCCTTGCTCTGGACGTAAAAGTTCTCACCGAAGATCACGACGAAGTTTCGCTCAGAGATTTCGTGGACGACGACGAACTTTCCGACGCTCCGGCATCTGCGGTTCGTCCGAAGGAAGACGACAAGGAAGAAATCGATCCGAGCCAGTTCTTCAATTTCTCGGATAACGAAGAAGAAAAGAGCGACGACTTGTTCTCGGGCGGCCTGAGCGACTTGTTCGACAACACCGACAGCGACTACGACGCCGACATCTTTGCCGACTTCGAAGTTACCAAAGCTCCGAACGAATTGTTCGGCGACGACAACGACTAAGAGCGGACAGGAGGTTAAAAATTTATGTACGAATTAAGCAGTTTCGATTCAATGCAAATCGGTATAGCTTCGCCTGAAAAAATCCGCGAATGGTCTTACGGCGAGGTTACCAAACCTGAAACCATCAACTACCGCACTCAAAAACCGGAAAGAGACGGCCTGTTCTGCGAAAGAATTTTCGGGCCGGTAAGAGACTGGGAATGTCATTGCGGTAAATATAAACGTATCCGTTACAAGGGCATCATTTGCGAAAAATGCGGAGTTGAAGTTACCAAATCCAAAGTTCGTCGCGAAAGAATGGGCCACATCGAACTGGCCACCCCTGTTTCTCACATCTGGTATTTCAAGGGCGTTCCTTCCAGAATAGGTATCTGTCTGGATATGAACGTCAAAGACCTTGAAAAAGTTTTGTACTACAGCGCGTACGTCGTTCTGGACAAAGGCGACAGCGCGTTTGCGGACAAACAGGTCATCGACGACAGAGAATATCAGGAAGCAAAAGACAACGGCTGCACTTTCAGAGCAGGTATGGGCGGCGAAGCTGTCAAAGAGCTTCTTGCCCGCATCGACCTCGACAAGGAATGCGCCGACCTCAAAAAAATCGTAACCGAAAACGTAGGTCAGAAGAGACTTAAGGCCGTAAAACGCCTTGAAATTCTGGACGCGTTCAAAGAAACCAGCCAAAAACCGAGCTGGATGATTCTGGACGTGCTTCCTGTCATTCCTCCCGATCTTCGCCCTATGGTTCCGCTCGACGGCGGCAGATTCGCCACCAGCGACCTCAACGACCTTTACAGAAGGGTTATCAACCGCAACAACCGCCTTAAACGTCTTAAGGAAATCGGCGCGCCTGAAATCATCGTAAGAAACGAAAAACGTATGCTTCAGGAAGCCGTCGACGCCCTCATCGACAACGGCAGACGCGGCAAGCCTGTGGCAGGCCCGGGCAACAGAGATCTTAAATCTTTGTCCAGCATGCTCAGAGGTAAGCAAGGTCGTTTCCGTCAGAACCTTTTGGGTAAGCGCGTCGACTTCTCCGGTCGTTCGGTTATCGTCGTCGGACCTGAACTGAAGCTCTATCAGTGCGGTCTGCCGAAAGAAATGGCTTTGGAACTCTTCAAACCGTTCATCATGAGAGAACTGGTTTCCAGAGGTATTTGTCACAACGTCAAAAACGCAAAACGCTACGTTGACAGCCAAAAACCGCAAGTGTGGGATATTTTGGAAGACGTAATCAAGGATCACCCTGTTATGCTCAACCGTGCGCCTACGCTGCACAGGCTCGGTATTCAGGCTTTCGAACCGGTGCTCGTTGAAGGCAGAGCAATCAAATTGCATCCGCTCAGCTGCGGCGCGTTCAACGCCGACTTCGACGGCGACCAGATGGCAGTTCACGTTCCTCTTTCCATCGAGGCTCAGGCCGAAGCAAGGATTTTGATGCTGTCCACCAACAACATCTTAAAGCTTTCCGACGGCAAACCTATCGTCAGCCCGACGCAGGATATGATTTTGGGTAGCTACTACCTCACCATCATTCGTCCGGGAGCCAAAGGCGAAGGCAAATCCTTCAGGGACGAAAACGAAGCCCTTATGGCTTATCAGACCGGCGTTATCGAACTTCAATCTCTGGTTTACATCAGAAGAGAAAAAGAAATCGACGGAGTCAAGTATTCCACAAGGCTGCACACGACCATCGGTCGTATCATCTTCAACCAAGCTATCCCGCAGGATTTGGGGTTTGTTGACCGCGAAAAGGACAAATTAAGTCTGGAAATTGAAGAAGTGGTCGGCAAAAAGCAACTTTCCAAAATCGTTGCCGCTTGCTTCAAGCGTAAGGGCGCAACGGGAACTGCAGAGGTTCTGGACAAAATCAAAGCGCAGGGCTACAAGTACAGCACCGTCGGCGCGCTCACCGCGTCCGTGTTCGACATGAACGTCCCTGCCGCAAAACAACAGATCGTTCACGAAGCCGAACAAGAAGTTCTCGGCATCGAAAACAAATACCGCCGCGGCTGGCTCACCGAAGACGAACGTTACAAGGCGAGCATCGAAACCTGGAAAGACGCTGCGGATAAAATCGAAAAGAGCCTCAAGGAAGGCGTTGACGAGTTCAACCCTATCTGGATGATGGCAAACTCCGGCGCCCGCGGAAGCATGGGGCAGATTCGTCAGCTTTGCGGTATGCGCGGATTGATGAGCGACCCGTCCGGCCGTACCATCGAACTTCCTGTAAAGGCTAACTTCAGAGAAGGCTTGTCCGTTCTGGAATACTTCATTTCCTCTCACGGCGGCCGTAAAGGTCTTACCGACACCGCATTGAAAACGGCAGACTCCGGTTATCTTACCCGTCGTCTGGTTGACGTTGCTCAGGACGTTATCGTCAGAGAAGCGGATTGCGGCGACACTAGAGGCGCGTGGGTATCTGCGATTCTGGACATCAACAACAGCGTTATCGAACGCCTCAGCGAACGCGTGAACGGCCGTTTCGCTTTGGATGACGTAGTCGATCCGAAGACCGGCGAAATTATTGCCGAAGCCGACAAGATGATCACCCCCGATCAGGCGGACGCCATCGAAGCGGCAGGCATCAAACAGGTTCACATCAGAAGCGTTTTGACCTGCAAAACTCGTCACGGCATCTGCACCAAGTGCTACGGCAAAAACATGGCCAGCGGCAATCCGGTTAAACTGGGCGAAGCCGTCGGCATCATTGCGGCGCAATCCATCGGCGAACCGGGCACGCAGCTTACCATGCGTACCTTCCACTCGGGCGGCGTTGCAACCAACGACGATATCACTCAAGGTCTGCCGCGTGTCGAAGAATTGTTCGAATCCAGAAAGCCGAAAGGCCAGGCGGTTATCACCGAAAACAGCGGCGTTGTTTCCAGAGAAGAAAACGACCGCGTGATCAGAGTCAAAGCCGTGAACGGCGGCGTTGAAGACGTCAAGTCCTACAACATTCCGTTCGGCGCAAAAATCAAAGTTCAAAACGGCGAATTCGTCGAAGCGGGCGACGCTCTCACTCAAGGTAGCATCAATCCGCAGGATATGCTGAGAGTCAAAGGACCTAAGGGCGTTCAGGATTATCTTGCCAAGGAAGTTCAGGCAACCTACCGCATTTCCGGCGTTGAAATCAACGATAAACACATCGAAGTTATCGTTCGTCAGATGCTCAGAAAGGTCTGCATCGAAATGCAGGGCGACACCAAGATGCTCCCGGGTACCATGGTCGATCAGTTTGCCTTCGACGACGAAAACGAAAGAGTGCTCGAAGCCGGCGGCGTGCCTGCAATCGCAAGCCCGAAACTTTTGGGTATCACCAAAGCCGCTTTGGCAACCGACAGCTTCTTGTCCGCATCCTCCTTCCAGGAGACCGCAAGAGTGCTGACCGAAGCCGCAATAAAGAACAAAACCGATCCGCTTCTCGGCCTTAAGGAGAACGTTATCATCGGTAAACTTATCCCTGCCGGCACCGGCATGAAGATTTACCGTAACATAACCACCGTTCCTGCCGTCGAAAACAAAATCGAACCGGTCGTTCCGGAATATGCGGTCGACTACAGCAACATCGTCAAGGACGTTTATCCTGAAGACGAAGAATAGCACTTTGCTCCCTGCAGGCGGTTCGTTTGCAGGGAGATTATAACAATAGGTATATATACGTTATTATGACTAAAAAATTATTTACATCCGAAAGCGTAACCGAAGGGCATCCGGACAAAGTCTGCGATCAGATTGCCGACGCCATTTTGGACGACATCATTTCCAAAGACAAAAACGCCAGAGTGGCTTGCGAAGTTTGCGCAACCACGGGTTTGGTGCTGGTTATGGGCGAAATTTCCACCAAAAGCTATTGCGACTTCACCGGCATTGCCAGAAAAGTTATAAAGGATATCGGCTACGACAGCAGCGAGCTGGGCTTTGACGGCAACACTTGCGCGGTTATCAGCGCAATCGACGAGCAGTCTCTGGACATTGCTCAAGGCGTGGACAACGCGCAGGAATTCGAGGGCGACGAAGCCGACAAAATCGGCGCGGGCGATCAGGGCATGATGTTCGGTTTTGCAACCGACGAAACCGAAGAGCTTATGCCGCTTGCAATCGTTTTGGCGCACAAGCTTACCCGGCGCCTCACCGAAGTCAGAAAGAGCGGCGAAATAAGCTATCTCAGACCTGACGGGAAATCGCAGGTAACCGTGGAATACGACGACGGCGTACCTACGAGGGTGGACGCGGTGGTCATTTCCGCGCAGCACAATCCGGACGTCACGCACGAGCAAATCGAAAAAGACATCATCGAAAAGGTCGTGAAGGTGGCAATCCCGAAAAATCTTCTGGACGACGAAACCAAGTTCTACATCAACCCGACGGGACGTTTCGTAAAAGGCGGCCCGCACGGCGACAGCGGCCTTACCGGACGCAAAATCATCGTCGATACCTACGGCGGTTATTGCGCTCACGGCGGCGGCGCTTTGAGCGGCAAGGATCCGACGAAAGTGGACAGAAGCGCACTTTATATGGCCAGATACGTTGCTAAAAACCTCGTTGCGGCGGGAGCTTGCAAAAAATGCGAAATCGAAGTCGCTTACGCGATCGGCCGCGCGCACCCTGTTTCGCTGACGGTGCAGAGCTTCGGCACGGGCGTCGTGTCCGACGACAAACTGGTGGAAATCGTCAAAAAGGTGTTTGACCTCAGACCGCTTTCCATCATAAATCATTTGGATCTCAGAAGACCTATCTATCAAGCTACCTCCAACTACGGCCATTTCGGCAGAAGCGAATTTGCCTGGGAAAAAACCGACAAGGCGGAAGAGATCAAAAAACTTTTGGAGAACAAATAGCACTTAATGGAAATTCAAGGCGAAATAAAAACCGTAATTTTCAATAATCCCGAAACAGGATACACTGTTTTGGACGTAGCGATTGGCAGCGGTGAGGTTATCACCGCTGTCGGCATATTCCCGCCCGTGGCAGAAGCCGAGCGGGTAGTTTTGCGTGGCACGTTCAAAAACAATTCGAGACACGGTTATCAATTCGTCACCGAAAACGTTGAGGTTTATCCGCCGGAGCAGGCGGAGGCTATCGTAAAATATCTGTCGAGCGGACTTTTCAAGGGTATCGGCGAGGTTACGGCGCGCGCCATCGTTACGGCGTTCGGCACCAGAACGCTGGACATCATCGAAAATTCTCCGACTCAGCTATACAAGGTCAGGGGCGTGAGCCTCAAAAAAGCGATGGAAATCGGCTTGTGCTACAACGAAGTCAAGCGCATGAACGAAGCCATAATGTTTTTGCAGCAGTTCACAATCAGCCTGAATATGGCCTTGAAAATTTATCAGATTTACGGGGACAAAACCGTCAAAGTCGTCAAGGAAAATCCGTACAGACTGGTTGACGACGTTGACAGAATAGGTTTTGCCACCGCAGACCGCATCGCAAAAGAAGAGGGCATTGCCGAGGACAGCGATTTCAGGATAAAAGCCGGCATAACCTTCGTGCTTAAAGAGGCCGCGTCGAAAAGCGGGCATACCTATCTTCCGGAAGACGAACTGGTGAAAGAGGTTATGGAGCTTCTGAAGTTCCCGTCGGAGGACGTGGGAAAAGTGCTGTCGAACATTGACGATATGCTGTTTTTAAGCACGCTCGCCGAGTACAATTCCTTCGATCACCGTGGGATTATGCTCTACAAAAACTACGTCACCGAAAAGAAAATCGCAA
>OQWM01003002.1_pt1 | contig 11361 bp, 9 predicted proteins | sample 1691531 | NCBI WGS metagenome assembly OQWM01 (sample SAMN03418257, study PRJEB22391) | human gut metagenome | biome: human-gut; feature: organic feature; material: feces | host: Homo sapiens | place: Tanzania | collected 2013-01 | reverse complement strand
CCTTTTCCATCAGCTTTTTGTTCATCTGGTTGCCGATGAAGCTGAACAGCAGGATAGGCAGCACGAACCACAGCAGAAAGCTGAGCACCGGCGAACCCTGCTCCACGATCTCGCTGGAGAACTGTGCGCCGGCATCGTACAGACGCTCGGTCAGGCCGGGGTCGTTCATCAAGCCGGTCTTGTAGATCTGCTTGTTGTCCTTATCCGTAAAAATGATCTGGTTGGACTGGATATCTACCTTGCCGATGTTCTCCTGCTCGGTCATGCTCATAAAGGTGCCGTAGTCTACCTCCTGCACCTGACGCTCGGCCAGCCATGGCATGACCACAAGGTTGATGACCAGCAGCACCAGCAGCACGATGGCATAGTAGATGGCCAACGGCTTTCTGGATGGCTTGACTTCTTTCATAAGAACTTCCTCCTTCTATATAAAGTGGGCTTCCACCCGTTTGCTGCGTCCAGTATACCACATCCTGCCGCTCGGCAACAGCGCAGTGAGGGCAACTTTGCAAAAACTTAGCAGTTTCTTAACAAAGAAAGGCGGACCCGCTCAGCTGCTATATGATAGGTGCACAGAGGGCTTGCCGGAAAAGCCTTCCCCCGGTCGGGGGAAGGTGGCGCGCAGCGCCGGATGAGGGCGCAGGGAAGCAACAACCTTAATTTTACATGATTTACCCTATGGCATTATGAAATGCTTTCATCTTTATCCTGAACGAAACTTCTTGACACTTTCTGGCAGGCGTGCTAAAATTATCTCACTTTCAACAAAGTGCAAATGCGTTGACGGGGATAAAACGATCTTTCTTCTGCGTGCAGAGAGCCGCCGGGTGGTGCAAGGCGGGTGCAGAGGGGTTCGGATACTGGCCCCTGAGCGGCAGAGCTGAACGGACAAGTAGGCTCTGACGGACGCCCACCGTTATAGGGGCAGCGATTCGCCGTTTTGGCCGATCGTGCAAAGTGGCTGTACCTGACCGTGCAGCAAGGAGAGTGGTACCACGGGTGCCCTGTAAAAGCAATTTACAGGCTTTCGTCTCTCAAGGTTTTCGCCTTGAAAGACGGGAGCCTTTTTGTATGCGGATACCCCTTCAGGCATCGCTACGCGATGCCAGCTCCCCCAAGGGGGCGCCTTTGGGCAATGCCGCAAGCTTTACCGCATTCCGAAAAGCCGTCCCCTTGGGGAAGGTGGATGCGAGTGAAACGAGCAGACGGAAGGGGTGCATTTTATGCACCACAACATCAGGAGGACAACAGGATGATGGACGCTACCAAGTACGCACCGGGGTACTACCCGGTACCCGCCGGTTATGACAGCTGGGTAAAAAAAGATCATATTGAAAAAGCACCCGCGTGGTGCAGCGTAGACTTGCGGGACGGCAATCAGGCATTGATCGTGCCCATGAGCCTTGCAGAAAAGCTGGAGTTCTTCCAGATGCTGGTGAAGATCGGCTTCAAGGAGATCGAGGTGGGCTTCCCCGCCGCCAGTGAGACCGAGTACGAGTTCCTGCGCACCCTGATCGAAAAGGATATGATCCCCGCCGACGTCACCGTGCAGGTGCTGACCCAGTGCCGCGACCACATCATCCGCCGCACCTTCGAGGCGGTCAAGGGCGCACCCCGGGCGGTGATCCATTTCTACAACTCCACTTCCGTGGCGCAGCGGGAACAGGTGTTCCACAAGTCCAAGGAGGAGATCAAGCAGATCGCCGTGGACGGCGCAAAGCTGGTCAAGCAGCTCAGCGAGGAGTACGAGGGCAACTTCCTGTTTGAGTACAGCCCCGAAAGCTTTACCGGTACCGAGGTGGACTACGCTGTAGAGGTGTGCAACGCCGTGCTGGATATCATGCAGCCCACCCCGGAGCGCCCCATGATCATCAATCTGCCGGTGACCGTGGAGATGAGTATGCCCCATGTGTACGCCAACCAGATCGAGTATTGCGACAAGCACCTGAAATACCGCGACAGCGTGATCATCTCCACCCACCCCCACAACGACCGCGGCACCGGCGTAGCCTGTGCAGAACTGGCAGTGCTGGCGGGCGCACAGCGCGTGGAGTGCTGTCTGTTCGGCAACGGCGAGCGCACCGGCAATGTGGACGCCGTAACGCTGGCCATGAATATGTACAGCCACGGTGTAGACCCCAAGCTGGACTTCTCGGATATGCCCGCCATCTGCGCTACCTACGAGCGGGTGACCCGGATGCACATCTACGAGCGCACCCCCTACGCCGGGCAGCTGGTGTTTGCGGCCTTCTCCGGCAGCCATCAGGACGCCATTGCCAAGGGCATGGCTTACCGCAAGCAGACCGGCGAGCACCGCTGGACCTGCCCCTACATCCCGGTGGACCCCCACGACATCGGCCGCACCTACGACGCCGACGTTATCCGCATCAACAGCCAGAGCGGCAAGGGCGGCATCGGCTTTGTGCTGGAGCAGAACTACGGCTACAACCTGCCCCCCAAGATGCGGGAGGCACTGGGCTACAAGGTCAAGAGCGTGTCCGACCACAGCCACAAGGAGCTGAGCGCCGCCGAGGTGCTGCACATCTTCGAGGATACCTACCTCAACCGCGCAAAGCCGCTGAACGTGGTGGAAGCCCACTTTGCACAGGTGAACGGCATTACCGCTACGGTTACGCTGGAACTGAATGGCCAGCGCAAGGTGGTCACTTCGGTGGGCAACGGCCGTCTGGATGCCGTAGCCAACGCCATCCAGAGTGCCACCGGCATGGACTTCCATCTGGAAAACTACTCTGAGCACAGTCTGGACGAAGGCTCTACCTCCCGCGCAGCCTCCTATGTGGGCCTTGTCTGGGGTGACAACACGGTCACATGGGGTGCCGGTACCGATACCGACATCATCGTAGCCGGTATCCGCGCCCTTGTCAGTGCGATCAATAATCGATAAAAAGGAGAAAACTACCATGGGAATGACCCTGACGCAGAAGATCCTTGCCGCACACGCCGGACTGCCGGAGGTCAAGGCAGGCCAGCTGATCAACGCAAAGTTGGACATTGTGCTGGGCAACGATATCACCACCCCGGTGGCCATCAACGAGTTTGAGCGCGCCGGTTTCGACCGCGTGTTTGATAAAGAGCATATTGCCATCGTGCTAGATCACTTTGTACCCAATAAGGATATCAAGAGCGCTACCCAGTCCAAGCAGTGCCGGGAGTTCGCCAATAAGTACGATATCCTCAACTTCTACGATGTAGGTCAGATGGGCATCGAGCATGCCCTGCTGCCGGAAAAAGGCATCGTCACCGCCGGCGACTGCGTGATCGGCGCGGACAGCCACACCTGCACCTACGGTGCGCTGGGTGCCTTCTCCACCGGCGTAGGCTCTACCGATATGGCCGCAGGCATGGCCACCGGCATGGCATGGTTCAAGGTGCCCTCCGCCATCAAGTTCGTGCTCACCGGCAAATTTAATCCCCGGGTGTCCGGCAAGGACCTGATCCTGCACATCATCGGCATGATCGGTGTGGATGGCGCACTGTATAAATCCATGGAGTTCACCGGCCCGGGCGTGGCTGGCCTGACTATGGACGACCGCCTGTGCATCTGCAATATGGCCATTGAAGCCGGTGCCAAGAACGGCATCTTCCCGGTGGATGAGGTGACCAAGGCTTACCTTGCAGGCCGCAGCCAGCGCCCGCCGGTGTTCTACGAAGCCGACTCTGATGCTGTGTACGAAAAGACCATCGAGATCGACCTCGGCGCACTGGAGCCCACCGTCAGCTACCCCCATCTGCCTGAGAACACCCATGTTGCCAGCGAGGGCAAGGACATCAAGATCGATCAGGTGGTCATCGGCAGCTGCACCAACGGCCGCTTGGAGGACATGGAAGCCGCCTACAACATCCTCAAGGGCAAGCACATCGCCAAGGGCGTGCGCGGCATCATCATCCCCGCCACCATGGCAGTCTATAAGGAGTGCATCCTGCGGGGCTGGACCACCGCCTTTATCGATGCGGGCTGCATCGTGTCCACCCCCACCTGCGGCCCCTGTCTGGGCGGCTACATGGGCATTCTGGCAGCGGGCGAGCGCTGCGTTTCCACCACCAACCGCAACTTTGTGGGACGCATGGGTCATGTGGACAGCGAGGTCTATCTGGCTTCTCCCACCACCGCTGCAGCCAGCGCCCTGACCGGCTACATCACCGACCCGCGCACGGTCTGACCCGAAAGGAGCATGAGCATGAACGCAAGAGGTTCTGTTTTCAAATACCCGGATAACGTGGATACCGACGTCATCATTCCGGCACGCCACCTGAACACGCAGGACGCCAAGGAGCTTGCCAGCCACTGCATGGAGGATATCGACAAGGACTTTGTGAACCGGGTGCAGCCCGGCGATATCATGGTGGGCGGCTGGAACTTTGGCTGCGGCTCTTCCCGTGAGCACGCACCCCTGTGCATCAAGACTGCCGGTATCGCGGTGGTCATTGCCAAAAGCTTTGCCCGCATCTTCTACCGCAACAGCATCAACATCGGCCTGCCCATCATGGAGTGCCCGGAGGCTGTGGATGCCATTGAAGCAGGGGACACCGTTCAGGTGGATTTTGACACCGGCGTCATCACCGACGAGACCAACGGCAAAGTGTTCCACGCCGAGCCCTTCCCGCCCTTTATCCAGAACATCATCTCCGCCGGTGGTCTGATGAAGGCCATACAGAAATAACCCCCTCAGCCTCACTTCGTTCGGCAGCTCCCCCAAGGGGGCGCCTTACAGCAATGCCGTAAACTTTCCCTCTACCGCGAAAAGCCGTCCCCTTGGGGAAGGTGGCACGGCGTAAGCCGTGACGGAAGGGGTGGCTTGCAGGCGCTGCTAATTATTGTAAAGGAGTACCTCATGGAAAAAAATATTGCTGTCATCTGGGGCGATTGCTCCAGCCCGGAGATCGTAAAGCAGACCCTTCGGGTGCTGGATAAGGTGGCTGAAAAGTACGGCCATACCTTCCACTACACCGCTGCCGCCATGGGCGGCGAGGCCATTGACAAGTATGGCGACCCTCTGCCCCAGCATGAGCTGGATAAGTGCCTTGCCGCCGACAGCGTGCTGCTGGGCGCGGTGGGCGGCCCCAAGTGGGAGGGTCTGCCCGGGGAGCAGCGGCCGGAAAAAGGTCTGCTGCGGCTGCGCGCCGGGATGGGGCTGTACGCCAACAACCGCCCCGCGAAGATCTGGCCCCAGCTGGCACCTGCCAGCCCCTTAAAGCCCGAGATCGTGGCACAGGGCATTGATTTTATCATCGTGCGGGAACTGATCGGCGGCGTGTACTTCGGCAATCACGAGACCCACACGCTGGAGAACGGCGAAAAGCAGGCCGTGGACACCATGCCCTATGCAGAGCACGAGATCGAGAGAATTGGCCGCATTGGCTTCGAGACTGCCCGTAAGCGCCGCAAAAAGCTGTGCTGCGTGGACAAGGCCAACGTGCTGGACACCAGCCGCCTGTGGCGCACCGTGATGCACCGGCTGCAGGTCGAGTACCCGGACGTGGAGTACAGCGAGATGTTCGTGGACAACTGCGCCATGCAGATCGTGAAAAACCCCGCCCAGTTTGACGTCATCGTTACCGAGAATATGTTCGGCGATATCCTGTCGGACGAGGCTTCCATGATCACCGGCTCCATCGGCATGATCCCGTCCTCCAGCCTTGGCGACGGCACTCGCGGCCTGTACGAGCCCATTCACGGCTCTGCCCCGGACATTGCAGGCAAGGACATTGTAAACCCCACCGCCTGCATTCTGTCTGCCGCCATGATGCTGCGGTACTCCTTTGGCATGGCAGCAGAAGCCGATTCCATTGAGAACGCCGTGAGCCGTGTGCTGGACAAGGGGCTGCGCACCGCCGACAACATGAGCGACGGCTGCACCTGCCTTGGCTGCACCGCCATGGGCGACGCCATTCTGGCAGAGCTTTAAGCCGCAGCGCGGGATGACGATTTGAAATGCGTTCCGCTTCGCTCTGCGCATAGTTCAAGGAAAAATTATTTATCATTTCGGAATACCGGAGCGTCTGCGGACGCTCCGGGATTCTATTTTTACATAATAATTTTTATAAAACAAAAACCCACGCTGCGGCAAAGCAAAAGCGCAGCGTGGGTACGGAAATAGCGTTATAACATTTTAGCGGGCCAGAGTGTACTTGTGCAGGGTCTTGCGCACTGCGCCGTTACCGGCGTACAGCTCCTTGACCATGCCCTCGATTTTTTCGCCCAGACCAACGGTGTACAGGTCCACACCGAACACGTCGGCACGGCTGTACAGAGCCTTCAGGCAGCTGAAGTCCTGCTCGCCTTCCTTGACCTGCAAGGGGCTGACGATGGCCTGCAGCTCAGCCAGCAGCGGATCGGGAGAGATCTCGAAGGGCTGGCCGTTGTCGTCGATACCCTTCAGGTAGCGGGCATAGCCTGCCAGCACCAGCGGGATCAGCACGAGGTTGGACTTGTCCAGACCGCGCTCCTCGTAAGCCTTGATAGTCTCGCCGAAGCGGATAGCCAGCTTCTGGGAGGTATCGGTAGCGATACGCTGGGGAGCATCGGGCATGAAGGGGTTGGGCAGACGGCGGTTGATGACAGCGCCGATGAACTCGTAGGGGTTCAGCACGCCGGGATCAACGACCACGGGCATCGCCTCGATATAGCCGATCTTCTGGATGAAGGAGCGCAGATCCTCGTCTGCCATCTCGGCAGAGATGAGGGTGTAGCCCAGCATACAGCCATAGATGGACATGGCAGTGTGCAGGGGGTTCAGGCAGGTGCAGACCTTCATCTTCTCGATCTTGTCCACGGTCTCGCGGTCGCAGTACAGCACACCGCCCAGCTCCAGCGGAGGACGGCCATTGGTGTAGTGATCCTCGATGCACAGGTACTGGGTCTCCTCGGCGTTGACGAAGGGAGCGGTGAAGGTGTGCTTCTCGGTAACGATGGTGTAGTTGTCCTCAAAGCCGTCGTTTGCCAGCATCTCCTGCACCTTTGCGTCCGGGCGCGGGGTGATCTTATCGATCATGCTCCAGGGGAAGGTGACCTTGGTCTCGTCCTGCACATAGGCCAGGAACTCGGCGGGCACCAGACCCTGCTCTACCCACTTGGCTGCGTAGGCGTGGACAGCGGTCTTGACCTTATCGCCGTTGTGAGAGCAGTTATCCATGCTCTGCACGGTCAGGGGCAGCTTACCGGCCTTGAAGCGCTCGTACAGCAGAGCGGTGACCTTACCCATAGCCAGCACGGGGGTCAGGCCGCGCTCCAAGTCAGCGGGAGCAACACCGTAGCCCTTCTCGGTGATGGTAAAGGAGATCATCTGCAGGCTGGGGTTCTGGAAGATCTCCACCAGACGTGCCCAGTCAGCGCCGAAGGAGTAGTCAGCCTTCAGGCTCTCGGTGACGGAAGCGATGACCTTCTTCTCGATTTCGCCGGTGGACTTCAGGCAGACCAGCAGGCTCAGATTATCGTAGGGTTGATAAGCCTTATCGATGATCTCGTAGTCGAAGCTCTCGGCCACGATGACGCCGCGGTCGTACTTGCCGCTGTTCAGCGCGTCGTTCAGCACGGCAGCGGGGAAAGCACGGAAGATGTTGCCGGCGCCGAAGTGCACCCAAGTGGGCTCGGCGTGGGTCTTGGCCTTGACAGCCTCAATGTCGAATTTGGGCAGCTCGTAGCCCTTTTCTGCCCACTCGGCGGACAGATTGCCGTTTTTGATATCAGACAGCTTCATAGTAATCAGCCCTTCTTTTCTTCATCCAGACGGTCCAGCAGATCCCAGATACCCAGCATATACTGGATGCCCAGAGCACGGTCATACTTGCCATAGCCGGGGCGGCAGACGCCGGGGCCTTCCTCCCACAGCTGACGGCCGTGGTCGGGGCGGATGTAGCCCTCAAAGCCGCAGTCATGGTAAGCGCGCAACACCTCAATGATGCCGGTCTCGCCGCAGCAGTCGCGGTGCGCAGCCTCAGAGAAGTCGCCGTTGGGGAAGTGATGGATGTTGCGGACGTGGCCGAAGGCAATGCGGTCGCAGTGCTTGCGGATGATCTCGGCGCAGTTATTGTTGGGGTTTGCGTTCAGGCTGCCGGTGCACAGGGTCAGGCAGTTGTACGGATCGTCCACCATCTTCAGGAAGCGGTCGATGCTAGGCTCGTCCACCAGCAGGCGGGGCAGACCGAAGATATCCCAAGGAGGATCGTCCATGTGGATGGCCATCTTGATGTCGCACTCGCGGCAGGTAGGCATCAGAGCTTCCAGGAAGTACTTCAGGTTCTCCCACAGCTTCTCCTTGGTGACAGGGGCATAGGCCTTGAACAGCTCGTCCAGCTTTGCCATGCGCTCCGGCTCCCAGCCGGGGAAGGTCATGTTGTACTTCTCGGTGAAGGACATGATATACTCAGCCATAGCCTTGTAATCGCCCTTGATCTTGTCCTTCTCGTAGAACAGTGCGGTGGAGCCGTCGCCTACCGGGTGGAACAGGTCGGTGCGGGTCCAGTCGAAGATAGGCATAAAGTTGTAGCAGATGACCTTAACGCCGAACTTGGACAGGTTGCGGATGCACTGCTTGTAGTTCTCGATATATTGGTCGCGGGTGGGCAGACCGATCTTGATATCGTCGTGCACGTTGACGGACTCGACAACATCCATATCAAAGCCGTAGGCGTGGATCTGGTCTGCAACCTTCTGGATCTCGTCGATTTCCCAGATCTCGCCGGGCATCTTGTTGTGCAGTGCCCAGACGATGCTGGTCACGCCGGGGATCTGCTTGATGTCGCTCAGGGTGACGGGGTCGTTGCCCTCGCCATACCAGCGCCAACCCATTTTCATAGGCATAGAGAAGTTCCTCCTGTCGTTATTTATCATGTGGCACGCGCAGTACGCCTGCGCGCTCTTCTTGCTTATATTCTAATATATCAGTTGCAAAATAGCAATACACACAATGCCATTTTTTTGTGTTTATTCTTGTATACTTTACACAAAAACGTCAAAATGCCAGTTTTTTAACAAGGTTTTTGGGCAGTGTGCTGCTTTCCTTCCATGGATTCCCTACTCTGCCGTTGGGCTGCCCAAGCAACAGCTTGTAACCACCAAGCGTGTAGTGGCTCTGACCCAGTCACTCAAAACAACCTGCTCCGGTTGACAATTCCTGTAAAAACCTTTATATTCAAGACACGTAACGCTCCGCGAAAACCGCCGGGGCGCATCATCTGGTCCTATATATAAAGGAGGATCCGCTATGGTTTCACCTACCAAGTACATTGCCGGGCGTTCTGTTGCCGATTGGATCGCGGCATATCCCGTGGTCTCCGACCTCTGCGCCCTGAAGGAGACTGCATGGGTAAACCCGGACAAGCTGCCCTTTGCACAGGCTGCGGCTGCCTGCCCGCTGACCCTTGCCGACATTGAGGATGCCGCCGCACGGCTGGAGCGGTTTGCGCCCTACCTTGCCGCTGTCTTTCCCGAGACTGCTGCGACCGGCGGCATCATCGAATCCCCTGTCCGCCCCATTCCCCGGATGCAGAAAGTGCTGGAAGAGTACAGCGGCACCCGCATCGCCGGGCAGGTATGGGTCAAGCTGGACAGCCACCTGCCCATCTCCGGCTCCATCAAGGCGCGGGGCGGCATTTATGAGGTGCTGAAAACCGCCGAAGACATTGCCCTGCACAGCGGAATGCTGCACCTTACCGACAACTACGCCATTCTGGCAGAGGAGCGTTTCTGCAAACTGTTCTCGCAATACTCCATTGCGGTGGGTTCCACCGGCAATCTGGGGCTTTCCATCGGCATCATGAGCGCAAAGCTGGGGTTTCAGGTCACGGTGCATATGTCCGCTGACGCGCGGCAGTGGAAAAAAGACCTGCTCCGCAGCCGGGGCGTCAAGGTTGTGGAATATGCCTCCGATTACAGCATCGCCGTGACCGAGGGGCGCAAGCTGGCGGCGGGCGACCCCTACTGCCACTTTGTGGATGACGAAAATTCCAAGACCCTCTTTCTGGGCTATGCCGTAGCCGCCCTGCGGCTGAAAAAGCAACTGGACGCGCAGGGCGTCACCGTGGATGCGGAGCACCCCCTCTTTGCCTATCTGCCCTGCGGCGTGGGCGGCGGCCCCGGCGGCGTGGCCTTTGGTCTGAAGCTGCTGTTCGGCGATGCCGCACACTGCTTCTTTGCCGAGCCCACCCACTCCCCTTGCATGATACTGGGCATGGCCACCGGCGAAAACAACAGTGTTTGCGTGCAGGACTTTGGCATCGACAACCGCACCGCCGCCGATGGTCTTGCCGTGGGGCGTGCTTCCGGCTTTGTAGGCGGGCTGATGCGTCCCTTTATGAGCGGCTGCTACACCCTGCAGGACGAGCGGATGTACACCCTTCTGGCGCAGCTGGCTGATGCCGAAGAGCTTTTCCTTGAGCCCAGTGCTCTGGCGGGAATGTATGGCCCGGTGCTCACCCAGCCCGGGCAGCTGCTTGGCGCTTACACCAAAGCCGCCCTGCCCGCCGGTGCGCTGGCAAACGCCACCCATCTGGTCTGGGCCACCGGCGGGAACATGGTTCCCCGGGAAGAAATGCAGCGCTACTACGAAAAAGGCAAGGCGCTGGCACAGGGGTGACCGTGTGTCATGTTTCGATTGCCGGTCGCATATTGACATTCCTGCAAGCGTACGCTATACTGTACACGAAAGGAGTGATTCTATGATGACCACTACAAATATCACGAATTTCCGCAAAAATGCCTTCGACTATGTAGAGCAGACCATTAAATACAACCAGCCCGTCAACATCACCACCAAGGACGGCAATGCCGTGCTACTGTCTGAAGAAGATTACAGCGGCATCATGGAAACGCTGTATCTGGTCTCTGCACCAGGTATGCGCGAAAAAATCATGGACGGAATCGCCACTCCCCTCGCAGACTGCGTGGACGAAACGGCGGTGGAATGGTAAATGTATAAAGTCGTTTACACCAAAACCGCTGCAAAGGACGTACCGAAACTGAAGTCTGCCCATCTGGACGAAAAGGCAAAGGCACTTATTGAAATTATCCGTGTTGATCCGTTCCGGAACCCGCCCCCGTATGAAAAGCTGGTGGGTGATCTGAACGGTGCATACAGCCGCCGCATCAATGTCCAGCACCGCCTTGTTTATCAGGTCTACGAGAAAGAGCAGACTGTTAAGATCCTCAGTCTGTGGACGCACTATGAACGATAAAGCCACTGGCACTCCCTCGGAAACTCCATCCTCCGATGATGAGGATATGCGTGCAGAGTACGATTTTTCTGATGCCAGAAAGAACCCTTATCCACACGCCATGCAAGAATAACAAGTCAAAACCACCGGCTGAGCCGGTGGCTTGAGTAAGCCCTAGAAGGGCATAAT
>OQWM01002999.1_pt1 | contig 11364 bp, 9 predicted proteins | sample 1691531 | NCBI WGS metagenome assembly OQWM01 (sample SAMN03418257, study PRJEB22391) | human gut metagenome | biome: human-gut; feature: organic feature; material: feces | host: Homo sapiens | place: Tanzania | collected 2013-01 | reverse complement strand
ATGGAAGATAAATTCTACGCCGTTATTGACACGAACGTCATTGTATCGGCGGTCATTTCAAAGAGTCTGGAGTCCAATCCGGCAAAGATCATCCGCGCCATCGTACAGGACCGCATTGTTCCCCTGTTCAACGATGAAATTCTGGACGAATACCGCGAAGTATTGTCAAGACCCAAGTTCCACCTTACGCAAGCGCAGATTGAGACAGTACTCAAGGCAGTCGTCACTGATGGCCTTAACCTCGACAGGACATCAGCTGAAGGCGTCGATTTCCCAGATCCTAAAGACATCGTATTCTACGAAGTGGCTCTTTCCAAAGAAGACTCCTACCTCGTGACAGGAAATATCAAGCACTTCCCCGTCAAGCCATTCGTCGTAACTCCGACAGAAATGGTCAAGATGATGGAGTTATAATGTACCCCTTTCTTTGGACAGTTGTAAGTTCCTCTTAAGTCAATTCCTTGTGTAATGCAGAGCTTTCCGAATAGGTGGTACTCTACGTCTTGGATGTTGATACTAGGTTAGTGATTATTTCTAATTTTGCTATAACTTTCTTCCCTATGCAGCCATCGCATAGACATGCGCCGGGATTTGTGCCCAATTCCTTGGTCGGTGCTGATGATTTCCGGTGCACCATGTTCCTTAATCGCTCGCTACAGAACCTCAATGGCATGGAAACATCAAGTGTATGGTTGCCGGCGACGGTGGTTGCCCGTCCGCTCAGGTGCTTAGCAATTAGTTCCCTGTGCATCCGTCGCCGACCAGCCACGAAACGGGGAAACTATACCAAATGACATATCCAGCCAGAGACGTGAGGGTGCGTCCAAGTACAGGGTTATCGGCATACAGCACAATGCTACGATTATATGTCAACGATGCATCTGAACGCATCTTGCCATCACCATCTTGCTTGAGCATTTGTTCCTCTACAAGTTTTTCTATATACCCTCTGGCCTGTTTCCTCGAAAGATGGCCAGAGAAAAGTTCCACGAAATCCCTCGTCCGCAGGTATGAAAATGCGTGTCTAATACAAAGTCGAAAAAAGCCAAAGCCCCCAAACCTCCAATTCAGAGATCTGGGAACTTGAATTATCCTTGTTTCAACAAAAACTAAGCGTCAAAGACAGGAAGTCACGGAATAATACCATCTTGAGCAATCGCGGAGATTAGCTAAAATTACGACTCCGAGAGGCGGAATGAGCACCAGAGCAGATAGAGCATACAGATACCTATTATTACAATGGAACCCACCTGGCTGCCCATCATATCTGTCATTGCGCCCATAAGAGGCGGAATGACAGCGCCGCCGGAGACACCGGTAATCATCAGACCGGAGATCTCGTTGGCCTTGTCAGGTCTTGCCTGCATTGCAGCTGCATAAACAATAGAAAACACACTTGCACAGAACAAGCCGACAACTCCTATCAGTATCATCATCGGAACAGCGCCGTCCGCAAAGAAAAGCAGCAACAATGCCAATACGGCAATGCCAATGTTCCATCTGAAATATTTCACGGCATTGACCTTGGCCAATGCGAAGGCCCCGATGAACGCACCGGCTGTCTTGCAGAAGAAATATACGCTTGCAGCAAGACCGGCATTCTCTACAGCCCAGCCTGCTCTTTCCATAAGCAGTTTCGGTGACAACGTATTCACACCAACATCCACTCCTACAATGAAAAAGATTCCGAGGAAAAGGAAGAGTATTGTCTTGTCCTTAAGCAATCCGAACACGGAACCGACAGAAGCTGCATTGTTCTCAGACTTTTGTTCCTCAATGTGTGTAGCCATCAGCCAGACAGCGGAAATCAGTGTCACCAAGGCAAATATCGGAAACAGATATTTCCAGTTGCCCAATGTTCCGGCTGCAAAAGCAGCTATAAACGGACCACAAATGGAAGATACGGCTTTCACCACCTGGCCGGCAGTCAAGGAACTCGTAAGAGCATCACCCTTGACCACATTGGTAAGCAGCGGATTCAGAGAGACTTGGAGCATCGTATTGCCGATTCCGAGAAAAGCGAACGCTAAAAGACACGTCGCCAAATTATAGCTGATGAACGGAAGCAGCATTCCCACTATGGTAATGATATTGCTCAACTGCACCATTTTCTTGCGGCCAAGACGGTTCATCAGCATTGCTGCAGGCACAGAAAGCAGAAGAAACCAGATGAACACCATTGACGGGATAAAACCCGCAACAGTCTCACTCAAGCCGAAGTCGATTTTAGCATAACTGTTGGCTATTCCCACGACGTCGCAGAATCCCATAACAAAGAATCCGAACAACACCGGGAGTATTTTGGAAACATTATTTTTCATTTGAAACCGAATCGTTAGTACATTCTATGGTGTATGTGAATGAGTCAGCTCTATAATACCCGATATTATATTCGACAGGAACATCATTGATGTCCAGGACATATCTTTTCCGCACAAGAATCGGTGAACCTTCTGCGATATCGAGTTTTTCGGCAATCAGTTTCTCTGCCCCCCGTGCCGCAATCTGTTCTTTTGAAGTTTTTACTCTGATTCCGTATTTGCTTTCGAGAATTTCGTAAAGAGGCCGGTTCATATCTTCAGACACAGTCATCGGTATAGAAGGATTGAAATATGAGACAAAAAACACGAAAGGCAGTTCAGGTTTGCCTCTGAGGCGCTCAAGACAGAGCAGCCTCTCGCCTTCCTGACAACCAAAGAAGTCCAATACTTCCTGAGGTGGAACCCGCCAACTCAGATGAAGTTCAAAATTCTGAACTTTCATACCCTGAGCAGCCATTTCCTGAGAAAAACTCATCCAGTTCCTCGCATTGCTCATCACATCCTGGGGAGCGACACAAGTCCCATAGCCGGGCTTACGCACAAGCAGTCCTTCAAACACCAATTTGTTTATGGCCTGGCGCAATGTATTGCGGGATATATTCAGACTTTTGGACAGTTCCACCTCATTCGGAAGAAGCTTTCCACTCTTGTATTCTTCCTGCTGAATCATTGTCCTGAGCAAATCTTCAGCCTGTTTGTGCAAAGGAATGTTCGACGAATGGTCAAGTTTCATATCTGGTATCGTTTAATGTTCATACAAATATAACTATTTTTTGACCATTCTAGCTACATTTTCCATCAAAGATGCACCACTTGCCTGTGCACCCATTGATACACGAGTCCCCTGCGGCACAGTCTCTCCCCACCAGTAATTGCAGAACATGGAAGGATAATATGTTCTGTCAATATGTTTATACAGGGCCTCCGCATTTTTCAGCAGTTTATCCTTGATCCGGCCGGCACTGTTCATATCAGCATCCGCATCGAGAACATAATTCACCGCATAAGGAATGAATACCGCCTTGAAAATGCTCTGGTCCATATTCTCGCCCTCACTTCTGAGAAGTCCGCCGCTGGTGGTGCGATTGCTTTCCAGTCCGTACAGAAGCACCTGAGCAGCCTTGTCCATATAGGATTGCTCGCCCGTAATGTGGAAAAGCACCCTTGCAGCCTCGGCAAATGTTCCCTGAGTATAAGAAAGAGGAGGTTCCTCGACTCGCTCAGCATCAGGCATATTCTTTATATTGAAGGAATAGAGCGCCTTGGCATCTTCGAGATATGACTGTTTCTTGAACCGTTTATAAAGAAGTGCGGCCACGAGACATGACGGGACATTGGTGCAGGCATTGAAATTGGTCTTGTCTTCATCACGGCTTGTCCACGGCAGACATGAGCCTTTGGAACTCGTTGTCATTCGGGTCTTTATATAGTGGTCATAGACTTCCCTGGCCGTAGAAGCATACAGACTCTCGCCTGTAAACTCGCTCATCCTCAGCAATGTAAGGCATATCCAGGCCATATCGTCAGTCCAGTCGTTGTAGAATCCGCCATACTCCCCTTCACTGTCATGTGTGTTGTTGTAATTGTTGGCATCATTGTCATACCACTTCCTGAAATAGGTCTTGTAGGTTCCGGCAAGTTCCGGATTTGAATCCTTGATTCTCTGCCAAGAATACAAAAGCACATCCATTGCGTGCGCCTGCTGCCAATAAATATTGCCGCTGCTATGTTCAATGTCCCGAACTGAAGACCAGAACGTTCCGGTTTCCTTGTCAAGATAATTCTCCACAAGGGCAAATGTGCAGGAATCCGCAAATTCCGCCCATCGGTTCTCTGACGGGGTTACCTGTTCCTGATTATTGTTATTTCCGTTGCTTGGAGCATTGGAGCCATCCCATTGCTCATAATCCCCATTCCCGCATGCAAGCAGCGGGAACAGGAATGAAACCAAAATTGTCAAATCAAACATTTTCATAATTATTACTCTGATACTGGAGGTTCTGAATTATTCCATACATCTGAAGGCTCTGTGCCCATCTGGAGAACAAGTTCGCCGCCATTGAAGACTTCATCACGGTAGAGCCAGCACCTGTCGAGAGGCTTGCCGTTGAACGTGGCGTTCTGCACATACATGGCATCTGCTGAATTCCCTTTCGCGCGGATTCTGAATGTGCCGCCATTCGTATTGAACTTGCTCAAATGAACTGTAATCTCATCGAATTCCGGACTTCCGAGCTGATAGGTAGGCTCACTGCAGGCACCGCCCTGAACATCGAACAGACCCATTGCTGCCAAGACATACCACGAACCGAGCTGCCCCTGATCCTCATCTTGACCATAGCCATAACCATGTTCTCCGTCCGTGCCGTAGAACTCATCACAGATAAGTCTTGTCCATTTCTGAGTCAGGTACGGCTTACCTGAGAAGTTGAAGAGCCAAGGTATATGAAGACTCGGCTGGTTACCGTGGTTGTACGGGCTGCTGAGACCGGAGAAGGCAAAGGCCACCTTGCCGCCGCCGAAGATGGTCTTGCGGGCCTGAGTGAATATCGTATCAAGTCTTTCATTGAATTTATCCTTACCCATTCTCGCAATGAGAGAATCTGGATTCTGAGGCACGAAGAATGTGTACTGCATCGCATTGCCTTCCTGGAAACCTCTCCAAGACTCATACGGGTCGAAATTGTCAATCCATTCACCACCCTGCACTCTCGGCCTGACAAGTTTGAGGTCATCATCGAAAACCTTTGCCCACCCGTTAGAGAGTTCCATCAACTGACGATAGTCTTCCTCATGACCGAGCTGCTTGGCAAGCTGCGCAGTAGCATAAGCGCTGAAACTATACTCGAGAGTATGTGATACTGAGAATGTTGCGCCCTTTTCATAAGCCACAAACCCCGGGTCATCCACATACGGGACATATCCGTCCTCAACAAATCTGCGCACATCCATCTTGCCTGCGCCCTCGATACGGTCGCGCCACTCGAGATTGTCCTTTCTCGCAGCCGCATACATCGTCTCAATGTCGAAATCACGGATTCCGCTGTTATATGCTCCAGCAAGGGCAATGCTGACCATATTTGTACCTACTCCTGAAACATATTTACTGCAGGCGATGCCGTCACCGAGCCAACCTGCATCCTTGTAAACCAGCAACTGGCTTGCGCACCAGTCATTGTAATACTCAGGATAGGCCAATGCCCAAAGAGGCGTAAGATTCCAGTAGCCGCCCCAGATAGCATCAGTATTGTAATGATTATGAACTGGTTTCCCGTCTTTTCCAAGTTCGATCTGGCCTACAGTTCCGTCATTCTTAGGATATGCTCCATTCACGTCACTTGCCAGCCCACGGCCGAGAAGGCAGTGGTACAGTCCTGTATAGAACTTGATTCGGCTGTCTTCGCTTCCGCCCTTCACTTCTATTCTGGAAAGTTGTTCAGACCAATCCGCTGCAGCAGACCGCCTCGCATTGTCAAACGAAAGGTTTTCCGCCTCTGCCATATAGTTCGCCTTGGCATTCTCCACAGAAGTATATGAAAGACCGAGTTTCACATCGATCTGCTCATTCTCGGAAGTTTTATAGTTGAGCACGAGAACAGCTCCCGGGCCCTGAATGGAATTTCCGTCTTTCAACTCCGAGCCGTAATACTGAAAACCTGACACAGACTCAGGCGCTTTGCTGAGAGTAGCATAAAAATACATGCACACAGTAGCACCGGCCTGATATTTCTTCACATATTCCGGTTCTGTGACAATGTAGCCTGATACCACATTACCGTCACACACAGCGTAAGAATCGCGCACATTTCCGCTTTCGCCCTCACGGTTTCCCACATTGAAGATAATGTGGGAACTTTCAGAAGCAGGGAAAGTATATCTCTGGAAGCCGACACGCTTGGTGGCAGTAAGTTCAGCACGGATACCATAATCTTTCAGCAGAACTGAATAGTAACCGGGATGAGCCTCTTCATCTGACTTGTCAAATGTGGAACGCCATCCGTCCTGTGGGTTTTCCAGCCTTGCAGGAGTTGTCTTGACCTCACCATTGACAGGCATCAGGGACAGTCCGCCCACCTGAAATTCATGGAAGCACGGAAATCCGTCGATAGATGTGTGAGTATCTTCGTAACCTACTGCTTCCCAGCCCTGCACGTTGCCATAAGTACCATTGGTGGACGCACCCAATTTCGCCATTCCGAAAGGAACGGAAGCAGGAGTATATACAAACCAGCGGCTATGGACTGTACCGATGTTCGGATTCACATAACCGAGAATCTCTTCATTGACTCCGGACGAGCAGGATGCAAGAGCAGCCGCTCCGAGAATCAGTGTTAAAATCTTTTTCATATCGTGTTATTTTATGTCAATTTCACCTTTTATGATGGCCGCCCTTACCAGGAATTCAGTAATACAAGAAGAGTCCAACAGCCATTTTGGTTTTTTCGTTTCATCTTTTCGCCCGGTCCAGTCATTGCATACAAGCCCGGCAGCGTCACGGGCATTGTCCCAGGCATAGTCGAGAGCCTTCAGGACAATGTCCACATATTTCGTATCTCCAGTTATTTCCCACACATCCTGGTATCCACGGAAAAGCACCACATCGAACCACGGGATATTGTCAGTGTATGGAATTCCATTGTCAGTATAGTGGAAGAAATACTTGGAAGAGTCCTCACACAGTTTGAGTGCCTCATCCAGATAGGACTGCTCGCCTGTCACCTTGTAAAGATAAGCGGCAGCCTGAATGGATGTACCCGTATTGTAGGTATAAGGGTCGAACTGAGCGCGTCCTTCCCCGTCAGTCAGCCACGCATTCATTATTATTCCCGCATTCGGGTCAAGCAGCATCTTGCGTATCCACTTGTAGAAGCGCTTTCCTGTTTCCAGATAGTACTCATCTCCTGTAGCTTCGTACAGCTTGAGTGAAAGAACCATGGCTTTACCGTTGGAACAGGCCGGTTTCTGGTCTCTCTTGCCTTCCACCCAAGGGACTCCGCCCCCGAACCTGTCATCCCATCCGCTCAAGATAAAGGTAAAGATCTGCTTTGCCTTCTCCAGATGAGCAGGATTCTTCGTGACTGCGTATGTGTCAATGTAATCTATACCTACAAGTCCATTGTCATCATAATACCTGTCCACCCTGTCGAATCTGGCAGGATAGGCCTGATATGCGAAGGGCACACGAGTGGTGTCATAGTATTCCTCCATTGCCACCACCATAGAATCGAGATATGGACGGTAAGTCCCCGGATCTGCCTTGGCCATCAGCACGGTAGAAGAAAACACACCGCTCATCGGCCAAAGAAAACTCGACTCCTGGGCCTGATGTGTACCGTCGTCGAAGTAGTTCAAATCCGGTTTGAATGTATTCGGATAATATTCCGAGAAAAGTCCATATTCCGGCACACGATAATGTTCCCAGACATTTTGGAACGATTCCCGGGCCTTGGACATATAACTGTCCGGAGCCTCATTTTGTCCGCACGCAGCCAAAGCAAGTGCTGAAAGCAGTATTATTGTCTTTTTCATTATTCTCCTGTATATAAAGCGATTACGGCAAATGATTCGAGTGCGGCTGCCTGCATAAGCAGAGATTTGTCCCTGTCAAGATTCGGATTGCGTCCGCTCCAGTCTTCGTAGAAAAGCCCGTTCTGGCCTCTCGCATGCTTCCAGGCATAATCCGCATAAGAGATAAATGTCTTTATATAGGATTTGCAAGGAGAATGCTCAGGTTCAAGTTCAATGTAGCTCTTTACCAACTGGACAGTAAACCACGGGTCATGAGTGGGATAACTGAACAAGTCGTTGTTATTCCGTACAAAGTTCTTATAGGCTCCATCCGCAGTATCTTTAGCCTGCTGAAGATATTTCGCTTCTCCTGTAATCTTATAAAGCCTCAAGCCGGAAGCAATCATTGCACCGCTGTTGTATGTCCACTTGGTCTTGTTGATGACACCGTCAGCACCCTTGCTGTTCCAGTAAACATTGTCCATAGGGTCACGGAGATTCTCATAGAGCCAGCCATAGAATTCCTTGGCCATGTCCAAAACCTGTTTCTTTTCAGACTGAGGGCAGAATTCATAATAACTGAGCAGAAACCAAGTCGCAAATCCGTTAGCGCAAGCCGGTTTGTTTGAGCTGTCATTTCCAGGAACATTCCTGTAACTCTCATTCCACCAGAGAGCACCGCCGAAAGTATCATCACGACCAGAATAGAGGAATTTCACGATCTGAGCGCACCTGTCCAGATATTTGGTGTCTTTTGTCTGCCTGTAGGCTTCCACAAGCTCGATTCCGACGATGGAATTGTCATCATAGAACCGGTCGCCTCCGCCATTGGTCCCGTCCGTAGAAGAGCCGTAGCCCCCTACAGCCACAGCACCATAAGTGCGGTAGTATTTCTGGAAATTCTCCACAGCATTGACATATCCTACATCCTCGCCGAGCCTGTTGAGTGCAGCGAGGCCGGATACCATTCCGTCATACGGCCACAGAAAAGATGCAAGACCGTCACCGGAACCGGCAGGATAATTCTCCTTGAACAGCCCGGAAGCTGCACCCGTCCCGATTCTATAATTCCGGACAATGCTGAGATAAGTCTCCTTTGCCCGTGATTTCCAATCAATTACAATTTCCGGCTTAGGCTTAGAGCCACCATTGTCATTACCATTCCACTCCTCCACATCTTTGCTGCAGGAAATAGCGAAAATACATACCGCCGCTGCAGAAATCATTGTCAATAATCTGTGCTTTGCCATCTTATGAAATACTATAACTCCGCCCCGATTTCTTTCATAGACTCAGGGCGGAGTGTAAAGTTAATGTTATTTCTTGGTAACAGTCTGAGTCATGACGCCATTGTCATTGGTATTGATGACAATCTCCACATCGCTGTTGTCGATATTGGCCGCAAACTTCCAGAGATTGCCCCATTGTCCGCCTACTTCAAACTCACCAATTTGCCAGAACTTCGCATCCACAGATGTCGGATCATTCGGGATTATGTTCTCATCCACGTCAGCAAGTCTTCCCCAGCATTTTTCACCGCCACCGACAGTGACAATGTAGCGATAACGCTCCTCTGTCCATGTCAGCCAGGTAGCAAGACCATACTTAGGGTCACCGGGAGCAATGAAATCCACATGGCCCTGAGCCTTGAATGTTCCGCCTCCTGCGTAACTGAAAGTAAGGAATTCCACATTGTTGCAGCCGAATATAGCCACCAGCTTGGTCACAGGCTCGATCTTCACTGTGCAGTTCTGGAAATCGACCGTAATCTTCTCGGCCAAAGCAGAAGCATCAGCAGTTACTGAAGTATTGCCGTCACCCTGAAGAAGACCGAGTCCTTCACCGGCAAAGTAATTCTTGTTGCCTGACGTGAAATGCACCTCGCCATCAGAGAGTTTGGTGAAAACCTCGAACACGCCGTCACTGACTTTTCTGAACGCAGCTTCCTTCTCCGCACCGCTTCCCTTGAGAGTCAAGTCTGAAGGAGCCATTGTAGGAGGAACAGGGTCCACTGAAGCCTTGGTGAAAGAATGAGACATATCTGCTGTGTTTATGGTTGCCGTCACATTGCTCTCATCCAGAGCGCTCGCCATTTTCCAACAATGATTCCACTGGTCAGACGCAAGTGTCCAGCCAAACTCGCCGAGCTTGTAGTAGTCAGGCTCTACAGATGATGCATCGTCAGGACGGTTTTCGCCGCTTACACTGTCGAGTCTTCCCCAGCATTTGTCGGCTCCGTCAACAGTAAGAAGGAAGTAATATCTTTCCTCTGCCCACGTGCACCAAGAAGGAGTACCATCCCGACCAGGGCCCAAGAATACAATTTCACCTTCTCCTGCATATTTGCCAAGTCCCTGATAAGAGAGTTTGAACATTTCAGAAGGAGCAACTGCCGCCCATACAAGCTTGATATCAGAACCATCCCGACCGCCAGCGGAAAACCCCGGAGCAGAAAGAGCCTTGCCGGAACATCGCCCCCGGACGTCTCCATACACCGGGCAAACACGGCCGCTGCAACGCTCAACCGGAGCACGCTGGGAGAAACTGCAGACTGGGTCAACGCTTTTCACCTCGTTTCTGCCAGATGGTAAAGGGATCTTGCGAGAGAACGCGATAATCGCGCCGGATTACACCATCTTCGGACAGCGACCCCGCCGGGAAAGTGCTTCCGGACAGATACGGCACCCCCATTGCGGAAACGCCGGTCAGCGCAAAGAGGACGAACAGCCCGGCTCCCACCAAGCCCACCGGCCCGGCCAGACCTGCGGCCAGCAGCACCACCAGCCGGAGCAGGGTCGCCGGTTCGTAGAGAGAGGGTGTGACGAAGATGGCGATCGAAGTCACCGAGGCCGTCAGGATCACCGGTGTGCTCATCAGACCGGTGGCGATGGCTGCATCGCCGACGATCAGGGCTGCGACCAGACTGACCGAGTGCCCCAGCGTCTGGGGCATCCGCAGCCCCGCTTCCCGGATGACCTCAAGGATCAGGATCACCATCAGCATCTCAGCAAAGAGCGGCAAGGGTGTTGCCTGCTCTGCTGCTTCCATTTTAAAGAGCAGCTGGGGCGGGATCAGCTCCGGCAGATAGACCGCCAGACAGACAAAGCACCCGGGCAGAAAAACACTCAGGTAGAATGCCGTATATTTCAGCAGCCGCAAAAACGACGAGAACACTGCCGTGGTTCCGTAATCGTCGAGACAATCGAAATTTTCACAGAAGAGGGTCGGCAGGATCATGGCGGAGGGGCTGCCGTTGACGAGGATCACCAGCTTCCCCTCACAGAGCTTTGCCGCAGCGACCGCCGGGCGTTCGGTGTAGCCGACCGGTGCAAACAGCCGGATCTTTGCCGGGAAAAGCCATGGCACAAAGTAGCTTGAATCCAGCAGCAGCGTCGGCTTTGCTGCTTGGAGCGTCCGGCGCACCTGTTCCACAACAGTGGGCGGCACCTTATCCTTGCAATAGCAGACCGCATACTCGGTCTTGGTCTCGCAGTCGGCCTGTGCCGCTTCCTGCACAAGCTGCTCTGTCCGGATC
>OQWM01002997.1_pt1 | contig 11376 bp, 8 predicted proteins | sample 1691531 | NCBI WGS metagenome assembly OQWM01 (sample SAMN03418257, study PRJEB22391) | human gut metagenome | biome: human-gut; feature: organic feature; material: feces | host: Homo sapiens | place: Tanzania | collected 2013-01 | reverse complement strand
TTAGTATCAATTGTTGAGAAAATTACAGCATAGTCAGCATCAGTAATTCTTGCACGGGCATCAGACTCATTTTCGTGCATGTTTTCCTGATTGCTGATAGTACTGTTCAATCGATTTGAAACAGCTCCAACATCAGAGCGTTTTGAATCGATAAAGGCAATATAGTCATCGATACTCTCTAATACCTTTTGAGCATTCTCTGTGGTAGAAACATCAAAGGTTTTGTTAGCATCATTATAGCCATTACCATCAGAAACACCCCCTATATGAGCCTGCATTGAAGACATGGTAAAAGATACAGACAAATCGAGATCGATGGTAGTGTTTGCATTTGCTCCTACTTGCAAAGAGAGTTTGCCATCGTCATTGATTAGACTGTGCTCAGACTTACCATTTAAGATCTGAGCTCCACCATATGTAGTCTTGCAAGCAACACGTGTTATCTCATTGCACAACTGATTGACTTCAAACTGTATAGTTTGTCTATCCTGTTCGTTATAGGTTCCATTAGCACTCTGAATAGCTAACTGTCTGATGCGCTGCAATATTGTAAAATCCTCAGCTAAAGCACCTTCAGCTAATTGAGCTACAGCCTCACCTTCTGATGAATTTCTATTCCCCCTATCAAGACAATTGATCTGAGAGGTAAATTTATGTGAGATCTGCAAATTTGCAGGATCATCTTTAGCACTATTGATTTTTGAACCAGAAGACAATCTTTTGGTTGCATCAGCAGATGTCAGATTAGATTTTCTTAAATCAGCCTGCGACGTGATTGAGGCAAGATTTGTTTGTATCGTGATTGACATAATTCTTCTCTCCAGAAATTATAATTTTCTGAAAAGCAAGATATATGCCAGAAATACATTCTTCTTTAAGATCAGTGAATTAGAAAAATGCAACAGATTCTTTTGACAAGATTTTGCCGTCTGTCTATTGCAACTGACGCAACTTTTTTAAGATCTCTCCGGCAAAAGACAGATACTCTCTAGAACCTAAAGAGGTTCTGTCATACACAAGTACTGGACAGGCAGCACTTGAGGACTCTGAAATTTTGGGGTTATAGCTTATCTTTGTTGCAAACAAAAGATCTTTAAAAGATTCCGCAAGCTCGTGACTAATTCTTGAGGCTAATGGTTGCATTGGATCATAGATTGTTCTTAGGATACCTAAAAGATTACATTTTGATAAATGCTTTTCTTTTAGTTCTAAAAGATTGTCAAGCAGTGTCTTCATGGAGTCGATAGCAAACATGTCACAACATACAGGAAGCACAAGATAATCAGCGGCACACAGAGCATTGATAGTGATTAGGTTCATGCTAGCCGGAGTGTCTATAATTAGAAAATCATATTTATCTTTTAAATTTGCAATGACTTTTTTTAATCTTGAACTAGGTTCTGTATCCTCACGTAAGACCGTAGGCAGTGCCACTAAATCATCAGATGACAGGATCACATCAAAACCGCCTTTTGGGTAAGGTGTTATACATTTATCAGCACTTACACCATCTAGTACGGCCGTTGCTATATTGTGTTCAACATCAGTGTACTCATAGCCTAAGGCTACACTAGAACTTCTCTGCGGATCAAAATCGATTAAAAGAACTTTTTTATTAACAGTTCTTAATGCGCAAGACAAATTCACAGCTGTTGAAGTTTTTGCTGTGCCACCTTTAGGATTGCTAATTGTAATTATTCTGCCCATTGTTGACTCCTTATGTGTATTGTAGAGAATTTTTGAATAGACAACAAATGAAATAGGCAACGAACTTTATCTTACATTTTAGCATGTGATTTACTCAACGTTTATCAATTTGATGCAGTCTATCAGACACGATAATTCTCAAACTTGTGCAATTTAAAAGATCAAAAGACTCTCACCAAAGTCATTATCACCGGTTGCTTAAAGGTAGATAAGAACAGTCTTTTTACAGGAGTTAATAACCTTAAGGTAAATACAGTCCTTTCTGAAAACGAAGACTATACAGGAATCATTGGTTTTACCAAAGAAGAAACCTATAAGTTCTTAAAAGACTATAAAATGGACAACTTTGCTCAAAAGGTTAAAGAGCACTATGACGGATACAAGTTCTATGACAAAGAGATGTTCTGTCCATGGGATATAGTAAGTTTCATTAGTGATTATTACAAAAAGAATCTTAAGGGAACCTTAAAGTTAAACAGGTTAGAAAACTACTGGGAAGGCACAACCTCAGATAAATCCTTATCAGGCTATATTAGTTATTTAACTGATAAAGACAACCAAAAAATGCAGGATTTAGTTGATGGTAAGTCTATAGTTTTTAAGTTAAACGAATCCATGAACTATGACTGTTTGTCACAGCATGAATCTGATGATTTCTGGTCACTACTTCTACATACTGGTTATCTGACTGTAGATTGGGAAAAGACAGATGAAGCAGAGTTATCTAAAGACAGTAAAACCAATAAAGAAATCTTTGCAAGAATTCCTAACCTAGAGATACTTGAGTGTTTTGAACACAACATAAAAACACGATTTAGTTCTGAATTTGTAAAACTAAATCTACATAATAAGTTAGTAGATGCTTTGTCTTGTGGCAATCAAAAAGAAACTTATGACATCTTCTTTGATATGTTACAAAAATATGTCTCAATCAGAGATACAGCAACTAAAGCTCCTCTCGAGAATTACTACCATGGCTTTATCAATGGTATTTTTACCTGTTGTGAAAATATCATCTCTGACTACCACTCTAATTATGAGTCTGGTAGCGGATATCCTGATATTACCTTCAAAGTAGAACGTAATACCAAAGCTGTAATCATCGAGATTAAAGCTACCTCTAATGAAGCGGATATGGATGAGCTAGCTTCTAATGCTTTATCTAAGATTGAAGAGAAAAACTATGCTTTACCATTTGTAAAAACGTAAAAGATTACTGAGATCTACGCTTATGGCTTAGTATTTTGTAAAAAGGATTGTCTTGTAACTGTAAAAAAGTTGAAATAACAAAATTAGCATCAGATCAAAACAGCTCTGATGCTCTTATATATGACTGTCTATCAAATGTCACTTTTTAGCTCTAATACACAATTATAGAATCATAAAATGTGCTCATTGTCCAACTTACCTTTCTTAAATACATTTCAATTCTATAAAGCCTAACCATTTAAAAAATAAGAAGTTATTTTTAGAGCTTCATTTTAACAAAAAGTAATTTTCAAAATAGACAATTTTTTTTGTTGTATCTCATGAAGAAATATTTATAATTCACAAAAATGAAAAAACTTTTTATATTTATTTGTTCTTCAAATTTTAGGAATTGCTTATGAAGAATCTGTCAAAAACTATCGTTGCATTAGGCATCGCTAGCTTTGCAACAATTGCTCAGGCTAAATCTGATATCAATATCTGGAACTGGAGCGATTACATCGGCGAAAACACTGTTGCTGATTTTGAAAAGGCTTCAGGTCTTAAAGCTAATTATGCTGTTTTTGACAGTAATGAGTTAGTAGAGGCACGTCTATTATCAGGAAAATCAGGTTTTGATGCTGTGATGATGACAAGCTACTATGTTCCAAGACTTGCCAAAGCTGGTGCTCTACAAAAGATTGACAAATCTAAGATCCCTAATTGGAAGAACTTAGATCCTGTAAGAATGAAAGCTCTTGAGTCAATTGATCCTGACAACAGCTATGCTTACCCATATACAGAGATCTCTGTTGGAATTGGTTATAACAAAGATAAAATTGAAGAGATCTTTGGTAAAGACTTTAAGTTTGATTCATGGGACATTCTCTTTAAACCAGAGAACGCTAAGAAGTTAAAGCAGTGCGGCATAGCTGTTTTAGATTCACCTATTGAGATAACCTCTGTTGTAATGCATTATTTAGGTAAAGATCCAAGCTCAGAGAAAGCATCTGATTATAATGAAGCTTTGGATATCTTAACTAAATTTGCTTCAAATGTATCATATTTCCACTCATCACGTTATATTAACGATTTAGCTTCAGGTGAAGTTTGTGTAGCAGTAGGTTACTCAGGTGATGTTCTGCAGGCAGCTCAAAGAGCAAAGGCCGAAAAGATCAACATTGAGTACACTATCCCAAAGGAAGGTTCTATATTCTGGTTTGACTGCTGGACTATTGCTGCTAACGCAGATCACTATGACAATGCTCTAAAGTGGTTTAATTATCTGCAGGATCCAAAAGTTGCAACTAATGTAGCCAACGAGATCCGTTACATGCTACCTGTTAATGCTGCTATTGAAAATATTGACCAGGATTTAAAAGATAATCCTTCATTTAATATCCCTGAAGACAAGATAAAGACAATGTACTTTGTAAAGCCAACCTCATCTAAGATGACTAAGATCACCAACAGAATTTGGAACTCTATGAAACTAAATTCTGGTAAAAATGAGGATGATCAGGATAGTGGCAGCGGCTGGGATTAAGCTAAAATGAATTAAAAAATCCCGTAATAAAATGCGATTACGGGATTTTTGTTTTATAAGATTACATCAAAACACAAAGGCACAAGCTTTTAAAGATTAACTTACTTCTTGGTTAGAGCCTTACTATCTTCTTGCTTGTATAAGCTCAAATTCAAGGTTCTAATATCTTCCCCTAAATGCTCTAAAAGAAGACTTACATTCTTATCTTTAGACATCTTTTGACGTGTATCTTCAATTTCTTTTACATAGAAGTGTCTTGCTAGATCTTCAGGACAGCCACGAGGTATTCCCTGCACCTTTTCAATTTTTAGTTCTACAGGATGCTCCTGTTCAATGGAGAACTTAGTTCTTAAGTTATGATGGAACTCTGGTGAGATGAACAAAAGCTGGAAGTCAGATGAGATCTGCAAAACCCAGGAATAAGGATCATCAGGGCTTACAACTCTATTGGTGTAGCATAAAGCAGAATAAACAGGACCATCGTTGTAGCCTGCTTTAACAATATCCTGATACCAGGCATCATTCTTATAAACTCTGTCATAAAAATCACAAGACTCAAGTCTTCTGCCTAAGCGCTTGTTCTCAAACTGCTGATCTTCTTCTATGAGTTTTAAAGTAGATTCACGGAATTTTGCTGGATTTCCATCTGCATTAGTACTGTTCTCATTAGCACCAATGTAATCAAATTTAAGATCACTACCCTTTACTCTTGCTCCTTCAGAGAACTCATCATTATCATAACTTTCATCGACAATTGAATTATCTACAGGATCAATATCTGACTCGTAAGCATCAACAGGAATTTCATAAAAATACTCTGAAGGCACCTCAGATGAAGATGAGACACTATTATTTTCTGAAATTTGAGTATTCTGTGCTGTTGAAGTCTTGTCCTGTAGCACAGATTGATGCTGGACTAAGACTTGAGGCTTGGTTGAAGCGGTCTCAATTGCCTTGTTTTCATTTATAGATGAGTCCTCATTTGAAAATACTCCAATTGAATTACCCTCAACTGCATTGTGATTAGAGCCTAATTGACCATTTAAAGTCTCTGTAATAGCCTGATTTAAAGACTGAGAGTAAGTATGAGCTTTAATTACAGGTACAGAGTCAGTATAACTGCCCTTTTGAAGTTCAAGAGCTAAAGCTTTTGTTAATGACATGAATTCCTGTACTTTAGATAAATCAGTATCAGCTCTCATGTCATCTGTATTGGTGAGCTTTGTATTGTTATTAGTTACCTTAGCAGATCCTATTACAGAGCTTTGTGCAATGGAATTTACTTTTACTGTATCAGTAGAGACTAAAGTGTCATTTACCTTTATTACAAGCTCTTTATCAGTACTCTCTGCAATACCATTTGTTGCTGCCGTTCGAGTTGCATTCGTGGCAGCATTATCAGTTGATGCATTAAGATTATAAGCTGCAGGAGTAGTTTCAATCGGAGATGATACAGAACCTTCACTTACAGCATCGGGCAACTCTGCATTTAAATTTGCCTTATCATCTTCTATAAAAGACTTGTTATCGTCTTTGGGCAAATTTGAAGCATCAACATTCTTATTTAATGCTGCAGCTTCTTCTTTCAACTTCTGGTTTAAGCTCTGATTGCTTTGCAATTGAGCTAAAGCTTCTTCCTGAGCTTTTCTTAAAAGCTCATCAGGAGTAAGCTCTACGACCTGAGGAGTTAAAATCTCATTATTATCAGTTTTAACCTCATTTTTCTTATCTTTTGAGTTATCAGAAGATAACTCCTGAACAACTTTAGTAAAGTCATCAGCTGTAACTTTATTTGAGTTTGAAGGTACATGAACCAAAGAAGAGTCAGAAACAGAATTTTCAATAGCTACATTTGTATTATCTGCATTAGTAGCTTTTATTGCTTCAGGATTTAAATTACCAGTAGCACCTATATAAACAGGTTCATCATTTGCTGGTGCAGTCTCAGCATTGTTTACATTGCTCTTAACTTCAGTGTTATCAAAAGAACTGTCATTTACAGATTGAACAGAAGGCTCAGTCTTAACCTCACTGGTATTGTTGGTGTCAGGAGCAATTGAGCTTGATGTTACAATCTCTCCATTTTCATTGAATGATGGTAACTTACTGATAGAATCGGTAATTGAAGGTGTTTCATCATTTGTGGCACCATTAACAGAGTCATTAGAATTTTTGCCATATGTCATATCAGAAATGATTGATGACATACCTTCAATATGAGATGACTTTGATTTACCTTCTTTTAAGGATTCCGCTTCAGTTTGATAACCTTTTAGTACCCCATAGATATGATTGATATATCTGCTGACATCACTGATAAGACTGAATTTGTCCTGAAGTTCCTGATTGTTTCGTAATGAGGATAACTTTGTAAATGAGGAGTTAGTCTGTAACTCTTCATTCTCAGGGACAATTGAGCTGTCTGTGCTCTTTGGAGTAATGATATTAGTTAAGACCTTCCTGTACTGTCCTAAATGAGGATTGTTGTTAGTTACAACCTGATTATTTAAAGTCTCTAAGCCATGAATTAAAACATTGAGATCTTCTGACTTTGAACCATAAGTAGAACCAAAGTCAGGTGCACTGTTTTGCGGATTTACTGAAAATACCTGGCTTTGTGGATTGATATCAGACACTGGGAATTCATTTATCTCATTTGTATCTGTAACTGATGGTATTTCATCATTAGAAACGGTGACTGTATCAGTAGCTTCAACAGCTGGTGAAGCTTTAGCTGAACTAATTGATATGTTATCTAAAGTGCTCTTCTGTGCAAAAGCTGAATTAGCCTCAACACTATTACTTTGAATAGTTTTGCCATCAGTATTAACAGACAGAAGCGCTGATACATCATTATTAGTAGTATCTGCAGTCTGTACAACCACGTCATGATCTGTAACTGTATCTGATGGTAAATCCTGAGCGTCTGGCGCAGTTTCAGTTACAACGTTTATGTCTGAATTTTGTTTTATTTTGTCAGTTTCTGTTATTAAAGATATCTCTTCACCTGTCTTATTTAAGATGGCCCTGCTATTAGTAATAGCATTAGCTTCAGCTACAAGAGCACTGGTAATATCAGGATTCAAGGTAATGTTCTCAGATGCTACCTTATCTACAAGTTCAGAGTTTACCGAACCATCAGCTTTAAGATTAGCAGCAACACTAGTACTTACAGCTCCAGTAGTTTCATTAGTGAAGATTGTATTTAAAGAATGATTATTCTCTGCTGGTATTTTACCTGCAACAATGCCGTCTACTGCCGAATTTATTACAGGATTAAGATAGATGACCTCGACAGAATTATCTTCACCTATCCAATCTTTTTTTTTTCGGGTGTGAAGGCCAGCATTCTTAAGATGGTCATCTCAAAGGCTGTGGCACCGTCTGATGAAACTTTGTACTCTTCAATACCCTGCAAGGCTATCTGATAGTAAAGTTGCAGAGCCTGTGAGCTAAACAACGGCCCATATGTAGTAAGAGTACTTTGGGGAATAGAAAAAATATTGATGTTCTGCGGATATCCAATCATCTGGAACAGAGCTAAATCATGAAAACACAAAACTAAATCATTTAAAAGAGTTCTGTAATTAGGACTTATAGTTCTAATCTCATTTAAAACATCTGATAAAGTCTTTTGTGGTTGTACTGCAACTGTTGCAGTATCTTGTACTGTAGCTGATGGATTCTTTAATAAATCTAAAACAGAACAAACAAAGCCATCACCTGCTGTACCTAACATTGCCTGAACATTATCATTGGTAATAGAACCATTACCTAAAGCTACTGCCTGATCACATAAGGATAAAGCATCACGCATACTGCCACGAGCAGCACGAGCTAATAAATTTACAGCATCATTTTCAAAAGAGATATTCTCTTTGGTGGCAATTTTAGCAATCTGCGCACTTATCTGATTTACGGTTAGAGCTTTTAACTGGAACTGTAAACATCTTGATAATACAGTAACAGGGATCTTCTGGGGATCAGTTGTAGCAAGAATAAACTTAACGTATGCAGGTGGTTCTTCTAAAGTCTTTAACAGAGCATTAAAACTGCTCTGAGATAACATATGAACCTCATCGATGATATAGACTTTAAATCTGCCTTTTAAAGGAGGATATTGAGTTGACTCTAGAAGCTGTCTGGTATCATCAACCTTGGTCTGAGAAGCACCATCGATTTCAATTACATCAGGAAAGTTGCCATCAGCAATAGCTTTGCAGGTATCACATAAAGACTCACCGTTTACATGAGGGTGAGCGGTAATACCGTTCTCACATTCAAGACATTTGGCTATGATTCTGGCAATAGTAGTCTTACCGATACCTCTTGTACCAGTCAGAAGATAAGCATGATGAATTCTCTGCTGTTCAATTGAATTCATCAGAGCATTGATTACATGCTCCTGTCCTACTACATCTTCAAAAGTCTGAGGTCTGTACTTTCTGGCTAAAGCCTGATATTGACCCTGTAATTCTATTGCCATATTTTATTTCTTAATGTCCAGGGAATTTCACTAAAGATTGTACATTTACGCCATAGGTGTCTTCTAAAAGCTTAGCTCCACCTAAATCGAATAACTCGATGATAAAGCCAAATGAAACAATCTCTGCTCCACTCTTTCTTACTAATTTTATCATGGCACCGGCAGTACCGCCAGTTGCTAACAGATCATCTAAAAGTAAAACTCTGTCACCTTTATGCAGAGCATCTTTGGTGATCTCAAGTGTGCTTGTACCATACTCTAAAGAGTATTCTTCTGAATAACACTCACGAGGTAATTTACCTTTTTTTCTAACCAAAACTAAGCCTACTCCTAAAAGGTAAGCTAAGGCAGAGCCGAATAAAAAGCCTCTGGCATCAGCTGCAACGATATAATCTAACTTACAGTCTTTATAAATTTCATATAAAAGATCAATTGAATCTTTAAAAGCCTTTGCATCTTCTAAAAGAGTGGTTACATCTCTAAATAAGATACCCTCTTTAGGAAAGTCTTTTACAGATGCAATTGAGCATTTTAAGTAGTCAATGCGCTTATCGTAGTTTAAAATATCCTCGGGTGAGTGAATTGTACATTGAGTTGAAGTAGCTTTATCACATGAGACAGTATCACCTGAAACAGCATTGCAATCAGTGGTATTATTGTTAGTCATTTTAAGCCTTGAAATAACATTTCATTTTAATTCAACGAGCAATTTTAACAAATTTTGACAGGAATTAGTCTTTAAATTTCAAACTAATTTCACAATTGTTAGAAACTTAGCTTTCAACTGCAATCAAGGTTCAAACAAGCAAAATAATCATAAAAGACCCCGATTTCAAGCATATGAACATTGATTTTGGCAAGAACAATTTATTTACACAAAATATAAACAGTACAGATTTTTATATGAAGTATAAAGCCGTTTTATTTGATCTTGATGGGACACTGTTAGATACAGCACTGGATATCATGAACGCCTGTAACCATACATTAGAAAAATATGGTTACAAAGCATTAGATGAAAAACTTTTAAAAACTAAAGTTACAGCCGGTATGCGTGAGATGTTAAAGTTGGGTGTGCCTAAAGAAGATCATGAAAACTCAGGTATCGAAACTTATATGAGAGATGAGTTTGCATCGTTTTATAAAGAACATATCTGTGACCGTACAAAAGCTTTTGAAGGTATTCCAAAACTTATTGATGATTTAACAAAAAACAGGATTAAAACAGCTGTTATCACCAACAAATACCATGATATGGCAACTAAGGTTTTATCAAAATTCCCTTTTTCAAAAGACTTTTCTTTAGTTTTAGGCTGTGATTCATTAACCCACTCAAAGCCTCATCCTGAACCTATACTAAAAGCTTTGGAACTGTTAAAAGTTTTCCCAAAGGATGCCTTATACGTAGGTGATCATTTAAATGATATTAAAGCTGCCAATGCAGCTTCCTGTGACAGTGCGGCCGTTTTATGGGGCTATGGTACTAATGAATGCATCGACGTTAATTTATGGAATGCTACATATTGTGTCAAAGATATAAATGAGCTAAAAAAGCTCATTTTTTGATAAAATAGAGAAAACGAAGTAAGTTGAATTTAATTAAATTAATCCATAAGTAAACGTATAAACGTATAAACGTAGTTTGACATATATATTCTTTTCAAGAAAAGAATCAAAACGGATGCATAAGTTTTAGATAGTTTCATTTTGTGTGCTTTAAGATGCAGCTTCAAGCTTAAAACACCGCAAACAGCAGAGTATTTTATTACACCTAATATTTATATGAATAAGTTCATGAATAAAAAGTTTCTTTTATCAATACTTGCAATCAGTATTGTTCCATTTAGTTCTAATGCAGCGACTGTCTACAGTAAAGATGGTACCTCATTAGATGTTTTCGGCTCTGTAAGTGCGATGGCTATGACCGATAAAGCTGCTGAAGTTGATATTAAAGATGCAGAAGAGGAAGAAGATGCCGATGAACCTGAGAATTTTGAAGAGACTATGGACGCTGCATCTGAATCTGAAGAATAAACGTTACCGTTCACAGTAACGTAACCAAAAGGGAATGCTGCTTCACGATTGTACAATCGTAAAAGCAACATTCCCTTTTTATTCTGATATATTACCAATCCAGCCTCATTATGCTTTCGGAAGTTTAAATGAGCTCTTCAGAGACACGATACGGTTGAATACCGGTGCACCCTCTTTGGAATCATGGATGTCTGCACAGAAAAATCCTGTTCTTACAAACTGGAAGCTGTCATAACCTTTTGCTTCCATAAGTGCCGGCTCTACATATGCGGTAACTTTTGTCAGAGAGTTCGGGTTTACATTCAGAGAACCGTCTTCTTTGTTGTATACACCCTTCTCCTCGTCTACGATATTCTCATAAAGACGTACTTCTGCTTTTCCTGCCTTACTTGCCTCTACCCAGTGAATGGTTCCT
>OQWM01002994.1_pt1 | contig 11379 bp, 7 predicted proteins | sample 1691531 | NCBI WGS metagenome assembly OQWM01 (sample SAMN03418257, study PRJEB22391) | human gut metagenome | biome: human-gut; feature: organic feature; material: feces | host: Homo sapiens | place: Tanzania | collected 2013-01 | reverse complement strand
AGTCATTTATTTTTACTAAATGCGTATGACCACCTGAAATAATTAAACATAAAAAAGGTGGTTTAAGCTCTGGGTATGTAATATAATTTGCTGCTATATGACCTGCTATATGGTTTACACCAACAAGTGGCTTATTAGCCGCATATGCTAAACCTTTTGCATATGATACACCTACAAGTAAAGCTCCAACTAAACCTGGTCCATAGGTACAACATATAACATCTATATCATCAATTCCCATATTAGCTTGTTTCAAAGCCTCTTTTACCACTTGATTAATAACTTCAACATGGCATCTTGATGCTATTTCTGGAACTACTCCTCCATAAAGAGTATGTATATCTATTTGTGAATTTATTACATTTGATAATACTTTTCTTCCATTTACTACAACTGCTGCTGATGTTTCATCACAGCTTGATTCAATTCCTAAAACTACTATATCTTTCATAATTTACCTTCCTTAAGTATTTTATCAATATTAATTAATTTTGTCAATATATAAAATAAAAACCCCCACCTACTATTCAGTAGGTAGGGGGCTGTTCTTAGGTTTCGTCGATTGCACGCCATGTTTCAATGGCCAGCCGTTCGGCATATGTACCGCAGGAAGGAACTTCTTTTGTCTCATGCTTTATGTAGGCAACCTGGGTATCCAAAAGAACTCCAAACTTTAAAGCATCTTGCCAGGAAATTTCAGCTTCAAATAACTTTCCGTTATGTGAAGCAGCCACCACGGTGATTGTTACACCATCCTGTTTCGAAAACTTCTTGATCTCTGACTTGTAAAGCTTGGTCTTTAAACTCCACTGGCCTCTTTTTGCTGCCTCCATTTCCCGTCTGCGAATATTCTCTGCACGGCTCATGAAATCATTCATTGTTGCATGTCTCCTTTGAACGTTTTATTTAGAAATAAGCAAAAAGCTATTCCAATATATATTTTACCACATTATGTAACTTTTGTAAAGTTTAGGCCGTTGCTATTCTACAACCGCTGGGATATCAGACCTTAGAGAAACTACGGCACGAAGAGAGGGCTTACGGCTGCGCGAACTGCCATCCGAGTCGAACAAGGCGCCGGCAGAGCCTGCACTGCCTTCATACACACCCCCTGGGCCAAAGCGAGCACAACTAGAAATTGCAGCGACCCCACGGGAAGCCAGCCAGTAAGAATAATCGGTTGATGTCCCAAATATTACATTTTTTGTTACTGTTGTTATTGTGTTACTTGTATCTGTTTGGTTTGCAAGATTTATTAAATATGTTCCATCACTTGATAAACCATACTCATAACCATTTATTTCAATATTTCCCAGTTCACTAGCATTTGTTGTTCCATTTATTTTTTCTGGCGTATAATAAATTTTTGTACCACTTTCATCTTTTGAAGCATTATTTTGTATATCTGTCCATACATCCCCATAATTTGTTCCTAGTTCTGAAATTTTTGTTCCTTTAGGTACATTGTAACATGTATAATTATCATCACTATTTTTTACACACATTCCTGCTGGTGGTGTATATTGTAAACAATTATTTACATCTTCTATTGTCATTCCTCTTGCATCTTCTCCATATAGTTCTTTACACATTCTATTTATTTCTTCTATGCAATTATTGTATCCTGCTGCTCCATATAAAGTTATTGTTCCTATTGTTGGTGTTTTTGTTGTTATTAACAATGTTTCATTTGTTCCATTGTTATTGCTATCTTCTGCTCCTAATACTACCCATTTTGTGTTACTATCTTTGCTTATTGTTTGGGTTGTTTCTGGTGCGGGAAAAGGATTTTGAAAAGCAATTTTCAAATTTGTATTTGAATTTAAAGATGCTAGTTTTATTCCTTTATTTAATATTCCTACAGTTTCTTCTCCTGTATAGCCTGAAGCTTTTTCTGCACTTATACTTGATGTTCCTTTACCATTATCTTTATAATCTAACTCTTGCCCTATTGTTAATGTTACATTACAATGTTTGCATGTTAGGTTATCTCCTGTTCTTATCCAGTTATGAACTTCTTGTATTGTATTTCCAGAATTTTTATTTTCTACATCATTTAGTTTTTCCATTAATTCATCAACTCTACTTTGCTGTTCTTCAACCTTTGCATTTGTACCTTTTACAGCTTTCTCGGCACTACCAAATAAATCTCCTTTAATTAGTAAATTAACACTTACTCCTACTAATATTAGCAAAATTATTATTGTTATTATTAGTGCTATTAGTGTTATGCCTTTTTCTTTTTTCATTTTCAAAATTCCTCCTCTGTTTTTTTTAAATTTTACACTACCAGTATATATTATTTTATTTTTCTTGTCAATTACTTTTGTTTGATTTTCTCTAAGCTTACATCTTATACTCTTTTTCTAGTTTTTCTGTTAAATATAATTTTGATATTATTTTCAGTTCTTCTATTGATTCTTTTGGTACTTGGAAAGAGTAGATCTTCTTTGCATCTGATAATATTATATATCTTATTGCGTCACTGTCGGTCTGTTCTGTATCTGGCGAGGTCTTTAGGTTTTCATTTTTCTTCTTTTTCTCACCGTTTGCTTCATCAAAATCCGAGTCAGTTACAGGACTGTATGCTTGAATTATGTTGTTGAACAACTCCGAACGATTGGCATAGTGGACTTCACGGTTGCCGTGTTCTTTGACTTCATATTTTTCCTCAAATTCTATGCCCCATTTAAAGAAAAGCTTTAGCTTAACTTTCATCGGATAAAATCCTGTTTTCATCACTACAAACGTTCCTTTTGGAAGTGACTTCAATTCATCGGGAGTCATCAATGGTCTTTCTATCATCTGTAAAGATTGTGACGTGTCGTTCTTGCTTTTACTCACAGAGCCACTCATCACAGTTCTACTGCCAAGTGACTTTGACAACACTTCAGCACTTGTGCTGTTGGGAGCAAAGCCACCGAAGATTGTTAGCTGTGTGTTGTCGATTATGACATCTGCCCCCTCTTTACCGTAGTTCTGCTCAAGCTGTGCAAAGGATTGAATGATTGGTACTATCTGCAACCTCCTTGAACGGGAGGCAGAGAACATCATCTCTGCTGAATCAATCTTCGGCAATGGCGATAGGTAAGGTTTTGATATTATCTCCGCCTTTTCCCCCGCCTCACACCGGACATGAGCGATTTCCACTCATCCGGCGTTCCATCGGTGTATACAAATTCAATAATCATATTTTCTTTAAAACGACAAAATCCTTGTGGTTAGATAGGGTTAAATTTAAGCGTTTTCTCATCCTGTTCAGTTTATCCTTCTGTCTGCTGTTCAATGAAAATTTCTGTAAATAATAGCTTATAGTTTCTGCATGGACAGCATGTAATAAAATATGGACATCTTGTTTTATCAGTACAAGGTTTGAATATTTGTCGTCTCCGCCGTCTGCTCTTCGAGTTTTGTGATGATAATGTATATCGCCAATTACAAGAGGTTGCCCTGTAATAGCACATTTACCTTGCTGGGCACAATATAACGCTAATCTATTATCGTTATACTCAATGCTTTTGCCCTGCACAGGGTTTTCCATAAGGTAGTGCAGGATATTTACATTCACTTTTTCAAGCGACTTATGAACAGCCGCTCGCCCTTCCGGTGCGTAGATACACCAATTCCTCGCTCTGTGCTTTGGCGGCTTTGTTTGCACATACGCAATCGGAAGCACAAACAATCCTCGAATATATCTTAACTGACTGCTTTGTCCATATGAGCTTGTAAAATAAAGTGTGTAAGTTAAAAAATAGCTTGCACACTTTTTGCATTTGTGCGGTATTTGCCGTTCCGCTGATTTTTGACGACATAAAAATTGCCACACCTCCGTCTTTGCTATGCTCGGCAACCTCAAATTCTTCTACTATATCATGCAGTGACGGTTGCGAAGTTTTGACGGTTTCCGTTGTGTTTTTTAGTTTATCGAAAAACTCATCTTTTGAAATAGTAACATTATCCTTGTACTCCTCATCGCCGAAATTTACGGAAAGAGGAATACAATCAATCATTAATTCTTTCAGTTCGTTCGGTTCAAAATCCGATGCAGAATCTGTTATTATCTTTACCATTAAAGCACCTCTGAAAAGATTTACATTAACAGTATAACCAATCTGCATTTAAAAAATCGGCACAGAGCGTACCGATTTTAAAATTAATGTGTATTTACATATTCAATAAATTCAGGAGTTTTTGACCAATACTTTATACCCCAATTTTCAAAATTCCACTCTTCCATATAATCATTACATTCGTAGTCTATGTAATAAAGGGTTTCGTTTTGCACTACAAAATTTGTCGGGAAATAATCTATATTCGTGTTATTTGCGTAAAGCAGTTTGCACATTGCTTTTACCTGCTCCGCATATTCTGACTTTACTCTGTCTGCCTTTACCATATCAAATATTGTGTCGCCCTCTATGTACTCCTTTAATATCCTTTCGTTTTCAATATCTATGTCGAGCATTTTCGGCATAGTTATTCCGATTTTTTTAAGGCGGTTATAATCATTTAATTCGGATTGAATTTTGTCGCCAAACTGATAATAGCTGCACGGCTCGTGATGAATCTGCTTTAAAACATACTGATTTGTACCGTCGGATGCAAGGTAAGAATAACCGCCCTTGCCTTTGCCGAGCAATTTTATTACGGAGTAATTTTTACCGTTTACCGAAAGTTCTGTAGGAATTGCATTTGACATATAATCGCCTCATATCATAATTTAATTTAAAATATACAATGTAATTATACCATCTAAAAAATGTAAAATTTCTGACTGCCTTGCAGCCGTCTGTATAAAAAGAGATTTTTAAGATACTCGCCAAGTTTTTCAAAATCAGTCGCCCTGAAAGAAATACGGCACAGCGGTTTTTATGCCCTCTGTGCCGTATTTGCGATGTTTCCGTGATGGATCGTTAATTGTTACTTATCTTTGATTATTTGACGGAATGCCTTTTCCTCTTATCAAATACCGTTACACCTGTCAGAACACCGCCGCTGATAGCCGGTGGTCTTGCATCCTTTTAAATTCGAACAATCATCCGAATTAAATTAGTTTTTTCTTCCTTACAATCGCCGCAACAAGCGAAACAATATTCCAAAGAAGAGACACTCCGGAAAGAGAAACTACTGCGGTTGCAAGAGGCTTGGAAACACTGACTTTATCGCTGATCGCGGAAATGTTGCCGGCGTTCAGCGTTGTGTTGTCGGTCAGGGTTATTATCAGGTCTCCACCGTCGTCAATGCGGCATCCTTTAATACCGAGACCGTCTTTTCCGTCCTTGCCATCTTTGCCATTGGTACCATCTTTACCATTGACACCATCTTTCCCGTCCGTTCCGACGATTTTTCCGAGATTGGTTATAACTCCGTCGGTAAAGGTGAGGATAAGATTACCGTCTGCGTCGATATGAGCGGACTTGATTCCGGTACCGTTAATGCCGTTGGTTCCTGCAGTACCGGCTTCGCCCTTTGCACCGACTACTTTCCCGAGGTTATGCACAGTGTCGTCGGTAAGGGTGATGATTAGATTGCCGTTTTCATCGATTTCGGTGGTTTTTACACCGACTCCGACATTGCCCGTATCGCCCTTGTCACCTTTATCTCCGGTCACCCGTCCGGCATTGTGTACGGTCTCATCGGTAAGAGTGATAATCAAATTGCCGCTTTCATCAATCATAACGGATTTAACACCAACGCCATTCATGCCCTGTTCGCCTTTATCTCCGACTACCTTTCCGAGATTATGCACGGTATTGTCTGTGAGAGTTATGACCAGATTTCCGTTTTCATCAATTGCGACGGATTTAACTCCTACTCCTGCGGCACCGGGAACACCTTGTTCGCCCTGACTTCCGTTATCTCCGGTGACCTTTCCGAGGTTTAACACCGTGTCGTCGGTAAGAGTAATAATGAGGTTTCCGCTTTCGTCAATAATTGCTGATTTGATTCCGATGCCGGTATCACCCTTGTCGCCTTTTACATTTTCAACGATTACGGAAAGAAGGGTGTCTCCGTCCACCGTAAAGGAAACTTCGGTCTTGTTGGTTTCGGGACTGAATTCGCCGCCGATGGACCAGCCTTTGAGGATATATGACGGCTCAAGCACGATACTCGCAACAAGAATTGTGCCTTCACGAATTTTACTGCCGCTTGTGATTTTTTCATTTTTGCTGCGCACTGTCAGCACACAGCCCTCAATCATTGTCGGGAAGGTGACGGTGTATTCCGGAATTTCCTCTACCGCCACACGGATATGCATTTCCATCTTGATTCTGCCGGTCTTGTAGGTATAGCTCCCGTCGCCGTTATCGGACCAGCTCTCTGTGTCGGCAAGACGGTATCCATCCTTCGGCTTGACGGTTACGGTGATTTCATCGCCGAAATTGACCTTTTGACCGCTTTCAAAATCCGATGTCCCGTTTTTAACGGTAATTTCGGCGTTCTTAATCGGCATATCAACTGTGACCGTATATTTTTCGATCTCCGTAAAGTATACCTTGATATCGGTTTGGGTATCAACGGTGAGCTCATACTCGTACATATCGTAAAGCCTGTTATCTGTTATTACCGTGTCGGGAATTCCGTTTTTGGTGATAACGAGCTTTTGCACCCTATAGCCTTCTGCCGCCTGAGCGATAAAGTTGATTTTCGTTCCCACGGGAACAGCGGTACCGGACTGATAGGTCTGCTTTGTTGCCGCCATACCGGTTTCATTGCCGCTTGCAACGGAATAGGTCAGCTTCATGGGTCTGTCGGTTTCGGAAACTCTTTCAAATTCCGCTTCGACGGTGTATCTTGTTGAGCCAAGGGTAAGCGTGTAGGTATTTGAGCCTGCCGCGTTAACAATATCCGTATTGTTTTCGGCATCTGTTATTCTCCACGACTTCAGTGTATAGCCGTTTTGCGGAACGGCGGTAAATGTTACATCGCCGGTCACCGTGCCGCCCGGAGCAGGCAGACCTGTTTCACCGACCTTTGCGGTAACTGTTCCGAGAAGGTCTTCGCCGTTCTTATATTCGCCGACAAAGATGACCTCAGCCGAATCGAATGTTTTTCGTGTGGATACGAATATGTTAGCTTCGCCGCCCAGTGCAAACACGCACTCTATGTTGCCGTTGCGGTCGGGTCTGAATACAGTCTCTTCTCCGCCGTTATCAAGAGTCAGCGACACAAGTTCAAAGTGCCGGTTCTTTGGCGAAACTCTGATTTTAATAATATCGCTTTCATTGATCTCATCGCCCGATTTAATATTAACATTGCCGAGGTGCCGCACACTGATATCGGCGGCTTTCTCGTTGTCGATTTTATAGTTGACCTTATAGTCTCTCTTTGGTGTTGTTATGGTTGCAGAGTTTGACCAGGCACTTTCCTTATCCTTTCCGTCTACCTTGCAAACGGTTGTAAGCACATATTCGTACTCTGTATTGGTTTTAAGTCCGGAAATGTCATAAGAGGTCGTGCCGACAGGAATAAGATCTGAAATCCTGTTATATTCACCGTTTTCAACTTGATAAAGATAGTAGCCCTCCGCATCCGGCCAGCCGGGAGTTTTATCGGGCTGCGACCAAGTAAGGCGTATCTTGTCTTCGTCAAGCAGTTCTGCCTCAAGGTCGACCACTGCCGGTGAAGGAGCACTGAGATTTGTCAAGTTATAGCCTATAAAGATGGTCTTGTTGTTTTCATCGCCGTAAAGGTGTCGGAACCACTGACCGAGCGTCCAGTCAAAGGTATATTGCGTGTATACGTTTGCAGGGATTCCGTTTGAGGCAAGATCCGGACCGTCGATATCATTGACCACGCCGGTACAGCCTTCGGACGATGTCGTTGTGGTGGATACGCCCGAGCCGTTGCTGTAGTTAAGGCTTGTTTCAAACCCTACATCGTGTGAGAAAAAAATATTTCCGGCAACATTTGTGCTTATGGAGAAGTTGAAATAAAAACCGTGCGACATTTCTTCGGAAACGGATTTTATATTGCTTTTTTCCCACGAAACCTCGTTAAGACCGCCGTTATGTCCGAGTCGAATGGCGAGCTTACTGAGCTGCTCTGCACCCAAATTGCTGTAAACGCCCCAGCCGAGCTGATTGTACATAAACGGGTTGCCCTCGTTTCCGTCAAGCCAGTTTGCCGCTTTATCTATTTTTACCAAGGGATAATAGTATTTTTTATCTTTGTCTGTTTTATCCGATTCCCTTATGACGGCATGATATTTCTTGTTATTCATATAATCGTTATACTCATCAACAAAGCCGTTGTAGTCATCAACGCTCAGCTGCTGATATACCGGCTGCTGCGGAATGGAAAGCGTTATGGCGGTATCTCCCGACCATTTGCCGTTTTCGTCCAGTATCTCATAGGCGTAGATAAATACAGGCGTTCTGGACACAAGCACCGTGTTGTACGCCCGTGCCTTAACCGTCAGGGAATATTCCTTCTGCAGAGCCGTGGAATAGGTTTTGCTCCATTCAAGCGAGTAGCCTGCCGAGATGTTCACCTCAACGGGGGCGAGAAGCCCTCCGTAAGAGTAAGACATTCCGACGCTGAAGGAAACATTGTTCGATGAGGACTGCTCCAACTCGAAACTCTCTGTGATTGTATATGCGGTTTCGTTTTCGCCGGAGTCACTCAGCGCGGAGAAGTACGGCGCAGCCTGTATGACTGCCTTGACCTCCGGGTCGCTGTAGGCATAGCTTACGCCCTTATATTTGGCTATAACACCGTCCTGGTTTCTGTCGCAGGCGGTGAGAAGTACCTGAGCCGTACAGCCGTAGTAATCACCGTACGCTTCGTTCGGACTCCAGTATGACAATGTCAGGTCAAAACCGTTTGCCGCCTCATAGCTGTCGCTTGTATCCGGATAGGTTGCGGAAATCATACCCTTGCTGAAGGAATATTTATCCTCGTTACCGGTTTCGGCAGAGGTTACAAACACAATCTGCTCACGTCCTGCATTGTTGCCGTCAAAGTTTCCGACGGCAACCGAGCGGAAGAATTCTGTCTTACCGCCGATCTCGCCCTCGAACCAGAAGTTGTTTGTTCTGCCGTTTGAGTTTGTGCGGAAAGAATATTCGTTTGAAGTGAGCTTGTCAAGTTCTCCGGTCTGGGCATTATAGTTGTACAGCGTGCCGTTGATAAAGACGAAATCTGCGGCGCTCGCACCGTTAAAAGCAACAGCCTCTACCGCTAAAGGCGAAACAACTTCTGCGGTTCGGGCACCGGCCTTCGTCCAACCGTTGGAAGCCATCACCTTATATTCGGATTGTACAAAGCCTCTGTTTCCGTTATTAAGGAGCGTTGTATATGCAGTTTGGGATGAATTAGTCGATGCAGAAGCCAAAGTGATACCAGCGACACTGGCATGTAAGCCCGCAACAAGGATATCTTCATATCCGTCGTTGTTGAAGTCTCCTGCCGTGATGCTGCAGGCGTTCATGCTGTTACTATTAAAAACAACATTATTTTGGAGTTTTCCCTCCGGGCAAACATAGAATTTTTCATCGGCGTCGCCGTCCACAAACGAGGAGCCTCCGCCGGAAGAACTACCACCGGCTTTTCCATATTTAATTTTTACCTGAGGACGATATAGATTCAAATTGCGACTGTTTACATTGTTTATGAAGAAATAGGACAGCACGGCGATGTCATCGATTTGGTCGCCGTTAAAATCGCCCACCACCATGTCTACGCCCAGCTTATGAAATCGGTTGTCAAAGGTTGGGCCAGAGTTTCCATACATGCTGTCACCATTTGCCCCTGGGTCCGTGGGACTTCCAACAGTGGTGTGATATAATTTTTTGTAGGAGTCATGAAGCATATCATTGCCGAAGCCGAGTTTTTTGCCTTCTCCCATAATGCTTGTGTTATTTAATAATACAAAGCTGTTTTTGCCGGTAAAGGAATATTCATACAGAAAGCAGCCGACAAAAGGTTCGTAATCAAAAGTCTGCGTCAAAGTTGTCGTGCGTTTTGTGTGCGGAACATAGATGATCAGCGTGTCCTTGCCGTCTCCGTCAAAGTCGCCTGCGGTAATGTTCAGATAGGCGTTGGTTTCAAGGTTTAGAGCACGAATAAGGCCTTGCTTGTCAAACATCCAGTTCATTTCGCCGACCCACTGTTTGCCTTTATATTCTCCCGTTCTTGTATCATATATATGAAGATAGACCTGCTTATCCGACTTATCAAGACCTACATAGGCAACATGGTCTCTCCTGCCTGAGCCGAACGGGTCAAAGGAAACGGACTGGACAAACGCATAGTACGTCTGAAGCGCACTGATGTCCATATTGGGCAGAGAGGCATCGGAAGCGGTTCCTTTTTTGGAAATAAAGTTCTTGAGAGACTCCGGGGTTCCTACATCCGCAATTTTGCCTGTTGCGGACGTGCCGTATGTCTCAAAATAAAGCAGTTCGTTTTTTTCAACCATTGCAAAGGGACGGCCGACACCATACCCGTAAGGGTTGGTTGTATTGTCAAAGCCGGTGGGTTTTGTGTTTTTCATCAGAGTATTAGCGGCATCCGATGAAAACTGCGGCTCACTCGGGTCGGCGGCAAAGACCGACAGGGGCAGACATACTGCGATCATTATGACCGACAGCAGCGCGCATAGCGAGCGCTTCAGAATGAGCTTTTTGTACACAGAGAGTCCTCCTTTTCTTTTCACGGGGGAAAGATTGTTTTCGGGCGGGGATTTGCCGCAGCAAATCATAAAGTATTCTGTTATACTTCCTCTCTTACATTATATCAAATTATGTCGGCCTCTGTCGTGTCGTTTACGCTGTATATCGGTTGTTTACGCTGTAGACGGGGTGAAGCGTGAAATATCTCTTGCAAAACGAGAAAAAAGCCAGTAAAATAATGATGAAAAGTTCGGCGCTCCGAGTTATGAAGTTGAATGGAAAGGAATGAAATTTCGAATATGAAACGCTGCCTGCAGGTTGTTTGTACTGCCGTTTTTATACTGCTTTGTTTGGGGACAATGTGTTTTCTGCAGTTTTTTATTAAGACGGACATGTCGATTCGCTATATTGATTGGCAGTCTTCTGTCAAAATTGAGACAGACGGCTCCGAAAGTTCGTTGGATTATACCGTTGTGCCTCAAACAGGGGAGAGTTTTCGGCTTGAAACTGTTTTTCCGCCGACAGAGGAAAACGGGAATCTGGTGTTTGAAACGGCAGGGTTGGAGCTTACGGTTTGTATCAACGGAGTTGAGGTATGGCACTCCTCGTCCGCTGTCCCTGCAGGGGCAGCGGGACAGACACAGGCAGTAATTCCTATGCCGAGAAATGAAGAATGCCATGTCACAATGACATGTGTAGTTAAAAGTACAACCAGCTTGGTGTTTCCTCCGGCTGCTCGCTTTGTACCAGTAGAATACGATGC
>OQWM01002992.1_pt1 | contig 11380 bp, 10 predicted proteins | sample 1691531 | NCBI WGS metagenome assembly OQWM01 (sample SAMN03418257, study PRJEB22391) | human gut metagenome | biome: human-gut; feature: organic feature; material: feces | host: Homo sapiens | place: Tanzania | collected 2013-01 | reverse complement strand
ACTGGATTAAATCTTGTAAAAGCACATGGATACATGAATATCGATCTCGGTGCTGCTAATGAAGAAACTGGTGATTCCGGCGAGATGGAATTTGACGGAGAATGCTTTGACCTTCGGCATATTTCTGCCAGGCAGATTGCTCGCATCCGCAGAAAGACGGCCTTCGTATTCCAGGGCTACAATCTGTTCCGCAACAAGACTGCCCTGCAAAATGTGATGCTGGGCTTGACTGTTGCCCGTAAAATGCCCAAAAAGCAGGCCGAGGAGATTGCCCGCGCCGCGCTGGAAAAGGTTGGCCTCTCTGAAAAGGCGGATAGCTTCCCCAATGCACTTTCCGGCGGCCAGCAGCAGCGTGTAGCTATTGCCCGCGCTCTGGCAACCAAACCGGAAATTATTTATTTTGATGAGCCTACTTCAGCCCTGGATCCGGAGCTGACGGGCGAGGTGCTTTCAGTCATGCGCCGCTTGGCGGAGGAGGGGATGACCATGCTGGTGGTGACCCACGAATTGGGCTTTGCCCGCAATGTGTCCACCAAGACCATGTTCATGGACAAGGGAACCGTGGTGGAGTCCGGCCCTTCGGCAGAGCTGTTTGCCAATCCGAAAGAAGAGCGTACTCGCGCTTTCTTAAATACCATTACCCAACATGAAAAGGAGTAACGCAAAATGAAAAGAATGATTGCTGTCGTGCTGGCGGTTTTCATGCTGGCATCTGTTCTGACCATGGCTGTTTCTGCCAAGGGTTCCGATGACCTGCTGAAAACCATCCAGGAGCGGGGAACCATGATTGTCGGTCTGGAAGGGGACTGGGCACCTTGGTCCTATGTGGATGAAAACGATGAGCTGACCGGCTATGATGTAGAGGTTGCAAAGGCCATTGCCGACAAGCTGGGCGTGGAGATTCAGATTGTCCCCGGCGAGTGGGACGGCTTGTTTGCCGGTATGGATGCAGGCCGCTATGACATGGTGGTCAACGGCGTGGAAGTGACCGAGGAGCGGGCAGATAAGTACGATTTTTCTACGCCCTATGCCTATATTCGTACCGCGCTGATTGTCAAGGGCGACAATGATTCCATCAAGACCTTTGAAGACTTGAAGGGCAAGAAGACCGCCAATTCCATTGCCTCCACCTATATGAACCTGGCTGAGAGCTACGGTGCTACCTGCTATGGCGTGTCCACCCTGGATGAAACCCTGACCATGGTGCTCCAGGGCAGAGTGGATGCTACCCTCAATGCCATTGTGTCCTTCACTGACTATATGGCGCAGCACCCTGATTCCAACTTGAAGGTTGTGGCTACCACCGAGGATGCCTCCAACGTAGCAATCCCCATGCGCAAGGGGGACGAGGTAGCCTCCCTGCGGGAAGCGGTCAGTAAGGCCATTGAGGAACTACAGGAGGATGGCACCCTCAGCGAGCTGTCCATCCGGTTCTTCGGAGAGGATATTTCCAAGTAAAAATCATGACGGGCTGTACCGCAAAAAGTACAGCCCGTCAATTTTATTGAAATGCAATGTCCAGAATACCGCTTGCCTGATACCGGCGCAGGGAGAAATCCGATAGGGAAGTGGAGGTGGGATAGGCAGCGTTTGTTTCCAGCGTGATGGTGCTGCCCCCCAGAATGAACTGTGTTTCAAACAGAATTTTTGCCCAAGGCAGGTGATAGTCGCTGCTGACGATTGCCACCTGCGTCACCTGGGGATATTGCCCGGATAGCAGCGCATCACAATAGGCGGCATTTTCCGCAGTGGTCAGGGAGCGGTTTTCTATGAGAAGCCGCTCCTTTGCAATACCCTTTTCTTCCAGCCAGGCTGCCATGGCTTCTGCTTCCGTTGTTTCAGCGGCGGCATCCTATTACTGGGGTTTGTGTGTTGGGGCATCCGGGAATACCGGCAACAGAACAGCGTGCCCCGCACCGAAGCGGAAATCATTCAGGAACTGGTGCAGGGCTATGTGCTTTGTCGTCCGTATTTTGTAGCTGCTCAACGGCTTTTATTATACCGCACCTCCCATACTGCTGTCCATCAAAAAGTGCCGGGTATCGCTGTTTTTGCGATACCCGGCAGCGTATTTTATTGGACGCGATAGCCGGACTTCATAAGAAGCACAATCTCCTGCCAGAAGGCCAGCTCCTCAGCCCGGAAATCATCTGCATTCGGCAGACAGCTAAAGGAGATAATCCGCTTTTCTTTGTCAATCCAGGCGTGTTTTACTGCCTTGATTTCACTTTCTCTACCCATGCTTTAATCTCACTTTCCGGCGTGTCCGTCACCACATAGCGGACACCTCTGTTCCATCCGCCGCCGTTGGAGCGGTAGGCTTCGTGGATTTCCCGCAGAGCGCCGTCCTCATCGAATAGATAGGTGTAAATGCGGATGGGGTCACTGCTGCTCTCCTGGGAGTAGGAATAGGCAAGGCTGATTTCCCGGTCACTGATGACGTTGTAATCCTTGGAGATGTAGTAGCTCTCCCGATTTTCGTTTCCGTAGCTGCGTTCGCACCAGCTCTCAAACATCACCGAGGAGTCTGCGGTTTCCGTGAAGCTGTGCCGGTAGCCGGTGGAGCCATAAATGTCGTATGCTTCCGTCCCGCCGTCCCGCCAGATGACTTCATGCAGGTCTTCGCTGTGGTAATACTCGTTACCGTCAATGCTGTATTGCTCCATGCGGAAGCCCTTTTGCTTCAGCGCCTCGATGGCTGCGTCCACCCGTGCCAGCGCTTCCTCTGTGCCCTCGCCGTGAATGCCGCCGGCAAGGGGAATGGAGAACTCTGCATACTGGATGATATATTCGTCACCCTGATAGAAGCGCTTGCCCATCCGGTAAATCCCGGCATCCAGTGTGCCATAGGCATCCGACCAATCCACATTGACAATGGTGGATCGACCCATAACAGGGATGGTTTCCTCGCCCCAGCTGCTCTCTTTACTCTGGTCGCCCAACCGCACCCAGCGGTCAGTCTCCCATTTTTCAATCCAATAGCGGCAGTCAGTGGTAATCTTGGAGACACCGGTGATGTTGGTGGCGACCCACACCTCGCCGCCCCAGCCCCGGAGCAAATCGTCATCCACCCGGAAGAAGATGCCCCAGGGGGAGCGCTGCTGGGCGGTGAAGGAGTCCTGCGGCACGTACTGGCTGGGGAAAGAGAGGGAGATCTCCTTGGAATCCAGCCGGATGTGGCTGCGATTGGAGACAGTGCCGTCTTCTGCCAGGGTTTCGTCAATCCGGTCAACGGAAAGGAGATTTCCGTTTGGCTTGAAGCGGAAGGTGTCGGTTCCGTGATGGATGTTGCCGTGGCAATCCGTCCATGCGGAGCAGAAGCTGATTTCCTCCTGGCTGATTTTGGATTTCCCCTCCGGGAACAGGAATTTTCGGTTCTGGTTCAGCTGGTAGTCTGTTGTCCAAGTGGATAGTAAATCGGAGCCTTTTTCAATCTTCCCGTTGGACACTTCAAATTCCCCATAGTAATAAGTAACGCTGCTGTTATCGCCGTTGCACACCAGTTGCTTGACGGGACAGATGTTTCCGGCGGGGCTTTCCTCGGAGAGAAGAACGCTATAGTAGTTGCTGGTGCTCAGCGCGTTCAGCGCATTGGTGCAGCGGGTCAGTGCGTCCTCCTCTGCGTCCGGCAGCTTCTCCCGGTAAATGCGGAAGCCGGTCTGGAAAGTGGCGGATTCCGTGTCGCTGCTCACGGTCATTACGATACGGTAGTCACCGGCGGGGAGGGCACCGTAGTTCAGCGCCCAGTCAACGTCCCAGCCGTAGTCGCCCATACTGTAGCTTCTGCTCTGGGCAAACCCGAGATTCAGCTCCACCACGTTATAGTTAGAGCCGGGCCCCTCTACCGGCTCCCATGATGTGCCGTTCCAGCGCTCCAGACGGGAATTGTCAATGGTCATGCTCTCGGAGCCGAGGATGAACCGCTCCTCCACGATGCACGCAAAGTAACCGCCGGTGGGGGAGGTGGCATCCATGTACAGCGTAATGCCCCAATCCGGGTTCGGCTCCAGCGCCGGTGCATCGGCAAAACTGAGGCTTTCCGGTGCTTGATGGCTGCTTTGCTGCAAGGCCGCCTGGGGATCGGAAACCGCCTGGGCGGGATTCGTCAGCAGGCACAGGGATACAAAGGCAATGGACAGCACGCCCATCAGGCTCATCCAGACGGCGGGCTTGCGATAGCTCAGGGCGGATTGAATGCGGTATTTCACGCTGACCTCGCCAAAGGCAACAGGACAGGCGGCATAGTAAATCCGATTGGTGCTGCATTGCAGCAGGGCAGAGGCGTATTGCTTCCGCTCGTCCAGCTCCATAAACTGCACCACTCGCTCGTCACAGGCAATCTCAATGTCCTTGCACAGCATCAGATAGGCAACCCACACCAGGGGATTGAACCAGTGCAGTGCCAGCGCAAGGAAGGCGATGACCTTCATCCAGTGGTCGCCCTTTTCCAGGTGGGTGCGCTCGTGGGCAAGAATCTGCGTGCGGGCGGCGGGGCTCATGCCGCTGGGAATGTAAATCTTCGGCTTGAAGAAGCCCAGCACAAAAGCGGTTTCAATCTTGTCGGATTCATAACCGCCCCGTACTTTGACAGCCCCCTTGACCTGCTTTTGCAGCCGCAGATAGGCAAGCAGACTGACTGCCACAATCAGTGCGGCAACACATCCCCATACAATCCATACCAGCTGAGAGGAGATGGCAGGCAGCCGGATGGAAGTGGGCTGTAGACTAAAGGCACTTTGGACGGAAATAGGCATCAGCAGCCGGATGCCTGCCAGCATCCACAGGAAGCAGATGTACTTGCGGGGCGTTTTTTTCAGCAGCAGCCGCAGAAGCATGACTGCCAGAATGACAACGCTGCCGTGAATGCTTGCAGTGAGAAGATTCTGACAAAACCGGATCATGGTTCTCCCTCCTCTTGATAGCTGTCGATGAAGTCCTGAAGCTGCTTTACCTCGCTTTTGGTCAGCCGCTTGGTGCGGGAAAAGGCTGCCAGGAACGCAGGCATAGAGCCTTCAAAGGTATCTTCCATCATTTCGTCCAGTCGGCTTTTTTGAGCATCCTCTTTGGAGATGAGACTGGTGACCGTGGCATTTTCGTTTTTTACCACGCCCCGTTCCTCCAGCCGCCGGATGACCGTATAGGTGGTGGCTTTCGACCACCCCAGCTGCTCCTTGCACAGTGCCACCAGCCGGGTGGAGTTGACCGGCTCGTGCTCCCACAGCAGCAGGCAGAAGCGGTATTCACTTTCAAAGATTTTTGGCGCTGCCATGTTATTCCTCCTTTTTACATTTTCATCCGGTGCAAAGCCGGAGGTGTTTTTTGGAAAGATTAGTCTCCGATGTAGTTGTCTCGCATTTTTTCGCCGTTGATGGTGATTCCGGTGGTGTCGTGGAGCATGAAGGGGGTGCCATCAGACCACTGACCCATAAATTCTTCGCCCAAATCCCGGATGGTATTCCCGTTGAAGGTCACATCCTTGCAGAACATCATGTAAACGCCGCCCCAGCTGCATTCATAGATGTCGCTGTTGGTCACCTGGACGCCCTTGGTGTTTTCTGCCCATACGCCAACCACGCCGCAGCCATACAGCCCGCAGTTGTTTACCAGCACATCCTCGCAGTTATTGAATCCAATCACGCCGCCAACGCAGGAGCCGGGCTCGAAGGTGTGACCGGCGGTGAAGCCCTCCACCATGATGTTGGAGCAGTTTTCAAAATTGATAACGTGAGCGTACCGGGGGCGGGCAGAGACGGTGTGCGCCTTTACGTCGTCGCCTTCGGCACGGATGGTCAGATTGCTGAGGCTCTGGATGGTCAGCTGCACGCCGTCAAACACTTCTTCCCAGCGGTAGTAGGTGCTGTTCTGGGTGCCGTAGCCGGTGGCGGTGCTCAGGTCGTAAAATTCGGCATCCAGGATGATTTCGGTATCCGGTGCCAGTGCTTTCAGAAATTCGTCCACGGTGGAAACATGAACCTGGGTTTGATCCCCGGTGGTCACCGGCACATATTCTACCGGTTCAGCGGGAGTGGTTTCTTCTGCCCGGGCAGCGGGCAGGATGCCAAGCAGCAGCGTCAGAGCAAGGGAGAAAACGAGGGTTGCAGAAATCAGTTTTTTCATTGGAATCGCTCCTTTTTTATAATTGGTTTAACGCGCTAAACCTTGTGCTTGAAGTTTAACACGTTAAACCAATTCTGTCAACACAAATTAAGAAATCTTAATAATTAAAATGAAACATCCCCCAAAACGGCGGGTTGTGCCCTTGGCTCCACCTCTGGGGGAGCTGGCAGCCCGAACGGGTTGACCGAGGGGGTGTCAGACCGGTTATGGTAAAGCTTTCAATTATGGATTCTTAAATCGGGGATTAGCACAAAACATCCCGATACATCTCAATGTCCGCCTTTCCCTCTTGGCTGGTTCCGTTGTAGGTTTCGGTGTCCAGCCCGCCAATGCGGAAGCCCACCTTTAAGTAAAACAGACAGGCACTCAGGTTGTTGTCCTGCACGGTGAGGGAAACGCCCTGCATATTCTTTTCCTTGGCAATTGCCATGCACGCTTCAATCAGCATCCGGCCAACGCCCTTGTTCCGGCAGTCAGCCGCCACCTTCAGGTCTGAAAGGTACAGATATTTGAAAAAGCTCTTTTCCAGCACGGCGAGACCCACGCAGCGCTCTCCCTCGTAAGCGCCAATAAAAAAGGTTCTCCCGGCCATTTCTTCATAGTTGTATGGCTCATCCGGGAAGGTCATTTCGCCGCATTCTTCCGGCGGGAATTTTTCGATAGTATAGCTCCATTGTTTGCCATTGTAGCTGGGCACCAACCGCCCATACAGGGAGAAGGAATCGTTTTTCAGGCAGATGTCTTTCTTGTGGGCTTCATCAATCAGTTGTATTTCAATCATTGAGTTTACTCCCTTCGGTGTTTTCATTTCCATTATATTCCTTATTTTTTCCCAATGCAATCTTTAATCTTTTCTTAGCGTCATTGACATTTCGGTAACAAGCCGCTATAATTGCTTCGCTAATCAGAAAACATTGTTACCAAATGGTTACATAACTGTAAAGGAGCGTTGAATATGAAATCAATGGACAAGGCGGCGGTGATTGTTTCCGCAGCATTGCTTACCCTGTCGCTTGCAGCCTGTCAGGCGCAGCAGAGAGAAGAAGTTGACCCCACCGAGCCGATTGTTCAGCTCGCTCCCTCCACCCAGGCGGCGACGGAACCTGCACCCACCCAGGCTCTGGAGGATGTGGTGGAGCTGGTCAGCCCGTCAGGGGAGAGCACCACCGTTTACCTGCTGGCCGATGGCCGCTACCTTGACCGCCAGGATCGGTTCTTTACCTTTGACGGCCTGGAAAGCTGGACAAGCAGCGACGGAACCGTTTGGAGCCGGAAGACAGAGGCAAGTCAGCAGACCACCCAGGTTTTTGCGGAGCTTACCACGGAAAAGCTGCTGGAACAGCGCCCGGACTGCCTGTATTTCTGCGATGTACCGGGACAAGAGTACAGCTGCAAAATTCTTTTGACCTTTGATACCGCCGTTACCGATTTTACATTCTCCCAGGTGGAGGGCACGGTGGACGAGGAGGGGAACTTCCTCTGCACCGATTCCCAGGTGCTTTATCGGCAGCCGGAGATTGGAGAAAATCAGCTGTTGATGTTGGAAACGGATTTGGGCGAAATTCTCCCCACCAAAGCCATTTCCTTCTGCGATGCCGGCGGCAATCTCCAGCGCTATTATCTTTCCCTCAGTGGCAAGGATGGAACACCGCTGCTGATTCCATTTGACTGATTTCCGTGGTTGAAATTTTTTCCGGGGCGTAGTATAATCGGAATGAAAAGCGTGCATTGGGCATGATTTCATTATTTAAGGAGGAAATCAATCATGATTGCCTGGAAAAATTTGGATACCCTGTCTTCTTTCCATAAGCTGGAGGAAGATGAGAAAGTAAATCTCGCTGCTGCGATGGCTGGCGAAAATGGCGCTCAGCGGGTCAAGGGCTATTCCGTCCCCATGGGAGCCGGTATGGACTTTAATTTCGGTGCCAGAGCCGTGGACGATGCAATTCTGTCCGACCTGGCTGCATTTGCCAAGGAGGCTCAGCTGACCGAGAAGTTTGCTGCGCTCTATAATGGCGAGGTCATCAACACCGGTGAAAAGCGGCGGGTGCTGCATCACCTGTGCCGTGGTCAGCTGGGCGAGGACGTGATTGCTGACGGTGTCAACAAGCGTGCGTTCTACCTGGGTGAGCAGGAGAAGATTGCTGATTTTGCAAACAAGGTGCATTCCGGTGAGATTGCCAACGCTGCCGGTGAGAAGTTCACCACCGTCTGCCAGATTGGCATTGGCGGTTCCGACCTGGGCCCCCGCGCCATTTATCTGGCTCTGGAAAACTGGGCAAAGGTCAACAATACCCTGAAAATGAAGGCAGCATTCATTTCCAATGTGGACCCCGACGATGCTGCCGGTGTGCTGAGCAACCTGGATTTGGCGCATTCTCTGTTCATCCTGGTTTCCAAGTCCGGCACCACGCTGGAAACCCTGACCAACGAATCCTTTGTGAAGGATGCACTGGTGAAGGCCGGTCTGAACCCCTCCAAGCACATGATTGCCGTTACCAGTGAGACTTCCCCTCTGGCAAAGAGCAGCGATTATCTCACTGCTTTCTTTATGGATGATTACATCGGCGGTCGCTATTCTTCCTCCTCCGGTGTGGGTGGTGCCGTTCTGTCTCTGGCCTTTGGCCCGGAGGTGTTTGCTCAGTTCCTGGAAGGTGCTGCCGAAGCAGACAAGCTGGCTGCCAACGAAGATCTGCTGAAAAACCCTGCCATGCTGGATGCCCTGATTGGCGTTTATGAGCGCAATGTCCTGGGCTACCCCAGCACCGCTGTGCTGCCTTATTCCCAGGCACTCAGCCGCTTCCCCGCTCACTTGCAGCAGCTGGACATGGAGTCCAACGGCAAGTCTGTCAACCGCTTTGGCGAGCCCGTCAGCTATGCCACCGGCCCTGTTATTTTCGGTGAGCCTGGTACCAATGGTCAGCACTCTTTCTATCAGCTGCTGCACCAGGGCACCGACATCATCCCGCTGCAATTTGTGGGCTTCCGCAACAGCCAGATGGGCACTGACGTGGTGATTCAGGGCAGCACCAGCCAGCAGAAGCTGTGCGCCAACGTGGCGGCTCAGATTGTGGCATTTGCCTGCGGCAAGGATGACGAGAACCTGAACAAAAAGTTCCAGGGCGGTCGTCCCTCCAGCATCATCATCGGTGAGAAGCTGACTCCCGCCGCTGTGGGTGCGTTGCTGGCTCATTTTGAAAACAAGGTCATGTTCCAGGGCTTCGCCTGGAATCTGAACTCCTTCGACCAGGAGGGCGTGCAGCTGGGCAAGGTTCTGGCAAAGAAGGTTCTGGCACACGATACCGACGGTGCATTGAAGGTTTACAGCGACCTGCTGAACATCTAAAATTTCCAAAACAAATCCTCCCGGCGCAAAATACCGGGAGGATTTTAAGTACAGGAGCAGGTGAGGACAGCATGGAGCTTTACCAGGCACAGAAGCATGATTTTGCGCGTATCATGCATTTTTATCAGAACGTTATCGGAAAAACCATCGGAATGTCCGATTTTTGCCGCTGGTCTTACGGTGACTATCCAACAGACGATTTATTGATTGCGCACATTCAACAGGGGGATATGTATCTGGTTGAGCAGGACGGCGAAATATTATCCGCATTGGTGCTGCTTCCGTATCAGGAGGAGAATTTCACCTGGGATATTCCTTGGAATGCGGCACTTGAAGACGGTGATGTTGCAACTGTCCATTTGCTTTGTGTCAATCCGCGGATGCAGAGGAGGGGAATTGCAAGCCGGACAATGGAGGCAGCAATCAGAATGGCGCGTGACATGGGGAAAAAGGCGGTTCGCCTGGACACGCTTGCCTGTAATCTCCCGGTACGCCGCTTGTGCGCGTCACTGGGGTTTACAGAAGTTGAAGCTGTCCGCTGGGATTTCTCCAATGTGGGATTGACGGACATTGTTTTGTATGAATATCTCTTATAATGAATGCTGCTGCACCCGGATTTGGATGCAGCAGCATTTTTGACATTATATCTTCTTGTGATAGCCGCAGTCGCAGTACGGCCCGCCGGAAGCCAGGGTAAATTGGCGCTCAAGTCGCTTGCGCCACCAGCTTCACTCATGGCGTAGTCCAAGCGGCACATGGCGGGGGTCAGGTCATACAGCCCCAATTGCTGCATCAGGGTGCAGATGCCGCATTTCGTAAACCGGCATTCATAGCCCTTGTCATCCGAGTAGGGGAAGAACTCCATGTTCCAGGAATAGGGGTTGCGGTCGGCGGCTTTCAGGGCGGCGGTGGCCTTCATCCCGTCAATATCCGTTTGAGTGAATTTTGATTTCCCGCTTTTCCGGCAGAACCAGCGCATGGGGGCGGTCATCATAGCGCTTGCATAGTATTTTGTCAGGCACTCCACATCGGGGCGCTGGGGCATGGAGAGAACGAATGCTCCCAGCATGGCGCAATTGACAATGTTCATTTTGAAGCGGTCGGCCTTTTCAAATTCCGGCAGACCGGCAATGATTTCCTGATATTTGGGTTTTGCTTTTCGGCTTACTTCCTTTGCGGTCTTCTCGTCATAACCAAACACGGCGGTGAGCTGCTTGCGAAAGGAGCTTTCAAACAGCGCCCACATACCCCAGGGCATTCCGGCATATTTCATCCTGTTTTCCTCCCAATCTGAGATTTATAATCATTGCAAGGGGAAGTGACCAGTGTCTCTTGTACGGTGTTTTACTCGATTTTATAGCCTATGACTTGCCGCTTCCTCCTGCGTGTCACATTTGCCCGTTTCGTCCGTCAGAAATTTGTTGGCGTAACGGACAAATTCCGCGGGATGGACAGTCACCAATTCCCCGTGGGCCATTTTCGGAATGCCGTGAATGCGCGCCTGGGGCAGATACCACTTGACAAAGCGGATGTTTCTCCGCCGCTCCTTTTTCTCGTCGTCGCCGTACCAGTAGGTAACCTTTGTGTCCACCTTGGCGGGGGCTTGCGGCAGGGCATAATTGTTGGCAGACCAGAATACATTGCGGATTGTCCGGCTGGAGTAGGTTTTGAGGTAAGCTTCCAGCGCGTTGTATTCCTGCACCGGGTCGTGCCCCGGAATGGTGAACCGCTCCGGGGGAAAGGCTTCCTCCAAAATGCTCCGGTTTCCGGCCACCTTCTTAAACAGCATGACATCCCACCATAGGATTGCTTTCCGCACCAAAAACGGCAACTGATAGGGGGTGATGCCGCCGTCAATGATTGCCCGCCCAATCGGCATTTCGCCGATAGCCAGCAGACGAATTAGACACGCGCCGC
>OQWM01002991.1_pt1 | contig 11381 bp, 10 predicted proteins | sample 1691531 | NCBI WGS metagenome assembly OQWM01 (sample SAMN03418257, study PRJEB22391) | human gut metagenome | biome: human-gut; feature: organic feature; material: feces | host: Homo sapiens | place: Tanzania | collected 2013-01 | reverse complement strand
GCACACCGGAAACAGGAACAGGAAAAAGATGAAAAATATAAAGCAGAACTTCTGATAGCAGCAAAAAAGGCAGAAGCCGCCAATGAGGCAAAAACAGAGTTTCTCCAGCGGATGAGCCATGATATCCGGACTCCGATCAATGGAATCTGCGGCCTGGTCAATATGGCAGACCATTATGCAGATGATATGGAGAAGCAGACAGAATACAGAGCAAAGGTGAAAGAGGCATCCAATCTGCTGCTGGAACTGGTAAATGATGTTCTGGATATGAGTAAGCTTGAGTCAGGTGAAATCGTTCTGGAAGAGATTCCGTTTAATCTGAGCAGTATTTCCAGGGAAGTATTTGTTGTGATCGAGCAGATGGCTGCAGAACAGAATATCCGGATTGTATGGGAGAAAAAAGAAATCACACACCGGGATTTTATTGGAAGTCCAGGATATGTGAAACGTGTGATGATGAATATCCTGTCCAATGCGGTGAAATATAACAGGGCAAACGGACAGATCTATATCAGCTGCATGGAAATTCCATCCGAACAGCCAGAAATGACGACAATGGAATTTGTCTGCCGGGATACCGGAATCGGAATGTCAGAAGAGTTTCAAAAACATATTTTTGAACCATTTGCACAGGAACACACTGGAAGCCGCACAAAATTTGCCGGAACAGGTATGGGAATGCCGATTTCAAAGAAGCTGATTGAGAAAATGGGTGGAACGATTACCTTTGAAAGCGCAGAAGGCATAGGGACGACATTTGTGATCCGGGTTCCATTTAAAATAGATCTGGATGCGGATAAACGTGAAGAACAGACGGATGTATCCGAAAAATCTATAAAGGGGCTGCATATTCTTCTGGCAGAAGACAATGAGCTGAATATGGAAATCGCAGAATTTATGCTTCAGAATGAAGGTGTTGTCGTGACAAAAGCCTGGGATGGTCAGGAAGCTGTTGAGCTGTTCAGAAATAGTGAACCTGGTGAGTTTGATGTCATTCTTATGGACATTATGATGCCGGTCATGAATGGTTATGAAGCCACAAAGATGATCCGGTCTCTGGACAGAGAGGATGCAAAGAAAATACCGATCATTGCAATGACAGCAAATGCGTTTACGGAGGACAGAATAAGGGCAAAAGAAGCAGGGATGGATGAACATGTTGCTAAGCCTGTTGATGTGGAATTACTGATAAAAGTAATTTATAAATTGGTGAAATAATTGATAGGGCAGCATCCGGATCCGCAGGAACTTTAATTTGAAAAAATCCGGCAGAGTGTTTATAATAGATGGGAAAAACAAAACAGAAAGGCAATGCCGTTATGCGTAAAATTACAGAATTAAAAGAAAAACAGGAGATTGCGCTTGGAATATTACTGTATCTGGATGAAGTCTGCCGGAAACATCACCTGATCTATTTTGCAGCAGATGGAACGCTGCTCGGGCTGATCCGGCATCAGGGGTTCATTCCGTGGGATGATGATGTGGATGTCTGGATGCCGAGAGCGGATTATGAAAAACTGGAACAGATTGTAAACAGCGAAACGGATACACCGTACCGCGTCATGAATTTTCATAATACAAAGGGTTTCACACTGGCATACGGAAAGCTGGTACACACCGGAACGAGTCTTGTGGAGCACGTGGCAGGAGCTGTGGATACCGGTCTTTTCGTCGACATTTTCCCATTTGACGGACTGCCGGAAAAAGATACACCGGAGTACGACCGTCACTGGAAAAAGCTGCTGTTTCTGGAAAGCCAGCGGATGAATGCATTCCGCACCTACCGCCAGACCTTAAAAGGAAACAAAGGAAGCTTCGCAAAATGGTGCAAATGGGCGATCCGGAAATGTTATGGAAAAGAGCGGATTCTGCGCGAGATGGAAAAAGAGTGCAGAAAGTACCGCGCGGAGGACTCAAAGTGGGTGGCCTGCCAGTGCGGCGGTTACCGAAAGACGGACGCGATTCCCAAAACAGCGATCGAAGAGATCGTACGCCTTCCGTTTGAAGGCCATCTGATCAATGCCCCGGCGGGATACGAGACGTATCTTCACACCCTGTACGGCGATTACCATCAGCTTCCGCCGGAGAATCAGCGTCATCCTGCGCATGTGGGAGATGCCTACTGGCGTTAGAACAGAGAAAAAAGCAGATAGAGAGGTAAGCAATGAGTAAAATACTGGTGCTGGGACGTACCATGGACATGGGCGGAACGGAAGTGGCCATGGCAGCGCTGCTGCAGAAACTGGTGGAGAAAAAAGAAGATGTAACGCTTCTTCTGGTCGAAAAAAGAGGCGTTCTGCTGGAGCGGATTCCGAAGAAAGTGGAAGTGCGCCAGATGATCTGGAACAAAAAGCCGCATCCGGCTTTGGAACGGATTGTGGGAAAACGGGAGACACCGGCAGAACGGTCTTTCTATGCCAGAGGAATGGGCGTATTTCTGATGCGCGTCGTGTATGGAAAGAAACGGTATGGAAAACTGTATGAACGGATTCTGGAGTGTGTGGAGCCGGAAACAAAACAATACGATCTTGTTTTCGACTTTTTCGGATTCGGTGCGTTCACAACCGCATTCGGAGCCAGAAAGACGAATGCGCGGAAAAAAGCGGTCTGGTTCCACGGAGAAAATCTCTGGTGGCTGTTCCGGACCAGGGACTTTATTCCGGAGTATGATAAAATTTACTGCGTTTCCGAGCCTGTCCGGAAACAGGTCATTGCCCGTTTTCCGGAATTCGCGGACCGGACAGAGGTTCTGCTGAATTTCATTGACATCAAACAGGTGCAGAGACGGAGTGAGGAGCCGCTTAGCGATCCGCAGTACACAGGAGAGCTGAAATTTCTGACGGTGGGAAGAGCTTCGGAAGAAAAAGGATATGATATTGCGGTGCAGATTACGGCGGAGCTGAAAAAACGGGGACTTCGCTTCAAATGGTTCATCATCGGTGATGGAAGAGATCTGAACAAGCTGCGGACCATGGCAAAGGAATATCAGGTGGAGCAGGAAATTATTTTTCTCGGAATGCGCGAAAATCCTGCGCCGTACGTAAAATCCTGCGACCTGTATCTCCAGCCGTCCCGTCACGAAGGCTATCCGATTACGATTGTAGAGGCGAGAAGCCTGCAGAAGGTCATCATCGCTTCCGATATTCCGTCCATGCGCGAGCAGATCCGGGATGGGGAAAACGGATATCTCTGTCCGCTGGATGTGATGCAGTTTGCTGATAAAATCCAGAAAGTGCTGGCAGATCAGGAAGGACGCGATGCGGTCAGAAATAAGCTGCGGGAGGAACCCATTGATTTTTCAGCGGGATATGCGCAGATAGAAGCGTTTGCAAAAAAATAAAAGAGAAACAGCAAGAAAAAACGCCAGAACCGGCGATAAGATATTTCCGGTTCCGGCGTTTCTTTAGTCCTGGCGTCCCTGCTTGCTCTGCTGCTTGTTTTCATATATATATTTATCTGCTTTGTCAAACTGTTCGACTTCGTTCTGAAGCTCTGTGAGGATTTCCGTGATGCTTTCGCGCGGCGGTATTCCAGAGGGGATAATCCGAACTGTTTTTTGCTGTCGGAATCTTTATACAATCTTAATACGGATGAACAGGTATTTATACTTTTTTAAAACGGAAGTCTCTAAAATAAGGAGGAATCAAAAAGAAGGAGTAAAAAGAGAAATGTGGAATATAAAACTGCGATACAGGAAACAATGGTCGTCGTTTGAAATTATCATTCTTGGTTTTGCAGGGGTAATTCTGGCAGGAGCACTGCTTTTGATGCTTCCTGTGGCTTCGCGGGAAGGAAATGTAACGCCATTTACAGAAACTCTGTTTACGGCAACATCAGCCGTTTGTGTGACGGGTCTGGCAGTCAGGGATACAGGAAGCTACTGGTCCGTCTTTGGGCAGAGCGTGATTTTGCTGCTCATTCAGATCGGTGGTCTTGGTGTGGTTACGATTGCCGTTTCGATTGCGATGCTTTCCGGGAGAAAAATTTCCCTGATGCAGCGAAGCACGATGCAGGATGCGATTTCTGCCCCGAAGGTGGGCGGAATTGTGCGCCTGACGCGTTTTATCCTCAAAGGAACCTTTGGAATTGAACTGTTGGGGGCGTTGTTTCTTCTGCCTGTTTTCTTACGGGATTACGGCGGAAAAGGAATCTGGATGGCGTTGTTTCATTCTGTATCCGCCTTCTGCAATGCGGGATTTGATCTTCTTGGAAAAACGAATCATCTGTATCCGTCCCTGACTTCTTATGTGGGAAATCCACTGGTTAATCTTACGATTATGGGGCTGATCGTAACAGGTGGAATCGGATTTCTGACGTGGGATGATATCTATACAAAAAAATATCATTTTCGCCAGTACTGCATGCAGAGTAAGGTGATCCTGCTTACGAGCCTGTTTCTGATTTTTGTTCCGGCGGCCTTTTTTTTCTTCCGGGATTTCGCCGGAATGCCGGTCAAGGAGCGGACGCTCTGCGCATTGTTTCAGTCCGTGACAACAAGAACGGCCGGATTTAATACGGCTGATCTTTCCGGAATGACAGGAGCGTCCCAGGCGCTTATGATCGTTCTGATGATGATTGGCGGAGCGCCGGGATCAACGGCAGGCGGAATGAAAATCACCACGTTTGCCGTGCTGACAGCCAATGCGTCTGCTACGTTCCGTCAGAGAGAGGACACACAGATGTTTGGACGCAGGGTCGGTCAGGAGGTATTAAAAAATGCATCTACGATTTTGATGATGTATCTGTTTCTGGTGCTGATGGGAGGAATGGTGATCAGTGTGGCAGAAAACCTGCCGATTTCTGATTGTCTGTTTGAGACAGCATCTGCTGTTGGAACGGTTGGTCTGACTCTTGGTATTACGCCGCGGCTCGGTGTACTTTCCAAAGGAATTCTGATCATACTGATGTTTCTTGGAAGAGTTGGCGGTCTGACACTTGTTTATGCTGCGATGTCCGGGAGAAAGAGCGCACATGCAAAAATGCCGCTGGAAAAAATAAATGTAGGATAAAAAGAGAGGAAGAGATGAGATGAAAAATGTTTTACTGATTGGAGTAGGAAGATTTGGAAGACATATTGCCATGCACCTGAACCAGCTTGGACATCAGGTGATGGCAGTAGACCGAAATGAGGAACGGATTGATGCGGTGATGCAGTATGTGACAAATGCGCAAATCGGTGACAGTGTCAATGCAGACTTTCTGCGATCCCTTGGCGTGGGAAATTATGATGTCTGTATTGTGACGATCGGTAGCAGCTTCCAGGATTCACTGGAAACCGCATGTCTTTTGAAGGAGCTGGGTGCAAAATGGGTCGTGTCCCGGGCGGAGCGGGGAATGCCAAGATCCTGCACCGATTTCGACTCCCCGCAGCCCAAATGAGTACAGGACCCCGGAAGAGCAGGCCGGATAAACATTGCCGAAAGCAGATAGGAGACCGCCGTAACCTCCGGCGCATTCTCCACACCATACCGGTCAAGGAACCATGCGGCGCTCTCCTCCTGAGAGACGGCCCAGGTGTACTCATATTCTCCGTCCCTGTCAAAGTCGTAAACCATGCCGGTAATCGGAACCACCGCGTCCTCGGTGCCGTTGATGAGCACCACCTTCGGCCCGTCCTCCGGCAGCGCCTTCTGCACCATGCAGGCGCTCAAGCCGCTCAAGGCTTCCCGCGCCGCAGAGGCCGCGCTCATCGTCGCCGACGCGGCGTACATTGCCAGCCTGTGGCCGTCGCTGATAACTTTTTGCTTCGCCATCTCGCTCAACTGGAGAATCAGCGTCTGCACACGCGCCTTGTCGTCAAAGCACGTTTCGGTCAGAATTTCCCGCACGAGCGCGGCTGCCTTGTCCACGTTCGCATCCAGCACGGAGCAGCTCACGTCCAGCACTGGCGTCGCCATTTCCGCACAGCGGGACATGACGCGCAGCTGGAACGTCAGCTTGCCGATATCGCGCTTGATGGCTTGGAAGAGGGACAGCGAATCGTGACGCTTCGTCGGCAGCTTGCCCAGCAGTTCGGGCAGTATCGACAGGCGCTTGAGTTCATCCAAGGTGAAATCGGTCAAGGAGATATACCAGTGCATGATGGTGATGCCGTTCATGGGCAGATCATGCGTGATGACCTTCGCCGCGCCGCACTGCGCTTCCGCCGCGGGAATCAGCAGCGGGTCTGCGCTGATTTCGCTCAAGGACAGCACAGGCAGGGTCGCCAGCTGCTCGGCGGTGTCGTCGCTGGAATTGTCGTTGATAACGATAACCTCGCAGCGGTCCTCCGGGTAGCGCAGGCTCAGCAGGGCGCGCACCGTGCGCACGATCACCAGCGCCTCGTTATGAGCCGGGACCAGGATGCTGACGGTGGGGTATTCCTCCAGGGGCTTTCCCCTGCCCTCCTTCTCCACCTTCATATAGTAGGCGAAGCCGCCGATGGACAGGATGGCGTTCATAAACATCAGCAGCCAGATGGAGAGGATGGCGTAGAGGGATATGGCATCAATGACAGTCATTTTGATTCCTCCTTGCCGCCTTGTTCGGAAAGAAAGCGCCTGCGCATTCGGTGGCGGGCATAGACGATGGACGACAGGAAGATCACCAGCAGCACCAGCAGTACCGCCAACACAATGGCCACGGTTTTTACGGCGGGCTTCTTGAAAAACAGCGTTACGTTGTGGCGGAACACCATGAACTTGTCCGCAGTCACGTCGCTGCTGGCAAGCAGGTCCACGGAGGCATAGACGGTGTCGCCGTCCCGCAGCTCCATGGTGCCCAGCTTATCTCCGGCGGTGACAGGGGCCTCTACGGTCTCCGGCAGGGAGATGACCCGATCCAGCTCCGCCGGGTCCAGATCACGAGGAAACAGGGACTCCACATTGTTGGCGGGATGCACCGTTACATAGTCGGTTTTGGACAGACTTACCGGGACCTCCTGAATGATCTCCTTGTCCTCCAGAATGGTGCGGTAGGCGAAGTTCTTGAATCCATAGTCAAAGAGATGGGAGGTTTCGGAAAAGTTCAGCAGATTGCCCACGCCGTTTTCCTCGATCCGTTCCGCACCCATGACCACGCTGACAAAGTGCAGCTCTCCTTCCTGGGCGGAGGAGATGAGGCAGTGCCCAGCATCGCTGGTGGAGCCGGTCTTGATGCCGTGAGCCCGCTTATCCCGGTAGCCGATGACACGCCAAGTGGACAGCAGATGGTTGGTGGTGTACAGCGTCCGCTCCTTGCTGAGATTGGTGGCGGGGATGACGGCCTTGGCGCTGTCGCAGATCTCCATAAATTCCGGATACTGCATGGCGGCCTTGGTGATGAGGTAGAGATCCCAGGCGGAGGTGTAGTGATCCGGGTCATGCAGTCCGCTGGGGTTGACGAAGTGGGTGTTCTCACAGCCAAGGGCTTTGGCCTTGGCGTTCATGGCGTCCACAAAGGCGGCGATGGAGCCGGCGTCCCACTCCGCCAGAATGTTGCAGGCCTCGTTAGCGGAGACGATGAGCATACATTGCAGAAGCTGTTTCACCGTCATGACCTCCCCGGCCTTGATCCCGGCGCTGCTGCCGTCCGCGTGGTAATAGGTGTCGCTGAAGGCGCTTTCAGAGGCAGTGACCTCCTGATTCAGCAGTGTTTCATTGCCGCTGACCTTTTCCAGGATCAGCAGAGCCGTCATGACCTTGGTCAGGCTGGCGGGATAGTTTTTCTCATGGATGTTTTTGGCATAGGCCACGGCGTCGGTGTTCACGTCCGCTAACAGCGCAGCCTTAGCCTGAATGTCCGGGACCTCCAGCGCTCCGGCAGCGGGGGTGAGAAACAGCCCGGTAAGGCAGGCGCAAAGTAAAAAAACCGAGATAAAGCGTTTGAATTTCATATCTTTCTCCTGAAGAATATGGTATACTGGTAGAGACAGAAATCGTCAATGACCGTATTCGTTGTGATTCGACATTTTTAGTATATCAGATTCGTCAAAGGAGTTCAACCATGGGAGCGAAGTTAAAAGCTGTCAGAACGGAACTGATCCTTCTGGGCCTGACGGCGGTGTTTCTGGGCGGACTGCTGACGGTCTCTTACCGGGACCGGACCACCGCGACGGTGACGGTGACGGCGGAACACGCCCTGCCGCCGGAGGAGGTCGAGGTCACGCTGGTGGACCTGAATACCGCCGAAGCGGAGGAACTTGCCACTTTGCCGGGGATCGGCGAGGGGCTGGCGAAGAGGATCGTTGCCTACCGGACGGAGCATGGACCCTTTGAAGGCCCGGAGGGGTTGATGGAGGTCTCCGGCATCGGCGAGAAGAAGTTAGAGGAGCTGCGGGATTACATCACCGTGAGCAATGGCGCATAAAAGGAGCGGAAACTTGAAAATTTTAGTGGTGGATGACGAAAAGACCCTGGTAAAGGGCATGAAATTCAACCTGGAAAACGAGGGCTACGAGGTGGAGTGCGCCTATGACGGCGCGGCGGCGCTGGAACTGGCCCGGGAGGGACGGTTCGACCTCATCATTCTGGATGTGATGATGCCGGAGATGGACGGGCTGGAAGCCTGTATGAAGATCCGGGAGTTTTCCAATGTGCCCATCATCATGCTGACGGCCAAGAGCGAGGACGCAGACAAGCTCATGGGCTTTGAGTGCGGCGCGGACGACTATCTTACCAAGCCCTTCAACATTCTGGAGCTGAAGGCCCGTGTCCGGGCACTGCTGCGGCGGGCCGCCGGGGTCCAGCGAAGTCAGGGAAGCTTGCTGACCGTAGGCAAGATCACCCTGAATACCGAGGAGCGGGTGGCCATTCGGGACGGGGAACCGGTGGAGCTCACCGCCAAGGAATACGACCTGATCGAGCTGCTGATGCGCAATCCCCGGCGGGTGTACAGCCGGGAGAACCTGATGAATGTGGTGTGGGGCTACACCTATGCCGGAGATTACCGCACGGTGGATGTGCATATCCGCCGCCTGCGGGAAAAGCTGGAAGAAAACCCGGCGGAGCCGGATCACATCCTGACCAAGTGGGGAGTGGGCTACTATTTCAAAGGATAAGGCTTCCAAGAGCAGGAGCATGGCCTTCTGGGGCAGCCTGCAAGTCAAATTCGGACTGAGCTACATCGCCGTCATCGCGGCGGTGCTGCTTTTGCTGAACACCTATCCGCTGCTGGTCAGCGAGGATCTGGTGTTCCGCTCCAAGGAGACCAATATGACCGGCAGCGTGTCGGTGGTGGTGTATTCTCTGGCGGGCCTGAACCGGCTGAATCAGGAAAACGTGGCGGCTGCCATGGCAGTGGTGGAGGAGACGGGGCTCAGCCGTGTTCTGGTGACGGACAGCACCGGGTTGGTGCTCTACGATACCCGGGAGACCGGCAGCGCCGTTGGAAAGTACACCTTCTATTCCGAGATCGTGCAGGCATTGGAGGGATATGACGCCTTTTCCTGCTCCTACCGGGACGGTGCCTTCCGCAGCCGCACGGCCTCTCCGGTGCTGTATCAGAACCGGATCATCGGCGCGGTGTACGCCTACGAATATGACACAGAGCAGGCGGCGCTGTTAGAGGGACTGCAAAGCAACCTCCTGAAGCTGTCCGCCGGTATCGCGGCGGCGGTGGTGCTGCTGAGCATCCTGCTCTCCCGGATGCTGACCCGGAAGATCAGTACCCTGCTGACGGCCATCCGCAAGGTCCGGGCCGGCGCTTACGAGCATCGGACCCACATCTCCGGCCGGGACGAGATCGCCCAGATCGGAGAGGAATTCAACAGCCTGACGGACCGGCTTCAGACCACGGAGACCTTGCGCCGCCGGTTTGTGTCCGACGCCAGCCATGAGCTGAAAACGCCGCTGGCAGCCATCCGGCTGCTGACGGATTCCATTTTGCAGACAGACCAGATGGATATGGAAACAGTCCGGGATTTTGTGACGGACATCGGCAGCGAGGCGGAGCGGCTCAGCCGCATCACCGAGGACCTGCTGCGCCTGACCCGGCTGGACAGCGATCTTCTGGATGCCCCGGAGACGGTGGAGGTGGCTCCGGTGCTGGAACAGGTCATGCGGATGATGAGTCTGCTGGCTCAGGAGAAGGGCACGGAGCTGACCTACCGCATGGAGGAAAACTGCCGGGTGTCGGCCACCAAGGGAGAGGTCCATCAGGTGATCTACAATCTGACGGACAACGCCGTGAAATACAGCGGCAAAAACGGTAAGGTCCGGGTGGAACTGCGACATGAGGACCACGACGTGGTGCTGACGGTGGCGGATAACGGCCCCGGCATCCCGGAGGAGGATCTGCCAAAGGTGTTCGAGCGGTTTTACCGGGTGGACAAGGCCCGCTCCCGTGCCGCAGGCGGCACCGGTCTGGGACTTTCCATCGTGCAGGATACGGTAAAGAAAAGGGGCGGCACGGTGTCTGCTGCCAACCGGCCCAATGGCGGTGCGGTATTCACCGTTCGCTGGCCTGAGGCGGAAGGAGGCGATCGCTCATGAAAAAACGCTGGATCGCCATTGCACTGCTGACCGTGCTGCTGATGGGGATCGGCGGCGCTATCGGAAAAGTCGGCGTCCGCCAGGAGAGCGGCGGCAGCGCCTATTCGTTGTATTTTGTGGAGCGGGACCTGCGCTCCGCCGATGGCGGAGACGCCCTCCGGTCCGAGGAACGGACATTAGAGGACAGCGGCCTCTCCGCAGAGGAGCTGGCAGCGGCGCTGGTGGCGGAGCTGTTGAAGGGCCCGGTGGACCCCACGCTGAAAAGCCCGTTCCCAAAGGGAACAGCCCTGCTTTCCGCAGAGCAGAAGGGAACGGAGCTGCAGGTGGATCTCTCCGCGGCTTACAGCACCCTTTCCGGCGTGGGACTGTCTCTGGCGGACTATGCCATTACCCTGACGCTGACGCAGCTGCCGGACGTGGCCCGTGTGCGGATCACCGTGGCGGGCCGGGAGCTGGACTACCGCAGCCGGCAGGTGTTTTTGGCCCGTGACATTCTGACCGTCCCGAAGGAGGACGTGGTGGGCACTGTGGACGCTTCCCTGTACTTTGTGAACGGCGATGGTGCGCTGACGGCAGAAGCCAGAACACTGAATCTCTACGAGGGCGATACGCAGGTGTCCGCCGTGGTGCGGGCACTGGAAAACGGGCCGGAGACCAAAGGCCTTTCCGCTGTGCTGCCGGAGGGGTTCAAGGTCCGGAAGGTGTGGCTGGAAGAGGAGATCTGCTATGTGAGCCTGTCCTCGGCGTTGCTGGAGGGCCAGCCGGAGCCGGAGACCCTGTCTCAGGCGGTTCTGGCGCTGGAGCAGTCCTTGCTGTCGCTGGAGAGCGTGGAGGAAGTGCGGTTCCTGGTGGACGGCGAACTGGCAGACACCTACGGTCCTATTGACCTGCCGTAAAATAGAACATCGCCATAAACTCCTCGTCGTCACACTC
>OQWM01002986.1_pt1 | contig 11390 bp, 5 predicted proteins | sample 1691531 | NCBI WGS metagenome assembly OQWM01 (sample SAMN03418257, study PRJEB22391) | human gut metagenome | biome: human-gut; feature: organic feature; material: feces | host: Homo sapiens | place: Tanzania | collected 2013-01 | reverse complement strand
GACACGTGCTAAAGTGGCTGTAAATCTGTCATTTGCCTCTACCAGGATGAGAAACGGAAAGCATGAACAGAATGCGCCGAGCCGTTTCGTGCGTGAAATAAACACAAGGTATATTGACAATCCACTGCGCGAGGATGATGACTCCCGTGAAGACGGCATGCAGTCTTTCGGCGGATTCGGCTCCCGTTTCGGTTATGGCGCGAAGTTCTCCGGAGAGCGCAGAAGTTATGGCGCTTCATCGCAAAACCGTTCATATGGCACTTCTGGTCCAGTGAAAGTCATCAAAGAGAGCAGACCTCCTGTATCATCAGTGACCGGCAAGCCTCTGAAGCCTGTATCTTCGACCACAAGTCCGCGCCAGGCCGCTCCGAGTCCGCGTTCATTCGATGCTGGCTTTACCCCTGTCTCTGTCCTGGATATGAAAGTGGGGCAGCGGATCGAACATAACCGTTTCGGTTTCGGCGTCATCAGACAGATATCCGGTACCGGAACTGATCTGAAGGCGAAGATAGCGTTCGACAATTTCGGAGAGAAGATTTTGCTGCTCAAGTATGCGAAAATCCGCCTTGTAGAGAGTTAGAACAGATATTTAAAACTTTTTTTAAATGCCCGGCAGGAAAATTTAAAATTTCTGCCGGGAAATTTTTACGTTTCTTAAATAAAATCGGAAAAATTTCACATACTTTAGCGGTCGCTTAAACTTATTGAATTATGCGACAACTATTGAAAATCAAATTTTTGGCGGTTCTGCTCCTGCCGGTGTTCACGTTCTGCAGGCGACTCGATGCGGAGACTGAGACAGGCACTGGTTATCTTGGTATTCACTTCTCTGAACAGGCATACGCCCTGACAAAAGCCACTGCGGAAAACTTGCCGGACACGTGTGATTTCCTGCTTAAAGTCACTGACTCCGGAGGAAAGGTCATATATGACGGCAAGTATGGCGACTCTTCCGAAAAGATTCTTGTGAAATCCGGAACTTACAATATCTCAGTGCGCTCCGCTGAATTCTCCAAGCCGTCATTCTCATCCCCACAATATGGAGATGATCAGTGTGTTGTGGTTCAGGAGGGGAAGACCGCGCATGTCTATCTCGACTGTGATATGCAGAATGCGGGAATCCGGCTGGTGATTTCGCCCGATTTCCTGAAATCTTATCCTGACGGCGTGCTCTTTCTGAAGTCTTCTGCCGGCAAGCTCATGTACGGATACTCCGAAAAGCGGGTGGCCTATTTCCAGCCGGGAAATGTAACATTGGTCCTATATGACGGCGGGAAGGACAAGTTATTGACAACTAAAAAATTAAAACCCAAACAGGTGCTTGTCCTAAGCGTGCAGGCCCCTTCTGCCGGAACCTCAGGTGCAGGCATCAGCATTGCCGTGGATACTGCTAAGGCTTGGGTAAGTGACAGATACGTCATCGGGGCTGGCTCCGGCAGCGCACCCGCCGGAGGAGCATATAAAGACGCATTGAGCGTTTCTCAGGCGAAATCCGAGTTGGATGCGAAAGGCGTGTGGGTATATGGCTATATTGTGGGTGGTGACTTGACTGCTTCATCAGTGTCATTCGACGAGCCGTTTGAGTCTGAATCGAATATAGCCATCGCAGGCAGGACCACTGTCTATGACAAGGAGTCCTGTATGTCAGTCCAATTGTTGAAAGGCAAGGTCCGGGATGCATTGAACCTTGTTTCCAATCCTTCGAATCTGAAAAGAAAGGTGTTCCTGAAGGGCGACATTGTGGAATCGTATTTCGGTATTCCGGGTGTGAAGAATATAACGGATTTCGTATTTGAGTGATTGGGCGTGTTTTAAATAATTGATAGTGTTGCGTCCACCTGGAAGGGTTCTGCATGTAGGACTCGATATTTTCTTGCAAAACGGATTTTAATGATTATATTTGCAGAACCCTTTCAGGGAAAAATGCGGAAATAGCTCAGCTGGTAGAGCGTTGGCTTCCCAAGCCGAAGGTCGCGGGTTCGAGCCCCGTTTTCCGCTCTGACAATATAAGAACTGCCTCTATGTACGTGTGTTTTACGTCATCGGGCAGTTTTTGTTTTATGTGTGAGTCTGGGACGCCACGAGGAGAGAATCCAAGTGAGGTGAACATTTTGTGACTTTTTTGTGACATTTTGGCTAATAATTACAAAATGAAACCATATGAAAGTAAATTCTTGAGAACGGAATAGTTTTGTAGCATTTATGAATTATTTGTAATGTATTTTTGTTGCGAAATGAAACTTGAGGCTTCCGAAATAGTGGACGGACTTACGTTCTGAACCTGAAAATGGTTTTAAAACTTTTGAATTTATCGAAAAATGCGTAATTTTGCTTTCGAAACGATTTTAACTTACAAATTAAAACATTTCAAGTAATAATTATTGTTTGAATAAAATGAGACTTATACGAACTTTTCTGGCTGTTGTCCTGCTTGTTGTGGGGATTATGGCGGTTTCTTGTACCGGAAGTTCTTCCAAAAACGATGGTGGGGGCAATTTTGATGTGGCGTTCCGTGTGCCGGAAGAAGCCACTATCGAATTCGGCGCGGCGACTTTCGATTTCAGAGTGCAATTCCAGAAAGCCCCGGCTAAAACAGACAAGATTGTCTTCGAGAATTCTGCAAAAGAAAAGAAAGAATGCGAAATCCTTTCAGTTTCCGAGACCAAGTTTACGATTGCCCTCTTCGACGGAATCAGTTCTGATTCTTATGAGATTTCCATAAAGCGCGGAAGCCGGGTCAAGTCGATGGGAACTATGAATGTTACCATCAAGGGTGACGGAGTGGATCCGGAGAAAGGCTCGACAGTATATGGAAAGATTTCCTGTGACGGAAAAGGCGTCGCAGGCGTTGTCGTATCTGACGGATTTAAGGTTGCATGTACTGATGCCAATGGCGTATATCAGCTCATTTCCAATAAAAAGCTGAAATATGTGTTCATGTCAGTTCCTTCTGGTTATGAACCGGCGTCTGAAGGTATCCTTCCGAAGATGTTTTCGGCATTGGAAAAGAAAGCTGATGTTGCAGAGCGTAAAGACTTCATTTTGAAAAAGGTCGATAACCAGGACAAATATAAGGTGTTCTTCCTCGGTGACATGCATCTTGCCAACAGGACAAAAGACCTGACTCAGTTCACGGCATTCACCAATGACTGGAACAATTACAGGGATTCACACAAGAACGAGAAGATGTACGCCATTACTCTCGGCGACATGACATGGGACTTGTACTGGTACTCAAACAATTATCAGTTGCCTCAGTATGTTGAAGATATGAACAGGCGAGTTTCGGACATTCTCATTTATCATACTATGGGTAACCATGACAATGATATGAATGCCACTGGCAACTGGAATGCAAAACTTCCTTATGTCAATACCATTGCTCCTGACTATTATTCATTCAATATAGGAAAGGTCCATTACATTGTGCTTGATGACATTGACTGCAAATTTTACAATGGAGACAAGTCCAGAAATTATGTGAAAGACCTTCCGCAGGAGCAGATTGATTGGCTCAAGAAAGATCTCCAGTATGTGGACAAGAGCACTCCTCTGGTGATTATGATGCATGCGCAGGTTTTCTTCCCTAAGAGTGAGAGTGCATTCAAGATTGACCATGATGCGTCCAGTACCAATGCTATGTTTGATGCTGTCGAAGGTTATAAGGTCCACTATGTGACAGGTCATACCCATACTATTTTCAATGTTACCCCTAAGGAGGCATCCTCACTTGGAGCAACGGAGACTTATGAACACAATTCTGGCTCCGTCTGCGCTTCCTGGTGGTGGTCAGGCAATCTCACCGAAGGCGTCTATGTCGGTCTTGACGGCACACCTGGCGGATACAGTATCTGGGATGTGAACGGTACTGATTTCAAGTGGCAGTACAAGGCTACCGCCAAAGAAGAGAATTATCAGTTCCGCTCGTATGACCTTAACAATGTGTCTTTCTCGTATGATGATGTCCCTAATCTGAAAGATGCCGGGATGAAACTTGAGTTTGCAAAATATATTGCTGCTTATCCAGCATTGTCAAAGAAGAACGAAGTGCTTATCAATGTCTGGAACTGGTCTTCTGACTGGACACTTGAAGTCAAGGACGAGACGGGCAAGAAACTCGAGTGGACAAGATGTTATGCTTATGATCCTCTTCATATCAAGGCATTGACAGTCAAGAGGTTCAATAAAGATATCACATCTACTCCGGCTTTCGTTACCGAGAAAAAAATGCCGCACTTCTTCAAGGTCAAGGCTGACGATGCCAATGTCGATTTGACAATCAAGGTTACTGATCCGTTCGGAAATGTCTATACGGAGAACATGGCCCGCCCTAAGGCATTCAATTCATTGACGGATGCCGACCTCAAGAAGTACTAGTAATGCTTATTACCATTAATAAATACAAACCAAAAAACCAATTTTATGAGAGTCTTTAAAACATTTGCTGTGACTCTTCTTCTGACATTGGCCGCCTGCATAGGTGCCTTTGCCCAGAACAGGACGGTTTCCGGAAAGATTCTGGACAACCAACAGCAACCTCTTATCGGAGCGGCAGTTATGATTTCCGGCACCAATACCGGAACAACGACTGACGTGGACGGTAATTTCTCAATGTCGGTTCCTTCCGGTGATGTAGTCCTGGAGGTTTCATCTCTCGGTTACATAACCAGAAAGGTGAGTGTTCCGGCAACCAAGTCTTCTGTCAATGTTACTCTTGAAGAAGACAACATGACCTTGAACGAGACCGTCGTTGTGGGTTATGGTACTCAGAAAAAAGTGAACTTGACAGGTGCAATTTCAGTTGTGGATGACAAGCAGCTTCAGGATCGTTCATCTCACAACCTGTCCACTATGCTTCAGGGCTCTGTACCAGGCTTGAACATTACTACTTCGAGCGGTGTACCTGGCAGTTCAGCAACATTGAACATCCGTGGTGTCGCTTCCATCAATGGTATTGGCGCTTCAGAAACAGCTCCGCTTGTCTTGATTGATGGCGTTGAGGGTGATATCGCCGGAGTTAACCCTAATGACGTTCAGTCAATTTCCGTTATCAAGGATATTTCAGCGGCAGCTGTTTATGGAGCTCGTGCAGCGTTTGGTGTCGTACTCGTGACAACCAAGTCAGGTAAGACTTCCGAAGGCAAAGCCAAGGCCAGAGTCAGCGCAAAATGGGGATGGGAGCAGCCTACCACATCCACAGATTTCATTACTTCAGGATATTGGGGAACTTATATTCACAACCTGTTCTGGCAGACCGCAGGAAAGGGAAAATACATCAACTACACAGATGATGATATGGCTGAATTGCTTGCTCGTGTCAATGATAAGACAGAGAATCCTGATCGTCCTTGGGTTGTTGTCCAGAATCGCGGAGGAAAAGATAAATATGTTTACTATGCCAACACTGACTGGTATCATGAACTCTTTACCGATACTCACCCGACCCAGCAGTATAACGTTTCTTTCAGCGGTGGTTCAAAGGGTGTCAACTATTATGTTTCTGGTGCCTATGACAGGCAGGTAGGTATTCTTAAGCAGAATCCTGATGTCTATAACAAGTACAATATGAGGGCAAAGCTCGATTTCAATATCACAAAGTGGGCAAAACTCTCCAATAATACTTCCTACTACAGCTCTACATACAAATATGTCGGTGTGGGTGGAGTCGAGAATGCAATTGCCTATAGTGCAACTCATGCTCTTCCAATGTTCCCTCTCAAGAACCCTGACGGATCTTGGGTCGCTCAGTCTGACTTTATCATGACCGGTTCAGGTCGTGTTGCCAATGGTCGTCATATTGTGTTCGGTAACAAAGACAATATCAACCATCAGTTCAAGACTGATTTTGCCAATACGACAGAGTTGAAGATTACTCCGTTCAAGACATTCAACATCGTTGCCAACTTTACATATCGTACATATCAGAACAGAAATACCAGCAGAACTACCAATATCGTCGGTTCTTCAGGCCCTACTTCTGAGGACAGATATGTAACTGGTGCAGGTAAGGACGCTCTTGATGAGACAATCAAGACATGGAATTACTATGCAACCAACATTTTCGCTACATACGAGGAGACATTCAAGAAGGCTCACCATGTGACAGCTATGGTCGGTTTTAACTATGAGACTCAGAATAGCAAGCGAGTATGGGCTGAGGGGCAGCATCTGCTTTCCAACTCACTCAGCGACCTTGACCTTGTCGGTCCGGATGATACTGGCGCTATCATTACAAGTGTATCCGGAGGACAGTCTGAGTATGCTCTTGCCGGCGTGTTCGGTCGTTTGAACTATGACTTCAAGGGAAGATATCTCGCTGAAATCAGTGGCCGTTATGATGGTTCTTCACGCTTTGCAAGCGGTTCACGTTGGGGCTTCTTCCCATCAGCATCTCTCGGATGGAGAATTTCTGAAGAACCTTGGCTCGATCCTACACACAAGGTTGTAAGCAACTTGAAGCTCAGAGCCTCTATGGGTAGCCTCGGTAACCAGAACGTAAGCAACTACCAGTATCTCAGGACGATATCTTTGCATAACTTCTCAGGTATCACATTTGGTGGCAATACTCCTGATAAGTATGCCAGCATAACATCTCCTAATGCTTCAGACCTTACTTGGGAAGTATCCCGCCAGTATAACGTCGGTGTTGACGCTTCTTTCCTTCAGGACAGACTTTCAATTACTGCAGAAGGCTATGCCCGTACTACTGAGGGAATGCTTTCAGTTGGATTGGATTTGCCTGATGTATATGGCGCGACTGCGCCTAAGACCAACAGTTCTGACTTGCGTACCACCGGTTATGAACTTTCATTCGGTTGGCGTGACCAGATAAGGGTGGCCAACAAGCCGTTGGGATATTTTGTCAAGGCTACGTTGAGTGACTATAAGTCTGTCATTACCAAGTATTCCAATGACAACAAGTCTCTTGCAGCCAATCCTCTCTATTACAAGGGAATGAGATTGGGTGAGATCTGGGGATTTGAAGTGGATGGTTTGTTTGCAACTGATGAAGAGGCTCAGGAATATGCCAACAAAGTCGATCTGTCATATTTCAATATGGGTTACATGCCTGATGGTTGGCGCGCCGGTGACCTCCGGTTTGTTGACCTTGACGGTGACGGAAAGATTAGTTTCGGAAGCAACACTGTTGACAAGCCAGGTGACCGCAAGGTTATCGGAAACTCACTTCCAAGCCTCCAGTATGGTTTCTCTTTCGGATTTGATTTCTATGGATTCGATTTTTCTGCATTCTTCCAGGGAACAGGAAATCACTACTGGTATCCTACCAGTGAAGCCCGTACTTTCTGGGGCCCTTATGGTGGCGGTTTCGCATCATATATCCAGAAAGACTTCATGAAGAAGGTCTGGTCAGAGGATAATCCTGATGCTTATTTCCCAAGACCACGTGCATACTATTGCAATGCCGGAAAATCTCCACTTGCAGTGTTCAATACGAAATATCTCCAGAATGTAAGGTATCTGAGATTCAAGAATCTTACTGTAGGATATACTGTTCCGCAGAATCTTACCAAGAAGATCGGTATAGAGAAAGTACGTGCTTACTTTACAGGTGAAAACCTCGCATATTGGTCTCCTATCAAGAAGATTAATCCTACAATCGATCCGGAGGGAGCATTTACACGATACGAAAGTAATGGAGATGTCAGTGATATGAACAGATTGTGGTATCCTTGGCAGAAGACATTCACTTTTGGTATTGATATCACTTTCTAGTCTGATTAAAAGAAATTCAAGATGAAAAGAATAATAATAGCTTTGGCAGTTGCCGTCACTTGCTTTACATCATGTGATGACATGCTGAACAAATATCCTAAATCAGATCTTACTCCTGAGACATATTTCAGGAATGAGACTGACTTGATGCTGTTCTCTAATCCGTTGTATAACAATCTTCTGGATGACAACGTGTGGGGACATCAGTCTGACCAGTATCTTCAGAGCAATCTTTCAAGTCTCCTTCAGGGAGGTACTTCCAGACAGGTTCCTGTTTCTGGCGGCGGCTGGTCATGGGGCAATTTGAGGAGAATCAACATCCTTCTCGGCAATATCAATAATTGCTCTGATGAGAAGGTGCGGAACAAGTATATCGGTGTGGGCAAATTTTTCCGTGCCAAGTTCTATTTTGACAAGGTGAAAACATTTGGAGACGTTCCATGGATTGACAAGGAACTCGGTTCTTCAGATGCTCAGTTGTATGCGCCGAGGGACAACAGGGAAGTTGTTCTCACCCATATGCTTGAAGACATTGACGAGGCTATCGAGTATTTGCCGAAAGATGTGACTCCTTATCGTCTGAACAGATGGTCCGCACTTATGCTGAAAGCTGATTTCTGTCTCTTTGAAGGTACTTTCAGAAAGTATCATCAGGGTCGTATGACTTTCGAAGGAAACAGTGCAGAGTACTATCTTGACCTTGCGGCCAAGGCTGCTGAAGAGGTTATGAATTCCGGCCTCTATTCGCTCTATTCTACCGGAAAGCCTGAGGAAGATTACGTCAATCTTTTTGCAAAAGAGGATGCCAACGTTCAGGAATACATTCTTGCCCGTAAGTACAGCAGCACTGTGCAGGTGTTCCATGATGCTACAGGATATATCTTTATGGCATCTCATGGCAAGCCTGGCATGAACAAGAAGATAGTTGACTCTTATCTGATGCGTGACGGTTCCAGATTTACTGATAAGGAAGGCTGGCAGACAATGCAGTTTGCTGCGGAGGTTGAAGGCCGTGACCCGAGACTTGCACAGACTATCAGGACTCCTGGCTACAAGATGATTAACTCAAGAGTCAAGACTTCCGTGGACTTTTCTACGACTGTGACCGGATATCAGCCTGTCAAGTTTGCCATGTCGGCGGATAACGAGAAAGCATTCCAGAATAATCAGTCAACCAATGATTTGCCGATTTACAGATACGCTGAGGCTCTCTTGATTTTTGCAGAAGCTAAAGCTGAACTTGGTACTCTTACACAGACTGATCTTGACAACTCCATCAATCTTCTCCGTAAGAGAGTCGGTATGAAGGATATGGTCCTTACTGCTTGCAACTCGAACCCTGATGTCAATTACCTTCTCAATCCGGAGTATGGATATAGCCATATCTCAGGCGACAATGCCGGTGTTATAGCTGAGATCCGCCGTGAGAGGACTGTCGAACTCGCACAGGAAGGAAACCGCAGATGGGATGACCTTCTCCGCTGGAGAGAAGGAATGTGCAATGCACAGCCTATCTACGGACAGTATTTCCCTCATCTTGGTGCGTTTGATATAGATGGTGACGATGTCTATGACATTTATCTGTATGATGATACTATGGACCCTAAGAAGTCAGGTGTTGATAAGGAAAAATGGATTAAGGTCGGAACTGACAACTATCTTTCAAATGGAACGTCAGGATATCTTGAGCCTTTCCAGAACATCACCCGTTCTTTCAATGAGGAGAGAGATTATTTCTATCCGATTCCAATAGGAGAGAGAACCAAGAATCACAATTTGACACAGAATCCTGGTTGGGATGACAGTCTTGACTTTTAAGATACTTTAATATCTGATAATTATGAAATTTAATAAGATATTCAGAATAGCATTGGCTTTTGCTGCTGGAGCATCTTTATTCACAAGTTGTGAGGAAGAGAATGATTCAGTCGCGATGGCAGTTCAGACGAAGGAGACTTTCCTTACGTTTGATGCTAAAAATGCGGAGCCGCAGGTGATATCTGTTTTTGCGGATGGAACTTGGAATTCAGATGTTTCTGAAGATTGGCTTGACATAAATCCTAAGTCTGGTGACAAGAACACAGAGGTTACTGTCACTATTCTGAGCGATAACATTGACGCGTCAGGTAAACTGAATGCTCCTAGAGAGGCTGTCATTACTTTCCGCGGTTCTTCTTCTGTCCGTCAAGGACAGGTTTACGTTACCCAGAAAGGTGACAACTATCTTGGAGTAGATGAATATACTGTTACAGAGGCTGTTAAGTTGGATGACGAGGCAAAAGTCAAGATTCCTTCAGCTACAGTCATGGCTGTATCCAAGGTCGGCTTCGTACTTTCTGACGGTACCACCACTGTTTATGCTGAAGGTGCCAAAGATGTCAAGTGCGGAGACAAGGTTTCCCTTAACGGTTCTGTTGCAAAACTCGGTGAATTTGTCGGAATCAAGGCTGATGAGGTCAATGTACTCTCTACTGGTGATGTTGAATATCCGGATCCGGTTGTAATTGAGACTGGCATTACGGCTCCTTTCACCTCAGTGACATATGTGAAAGCTTCCGGTACTGTGATTGGCAGTCTGTTCCGTCTTGCCGATGGTAACAACTGTGTGATTCTGGATCCTGTGAAAGACATTGATCTTTCCGCTGTAAATATCCATAAGATCGAAATTCTGGGATATTATGTCGGTAACATTGACAAACAGTACAGTTTTGTCGCATGTTCATTGACAGACAAGGGTGAGGACAAGACAGTCGGTAAGGAACTTCCTTACAGGGATGATTTCTCTTGGTTGGCTCCTTATATCGAGATGGCAAATTCCAAATTGCCTGAAGCTAACAAGATTTCAGACTGCGTCGGTGTGGTAACTTCTTCTTCTGACGGATGTGCAAACATCTATACGACACTTGCAAACAACGGATGTGACGTTCTCGGTCAACTCAGATCAAGAGGATATACTGATCTGAATCCTGCATTCAAGACAATTTATCTTCAGGATGCATATTTCAAATTCGGTGCAAGCAAGAAACAGTCAGGATTGACTTTGCCTCTCTTCAGATTGGATGGAGAACAGGATATCGTAGTATCATTCAAATGGTGCTCACAGATGCAGGGTGACGGTGTAATTGACAAGACTCAGCTTGTTCTGGAAATCGACGGACCTGGTACAGTAGAGACTGCTTCCGGTACTTCCAATGCCAAGATGAGCGACCCTGTTTCACATTCTCAGGCTAAAGGCAAGATGTTCTGGCAGGATGTGATGTTCACAATCAAGGGTGCTACGACTGCAACTTCAATTTCATTCCATCCTTCTGTGTTCGGACATGACGGAGCTCAGGAATCCGGCTACTACAGATATTATGTAGATGATATCGAGGTTATGCTTGCAGCTGACGCTGTCAAGGCCAATATCAATGTTGACGGCATCGATTCCGACCTCATTACATTCGAGGGAACACCTGAGGCACCTTATACTTTCAAGGTTACTTCTGATGTTGACTTCAATGTTTCTGCAAGTGCCAACTGGCTCCATATTGAGAATGGTGCCGGACTTGCAGGTGAGACAAAGACGGTCAGTGTTACTTGTGATCCTAGTGATCTCAGTGTCTTGAGAAAGGGTGAGATTACCATCAAATCAGGTGTGACATCCAAGAAGATTC
>OQWM01002984.1_pt1 | contig 11396 bp, 2 predicted proteins | sample 1691531 | NCBI WGS metagenome assembly OQWM01 (sample SAMN03418257, study PRJEB22391) | human gut metagenome | biome: human-gut; feature: organic feature; material: feces | host: Homo sapiens | place: Tanzania | collected 2013-01 | reverse complement strand
AAAATAAGCCATGATCCGCAGGGCGTGCGTCTGACCCACATCAAGGTCACTGGCGAGAGAGTAGCCTTTTTCATTGATGCCGTTAAAATAGCCAGTGATGGCATCGCTGAGGCTTTCACGTACCGTTTTCGTTATCTTGTTTGCCGTGCCAGCCTTGCGTCCACCTGTCTTCTTTCGCTTTGGTTTCGGCTCATTGTTATTGTCTTTTTTTGTTGCCATATTCTAAGAATTTAAATGATTACTGATAGTTTTCGGGTGCAAATATAGTGAAAAATAACGAAACTTGTTGTTCAAGTTGCGCAACTTATCACAGATAGGCGAGAAAAGCGCATTACTTTAGCACTGTTTAAACATTAAATTCGAATTTTATGGGACTTATAGGAAGTATTGCTGGTGGCATTACCTCAGCTGTAGGTGGTGCTCTAGCAGCCAAAAAACAAAATGCTGCATACAACGAATACATCAAGACCTTTGAGAATCGTATGCAGCAGGTGAAGGACCACCGTGATAATCTTTATTATCAGGACCCGACACAGACAGCCGAGAACCAGGTGGCAGTGACCAACGCCCAGAAGGTGCTGGATAATGCCACGCAGAAAGCCAAGAATACCAACATCGTGAGTGGTGGTAGTGATGAATCTGTGGCACTGAGCAAACAAGCAGCCAATGAGCAAGTGGGCAACATGATGCAACAAGCTGCTGTGCAAGGTGCCCAACAGAAAGAGAATGTATGGAACACCGCAGATTCTCAGATAGACCAAATGACCAACTACATTGCTACCGCCAAGAAGGAAAAGGGTTTGGCTCAGGCGCAAGCCATTCAAGGCGCAGCTAGTGGTTTGGCTAGTGCTGCAAGTAATTTACCATGGTAGGGAAAGGAGGTAGATATGGGATTTATGAGTGACGATTTAACTCCGAAGCGTCCAGCTACGGCTGTGACACCTATAACTGATTTTCCATCCAATGATGAAGGGGTTTCAGCACCATCAGAGCCAGTTACTTCTCCACAGCAGACACAGACACCACCAAATGGGGATAGTTCTGCAGCACAAGCTACATCTACAACAGCAACAGCTCCAATAGATACAAATGGTTTGGTGGCAGGTAATCAGCCATCCTTCACTCAGCAGCCAACAGAGGATGTAACAAAGGTAACTCCTAATCAAGGGATTTCTATCGATTGGAGCAGACCTTATAGCGAGATAGAGCAGAATCCTCTCTTGCAGCAGATGAAGCCTTATGACATCATGAGGGACTTCGAGAAGAATGGCAATGGCGATTGGGCAACCTTCATGCCTTGGCTCAGTAACCTGGGTGATGCAGACAAGACGGTGGCAGCTAATGCTGCTTTGCAGAAGAAAGCCGAGAGACAAGCAAAGTGGGAACAGTTGGGCAATCTCTTCCAGCATGTAGGCAACTTCTTCGGCACAGCCATCGGTGCACCTGAGCAGAAGGTGGAATCTGCCCAAGCATTGACCGAACGTCAACGCAAGCTGAGGGAAGGCACTGATGCCCTTCGTCAGAAAGGCTATGACCAGATGATGGTGAATATCTGGAAGGACAGACAGAACAAGCAAGCACAGATGCAAGCAGAGGCTGCTGCCAAGGCTAACGAGGCGCTGGCTGCATATCGCGCATCACAGAAGAATCAGCAGGATGCTTTGACACCCGAAAAGGTAAAGACCGAACAGGCGAGACAGGAAGCTTCTAAGGCTGCAGCTGGTCTTTCTACTGCCAAGACCAAGACGGAAGACGAACTGAGAGGCAAGAAGGGTCATTTGCTTGATGCCCAAACCAACAATGCCAATGCCGGAGCTGCTGATCATAACGCCAGTGTAGTGGTGAAGGGAGCGCAAGTTAGGCATATCAATTCGCAAACAGAGGGACAGAATCAGAGAAATGCTAACGAGAAGAACAGACAGCAGGCTTCAAGATGGGCAAAGGCTCAGATGAAGTTTGACCGGACGCCTCCTTCAAGAAGAGGAGGTGGTGGCAGTAAGGTTCCACCTTCACGTAGGGGCGGTGGCAGCAAAGTTCCACCATCTAGAAGATAGTAATAGAATATTAATCAAAATAAGATAAAGTATGTTTGACGAGCAAGACAGACAATATTTTTATAATGAGTTCAAGAACAATGGCTATGAAGTAGGTAGCTATGATGACTTCAAAAAGGACTTGAACAACGAGGAAGATCGTAACTGGTACTACAATGAGGCCAAGAACATGGGGTATGATGTGGGAACACAGGCAGACTTTGACAAGATGGTGCTAGAGCCAGCTGCATCTGCTTCTCCTTCTACTGGTGGTAAGCAAGTTGTTGCTTCTGCTCATGTTTCTAAACCGCAGGTGGCGCAACCTGTAGCGAAGCCGAAGACAGAATATCCTCAGGAGGTACTTGATGCTTATAATTCACCAGACAATAAGCCTGGCAACTTCAAGGACTTGGCTCAGCTGAATGATAAGTATCAGCGAGGCGAGTTAAAGAAGTCTAGCTTGATTTCGCAAGCACTCGGCATGATGCCGAAGGTGGATGCCGGAAATATCGGCAGGGAGCAGAAGATGGGTGGTATGATAGCCAATATGCTTCTTGGTGATAATATGCAGCAGCCACAAGACAATAATCAGCAGGTACAGCAGCCAGCACAGCAGGAGGCTTCTCCTGAATCTAAAGAGGAGACTCCTGTTACAGCACCAACCAGCGTGGTTAATAACGAAGGCTTGATGGATGCCAAACTTGCCAACTATCTAGAGAACTGGAAGCAGAGACCGGATAAGCAGGGTACTTACTTTGAGAACATGGTTGCCGACTTGTTGGCTGATGGTACTGCCAATAGCAATGAGGAGGCGGTGAAGATGGTGCAGTCTGCTCTGGGCAGATATGCCAACCGTTCGGCCATGGACGTTACCAACCAGGTTGTGGCTTCTTTGCCTGATGATACTGTGCAGGATGCTGAGAAGAGTATCGAAGCGCAATGGTATAGTCATGGTGTGCAGGATAAGTTGAAGCAGGAGGCTGACAGCATGGGTATCAGCTATGATGACTATGTGGCTCAGTTCCTGAAGCCAGCTATGGTGCAGAGCCTTGTGCAGAAGTATGGTCAGAACTATCGTGACATCGCTGAGGGTATTGCTACACGCCTCTATTCTCATGATGAGCATGTGCAGGACAGACTGATGAATCAGGACATCAACGAGGCTCTTTCTGACGTTATCAGCAAATATGTGAGTCCATCTGTAGTGGATGAGTACAACAAGGCTCAGGAGGCAGGTAGCAAGGCATTTACAGGGGGAATGGAAGGAAGTCAGTATATTCCGGCTAATCTTCGTCTGGGTACAGCTCTTGGTGCTCAGTATGAGGCAAACGAGGCCAAGGATCCTGCAAAGGTGCTTTCTAGTTTGCAGAAGAAGTTTGGCAGGCTCTACCGGAATCCGGAGTTCCTGAATGATATGAGCAATGCGGCATTTAAGGTGATGCAGCGATATGGCTTGAATGGCACTCAGAGTAGTGATCCTAAGCAGTTCAAGCCGATGATCAATTCTGTTCTTAAGAATGAACTCGACCAGCTGGAGATTAAGGGTATGATGCCTAAGGGTAGTGCTGAGTACATCATGAAGACTGGTTTGGGTAACACTATTGTGGGCAAGATTACTCGCAAGGCTATGCAGACGGACTACCAGAACTGGCTGGAGGATATGGCCAATCAGCAGTATCAGCCGGGCTTCTGGGAGAACGTGGCTAGCGGTGCGCTTACTTTTGCTGGTGATGCCTGGAGTTATTGGTTGCCTGGAGCCGCAGGTGGCAAGTTGACCAAGAGCATGTTGGCTAAGGCTGAGGGCAGACTGGCTGGTGACCTGATGGCTAAGGGTATGGAGAGCAGGATGGCTACACGTGCCGCTAAACTGCTTATCGGCAAGAGCAAGACCGAGGCTTTGAAGAGTGGAGCCGTGCATGGTGCTGTTACCTTTGGCGGTCAGTCTGCTATTTCAAAGCCTATTGATGAGGTTTATCGCACTGGTCAGTTTGACGAGAATGGCAAGATTTACAATCCTTCCGTGGGTAAGGTTATTGCCAACACTTTGGGCGAAGTGGCTAAACAGAGTGCCGTAGGTGCTATCATGCAGGGTGGAACCATCGCTAACATGGTAGGTAAGGGCAGAGGCTTGGCTACCAATATTCTGGCTGATGTTGGTGGTAAGGTTGCTGATTCGAGCATCATGACTGGTCATCAGATGCTGGAGCGCATGGCGCAGGACCCAAACTTCAAGCCTACTGGCAAGGATGCTGTTGAAACTTTCTTGGAGAGTGGTGCTAATCTTTTGTCTATTGGTTTCCCTGGTTTTGTGGGCAAGTATGCCCGATTCAAAAATGCGAGGGAATTTAATAAGAAGTTTGACTTCACAGATCAGGATATTGCCGAGTTGAAGCGATTCGGCTATGAGGATCTTCGTGATGCCTTCGAGAAGGTAGGTATCGGGGAGTATGCAGTGGAGGGTGAGAACGCCCAGCGTCTTGATGGGCAGCTTACCCAGAAATATATGAACCTGATGAACGACAAGAGTGTTCCGGAGGTGTTGAAGGCTAAGATGATGGCGGTGGTGGAAGGCAAGCGCCCTTCTTCTTTCTCGCCTGTAGTAGATTCTGTCATCGTGCAGCCTATGGATAATGGCGGCAAGGTTTATCTCGAAACCTTGAATAAGGATGGCGGTATCATTGAGAGAAAGGAGTATTCTTCGCTTGATGAGGCTCAGAAGGCAGATAAGAAACTGGAGTATGAGAAGACTCTTGGTTTGGCTTCTGTGCTGGAAGGTGAGTTCCACAATGAGTTTACGCAGGAGCATCTTGATGGCTTATACAACAAGGCAGCCCAGAAATATAATATGGGTGAGAAATTGACGGATGAGGATAAGGCAGCGGTTTATCTTCATCAGAATGCTGGTGCCATCAAGGACATCATGGATAAGCAGCAGAAGGGTATTATCCTTACTGAGGAGGAGCAGAAGCAGGTTGATACTTATCGCCACTTCTATAATTCTGCCTTGGAGAACAGTTCTGTGATGAGGGAGTTTGTGAATACCTTTGAGGACTCCCATGGTGTGGCACGTGGTACTCTCCGTAAGGCTTTGGAATCGAAAGATAAGAAGTATGCGCCATTGGTAGAGTCTTATCTTAAGGAGCTTTACAACTCTATCGAGCTGAAACGTGAAATGAAGCAGACGATGGATGATCTCTATAATACTGCACATGGAAATGAGCAGAAGAGGATTGAGCAGAGTGGTATTGAGGGGGAGAAGCCTGCTGGTGGTCAGGAGCCTCCTGTTTCAGCAGGACCTGCTCCGTACCAAGACCGTACCAACTCCGTACCAAGTCCTAGTGATGCAAACTCTGCTGCAAATGTTGCAAATTCTTCTGCTGAGGTTGCAAGTTCTGCGCCTAATGTTGCAACCTCCGATGCTTTTGTTATGGGTCAGGAGGCTTATAAGAATGGGGATTCCGATACTTTGAAGGCTATTGACTATAATAGCGATTTGGCTACCGGGCGCTTGAAGCGAGCGTTTGCTGATAGCGATACTATGTTTGATTTGGTGACCAAGGCGTATAATGAAGGCAGAGATATGGAGCAGTTTGTGGCTCTGCGTGCCGGTAATCTTACTCCTGCCCAGAAAGAGGCTATCAGCAAGTATGTGGAGGCTATGGATGCCAAGAAGGGCGCTATTGATGCTCTGCAGCATGCTGATGATGGCTATGGAGAAGCTTTGAAGGAACAGCTTTGGCCATACCAGACGGAAGACGGAAATATCGTGCCAGCTACTCTTACAAGTGGTAAGCAGGTATTCTTGAAGAAGGCTAACGAATATGGTGGAGGCTTTGTTGTTGTGCCTGATGAGCAGGGACAGCCTACGATTAAGCAGGTATCAGATGCTGAGATTAAAGAGGTGGGCACTCCTGTTTCTCTTGATGAATACATCGAGAGTTCTTTGGCTCAGCAGAAGGAAGCTAGAGCGCATCAGTTTATCAGCCAGTTTGATGGCAGCGGTTTGAAACCGAATGACCGGGTAGCGGTTGCCATGGAGGAAGGTGATGAGAATATTGACATGACCTTTGCCGGATATAGCGAGGACGGAAAGATTGTGCTTACTGATGGTAAGGATAATATCGCCCTTTCTAAGGAGAAGTTTGATACCTGGCGCAAGAATGCACTTGATAATACTATTAATGAGCGCTTGGATCGAGAGGATGGTGAGCGTGAAATGGCTGAGATGAAGCAGGTTGAGGCTGATAAGCAGGAACGATACAAGAAGGGTATCTTCGGGTATGCAGCTGGTCAGCCAGACTATTCTGATACTCAGACCGACCCTAAGGTGGCAGCAGAGTATCTGCAAGAAACTGCCGGGGAAGATCGCAAGGCGCTTTTCTCTAATATTGTTGCCGAGAAGCAGGCTTTGCAGAAACGTATCAACCAGCTAAGAGAGCATATTGCCAGCAATGAGGAATGGTTGTCCATCAATGCTGATCTGGACCCGAAGAATGCCGAGACAAGGACTTTGGCTAATAAGCAGATGGAGGGACAGATTGCAGATCTGCAGGCTCGTTTCGACAATTGGAATAAGATTCGTTCTGCCGTGATGACTCCTGAGGAGGCTCAGGCTATCAAGGCAGACCGCACCCAGAAGATTGCCGATGCTGGTGTGAATGAAGGTGACGTTGCTCCTATAGAGGGACGAGAGGTTGCCGTGCTTAGTGATGAGGAATTGAAGAAGCAATATCCTACTATGGATGAGGCTAGTGACTTTATTGCCTCAGAGCGCAAGCGTATCTATCGCATTCAGTCGGATGAGGTGCAGCGTGAGATTGATGGTGTTGATAAGGTGCTTGATCGCTACGTGAATGGGGAGATAGACCTGGAGCCAGAGCAGATTATGGAGCTGAACACGACCAAGGCCCAGTTGCAGGCTAGACAGGCTAATCTTACGGAATCTGCCAAGGAGTTGAAGGCTCAGACTGATAAGCTGAAAACACTCTATCGTAAGGAGAATATGGAAGCCAGAGCCAAGGCTGTGGAGAATATGACTCCTGCCGAGCAGCGTGCCATCAAGGTGGAGAATGCCATCAAGAATGGTAATATGAGCCAGCTTAATTCCATCTATGAAGATGTGAGAGGCGCAACCGACTTCAATGATACTGAGCCAAATACCCTGGAAGAGTATGTGGCTAACAATATCGGCCGTTTCACCTTGAACTATGAGGGTAAGGAGAAAGGTGGTGCCTTCTCTAATGGTATTCAGCAGGAGACTGGTTTGGGACGAAAGGACTTTGATAAACTGCAGATTCTTGCCAAGGAAGGCGAGGGTAAGACAGTTCCGGAGTTTGTTCATAGTCTGTATGATGACATGCCTATGAATCTTAAGCAAATGGGATATACTGATCACGACATCAGAAGTGCTTTCCTTGATTTGATAGGTAGTGCTCAAAGCTATTCGGATATTAAGAATTATACCTTAAATAATAAGGTGGCCAATGTTGAGCAGCTGATGCGAGACGTTGAACGCCAGGAGGAGGAAATGATGCAAGGCGGTGAGAGCACTGAGAATATTGAGAATGCCCCATTTGCGGACAGACTGCAAAATGCTATCGCTGAAACGGAGACTGAGCCTACTGAGGCGCAGAAGAAGGCAGGAAACTACAAAAAGGGTCATTTGTCCTTTGGTGGCTACGATTATACCGTAGAAACACCAAAGGGCGTGACTCGAAGCGGTAAGGACGAGCAGGGCAAGCCTTGGAGCGTGACCATGCACGATACTTACGGCTATATTCTTGGTAAAATTGGCGTGGATGGTGACCATATTGATATGTTCATCAATGACGCTGCAGCCCTTGATACTTTTGATGGTAACGTTTATGTTGTTGACCAGGTGAACACGGAGACTGGAGAGTTTGACGAGCATAAGGTGATGTATGGCTTCCCTGATGAGGCGGCTGCTACTAAAGCTTATCTTTCCAACTACTCTAAGGGCTGGAAGGGACTTGGTAAGGTTACTGCTGTGCCTAAGGCTACCTTTGACAAGTGGCTGGAGTCTTCTGACCGCAAAACCAAGCCATTTGCTGACTATGCCATGATTAAGCATGAGGAGACGAAGAAGGCTAAGGAATCTAATGAGGCTCTTCCTTTTGATGCACCAATGAATATGGATGATCTTCCTTTCCACCGCGATGTGAAAGAGGTGAAGCCATCTGATATGACGGAGGCGCAGAAGGTGGCTTATGATGCTGTTTCTACCATGCTTAAGAAGGCTGGTATTCCGGTGAAGGTGGTTAGCAACGAGGATATGGAGAAGGTGGCTGAGGCGCAGGATAACCTGAATCTTGCCATGCTGCTGAATCAGCCTGAAATGAGATTTAAGATTAAGACTCCTGAGGAGAAGCAGGCTGCCGAGAATGCTTATAACTTTGCCAAGGATTTGCGACCAAACAAATGGGCGCAGTATGCCGTGGTGGATATGAGCAATCCGAATAAGATGCCGGAGTACTATCAGAAGCAGGAACTGGCAAGAAAGGAACGTACCTACCTGAACAGACTGATGTGGGGTAACTACAAGGTGTTTAATCTCGATAAGAGTTTTGAGGACAATGTAGCTGGGCTTACTGGCTCTTTCCCTTCGGAGTTTGACCCATATAAGATTGATGAACAGACCAGTAAGAAGAATGAGTTGAAAAAGCAGATTAAGGAGACTGAGGAGGCTTATAAATTAACCGGGCAGGAACGTAAGGAGTATCAAAATCAGCTGATGAAGGAGTACATGGATGAGCATGGACTGGCTTCTGAAAACGATATTCCTGATGATGTTTGGAGAGAGTTTGATTATAAGGCTATTGAGAAATATCAAGATAAGCTTGATTCCTTGTTTGCTAGATATAAGGATTTGGATAGACAGTTGAAGGCTATTGTACAGCCTGGAGTGAGATTCTTGCGCACTTATCATGGTACTGGTGCTAGCTTTGATAAGTTTGATTTGTCTCATGCCTTGGAAGGCGAGGGAAGTGAGAGCTTCGGGCATGGTGTGTATGTTACCAATTCTAGAAAGATTGGTGAAGACTACGCAAGACGTGCAAAGGGTAGCGAAGCGAACAATGCTATTTTTTATCCTGACATGGGTTCTCCTATTGCTGATAATTGGTATAAATACTTTGTGCGGACTGCAAATAGCGAATCTCTTGAAGATGCTAAGGAGTTTGTTTTAGAAGAACTTGACGGTGATATTAAAAGTGATGAAAACAAATTGAATCAAAGTGGCATTTCAGAAGAAAAACGTGCTTATATTGAGGCAAACTTGAAGGAAGAAAGACGTATTCGTGAAATCATTGCCAACAACAAGAAGGAAGATTTGCCAAATATTGCTAGTGCCAACCTATATGATGTGGATATTCCTGATGATAATGGAGATTACATTGATTGGGAGAATAAACTGAAAAAATCTCATTTGAATAAGGTAAATAAGGAGTTGGTTAGAATTGGCAAGAAGCCTATTGAGACCATTTATCCAAGTCGTGTTGATGGTAAGGTAAGAGGTCAAGACTTATACGATGAACTTTCCTCTATGCTTGGTTCTAAAGAAGCAGCTAGTAAGTTGTTAAGTGATGCAGGATTTATTGGAATTAAGTACCCTGCTGGCACCATTCATGGCAGTGCTAAGAAAGGTGATTACAACTATGTTATCTTTGACGAGAACAATGCAAATATCGTGGGTAATACCAAATTTGCGCAGGGAAAGGGTGTGGTATATGGCTACACTGATGGCAAGGAGATTGTGCTGAACCAGGAGCATCTGAATCCTAATACTCCTATCCATGAGTATCAGCATCTTTGGCGCACTGCTGCCAAGGAAATGAATCCGGAGCTTATTGCCCATGGCGATGAGTTGATTAAGCAGACTCAGCTGTTTAGGGATTTGAAGGAGGACCCTAACTATAAGCATCTGAGCGATGACGAGATTTGCGATGAGGCTTTTGCTCGTCTGACCGGTGAGGATGGTGCTTCCATCTTGGAACAGATGGCGAAGGATGCCATTAAGGAAAATCCGTTAGACACTGCTAAAGAGCTTACTATCATCAACCGATTGAAGAATTGGTTGAAGAAGTTCTGGTATTGGACTCTTGATACATTTACGAAGTGGAAGCCTGAGGACATTAAGAAAATGACCTTGGAAGATATTCGTAACCTTGTGTTGAGAGACCTGGCGAATGGGGTGGATCCACGTACCATCCAGAAGGAGAAGAAAGAAGGGGCTATGTTGTCGAAAAAAGAAAAAGACGATGCAACAGAGCGAATCGATAAACGAATTGCAGAGTTGAATCGTCAAGAGAAGGAGCAATCTCTCAAATCCGAAAACGGAAACTTAGCCGAATCCCATGATAATGGGTACCTCCCATCTAAGGATAATCTTGATGGCGTGCAAAGCGTTGCTCCTTCATCTGCAAAGATAGATAAAAAATTCCCAACTAAGACTTTTTATCTAGGAAATTTAGCAAACTTTATCACTTCAATGGGAAAAAATGCCGATATTACTGCTGGCAACTTCACAAAAAAGTTGTTTGAAGGTATGGGTATGACTCCGCATGGAAAAGATACACAAGTTTCTGAGTACTTCAAATATCAGACAGATGATGGTGGAAAGACTACAGTCCGTCTTTCTGATCATAGTGGAAATGCACTCAGCATTATCAAGAAAGGTGGTAGGGCAGATAAAGGCTACTCTATAGTGGTTCGCGTTGACTCTTCACCTAAGACTAAATTCAAGGCTAATAAGTATTCTAATGTAGCAGAATATGTATATGAGAATCCGAACGCTGATGGTTTGAAGGATATAGCTCGCAGTGTATTTAACCTAATTGACACAGGTGAATATTTGGACTTGGCAGGAGCCAACGAAGTACACGTTTCGCCTAGAGACAATAATTCTGAAACCGCCAAGGGAAATGCTGGAAATTTATCTGTGGAGGATAAAATAAAGGCTGTTTCTCAGCAATTTGGTGTAGATGAGGCAGATGTGGCGATGTACGCCAATGCAGTTAAGAAGGGTTCTACTGCTGAGGCTGCACGTGCCAGAGCCAATATTAAGCGTCACTTGTTGCAGGTAAATGAAGCTAACATTTTCTCACTTAAGGATATAATTAAGTACACTAAGCCTGTAAATGAAGCCTTGAAGGAGAACTTTGGTGACGTTGATGCCATGATAGAGGAGCGCGTGAAGCAGGTGGAGGCGCAGCGTAACGCCATGGAAGCCGCTAGAAAGAGAGCTGAGGAAGAGGAGGCCAAGCGCCAAAAGCACTTGGAGGAACTTTCTGTGATTCCTGATGATCAACTTGACAAGCAGTATATGGATGCTCTTGCCAAGGGTGA
>OQWM01002982.1_pt1 | contig 11409 bp, 9 predicted proteins | sample 1691531 | NCBI WGS metagenome assembly OQWM01 (sample SAMN03418257, study PRJEB22391) | human gut metagenome | biome: human-gut; feature: organic feature; material: feces | host: Homo sapiens | place: Tanzania | collected 2013-01 | reverse complement strand
TTCTTGAGGCACTCGTCTCCGCAGTCGGTCTTTCCATCTGGAAGGACGGCGTTGTGTTCGCGATTCTGATTGTTGTTCTGCTGGTCAAGCCGACCGGTATTCTTGGCCGTCCGCAGACGGAAAAAGTGTAAGGAAGGGGAGACGGACAATGAAGAAAACACAATCTGCCATCCGCATTCCCATGCCGCTGCGGTACCTCATCAACCTTGTGCTGATTCTCGCGCTGTGGTTCGTGCTCTATACGCTCATTCAGAACGGAACCATCACCAACTATTGGAGCGGCATTCTGATTACTGTCGGCATCAATATCATTCTCGCAACCTCTCTGAACGTCGCAACCGGCTATCTGGGCCAGCTTCCCCTTGGCCATGCAGGCTTTATGGCGGTCGGCGCGTATGCGGGCGGTATTTTCATGAAGGCTGTCCCCGTGCAGGAACTTCTGAAATCCGGCAATACCGGTGCAGCGATCCCGTATATCCTGCTGGCGCTGCTCATCAGTGCGGTCGCCGCCGGTATTTTCGGCATTCTCATCGGTATCCCGGCGCTGCGCCTGCGCGGCGACTATCTGGCGATCATTACGCTGGGCTTCGGCGAGATCATCCGCGTCATCCTGACGAACATCGACTCCGTGATCGGTACAGACTTTACATATGGCGCTGCCGGTCTGAAGCGTATCCCGAAGTATTCCTCGTTCACGCTGGTGTTTATCTGCGTGGTCGTATCCTGCTATATCATCCATACCATTATGAAATCCCGCCATGGCCGCGCGATTTTGTCCATCCGCGAAGACGAGATCGCGTCCGAAAGCGTCGGCGTCCAGACAACCTATTATAAGACGTTTGCGTTCGTCGTCTCCGCCATGCTGGCCGGTATCGCGGGCTGCCTGTACGCGGGCTATATCGGCTCCCTGTATCCGTCGACATTCAAATTCATGAAGTCCATTGAGATTCTGGTCATGGTCGTGCTCGGCGGCATGGGCTCCATGCTTGGCTCGATCCTCTCGGCGACGGTGCTCACCATCCTGCCGGAGCTTCTGCGCTCGTTCTCGGATTACCGTATGGTCGTCTATTCGCTGGCACTTGTCGTGATGATGATCTTCCGGCCGAAGGGCCTGCTCGGCAGCTACGATTTCTCGCTGTCCCGCAGTCTTGAAACGTTCCTGAACCGTCTGACCGGACGCGCAGATAATAAAAAGAAGGAGGCGGCAGACAATGAGTAACAAATGGGTCAATCCGCAGCCAAAGCTGGTTCCGCAGCCGTATACAAACCTGCTGACGGAGCGAGACATTGGCAAGCCTCCGATTCTGGAAACGCGCCACCTCGGTATTGATTTCGGCGGTCTGACGGCTGTCGCCGACTTTAACCTCGCCATTGGCCGCACAGAGATCACCGGCCTGATTGGCCCGAACGGTGCGGGCAAGACGACGATCTTTAATCTGCTGACCAACGTGTATAAGCCGACCCGCGGCTCCATCCTTCTGGACGGTGTTTCGACAGAAGGGAAGAGCACGGTTGAGGTCAACCACATGGGCATTGGCCGTACCTTCCAGAATATCCGCCTGTTCCGCAATCTGACGGTGCTGGATAATGTTCTGATTGGTCTGAACAACGAAATGAAGTATTCCGCCGCTTCTGCTATTCTCCGCCTGCCGGAGTATTGGAGACGCGAACGCATCGCGAAGGAGCGCGCGCTGGAGCTGCTGAGCATTTTCAATATGGAAAATGTTGCAGATCATCTGGCTGGCAGCCTGCCGTATGGTGCGCAGCGCCGGCTGGAGATCGTCCGTGCGCTGGCGACGAATCCGTGCCTGCTGCTGCTTGACGAGCCTGCCGCCGGTATGAACCCGTCCGAAACGAGCGAGCTCATGGAGAATATCGTCAAGATCCGCGATACCTTCGGCATTGCCATTATGCTGATTGAGCACGATATGAACCTCGTTATGGGTATCTGCGAGGGCATCTGCGTTCTGAACTTCGGTAAAATCATTGCGAAGGGTACGCCGAATGATATTCAGGCCAATCCGGCTGTTATCGAAGCGTACCTCGGCAAAAAGAAGGAGGGCTGAGACATGCTGCTTTCCGTCAACGATCTTCATGTATATTACGGCGCGATCCATGCGGTCAAGGGCGTATCTCTGGAAGTCAACGAAGGCGAGATCGTCACGCTGATCGGCGCAAACGGCGCAGGCAAGAGCACAGTCCTGAACACCATTTCCGGCCTGCTGCACGCAAAAACCGGCACGATCGAATTTATGGGTTCGCCGATCAACTCCATGGCCCCCAACAAGATTGTTCAGCTTGGTCTCGCGCAGTGCCCGGAAGGACGCCGCGTGTTCGCGCATATGACAGTCGAGGAAAACCTTGAAATGGGCGCATATACCCGCCCGAACATCTCCATTGAGGGCAATCTCGAGCATGTTTACGAGCTTTTCCCGCGTCTGAAGGAGCGCAGCAAGCAGATCAGCGGCACGCTCTCCGGCGGCGAGCAGCAGATGCTTGCCATGGGCCGCGCCATGATGTCCGAGCCGAAGCTGCTGATGCTGGACGAGCCTTCCATGGGTCTGGCTCCGATCCTGGTCGAACAGATCTTCGACATTATCCGTGAGCTCCACAAGGCCGGTGCGACGATCCTGCTTGTCGAGCAGAACGCGCAGATGGCGCTGCAGGTCGCAAACCGCGCTTACGTTCTGGAAACCGGCAAGATCACGCTCTCCGGCTCCGGCAAGGAGCTTCTCGAAAGCGACTCCATCAAAAAAGCCTATCTGGGCGGTTGATCGTAACATAAAACCAGACAGCATGATTGTGTGCTGTCTGGTTTTTTGATTCATTGCAATTCGGCAATGCTCCTGCTATAATAGCAGCAGGCGATTTGCCTGCAACTATGAATCAGAAAGGGTGGTTTTTTATGAAAATGAAACGTGTATGGAGGGTTCACGCTTCCTAACCCTCCGAATTAAATTTTGGAGGAAACAGCATGAAAAACCAGATCACCATCCGTGAGGCAGTTATCGAGGCCGATATTGCGGCCTTTTGGAACCAGCTTCACACCTATCACAAGCGGGATATTTTCCCTGACCCGGAGGACGAAGGCCTCAAGCATTTTCTGGGCGATACGGAATACCGCGCGCAGGTCGAGTACGTTCACGACCGACCGCAGGACAATTGCCATTACCTGTTTTTTCATCGGAACGGGCAAGACATCGGCTTCGCACTGCCGGTACTCTTCACCTCTGAGGATGGAAAGTGCTTTATCATGGAATTCTGCGTTTATCCGGAATTTCGGGGCAGTGGAACCGGTCAAGCCTGTGCCGGAGTACTTCTGAACTGGGCAAAAGAGCACGGTGCGCGGTATGCAGAGCTGAATTATGGCAGTGACATGCGCCGCCTTCGCTTCTGGCAACGTGTCGGATTCATCGAAAACGGTGCCGACCAGTGGGGCGAGCCGTTGATGCTCCTGCCGCCCACAGAAGCAGTGCCATTTACCGTGGAAATTTTGAAGAATCCAACTGATTGGCAGCTTTTGAAACTGGAAAACGGTTTTAAACGCGAAATCGGCGAGGAAGCACTTACAAAATCCCAGCAGGAGCAGCTCCAGCAAGCCGTTCGAGAGGGGAGGATCACATTCTTTCTTGCCAAGCGCGGCTATCGTGCCGTGGGTATGTGCAGCGTTGCCGCATCCTATTCGACATTTTCGTGTTCGAATACGGGGGTATATGAGGATTTCTACATTGAACCTGCTTTCCGGGGCAAGGGACTTGCACGGAAATTGGCGGAATCAGCGCAGAAATGGTGCAGAGAAAACGGTATCACAAGTTTAACCGTATGCTGCGCCCCGTGCGACGAGGCAATGTATCGGGCACTGGGCTTTGATACCAGCCTGGGCATAAGCCTTGCACATATGGAAGTGGAATAAGAGACTGAGCAGGCAGTACGCAGCCGAAGCTGTGTGCTGCCTGCATTTTTCATTATAGCTTCAGCTTGGAAAGGGGATTGGCCTCTGCGGCAATTTTCTTGTCCGTATTTTCAATGTGCGTGTAGATCTGCGTCGTATTCAGGTTTTCATGCCCCAGAACCTCCTGCAGCGTTTTCAGGTCGACACCGTTGGCCAGCATCAGTGTTGCGGCCGTGTGGCGCAGCTTGTGCGCGGAAAACTGCGAGGCGTCAAGTCCGGACTCCAGCAAGTGCTTTTTAACCAGACGATGGACAGCGGAAATGCTGATGCGGTTTTTATCCCGTGAACCGAAGAGCGCTTTGTTATCCGTCAGCACGATCTGATTTCGTTCCTCCAGATACCGGTCGATTGCTTTCCGGCAGGACGAGCCCATGTAGACGATGCGTTCCTTGTTGCCCTTGCCGACGACGCGGATGCGATCCTCGTAGACGTCTGTAAGATTCAGTCCGACCAGCTCCGAGCGGCGGATGCCGCAGTTCAGAAACAGCATCAGGATCGCAAAATCGCGGTTTTTGTTTGGCCCGTCGACAGCCCTCAAAAGAGCGGTAGATTCTTCCAATGTTAAATATTTCGGCAGGCTGCGCCGAACTTTGGGGAATTCGATGTCCTTGACCGGATTGTTCTGGATCTGCTTGGTGCTGATGGTCAGATACTTATAGAATGCTTTGATGGCCGAGAGCTTCCGCGCACGAGAAGCGGCGGCAATCCCAACGTCAGACGGGCCTTCACGGTTTTGACGGTCGTTTGTAAGGTAGGACAGAAAATCAAACACCTCAGAAGATGATACCGTATCAAGAACGGAAGCATCAATCCACTTGATATCGATTTCGTCAAGCGGCGTATTGTATGGAAGCTCCTTGCGCATCAGCGTCAGGAAGCGGAGAAACATGCGCAGATCCAGATGATATTCCGAGATCGTGCGTTTGGATTGGCCCTTGATGGATTCATGATACGATAAAAAGTCCCGCAGCACCTGCGGACATTCAAAATACGGCTGCATACACAAAACTCCTTTTGAACGGCTTTGACACGTACAGTATATCACATTTTTACTTCGAACGCAACAAAATCTTTATTTTGTTGCGTTCACAAGACCAAAACAAAAGCCCCCACTGCACTTTCGTTTTTCGCTCTGCGACGGTGTCCCCTAGCGGTTTTATGGGCTTCATAGAATCTTAAGCAATGCTTAATCGGATGCGTTCAGCCATGGGGTGGCTGCTGTGATATACTTGAGGCACAGAAATCACGAAGGAGAAATATATGAACGCAGCAGCAAATGTGTTTTTTCTGATCCTCAAATTGTTTTCCCTGTACTTTCTGGCAGTTTCGCTATTCGGTCTGTACAGGCGCAAAAAGTCGGAAGCATCTACCGAGCGGAGGCGATTTGCAGTCCTGATCGCGGCCAGAAATGAGGAAAGCTGCATCGCGGGAATTATTGAAAGTCTTCGCGCGCAGCACTACCCGCCTGGCCTGTTTGATATCTGGGTGCTCCCGAACAACTGTACCGACCGCACTGCGGACGCAGCGCGGCGCGTCGGAGCCGAGGTCATGGAGATGCCGGCCTCTGTCCGCTCCAAGGGCGCCGCGCTTCAATATGCGTCGAATGCGCTTCTGCGCAGTCCGCGCCGGTATGACGCTTTCTGCGTTTTTGACGCTGATAACGAGGCGGATCCTTCTTTTTTATCCGAAATGAATCAGGCGCTGTCACGCACTGCGATCGTCAAAAGCCGGATCCTTGCGAAAAACCGAACGCAGGCCGGGATCAGCGCCTGTTATGAGATCTATTTCTGCACGGCGAATCGCTTTTTGAACCGTGCCAGAGAGGCTTTGGGATTGTCTGCGAGAGTGATCGGTACCGGTTTCGCCATTCGCCGCGATCTGCTGGAAGAGCTGGGCGGATTCCCCTGCTGTACGCTTGCCGAGGATGCGGAGCTGTACGCGGCTTGTCTGGCCCACGGCGTCCGGATCGGGTATTGCGAAACCGCTGTTACATACGACGAGGAGCCGGTCACATGGCGCGCCTCGCTTGTGCAGCGCAGACGCTGGATGAGCGGCATCATGCAGGTCGCGCGTCTGACGCTGCCGGAGCTGGTTCGGAATTTCCTGCGATGCCCCAGTCTGAACTGTCTGGACGGTATGCTTCAGCTTGCGTTTCCATTTTTGCAGGCGCTGACCCCATTTTTCACGCTGGCGGCGTTCCTTGCAGGAAGTATCTCCCTGCAAAGTCTGCCGGTCAGTCTGATTACTGCCTATGTTGGCAGTCTCGCTGCGGCCGCTGCAGCGCTGATGCTGGAAAAACGAATGGATCACAGGCTGACAGGCGGAATCCTGCTCTATCCCCTCTTCATGGCCTGTTTTCTGCCGCTGCAAACGCTGGCGCTTTTTAAAACACAGACGGTGTGGCATGAGATCCGCCATTCCGGCGTGCGGCTCGCCTCGTCCGAGCTTGCGCTTCGCCGCGGAAAAATTGCCTGAAGCTCATCCAAGTGCATAAAATACGCGATACAGGGCCTGTTTCCAGAAGCGTTTATCCGCAAGCAGCTGCTTTGTCAGCTGCTCCGCGTGCGCTTGCAGTGGAAGCAGGTCTTCCCTGTTCAGCTTATGATGGCTGAATCTTGCCTTTTCAGCTACTGTCAGGAAATCAGCGGGGACTTCTGTATTTGTCTGCCGGGCAAGCCAGCAAATATGATGATACAGCGTGATTGCCCTGCGGTTGGGCGAACCTCTCCCGATTGCAGCCTTCCGGATGCTGAACAGCAGCGCGCGCCATAGGAACAATGCCGCAGCCAATGCAAGAACAGGCCAGACAAAACGCAGGATACTAACAGGCTTTTTGCTGGTTTCCTGCGGAGTTTCCTGACTTTCTGCCGGAGTATCCGGGGTTGCGGGCGGCTCGGTATCTGTGGGCGGCGTGTTCTCATGGGCTTCGTCCGTCGGTCCTGTTGGGGCGGAGATGGGGTCTTCCGGCATTGTCTGCACGGGCGTGTCCGCCGCAGGCGTTGGATCATCCCGAAGCCAGCCGATCCCGTTCAGATAGATCTCCACCCACGCATGTGCATCGTCCGAGGTCACGGTCGTCCATTCGTTTTCATACACATCTGTGTAATAGCCGGTCACATAACGCGCCGGAACGCCAATACATCGCAGCAAAATCGTCGCCGCAGTCGCATAATGCACACAGTAACCGGTTTCGCTGTCGTGCAGGAACCACGACACAAAATCTTCTCCGTCCGGCACAGCCGGCGTATTAAGGTCATAGCGGGCGCTGGTCGACACATACTCCAGAACACGCGGGATATACTGATACGGATCGGCGTCCTCCTCCCCGACCAGCTCCGAGAGGATGTCGGAAAGTGCCTGCCGCGTCTCATTCGGGACTTGTGTGTAGGTCTCATGGACGAACGCATCATACGCGCTGTTCTGCAACGGGCTGCGCGAGAGAACATAGGGAATCGTATAATTCGTCTGCTGCGAGGGGTTTTTGACGTAGGCGTCGTAAAACGGCTCCGCGTCCTCCGGAAACGCGGTTGCGTTGTATGGGATATAATAGATCCCGGACTTCATATCCGTTTCAATCGTTACCTCTGGCTGAAAGCTGACGACAGCCTCTCCTGCCAAAAGCGGATTATGCATATTCTTCATATCAGGATATGCATTTTCCGGGAGCGGTTTCCAACGGTTATCCTCATAAACGGCCATGGAATCCCCGCGCAGGTAGAATGAAGCGCCAGCCCAAGAGGATCCAAGCGTTGCTTTTACGCGCATCACAGAGCGGCCAAATTGGCGCTGCGGCCCGACCCGGTTGAGATTGACGCCAGTTACGCTGGAATCCCAGAGATAGCTGCCGAGCGTACTGGGGCTGATGGGAGAGGTAAATTTCACCTGTCCGGTCTTCGCGTCGCGGCGGAAAAGCGTCAGCTTGTCGGCGGCCGTGGAGATGGTCTCCTGCAAGCTGTCAGACCATTCCGCGCGTTCATAAGTACCAGCCGGAAACAGAACGGCGATCAGCCCGATCAGCAGCGCCAGCGGCGCGGCCAGCAGCAGCGCCAGCCGGTTCCCCTCGCCTGCCTGCCGCGCGCGGAGCAGCTGCGTCAGAAGAAGCAGCGCAAGAACGCCCACGACCAGCAGGATCGCCCAGACTGCCGGAGGCGTCTGGAGAATGATGAGACACAGCGCCAGAACCGGCAGCGTCAAAACAAGCAGATAGACAAGGCTTTCGCTGCGCATGACGGTCCAGCTGCAAAGAAGCGCATAGAGCGCTGCAATCAGAATGAAAGCCAACGTTGCATCCGCGCCAGCGGCATCCGTCAGATGGACGGCCTGCATACCCGGGATCGCCTCTGCGTATTGCTGCGTAACGGCAAAAACAAGTGCGGACGTGCTCTCGACAAGCTGCGCGCGCAGCATATAAAGTCCGCCACCCGCAAGTGCGGCTACGGCCAGCAGCCAGATCCAGCTTTTCGGCAGCAGAAGCAGCGAGGAAAAGAGCAGCGCTGCGAGGATGCACGCGGATACCAGCGAAAGGCTGTCCGCCGGAACGGAAAACGACGTGATGACGCAGAAGCATAGCCCGGCAGACAGGCCGGATGCGCAGAGCAGCGCCGTAAAAAATGTGTATTTTGACGATTTCATGCCTGCTGCACCTCCTGCTCCTCCGGCTGCACATGATAGCGCCAGTCCGCATGCGGATAGGTTCTGGACGCAAGCGATGGCGTAGTTCCGGTCAGGTGGGTCCGCAAAAGCGTTTGCAACAGCTCCCGCAGATCGTCCGGCGTTTTGATGGACTTTGTCTGCGGCTCCAGCGTATCCGGCTCGATCCAGTCGATCTGGTGCGCCACTTCCCTGTCGGTCAGCCAGCCGGACAGCCACAGAAGCTGCCGCAGCGTGCTGTCCAGCTGCGCACGTGTGCCGGAAAAGTCAAAGCTTAATACAATCAGCCCCAGATCCGGCTCCTCTGCCTCGCGGACAATCAGCTTGTCCGTCTTGGCAGACAGCTTCCAATGCACCTCATGCAGACTGTCGCCGGGGCGGTATTCGCGCAGATCGTGGATCTCGGAAAAGCCGCCGCCGGGCTTTGGATGATAAGACCGGTATTGAAAGCGGCTGAGATTCGGAAGCTCATCGGGCTCCTGCGGTTCCGGCTCGACTGCGATGGAACAGGCGTCCGGCAGGCGCAGCGGCAGGCTGAAAAGCCCCAGCGCGTCGCATACGCGGCCCTTGCTGAGCTGAACGGTCTGGACGCCCGCATGGCGCGTATCGATCCGCAGGGCAAAGCCGATCGTCCCGGCAAGCTCCAGCTTCTGCTGGCGTACCTCGCCGCCCACGGCTGTTTCTGCTTGCAGCCGTGGTCTTTCACAGCTTTTATACCGGCTGGTTCTCGTTTTTTCTGCTGGTGTTTGCCGTGCTGCTGCCGTTTTTTTCGCTGCTTGTCAGCCTGCCTGCCATGCTTCGTGCAGCCTATGAAGCGGAGCTTCCGGTTCGCTGCTTCTGCGGACAGAGCGTTCAGTACCGGCTGCTTGCACATGCTCCGGCGTGATCTGCCGCGCTCCGGCCTCCGGGGCCAGCAGCAGACGGTGCGCAATGACCTGCGGGAACGTTACCTGAATATCCTTTGGCACAACATAATCCCGCCGCTGGACATAGGCGACCGCCTTGGCCATCGCGGTCAGGGAGAGCGTCGCGCGGGGGCTTGCGCCGCGCAGGATCATCGGGTGATTCCGCGTGGCGCCAATCAGCGCAACGATATAATCAATCAATTCGGTCTTAATGTAAACAGCGGCTGCCTCATCCTGCATGGCGATCAAGTCTTCCCGCGAAAGGACCTGACAGACGGTTTGCAGCGGATTGACGCCCTGCCGGGAAAGCACCATGCTGCGTTCGTCCTCCGGCGCGGGATAGCCGATGGACAGCCGGACGGTGAACCGGTCCATCTGCGAATCCGGCAGCAACTGCGTCCCGGCAGCTCCGGTCGGGTTCTGCGTGGCAAAGACGATGAACGGCTGCGGGATCGGATGACTGACGCCGTCGACCGTGACCTGTCCCTCCTCCATAGCCTCCAGAAGCGCAGACTGGGTGCGTGAGGTCGCGCGGTTGAGCTCGTCTGCCAGAAACAGATTGCAGAGCACCGCGCCCGGCTGATAAATCAGCTTTCCGGTCTCCTTCTGATAGACAGAGTAGCCCGTAATATCCGACGGCAGCACATCCGGCGTAAACTGGACGCGGCCGTATTCCAATCCCAGTGCACGCGAAAACGCCAGCGCCATGGTCGTCTTTCCGACGCCGGGGATATCCTCCAATAAGACGTGCCCTCTTGCGAGCAGCACGGTCAGCACCCATACCAGCACGCGGTCCTTCCCGCATACTGCTTTTTTGACTTCCTCCAGAATTCTTCCTGTCTGGTTCAAGCTCCCGCCTCCCTTATGTATGTAGAATAAGTATAGCACACCTGCGGCAAAGAAAACATAAAATTTTCCTGAAGATTGTTTTTTCACAGAACTCCGCTGATTCCGCGCGATTGCCTGTTTACTTTTTCGCAATTTTGGGATATGATGATAAAAATTTTAATTGAGAGGAAGTACCTGTATGGCAAATGCAGTCAAACGAATCGGTGTTCTGACCTCCGGCGGCGATGCGCCCGGCATGAATGCGGCCATCCGCTCTGTTGTGCGCGCATGCACATATATGGGGATCGAGTGCGTCGGTATCCGCCGCGGCTATAACGGTCTGATCAACGGCGATTTTATGGTTCTGAAAAACGGCAATGTCGCGCATATCATCAACCGCGGCGGCACGATGCTCTACACGGCGCGCAGCGATGAATTCCGCACGCTCGAAGGTCAGAAGAAAGCAGCCGCCACCTGCAAGCTGCTCGGGCTGGACGGCATTGTCTCCATCGGCGGCGACGGCTCGTTCCGCGGGCTGGTAGAGCTTGCAAAACAGGGCATTTCGGTCGTCGGCGTTCCGGCTACGATTGACAACGACATTGTCTGCACCGATTATACCATCGGCTATGACACGGCCGCCAATACCGCTGTCGAGGCCATCGACCGTCTGCGTGACACGATGCAGTCGCACGAGCGCTGCTCCGTCGTGGAGGTCATGGGCCGCAACGCGGGCCATCTGGCGCTTTACGTCGGTCTTGCGACCGGCGCGACGGCAGTTCTGGTGCCAGAGAAGCCGCTTGATTTTGACGGCGATGTGATCGACCGCATCCGTCAGGCACGCCTGGCCGGCAATACGCATTTCATGATTATTGTCGCCGAGGGCGCAGGCAGCGCGATCGAGATCGGCAAGGGCATCCATGAGGAGCTTGGGCTTGACCCGCGCGTGACCATTCTCGGCCATATCCAGCGCGGCGGCACGCCGTCTGCGCGCGACCGCGTCATGGCGAGCCGTATGGGCTATCATGCGGTCAAGGCTTTGGCCGAGGGCAAGACGAACCGTATTGCTGCTCATTG
>OQWM01002978.1_pt1 | contig 11415 bp, 10 predicted proteins | sample 1691531 | NCBI WGS metagenome assembly OQWM01 (sample SAMN03418257, study PRJEB22391) | human gut metagenome | biome: human-gut; feature: organic feature; material: feces | host: Homo sapiens | place: Tanzania | collected 2013-01 | reverse complement strand
CGAAACATAAACTGCAACAGAAAAATTGCGGAAGTTATTTTTTGAACATTACTAAGTATGACAAATACAAAAATACCTGGAGTTAGCTTCTCTTTAAAAAGCGCTATAGGTGTGACTAAATTAAAACGATTGTTCACGCAAAAGACAGGAATTCCTACGACAAAGGTAGGTATGGAGCGTAAAATTGGAGGAATGATTATAAATGCTATCTTTAAAAAATAATCATGTGGTGAGAGCTGAAAGGGTTGCTTCGGTTCTCACCATGACGTTATTTCTCCATAAAGGAAATCTATGCATTTATTGACAAATATTAAAAAAGATACTTGTTGTATGTCATTCTTTATTTAATTCTTTTATGTCTTAACTGGAAACTGATTTATACAGAGACGTAAAAGGATCATTGATATTGTATAAAGAAAAATATACGAAAGATTAGAGTGTGTTTGTTAACCTTTTCAGAGTTTGGGTATTTACTGATGTTAAACATAAAAAGAATGATTATGAATACAACAGTAAAAAGCATTTTAAATGGTTGGAAAAACTCTATTGAGAAGTATAACAAACTCGATACTTGGAAAATTGGAGAACAACTTTCTATCTTAGGAAGATACTTGCGCAACAATGACGATTCTAAGGATATTGTACGACAAGTACGTTTTATTAGTGATTGCGTTATCAGCCCCAATCTTAACGTGAATCAACTCCTTTACATGATAAACAAAGTAGTGGCTATGGCTGAAGCATCAATGAAATCTGTTTGTCTTTCCCTGAAAAAGATTAATGGTAGAATTAAACTGCAAGGACAGGGAGAACGTTTTAAGGGAGAAACTATGCGTCTGTTTGATGAGCGCATAAGATTCAAAGGTAATATGCTTTTGAGAAATTTCGATATTGAAACTGAAACTCCAAGGGATTCTCGTAAAGTTCGTAGAATAGTGGAAAAGCGTATGTGCCAGGCTTATCATCGCAGTAATAAAAGAATAGATTATGATGACTCTCAACGAAGACACGAACATTACTGGATGAAAAGAGCCACTTCTTTCCAACTTTACAATATAGGGCAAATGGAAAATGTAGGTTCTGTGTGTAGGGGTAATTCAACACATTGGAAAAAAGAATATGATGAACAAACGGGGAAAATCGTTTTTAAGAAGAAAATGGTATATTCGTCTGAAGAGGAAGCTAATGAGGCTGTAAAGGAATGGCAGAGAACGAAGACTCATGACAAACGTGAAATAACGGCATATAAATGTGCTGTATGTAAGAAATGGCATATTGGTCATAAATCGAAAATGGAAGAATATTCAGACAATGAAAACTATGTACAAAAAGCAGGATAAAGGAAGGCAATAGTACAATAAAATAGTCTTGGTAGGTGACTGACGCAATAGGAAATTTGTATTACCTTTGCAGAATATAAAAGATGTAAGCTATGGATAAACAATCAAGATACAACGAATTGATCTCTCAGATAAAGGTCTTTGCCAATGACGCAGACACCCCCATCAGTGTATTGTCAAATTGCGCTGCAGTAATGAAAATGATATTTCCAGAGGAATATTTCTGGGTAGGTTTCTATATTGTAGACGGCGATGAACTGATACTCGGTCCGTTTCAGGGTACACCGGCATGTACACGCATCAAGTTCGGACGCGGAGTATGTGGCACGGCATGGAAGGAGCAGCGCACACTTGTTGTTGAGGATGTTGAGAAGTTCCCAGGACATATAGCCTGCTCGTCGCTCTCACGATCTGAGATTGTCGTTCCGTTGAAGCACAATGGGGTAGTGGTTGGTGAAATAGACATCGATAGCACCGAATTGGCTACATTCGACGACGTGGACAGACAGTTTCTTGAGCATGCGGCAAAGATGATTGCGCCTTATATGGCGAAGCTCGCCATACCTTTATGAATCTATAGTGTGCATGGGCATGCCAAGAATGCCATACCCTCCTATAATGCTGCATAAGTATGGTGAGAAAGTTCTGTTTTATATAGATCTTAGGGTTTAAAAGCAGAAAAATGTAAGTTCGTAGTTAAAAAGTTGCGGAAACGTTTGGTGGTTTCAAAACTAATACGTACCTTTGCAACCGCTTACAGAGCAATACGGGTAAGTCTTGCACGGCCAGCTCCCTTCGAACCCTCCAGGACGGGAACGTAGCAAAGGTAGTTGGTTGTAGCGGCGCGATGTAAGTAGCTTGCCCACCCGCCTCTTTAGCTCAGTTGGCCAGAGCACGTGATTTGTAATCTCGGGGTCGTTGGTTCGAATCCGACAAGAGGCTCAAAATGATGACGAGACAAGACTTTAAGTTTTGTCTCGTTTTTTTGTATTTGCATGTTTGAGGTGCATGCTGCGCCTTGAATGCTGCAGGGTTGTATAAACTTAGAGCGGCGGAGCTTCACCTCAGTCGCCATGATTAAAATTAAGAAGACTATGGAAAAGATAGACGTTACGACACTCCACGATAATGTGTTCACAACTATTGGTAAGGAGTGGCTGCTTGTTGCTGCAGGCAACAAGGAGAAGTTCAACATGATGACAGCATCTTGGGGATGCCTCGGCTGGTTGTGGAGACGTCCGGTGGCTATTGTTTATATCCGTCCGGAGCGTTATACACACGAGTTCATTGAGGCAAACGACACTATGAGTCTTGTTTTCCTCGGCAATTCTGAGGAGGCACGCAAGGCGTATACGTTCTGCGGCACTAAGTCGGGAAGAGACTTCGACAAGGCGAAGGAGGCTCATCTCACACCGGTTGCTACCGAGAACGGTTGCGTTACATTCGAAGAAGCACGCCTCACATTCACTTGCCGCAAGCTGTACAAGACACAGATTCGTCCGGAAGAGATGCTCGACAAGTCGATTGAGCAGTTCTACGGAGAACAGGGCGGTTTGCACGACGTGTATGTAGTGGAGATTCTCGACGCTTACAAGAAGTAATGCGTTAATAAGCACAACCATTCTATATACATAATATTATATAGTACAGGTCAATTAATATTCAAACAGAACTTTGATGACAGAGAAAATAGACAAGTATAAAGTTCAGGCGGCTTTGGTGCGCTCGTTCTTTGATGCCTTCTCGCATGGCGTTATAGATAGTCAGGTGGAAGACCCGAAGGAGAAAACGACACCGCAGTCGGTGAAGAAGCTGATGCTGGAGCACTACGAGCACATTGCGCTCGCTTTCTTCGACACCATGTTCTTCCCGTTGGCAGCCATGAACTACAAGTATGAAGACATTGCAGCACTGGCTCGCGAAGCGCAGCAGCGTGGCGACGACATGATGGCACTTGTGCGCACGGCGTGTGGCGACGAGGCGTACTACAACGCTATGGTGGAGGAATACAAGCGCAACTTCTCGATGCTGCTTGCAGGCAGATACCTCTCCAACGCCGACCATCTTGAGGGCTATGTGCGTAAGGCGGAGGATGAGACGGAAGCGTCGGTAGACTCCGACCGCGCCATCGAGCTGACTGTGCGTGTCGTGATGTTCGCATACGTTCGCGGTCTGCGCCAGACGGGGGAGAGTGCACGTTCTGATCAGTCGGTGCACTTGGGACAAGTGCACCCCCTACGTGGGGCTACGCTCTTCCGTCTGATGCTCGATGCGATGAACATCTTGCTGCTCGACGAAGCTGTCGACTTTGCTGACGCAGAGGCAGCAGACCTTGCTTCGCTGTTCTTGAAGGTCTGCCAGACGCAGCATAACTTCACGGTTATGACTGACGAAATGGACCGCACATATTCTGAATTAATGAAGGAATAATAACAAAATACTATGACACAGATTCCGGTATTGCTGCTCACAGGTTATCTGGGCAGCGGCAAGACAACATTGTTAAATCGAATCCTTTCTAATGAGAAAGGCATTAAGTTCGCCGTTATCGTGAACGATATCGGCGAGGTGAACATCGACGCCGACCTCATCCAGCAGGGTGGAGTGGTGAACAAGCAGGACGACAGTCTGGTGGCTCTGCAGAACGGCTGCATCTGCTGCACGCTGAAGATGGACCTTATCGACCAGTTGCGCGACATCGTGAATATGAAGCGCTTCGACTATATCGTCATCGAGGCGAGCGGCATCTGCGAACCGGCACCGATTGCGCAGACTATCAGTTCGATGGCGACACTCGGTCCGCAGTATATCACCAACGGCATACCGCGTCTTGACAGCATCGTGACCGTGGTGGACGCGCTGCGCATGAGAGACGAGTTCAACAACGGCAACGCTCTGACACGCGACGGACTTGAAGACGAAGACCTCGAAAACCTCGTAATACAGCAGATAGAGTTCTGCAACACTATACTTCTGAACAAGGCTGCGGAGGTGAGCGCTGACGATCTGCGCAAACTCACCGAGATAATCCGCGCCATTCAGCCTAAGGCAGAAATCATACCATGCAACTACGGCGACGTAGACTTGGAGCGTCTGCTCAACACCGGTCGTTTCAACTTCAACGAGGTGGCTACATCGGCTGCATGGATCAACGAGATTGAGAATCATCACGGCGATGAGGAGGATGACGATGAGGAGGAGGAACACGAGCACCATCATCACGACCACGATCACGATGATGAAGATCACGAACATCATCATCACGACCATGAAGATGAAGAGCATGAGCATCATCATCACGACCACGACTGCCATGGCGGTTGCGGACACCATCATCACCACGACCATGAAGGCGGCGAAGTGGAGGAGTACGGCATCGGCACGTTCGTATATTATCGCAGAAAGCCGTTCGACATGAACTTCTTCGACAACTTCGTGGCACGTTTGTTCCCGAAGAACGTCATTCGCTGCAAGGGATTGTGCTGGTTCAAGGAAGAGCCCGACATGTGTTATCTTTTTGAGCAGGCAGGCAAGCAGATGGAGCTGAAAAACGCCGGACAGTGGTACGCCACAATGCCGAAAGACGAACTGCAGCAGATGCTCGACCGCGAAGAAGGACTGCGCAGAGACTGGGACGAGAAGTACGGCGACCGTATGCAGAAGCTCGTGTTCATCGGTCAGAAACTTGACAAGAAGGCAATAAAAGAACAGCTCGACATGTGCCTTACGGATGTAGAACTGTAAAAAGACTTACGGAATTATAACATAAAGCAAGAGGGTATGGCGGAATAGCCATACCCTCTTTATTTTTTAGTCTGCGTGGGTATGACACGGATGCCATACCCTTCTATATTAGAGATGCTTCATGATGTCGAGCAGGTGATCCCAAACCATCTGAACAGTCGGGATGTGAAGACGCTCGTCAGGAGTATGCACGTCGCGCAGTGTAGGACCGAACGAAACCATATCGAGGTTCGGGTAGCGCTCCGAGAACAGACCGCACTCCAAGCCAGCGTGTATGCCCTTAACGATAGGCTCCTTGCCGAAGAGCTTCTTGTACGACTCAACAGCCACCTTAGTGAGCTTGCTGTCAGGGTTCATCTTCCAAGCCGGGTAGCCGTCGCTCATCTTAACCTCAGCGCCAGCCAGTTCGAAGGCAGCCTTAACGGTGTTAGTCTCGTTCTCGAGATTGCTCATCACGTTAGAACGCTGAGAAGCCACTACGTTAATCTCGTTCTCGGCGGTCTGCACGCTTGCCACGTTGTTAGAAGTCTCGACCATGTATGCGAGAGCCTCGTCCTGGCACATAGCGAACACGCCGTTGTCGACAGCCTGCATGCAGAGGATGAAGCGGCGGCTTGCGTCCTTCGGCAGTACGCTCTCAGCGTCAGCGCTACCGAGGTTGAACTCCATAACTGGATCGGTTACGTGGAACTCCTCCTCGACGTTAGCTGTGAACACGTTCCAGTCGGCACGTACAGTCTCCTTCTCGCTTGCCGGAACAGCGAATACGATGCTACCGTCGCGAGGAATGGCGTTGTGCAGCTTGCCCGAGTTGAACTTAGCGAGGCGAAGATCCATCTTCTCCTGCTCCTTATAGAGGAAGCGAGCGAGAATCTTGATGGCGTTGGCGCGCTTCTTGTTGATATCGTCGCCAGAGTGTCCGCCCTTCAAGCCCTTTACCGAAGCTGTGAGGAAGAACATGCCCTCGGGAGCAGCCTCACGCTCGAATGTGAAGCGAGCCGAAGTAGTCTTTCCGCCGGCGCAAGAGATGAAGATCTGACCTTCGTCCTCAGAGTCGAGGTTGATGAGCATATCGCCCTTCATGAAACCTGCCTTCATGCCCATAGCACCAGTGAGGCTTGTCTCCTCGTCGCGTGTGAACACACACTCCAGCGGTCCGTGCTCGATGTCGTCGCTGTCGAGGATAGCCAGTTCGATAGCGCATCCGATGCCGTCGTCAGCACCGAGAGTTGTGCCCTTAGCGTTGAGCCATTCGCCGTCGACATAAGTCTGAATAGCGTCGGTGTGGAAGTTGAAGTCTACGTCTACGAGTTTGTCGCAGACCATGTCCATGTGGCTCTGCAGGATGAGTGTAGGAGCGTTCTCGTGACCCTTTGTAGCCGGCTTGCGGATTACTACGTTGCCCGTCTCGTCGGTCTCGGTCTCTAAGCCGTGGCTCTTGCCGAACTCCTGAAGATACTCAATCATGCGCTCCTCATGCTTTGAAGGGCGCGGAATCTCATTGATTTTAGCAAACTGCTCGAACACGCGAGCAGGTTTCAATTCGCAATTGCTCATTTTCCTTAATTTTTTTATGTTGATGTTATAATAATCTGAATTTTCGGTAAATTATTTTGCCATACCGCCGATTTGCCGTACCTTTGTACCGATATGGGGCGGTGCAGCCTATCGGATACAAAGATAATGTAAAAGGTAGACACCACAAAATAAAAATATATAATATGATTAAATTAATGCTTATAAGCCTCGCTGTAGTGGCAGTAGCCTTCGCTTTATTGTCGATAAAAGTGCTGCTGAAACGCAATGGCAAGTTCTCTTCACAGCACGTACACGACAATCCGGGCTTGCGCAAGCAGGGCATCCACTGCGTGATGGATCAGGACCGCGAAGCACGTGAGCGTAACGGTGCCTATTAAAGTAGCCAACAAATACGAACGGCGTCAGTATTTCGGTCTGAGATATAGCGGCACGGATATCTCCGTACATACTATATAATGTATACAGGCAGACGCACAGAACGATAAAAAATTAAAAAACAGAATAAAGATGAACAAGAAAAACATTTTCGGCGCACTTGCACTCGCAACTGTAGCCGCTTTCGCAATGACCTCTTGCGACAAGTCGAAGAGTCAGGTTGACGAGAAGAAGGTAGAGAGCAAGCAGGCTGTGCCTTCAGACGCAAAGATTGCGTACGTAGAGGTAGACAGCATCATGTCGCAGTACAAGTTCTGCAAGGACTACTCGCTCATTCTCCAGAAGAAGGGTCAGAACATCCAGAACACACTCGCACAGAAGCAGCACGCTCTTGAGCAGGCTTACGGCAACTTCCAGCAGAAGATTCAGCAGAACGCCTACACACGCGAGCAGGCAGAGCAGATCCAGATGTCGCTGCAGAAGCAGAACAGCGACCTTCAGGTGCTCAACCAGCGTCTGAGCGGCGAGTTCCAGGCAGAGACAGAGAAGTATAACAACGCTCTGCGCGACTCTATCCAGCACTTCCTCGCTGTATATAACAAGGACAAGAAGTATGGCTTGATTCTGAGCAAGGCTGGCGACAACATCCTCTACGCCGACAAGGCTTACGACATCACAAACGAGGTGATTGCAGGCTTGAACAAGGCTTACAAGCCGGCGGCTCCTGCAAAGGAGGAGAAGGCTGCAAAGAAGAAGTAAGGCTTCTTTACAGACAAAACGCATATAACCGGAGACAATGCTGCCAATAGCATAGTCTTCGGTTTTTTTGTGCTCGCACACTTTGTTGCTTATTTTGCAAATTCACGCTGTGAGTGAAGATTTTTAAACAAAATGCCAATTTAAACACAAAAATATCTATCAAATGTTTCTTTGTATTAAAATATTTATTACTTTTGCAATCGTATAGTATGCCTTTAGCATAAATTTGCTACAATTAATAATTAGAGAGAATAGTATTAGAGAACTAACTAAGTAAGATACATTAACTTTTAAACTTTATAGTTATGAGAAAGACGTTACTTAACACAATGGGGCTCGTTCTTGCGTTGTTTGGCGCAACGAATGTTTATGCCCAGAGCACAGTAGAACTGCCTTACTCTATCACCTTCGATTCTACCAACGACGTTTGGACCGTGCTTGACGCCAGTCCGACACCGGGTACCTCATGGGAGTTCAACAACGATTGGGGCAGCGACGGTTTCTGTATCGGCAACGCGTGGACAGCCACACCGAGCTACTGCATCAAGACCGACTCGGGCGAACCTAACGACTACTACGTTTCTCCGTCATTCAGCTTGAAGGCAGGCAAGACGTACACCGTGAAGACAAGCTCGGGCACAATGTACAGCACACCGGCAACACTCTCTGTAGAGTACACGACGACTCCTACCGACGCTGCTTCGTTCACAAAGCTGAGCGACATCGATATGCCGTCTTCTGGCGTGCAGTACGACAATTCGTACGACCTCACCGTTCCTGAGGACGGACTCTACAGTTTTGCGTTCCACGCTACAAACACTTCTACCGGCGACAAGTCCAACTGGGTGTATCTCTACGCTATCGGCTTCAGCATTGAGGAGAAAGTAGGCGGCGAAACTCCTGACCCGGGTACAGATCCCGACAAACCAGACCCACCAGTAACAGAAGACCAGGAGGGCACATTGCCTTACGATATGACATTCGATTCGGCAGAGAAGTTCGCCACATGGACCACCATGGACAACAGCGAGACACCGGGCGTGACATGGGCTTACACCGCTTCTGACTTCGCCGGCAAACCGGCTGCACACATGGGCGTAGACGCTACGTCTGAAACATGCGACTGGCTCGTTTCGCCGAAGTTCGAGCTGAAGGAAGGCAAGTCGTACACGATTACTGTAGACGCAGCTTCGGGTCCGGACAACGAGCTGAACCTCATCCTCGACTACTTCGTAGGCAGCAAGTCGGCAGACAACCAGAAGACCATCGAATGGATTGGCTCTAAGCTCCCGGCTACAGTAGGCGAGAGCGGCGAGGTGAAGAACCAGTGGACACTCGACGCCAACAAGGACGGCGTATACCTCTTCGCGTTCCGCGCACTCAACTGGGGCGCTAACAACGCTAACGACGCTATCAGCATCTACTCTGTGAAGATTGAGGAGAAGGCAGACGGCGAGCCAGAGGCTCCGGTAGCACTTCCGTACGAGGTTTCGTTCGAACAGGAAGAGAATGCAGCTGCATGGACAGCAATGGACCGCAGCGGCAACACCGGTTCTACATGGAGCTGGAATTCATGGGGCTATCAGGAGTACGATTCCGACTGGAATCCGGTAGGCGACCAGCATCCTTGCGTAGGCTTCAGCAGCGACTGGAACACCGACGCCAACGACTATTGGGTATCTCCGGCATTCGCTCTCGAGGCTGGAAAGACATACGTAGCGAAGGCTCACACAGCCAACAACCGCAGCTGTCTTGAGTCTGGCACAACATCGTTCACGATGAAGCTCGGTACAAACAAGAAGGTGCAGGGCTCGTTCGACCAGACTCTCGGCTCTATCGAGCTCAACACAGTATACGACCGCGACCCGAGCGCATTCGAGTTCAGCGTACAGGAGTCGGGCAACTACTATGTAGCGTTCCACATCTCAGACTCGGAGGGCTCGAACGCTTACGGCTACATCTTCGACTTCAGTCTGGCTGAGAAGGAAGGCGCAGCAGAAGAGCCGGTGGCTACAGCTCCGATTGCCAACCTCACGGCTACCGAGGTTATGACACGCTCGGCTGTAGAACTTGCTTGGACCAACCCGACTAAGGACGTCGACGGAAAGGATCTGCCGGCTGACGCAGCGCTCACCGTGAAGGTTTACGAGGGCGAGGAGCTTCTCGCTACACTGGACGCTCAGGCTCCGGGCAGCGAAGGCACATACACTAAGGAATACACAGCCGACACATTCGCCGGCGAACACAACTACAAGGTGGTTGTAGTTTACAAGGAGAAGGAGTCGGAGGCAGCTACAGCAACGCTCACAGTGGTGGTTGACGCTATCAACGGCGTGGTTGTTCCGGCTGACGCAAAGGTTTCGGTTCACACACTCGGTGGAGCAGCGGTTGGCAACAACCTCTCTACACTCGGCAAGGGCACTTACATCGTGACCATGAAGAGAGCCGACGGCACTATGAAGACCGTGAAGGTTACTAAGTAACTGAATTCTCATAATTAATTAATTGGGCCGCTCTGCATACCAGTATGGTATGTGGAGCGGTTTTTTATTGCTTTTGGGCGAAAAAGAATATACGGTGGGTAGCAAATAGTACGTAATAATTAATATTTCTTTGCAAAAAGGTTTGGTATATGTGAAAAATACTGTATATTTGCAAATGTTATACCACTTAAAAACAATAACCTAAAAAAATTATAGCTATGGAAGAAAAACTTCAGTTCGTGCCTTCTTTGAAGGACGCATTCGCCATCGGCGTTAAAAATCTTGTGCCGATTGTCCTCTCTGTATTGCTTTGGCTCGTAACCGTATGGATTCCGTACGTTAATGTGGGCACTACAATAGCCTTGGCTACGCTCCCCGTGAAGCTCAGCAAGGGCGAGATGATCAGTCCGATGTTCATTTTCGACTCCGAGTACCGTCATTGCATGGGCGAATACTTCATTCTGCAGGCGCTCATCACCTCCGCCGTGTCGGTAGCCTGTCTGTTCATGTTCATACCGGCTGTTGTACTCTCGTTCAGTTGGCTGCTCGCTGTCTATCTGCTTGTGGGTAAGAAGATGAATTGGGCGCTTTGCCTCTCCGAGAGCAACCGTCTGATGATGGGCTATAAGTTTAAGGCATTCTGCTTGAAGTTTGCCGTAAGCTTCGCTCTGTTCGTTGTTTCCTACGTTCTCTTCAGCATGTTCGACGCCATCGCAGGTTCGTTGGGCGTACTTGTTGTGCTTGTATGCGTTCTTGCCGGCGTTAGCGTAATGCTTTCTGTCGACGCCGTAATCTATCGTGAGCTTGTGCTCAGTGAGGATAAGGTTGAGGAAGCTAAGCCAAAAGAAGCTCTTTAACGAGTGAATTGCAATGTAATAGGCATCGGTTCGCGTTCGGAATCTGATCGGTTCGCGTTCGGTGTCCGATCGGATCGCGTTCGGAATCTAATCGGTTCGCGTTCGGAGTCTGATTGGATTGCGTTCGGTGTCCGATTGGATTGCGTTCGGTGTCCGATGATTTTTCGATAGCAAAACATTCGTAAAACCACAGCCAATAGGCAGGAGTTCTCTGAAAGAGTAAAGATTAAAGCATAAGAAAAGGCTGACTCTTGCTGCGATTTTGCAGCTTAAGAGTCAGCCTTTTTTAGTAGCAAGCTCAACTTCCATCAGGACCTC